>Ga0116193_1000266_pt1 | contig 51315 bp, 41 predicted proteins | sample AD_UKC115_MetaG_FD_89892 | JGI IMG/M metagenome (GOLD analysis project Ga0116193, IMG submission 89892) | Active sludge microbial communities of municipal wastewater-treating anaerobic digesters from Hong Kong - AD_UKC115_MetaG | ecosystem: Engineered > Bioreactor > Anaerobic > Digestate... | reverse complement strand
GATTATAAGGGATGTGGATATATTAGATGTTACATTAATACCAATTTCGCTTGCACCAATTTGGAAGTTATTTCGTAAAATGGACAAGCCATCAGTTGGTAAAGCACTCACAACAATACCGTGAGTTGAAGGAATATCGAAATATAAATCGCTGATTGTGTATGCAGCAGCGGTGGCGCTTGCTGTAACAGTGTTTGTTAGCACTGTACCAGCGGTAGTATTGCCTTTACCGACTAAATTGACTGATTCATTCAATGCAATTGCATCAGAATATGTGCCTTTGCCAAGGAAAACGGATTCAGTGCCGTTGTCTGCAGAAGCAGCGATTGCAGCTGCTACTGTATTGTATTCAACAGCAGTTCCGTTTTGCAAAGATGTGGTAGTTCCCAAAACAGCAATACCTGGGTAGAGGTAGTTGGAAGCGTCCAGAGTGGAGTGGCTAAAGACATATTTTTCAGGGATGAGCATTCCATCCGAGTTGGTGTTGCCAGAGCCTAAGCTGATAGGTGGTAAATATGATGTTAAATCAACATTTTCGAATGCGATAGCAAGTGCATTTGATGTTGGGAATGTGTTTTGTTGCACCGAAACTGCAGCAATACCGAAAGTTCCACTTCCATCATTATTAAAATAAATTGCATTGGCACCAGTAAATGCACCGCTAAATGTGTTTGCAGTTGTTGTTCCAATATTTAATGCGGTTAAAGCTCCAGTTTCCCGATTGGATTGCACCGAAATAGCATTTTTCGAAGCATTTAAATAGAAAGTATTTCCTTCAATAGAAACTGTTCCATTGTAAACATTTGCTACAACAATGGAGTTTGTTACGCTGCTATTATTGAATGCCAATCCGGAAACGGTTATTGTATCTCCGGATAAATTAACACCTGAGGAGCCACCCAAAGTCCAAGTGCCAGTAACTGTTGCGTTGGTTACTCCTTGGTCTGTGATTGTTACAGCTTTATTTACAGTAACAGTTTCACTATAGGTATTTCCATCTTTCAACTGGATGGTGTCGCCAGCGGCTGTGGTTGTGGCATCTATAGCTTTTTGAATAGTTTCGAAAGCAATATTATCAGTTGTATTCAGCACGCTTGCATCTGGGCAGGTAATATCGGCTGAATATTGCCCGCCTTTGGTTGTATGCAAAGAAACATCCATAGGAACGCCATTGGCGCCTGGAATAAGATTGTTAACACTATAAATAGATGCATTATCTGCTGGACCGATACGGAATTTTTCGTTAGATGCAACTCTATCATTGAATCTTAAAGTTATAGTAGCTGTTTGGCTACCAGCAGTGTGCGAAACTGCAGTAATAACAACTTTCGAAGATGCGTCACCACCAGAAGTTGGAGCGTAAACAGCGAAATCAGAAGTTTCTAATGCACCAGTGCCATTGTTTACACTATACACGGCTTGATCGAAAGTAAGAGTAATATCGTAGTTGCCGTAGGTAGGCCCGGTTTGTTCAGTTAACGAAGGAGAGTCGCCCGCCAAGAATTTTGGAGGCATGGAGGTAGTGATAGTAAAGGTCTGTATTGCATCTGCGGATGTAACAGAACCAGCATATGCACGAAGCTGAACGCGGTAGTAATTGTTGGCAAGCCCGATAGGTAAATAAACTTCCCATGAATTGAGATTGCCAACATCTATATTGTTGTATTCGTTGAGCGTGTTCCAAACCATACCATTATAATATTGAATATCCAATGCATAACCCGAAGCACCGGAGACAGAGCCCCATTTAATTAGGGCAGTGTTATTATTATTATCAACAATAATACTATCACTTGTAATTACTGGAGCAGAAAGAGTGCCAGTAGTAGCGAATGAGCGAGGGTTGTTGTTGCCATCAGTAGTTTTGTAAGCTCTCGAAGTACCACTTGCGTTGTATTCGTAAACTTTTACGTAATAAGTGGTGCCCGGAGAAAGATTTGAGAAATTGGAAACACGAGTAGCCCCCGTAACAACATCAATTACGTAGGAGCCAGTAGTACCGATCTGGTCTGCAGAACTACTATCACCATCAGCATCAGTAAAAGCTGTAGAAGTGGTACTAAGTGCACTATCAGTGCCAGACCAGTCATTATCTGTTCTAATGACAACAATGCGTCCAACGCCATTGCCATTAATCCAGGAAGCCCGAGCCTGGGAGGTTGTAATATTGGAAAAAGCGACATAGCGAGCTTGCACAGATGGAGCCGTTTGGGCAAAAGAGGCTTCCACTGCCAGAAGCAGAAGTGCAAAAGCCGCTATGAAGCACGTTAGAAAACGTTTCATAACGTTTCTCCTAAAATTGTGGATAAAACAAAATTATTATTCGCCAAAATGAATTTCTTGAATGAAAGGAAAATTCCTTTGAAAGAAATGAGGAATTTTATTGAAATAAAATAAGAAAGGAATTTGAATAAATATGAGTAAAGAGAAACCAAAAAATACTCCTTTTAGTTTAACAAAATTACTGATACGATAATTTTAAAATAATATTTTAAACATATAAAAACTAATAATTCGAACTCCTAAAAAACAAACAAAAAACAAATAACAACTATGCCAAAAAAACCAAAATGAACAAAAATTAATTTTATTTTAATAAATTTAATTTTATTTAACTTCAACTAAACAAAGAACAAATTGCATTACCTGCATAACGCAAATTAAAAAAATAATGATAAAAAACAAACAATAATAGATTAAACAACTAAAAAATTACTGAACAATTCCCTTTTCTACTAAAAAGTTTCTCATTTCAACGAAAAGGTTGCGTATAGGTTCTTTGAGCGACAGAGCTTTGTCCCAATTACCTTCTTTTGCGTAACCCATAAGTTCGATACCAAGGTTTGCAATATCATCAAGCCCGAACTGGAAGCAGGAACCTTTGAGTGTGTGGGCAAGACGGTAAAGGTCTTGGGAGTTTTTTTCGTCGACAAGTTTGGAATATTGCTCGTCGATGTCTGCAATCCAGGTATCGACAAATTCAGGAAGCAGTTCAAGAATAAAAGGGTCATCGGGTAGTTTCATAAATCAACCTCATAAGAGATAATAAAAATAAAAGCAGAGCCGGCTATAAGCCGAATTCTGTCTGCGAGCCACAAGGCTCGGAGGCAACCATTTATCTGGGAGGAATGTCGCCATTCCCCTCAAGCGACCCACCCGAATATGCGGCGAATGAAGCACCCGGGCGAGCAACCCGGTCGCCATCGAAGGCGAGCATATTCATATTTGGTCTTGCTCCGTGCGGGGTTTGCCGAGCCAGCGGAGTTGCCCCCGCTGCTGGTGGGCTCTTACCCCACCGTTTCACCCTTACCCGGCGCGCTTGCGAGCGTCGGGCGGTTTGCTTTCTGTTGCACTTTCCGTCAGCTTGCCCGGACGGGGCTCGCTGCCTTCGCGTTACGAAGCGCACTGCTCTATGGAGTTCGGACTTTCCTCATTTGCCCGAAGGCAAACGCGGCTGCCCGCCGACCCTGCAAATAGTTTGACGAACAAAATTATTTTCAATTTTACGAAAATAAAAAATTGAAATAAAAGATAAAATATAAAATAAGTTATTTGTATTAATCAAGATAGAAAAAAAGCAATATGAAATAAATATGTTGCACAGACATTCCTGTCTGTGATTGCTATGACGGTAGATTCTTGTTTATAAAAGTTAATTGTTTGAAATTGATATCATTATAAATATACTGAAAAAATCATTTCAAATATTCAGACATAATCATTACAAATATTCAGACAGGAATGTCTGAACTACCAAGTATTTTTCGGAGAATTACGATTTCGTAAGACAGCCCCAGGAAAGAACAAAGAGGCTGACCCTCATCGGGACAGCCTCAGGATTAAGAAATGCGAATGTTCTTAATTAAAAGAAATTTATGTTAGATTACGCCATTGCGTTTGATAACATCGCGAGCAATAACTAATTTCTGGACTTCGGTAGTACCTTCGAAAATACGATTGATACGTGAATCGCGATAGAAGCGTTCGACGGGAAGTTCGCGAGAATAGCCCATACCGCCGTGGATTTGCATAGCGTAATCGACGCATTTATCGAGGGCTTCGCTGGCAACGAGCTTAACCATAGCAGATTGGCGGGAAAGCATAGTGCCTTTGTCGTAGAGGGTAGCAGTGCGATAAACAAGAGATTCGACCTGATATATAAGAGTAGCCATTTCAGCAATCATAAATTGAACAGCCTGGAAGTTTGCGATAGGTTCGCCGAACTGCTTTCTTTCTTTGGCATAGCGGACGGACATTTCGAGCAATTCTTTGCAAGCACCAAGGCAAGCAGCACCGAGCCCAAGGCGACCCGCGTCAAGGGTTTTCATAGCGATAAGGAAGCCGCGACCTTCGTCGCCAATCATGTTTTCGTGAGGAACGCGGACGTTGTCGAAAGTAAGCGTGGAGGTTTTGCTACCGCGAATACCCATTTTCTTTTCGGGGGCGCCGGCAGAGAAGCCAGGGGTACCTTTTTCGACAACGAAAGCGGTAATACCGCGATTGGTGCGAGCGAACACAGAGAAGACATCGGCAAAAGGACCGTTGGTAATCCACATTTTTTCGCCGTTGAGAATCCAGTGGTCGCCGTCGCGTTCGGCACGTGTGCTAACATCGAAAGCATCGGAACCGGCTTTGGATTCGGTAAGAGCAAAGGCAGCAATTTTTTCGCCCTGAGCGCAGGGGACAACGTATTTTTGCCTTAATTCTTCGCTGCCACCGATATAGATTGCGTTGGTGCCGATGGAGACGTGAGCGCCAATCATAGTAGCAGTGGAAAGGCACGCACGACCAATTTCTTCCTGGATAATGCAGTAGCCCATTTCGCCGAAGCCGCTGCCACCATATTCAATTGGGAATGGAGCACCAAGAAGCCCGAGTTCGGCTATTTTTCTTATTATTTCTTCGGGAATTGCCTCTTCTTCGTCGATTTTAGCAGCAATAGGTTTAAGTTCGTTTGTAGCAAAATCGCGAACCATATCGCGAAGCATTTTTTGTTCTTCTGTAAAAACTAATTCAAACATAGAATTCCTTCAATTATTAATAAATAAAGAACATTATCACAGAATTAGGTGGTTTCGATAAAGTTAAGGATATTTTCACCGCCATCGACGCCGATAGTTTGCCCGGTAATCCAGTAGAATTTTTCGTCGATAAGCAAGGAAATAGCTTGGGCAACGTCTTCGGGGACGGTATTGCGGTTGAATGGGTTGTGTTGCTTTGCGTGTTGGAGCATTTTAGCAAAGCCGGGGATTTTCTGAGCAGCAGGGGTATCCGTAAGCCCTGCAAGAATAGCATTGACAGTGATTTTGTAAGGTGCGAGTTCGACAGCAATTTGTCGGATGTAAGCTTCGAGAGCAGCTTTTGCAGCAGAAACAGCACCATAGTTAGCCATAGCACGTTGCGAGCCGATGCTTGTAAGCCCGAAGATGCGGGAATTTTCTGCAAGAAGTTTTGCTTTGAAGAGATCTTGCGTCCAATAGACGAGGCTATTAGCCATAACGTCCATAGTCATTTCGATTTGGCGTTTGTTGAGCATATCGCCGGGATTTTCCGAAAAGAAGGGACCAATAGCACCAAAAGCGAGTGAGTGAATGAGAACGCGAAGCACGTGGTTGGGGTTGTTTTCCTTGTCCTGCTTGATTGCTTCGATAACTTCCATGCGTTTAGCATCGTCGGCAGCGTTGACGTTGAAAAATTTAGCTTTGATATTGAGATGTTCGAGACTACGACGAAATTCTTCCGCTTTTTCTTTGTTAGAGCCCGTATCGAGATGAACACCGTAGATGTTGTAGCCAATTCGAGCAAGTTCGATTGCGCAAGCACGACCAAAACCACTCGAAACGCCTAATATGATTGCATATAATTCTCTGTCGACCATTTTCTTCTCCAAAAAAATAATTTGCTAATTTAAATTATTTAGAAATATAAAATTACGAAATTTTTAGATAAAAAAAACAAAATGAAGCAAAACAGGAATTCCAGGATTGGACGAAAAATTATTATTTTTGCAAGCATAATAAAATAATTATTAAGTAATTGTGTCAATTTAATTAATAACAACGCTAAATAAGGATGAAAATGGAAAAGGTTCAATTAGTAGTATTGGGATTATCAGCGTCGCCGGCAGCGAGCAATGCGTATGCGTTAATATTGAAGGAAGTAGATGGTGAGCGTCGATTGCCGATAATCATCGGGGCGTTCGAAGCGCAAGCGATAGCCCTCGAAATGGAAGGGGTTACTCCACCGCGACCAATGACGCACGATTTGATAAAGAACATACTTGACCAGATGGGAGCAACGCTGACGGAGGTGATAATATCGGATATAGTCGAGGGAACATTTTATGCGAAGCTGGTGTTCGAAGATTTGGGAATAGAGATAGATTCACGACCGAGCGATGCTATTGCAATAGCGGTGCGGGTGGGATGCCCAATATATGTTAATGCAGAGGTATTGCAAGAGACGGGAGTAAGCCCACAGGGTGAAGAAAAGGAAGAAGCGTCTGATGAAGATTACGATGAGTTCGAAATGATTAAAAAGTCCGAGAAGATGCAACAGGTGGAGCAACCGCAACAACCCAAAAGCAGAATTGATATATTGCAAGAGCAATTAGAGAAAGCGATAAAAGATGAAGATTACGAGACAGCTGCAAAAATACGAGATGAATTGAAAAAAATGTTAGAAAGTTCATAAAATTATTTGTTTATTAGAGGAAGAATAATTAATTTTGTAGTCCAAATTTATGCCGGGGTAGCTCAGGTGGTTAGAGCAACGGAATCATAATCCGTGTGTCGGGGGTTCAAATCCCTCTCCCGGTACAAAAAGAGAAAGAGACCAACTAATGGTCTCTTTTTTTATATATATTTTTAGGTAAATGTTATAATTGTTATGTATTTTTTTAGTAACTTTTACAATTACAAAAATGTAATAGTCTTGAAATTGAATAATAGTATTTGAGGATTTGTGAGAAGAATTGCAATAATATTGATAGTAATAATATTTTCAACTCAATTTGCTTTTTCGGCGGAGAAAATAGCAATTGCGAATAAAAGAGAAGGGGAAATTCGTATAGACGGGAAACTGACAGAAGAAGATTGGTTCAGGGCAATCCCAATATCTGATTTTACAACAAAAGAGCCGGTCGAAGGTGGCACTCCAAGCGAAAGAATTGAGGTTAGATTTCTCTACGACGAAGATTATTTATACATCGGGGCAAGAATGGAGCGAAAGAACCCCGAAAAAATACAGGCTTATGTTTCGAGAAGAGACAATATGAGCAATTCCGAGAGAATAATCATTATATTGGATACATATAATAATAAGCAAACATCGGTTAGTTTCGCAGTAACTGCAACGGGTGTAAGAGCAGACTACTATCACGCAACAGACAACGAAGGCGACCGAGATTACGACTACAATCCTGTGTGGGAGGCTCGGACAAACATCGATAGTCTTGGCTGGACTGCTGAATATGCGATACCTTTCAGTCAGCTACGTTTTCCCGATGAGGATACTCTGGTGTTTGGCTTGAACATTAATCAATACACGCCAACGACACAAGAAGACATCTACTGGGTGATGATACCGAAAAGTCAGTCAGGTTGGGCATCACGTTTTGGGAAACTTGTTGGGATTGAGGGAATTCGCAAAACCCGAAGGATTGAAATATTGCCTTATATTAGCACTACCTTGGAAAGAAAGCCGGATATAGCGAGCAATCATCCATATATTAAAGAGTGGGATTGGAAAAAGTCAGTTGGAGTAGATTTTAAAATGGGATTTGGACCAAATGTAACGCTTGATGCGACAATTAATCCCGATTTTGGGCAGGTGGAAGCAGACCCATCGGTGGTAAATTTAACTGAGTTTGAGATATACTACGATGAAAAGAGACCATTTTTTATAGAAGGAGATAAATTATTTAAAAATACAAATGCAGAGTATTACTATTCCCGACGCATTGGCGCACCACCCGCATATAAACTTTATTCGCAATATTCTAATAATCCACAATTTTCAACTATACTTGGGGCAGCGAAAATTACCGGACGTTCGTCCGATGGATGGTCTTTTGCAGCACTAACGGCATTTGTCGACAAAGAATATGCGAAAGATTATGACACATTATTGCAAAAGAAGACGCAAACGGTTGCTTCACCTTATTCACTATATAGCGTTGTGCGCGCTCAGAAAGAGTTGGACGCTTCGGGGTCGTTTTTTGGTGCTATTCTAACAGCGGTGAACCGTCAAAATAACGAAATACATTTGCACAAATACTATAATGCTGCTGCATATTCGGGTGGAATAGACTGGAATATATTCTTATTCGACAAAACCTATTCGTTTTATGGGAATTTTGGATTTTCGGCAATAAATGGCACAAAAGAAAGAATAACAATTGTTCAAAAAAGCATAACACAAAACTTCCAGAGACCTGATGCAAAACATTTATCAGTTGATACAAATGCTCGATGGCTTGTGGGAATACTGGGAAGAGTTGGATTTAAGAAAATTGCGGGTGAACACTGGATTTGGACTGCTGAATACTATACAGAATCGCCTGGATTGAATTTCAACGATTTTGGTAGGCTGCAGCACGCCGACGAGCATAAATTCTACTTCGGAATTACTTATCGAGAGAACAAACCAGGTGATTATCTATATTCATACTATTTAAACACATATTCAAGTTACATAATGAATTGGGATTATGAGAAGATACAACACACTATTGGAATGTCGTATGGAGTTACTTTTTTGAATAAATATTCTGTTTCAGGCGGTTTCTACTACCTACCGCATTATTTCAGCGATACAAAAACTCGTGGCGGAATGATGGTTGCACTTTCCCCATCTTACAATTTTTACAGTAGTTTTAGCAGTGATTGGTCCCGACCGATGCAGTTTAGTGTTGATTATAACTATTCGTGGGGACTGGATAATTCTGAATATTCAAGTATTGAAACGTCTTTATATCATAATTTTGATAGGAGCAAATTTAGTTTCGGAATTTCCTATACGGACGAAACTGACCCCAATATATACTTAGGTTCTCGTGCAAGCAATAACGCTGCTACTTATTATAAACGCTATATATTTGGAGAAATCAAGCAAAATACTTTATCAACATCATTTAGATTTAATTATGCTATTTCCCCTGATTTCACGTTAGAATCGTATTTTGCACCATATTTTACGAACGGGAAATATTTGTCGTTTGGGGAAGTTCAGAATAGAAGAAATTATACATTAAAGGTATACGGGAAATATCCTGGAACATCGATTGAAGATGAGGGGAATTATTATAAGATTTCAGATGGAGATGAGAGTTTCGTTCTTGGCAAGCAGGATTTCCATTTCAAGTCTTTTCGTTCGAGCGTAGTAATAAGATGGGAATTTTTGCCTGGCTCGCAGTTTTATTTAGTCTGGCAGGTAAATGATGCAAAATATGATAATTATAGAGAAATAAAATTGGACGATTTTTCTGATTTATTAGGAAGAAAAGCCAACCATTCTTTTATGATGAAAATATCCTATTGGTTCGCAAGAGTATAATAAAAAAACAATTAAGTATAAAAAAATTATATAATTTTGTATTTATTGTTTAACAAAAATTTGAGAAATATGTTAGATTTAAAATTTGTTCGCGATAATATTGAACTTGTTCGGCAAAATATTATCAATAAAAATGAAAGTGCTGATGTAACAGAAATACCAAGACTTGACGAAAAAAGACGTTCAGTAATTCAAGAAGTAGAGAGACTGAAAAATTTACGGAACGTTGTTTCGAAAGAAATTGCAGAACTCAAAAAGCAGAAGCAACCTGCTGACGATAAAATTGAAGAGATGCGAGTGGTATCCGACAAGATAAAAGAGCTTGATGACGAGCTTCGCAATATTGAAGAGGCAATTCAGCAGGTTCTTATAAGAATACCGAATATGGTTCACGAGAGCGTTCCGATTGGGAAAAGTGCAGAAGAAAACAAAGTTGTTCGTTCGTGGGGCGAGCTGAAACCGCAAAAAATCAAGAAAGACCATTTGCAAATAGCAAAGGAACTGGGCATAATTGATTTCGAGCGTGGTGCGAAGGTAACGGGCGGTGGATTTGCTTTTTACGTTGGCAAAGGTGCTAAATTAGAGCGAGCTTTGATTAATTTTATGATTAATTATCATATAGAACATCACGGCTATACGGAACTTATGCCACCGTTTGTGGTCAATCGCAATTCAATGTTTGGAACGGGGCAGCTACCTAAAATGGCAGAAGATATGTATCACGATGAAACAGACGATATTTACTTAATACCAACGGCAGAAGTGCCAATAACAAATTATCACAGCAACGAAATCCTTCGTGGCGAAGATTTACCGATTAAGTATGCGGGCTATTCACCTTGTTTTCGTCGAGAAGCAGGAAGCTACGGCAAAGAGACACGTGGATTTTTACGCGTTCATCAGTTCAATAAAGTAGAGATGGTGAATTTCACAAAGCCCGAAGAATCGTATGAAAGACTGGAAGGACTTGTTTGCGAAGCGGAAGCGATTTTGAAAGCATTAGGTCTTCCCTATCGTGTGATTTTGCTGTGTTCGGGCGATACAAGTTTTTCAAGTGCGAAGACGTATGATTTGGAAGCGTGGGCTTCGGGCGAAGAAAAATGGCTGGAAGTATCAAGTTGTTCGAATTTTGAAGATTTTCAGGCGCGCAGGGCACAAATTCGTTTCAAGAGGACACCCGACGCAAAACCAGAGTTTGTTCATACATTAAATGGCAGCGGTCTTGCCACATCGCGAATAATGGTCGCAATACTGGAAAATTATCTGCAAGAAGATGGGCACGTGCTTGTTCCAGAAGTGCTACGTCCGTTCTGTGGTTTTGATGTTATATAATTAATTAAGAGATATGAATTTTTTCGAATTGATAAAAACCGACGCAGAGACAAAAGCTCGCGTCGGTATTTTGCACACAGACTATGGTGATATACCGACGCCTATTTTTATGCCTGTAGGCACGCAGGGCACAGTGAAAGCATTGGAGCAAAGAAATCTGATAGAGCTCGATGCTAAAATAATTCTTGGAAACACATACCACCTTTATTTGCGTCCCGGGATAGAGGCAATAAAACATTTCGGCGGGTTGCACAGGTTTATTCGCTGGAATAGAGCAATACTGACTGATAGCGGTGGTTATCAGGTGTTTTCGTTGCAAGATTTACGCAGAATTTCGGACGAAGGGGTTGAATTTCGTTCGCACATAGATGGTTCGCGGCATTTTTTTTCGGCAAAGAAGGTGGTTGAAATTCAAAAGATATTAGGTTCGGATATAATGATGGTGCTTGATGAGTGCGTCCCCTATGGAGCGGACGAACAATATACAAGACGTTCGATGGAACTTTCGTATCGCTGGGCGTTGGAAAGCCACGAGGCTTTCAAATCAATACCGCAGATGTGGGAACATAGGCAGTTTCAGTTTGCAATTTGCCAGGGCGGAATGTTTGCAAATTTGAGAAAAGAATATGCAGAAAGAGTAACGCAGTTTGATTTTGATGGTTTTTCGATAGGCGGACTATCCGTCGGCGAGCCAACTGAACTAATGTATGAGCTTACAGATTTAACAACAGAAATTCTGCCGACAACAAAACCACGTTATTTGATGGGCGTTGGGACACCTGAGAACATACTTGAAGCAATTGAGCGCGGAGTAGATATGTTCGATTGCGTTCTTCCAACTCGAAACGCAAGGAACGGACAGCTTTTTACAACAAAGGGCAAAATAAACATCAGAAATCAACAATATAAGTATTCGGACGAACCAATTGACCCAGCTTTTGCCGACGTTGAGGATTATACACTTGGGTACTTGCGGCATTTGTTTATTGCAAAAGAAATATTGGGGTTAATTTTAGCAACAAGGCAAAATATAAGGTTCTATCTATGGTTGGTGAGAACCGCCCGCGAAAAAATACTTGCGGGAGAATTTCGTCAATGGAAAGAAAAATTTTTAAGTAGTTATTTAGAAAAAAAATAATTATATTACATTTTTAAAAAGTAATTATTCACTATTCAAATTAAGGCTGAAGTATGTTAGAATTGGCAAATTTGCTAATGTTCGCACCTCCACCGGGTGGTCAGCAAGGTGGAGCAGGAAGTTTTCTTCCTACAATAATAATTTTTGTATTTATGATTTTGATAATGTATTTCTTTATGATACGCCCACAGACGAAGCGTCAGAAAGAGCATCAGAATATGCTTGCAGGTCTGAAAAAAGGCGATAAAGTAGTTACTTCTGCGGGAATACACGGAACAATAACAGAAATAGATGACAAAACAATAGTATTACAAATAGCTGAAAATACAAAAATTAAAATTGAAAAACACGCAATTACAGCAAAACTGTAAATAATATTTATTAATATTTAAATCTTTCATCATAGTAGATGAAAGATTTATTTTTTTATCTATATAAAAGTATGGAATACAAAATAAATACAATCGAAGAAGCGTTGGAGGACCTCGCAAACGGCAAAATGGTAATTGTTGCCGACGACGAGGACCGGGAAAACGAGGGCGACCTTGTTGCTGCTGCGGAGCTTTGCACTCCCGAAACTGTAACTTTTATGTCGAATTACGGGCGTGGGCTGATTTGCGTTTCAATTACAGAAGAGCGAGCAGCCGAGCTGGAACTTGATGTAATGGTGCGAGATAATTCAGCAATACATTCTACAAAATTCACAGTATCGGTGGATTATGCGCACGGCACAACAACGGGGATATCGTCTTTCGATAGAGCGGCAACAATTAGAGCATTGGCAGATGCGCGCACAAAGCCGCAGGATTTGCTGCGACCGGGGCATATTTTCCCGTTAATTTCTGTGAAAGAAGGTGTGTTGCGACGAGCGGGGCACACCGAAGCATCTGTTGATTTGATGAGGTTAGCAGGATTGAAACCGTGCGGAGTTATCTGCGAGATTATAAATGATGATGGAACAATGGCGCGAATGCCCCAACTTATGGAATTTGCAAAAAAGCATAATTTAAAAATAATTACTGTTAAAGATTTGATTGCTTATCGTTTAAGAAGCGAAAGTTTAGTTCAATGTGTGGCGAAGGCGTATTTACCAACGGAATACGGTGAATTTGAGATGTATGCTTTCGAAAATGTTTACGATAGAAAAGAGCACGTTGCATTGGTGAAAGGAAGCTGGGAACAAGATGAACCCGTATTGGTGCGGGTGCATTCAGAGTGCTTAACGGGCGACGTTTTTGGTTCTTTGCGTTGTGATTGTGGTCCGCAATTGCACTACTCAATGAAACTGATAGAAAGTGCGGGTAAAGGTGTGGTGCTTTATATGCGACAGGAAGGAAGAAATATAGGTCTGGTAAATAAAATTCGTGCTTATGCCTTGCAGGAGATGGGGTTTGATACAGAGGAAGCCAATATTCAACTTGGATTTCCGCCTGATGCAAGAGATTATGGAATTGGCGCCCAAATACTTCGCAATCTGGGTGTAACGAAGATGAAACTAATAACTAATAATCCAAAAAAGCGCGTCGGTATAGAAAGTTATGGGATTGAGGTGGTCGAGTTAATTCCAATTGAAATTGAGCCGAACGACATTAATTACAATTACTTGAAAACCAAAAAAGAAAAAATGGGACACATTCTTCACAAGATAAGATAGAAGTAAGTTGTTTATAATAAAGGTGATAAAATGTCTGACATTATTTATTTAACAAAGGAAAGGATGCAAGAGATAGAAGAAGAACTTCGCTACTTGCAAATCCATAAACGTAAAGAAATAGCCGAAAAAATAGCCGAGGCACGTTCTCACGGTGATTTGTCGGATAATTCGGACTATGATGCGGCAAAAGATGAACAAGCACTTTTAGAGCTGCGCATAGCCAAATTAAGCCAGATACTTGCAAAAGCTCAGGTAATTAAAGCTGAGGAATTTCCCGACGACAAAGTGTATATTCTATCAAATGTTACGATGAAAAATCTTGCCACAGGTGCAACCGTAACTTACAAACTTGTGAGTGCGGAAGAAGCAGATTTTGAGCAGAACAAGATTTCGGTTAATTCCCCTCTGGGCAAAGCAATGATGGGCAAAAAGGTTGGTGATATTGTTGAAGTTAAAGTGCCGGCGGGTGTCAATCGGTTCGAAATATTATCAATATCTAAATGATAACAAATTCGTGAAAAAAAGAGGCTGCCCTTCGAGAGACAGCCTCTTTTTCTTTTTATCACAACAAAGGCAATTAGTTGTGTGGTTTGAATAGTTCATCATCGAAAGGAACATTAAGCTCGTAATTATAATCATTTATCATAGTTATAATAGATGATATATTTTCGACACGGGCGGGCAATTTAACCCCATTCAAAGAAGACCAATTCGAGAACTTAACGGTTAAAGGTGTAGGACCTTGTGGACCTTGCTCAACAGTTTCGTATTTATTCACTAAATATGAATTTTCGTCGAAATAGAATGTAGATTGAATGTTGCTTGGAGAGGTAACAAGAGCAATAATTTCACCGTTTTTTTTGCCTTTAATTTCAACTTTGTATCCCATATCAAGAAGTTTGCAGGTAGCGAATGGTGTTGCTTCGAAAATCAATTGTTCAAGCATCATTCCTTCGAGTTTAGAAGTTTCGCCGAAAGCATTGACGTAACCTTCATTTCCATCAATCCAAATTTCTTGCTGCATAATTTGCATATCAAGTTTCATATACATTTTGTTGGGTGATTTAATGAACTGAGTGATTTCACCATTGATGAGCTGCCCGCCTAAATTAATCCTGGACTTTGCAATTTTTTTGATTGATTGAACATTATTGATAGCATCACCACCAAGAGCACGACGATGACGTTCTATGAGGTCCATAGGGGATAGAGATACTTCATCGAGTTTTGCTTTTGGTCCGGAAAGAGGTTCTAAATCGATATTATAGTCGAATACAGTGCCAAATTTTTCGAGCATAGGGCGAATAGATGGGTCGCCAACGGCAATAATTCGAGACTTTTGAGGATTTAAATATTGATAGGCAACGTGTCTAATGTTGTTTGGTGTAATTTCTTCCAAAATTTTAGTGTAATTTTTGTATTGTTCGAGCGAAACGCCCATAAAATCAGCTTCTTGAATTAAAGAAGCAACGAAATCGGAATTTTCGAAGGAAAGTTTATATTGTCCGATAATAAAGCGTTTCATTCTATTGAGTTCATCATCGGTCGGACCATCTTCTGCAAGTGAGCCAATTTGCTCGAAAATAACATTGAGGGAGGAATCTGTTTTTTCACTATTGACATCTGCACCACAAGCGAAGCGGTTGATATATTTAGAAGTAGTAAGATAACCCCAGGGAGTGTAAGTAAAGGAATACTTTTCGCGTAAAGTGCGGAAAAGCCGGCCACCGAAGCCCGAACCTATAATTTTAGAGGCAAGGTCGAGAGTAATATAGTCATTGTGCTTATATGGCACAGCAAGATTAGTAACAATGAGAGTAGTTTGTTCGGAGGCGGGACGCTGAATAAAATAAACACCCAAAGGTTCAGGTTTAGGTTCGGAAATATTAATTTTAGGGATAGAGCCCTGCTTCCAATCGGCAAAGGCTTTTTCGAGTTCGGGAATAATGTCTTTCGCCGAAACATCACCAATCACTGCCAGAGTAGCATTATTAGGAATGAAATAAGTGTTGTAATAGTTTTGAACTTCTTTTATGCTAATTTTTTGAATTGAGTTTTCATTTGCTTTAAGAGCATAGGGATGCTCATCGCCATAGATAACTTTGCGAGCAAGAGTTTGCCCTACTTGCTCTGGTTGAGATTTTTCGTATTGCAAGTTTGCAATCATTTGTTCGGTCAGTTTTTCCAATTCTTGTTTAGGGAAGGTAGGTTTCAGGACAACATTTTTGAAGACATCAAGAATAGTATTGGTGTGTTTTTTCAAGCCAGAGGCAGAAACGATAACAGCATCGCCACTGGCACGAGCAGAGATAGAAGCACCAATGCCATCAATAGTTTTAGCAATATCGAGAGCAGTCATTTTGCCTGCACCTTTTGTGAGCAAACCAGCGGTTAGTTCAGCAGTGCCGGGCAAATTGCCGTCCATAGATGTTCCACCTGGAATTAGCAAGCGGAGGGCAATTGTTGGTTGCTCTTTGTCCTCGATAACAAACACACGAAGACCGTTCCGAAGCTTATGAGTGGAATGATTTGGGAATTGGAACTCTTTTTCGGGAAGAGGTTCGGGACGAACACTTCTATCTATTTGAGCATTTAGATTAGTCATAACAACACTAAATAATATTAATAATCCAAATATTTTTTTCATTTCTCATCTCCTTATTAGCTCGATTTTTTGGGGATATATTGAAGAACAACACGATTTTGAGTGCCAAAATAGAGTTTGGCAACACGTTGGACGTCTTCTTTCGTAACAGAGAGGAATTTTTTTAATTCATCATTGATAAGAGATGGGTCGTTGTAGTAACTATTGTAGCGAGCAAGTGTTTGAGCTTTCTCCATAACATCTTTTTTGCTAAAAATGAATTCGGATTCTTTAATATTTTTTGCTTTTGTGAGTTCTTCGTCAGAAATTCCTTTTTCAATGATTTTGTTAATTTCTTTAAAGATAAGTTTTTCGATATCATCGAGTTTTTTATTAGGAGCAGCGATAGCATAGAAAGCAGCCATTCCGGATTTTTCGAGAGCGAACGGGAAAGCACCAGCTTGTGCGGCAAGCCTTTCTTTATCAACAATAGTCTGGTATAGGCGAGAGCTTTCGCCCGCTGAGAGAATATCAAGCAAAATAGTCATCGGATAATAGTCTGCATCGCCAATTGCAGGAGCACGAAAACCAATAAAGATGGCAGGTAGCTGAGCTTTTTCATCATCTATTTTTTTTCGAACTTCGCCTTTCATCGGGTCAATGCGAAAATCATTGCGTTTCGGTTCCGGAGCTTTCGGAAGCGAACCAAAGTATTCCTGAACATATTTGCGTGTTTCCTCAATATCAATATCGCCGGCAATGACCAAAGTTGCATTATTTGGCTGATAGAAGTTATTGTAAAAATTGCGGAAATCTTCAATTGAAGCACGGCGAAGATGTTCTTCCGACCCCAGAGTAGTCCACTGATAGGAGCTGCCAGGGAAAAGAGCATCGCAAATTTCATCAAGAAGAGTGCCATAAGGCTGGTTGTTGCGTCGCATTTTGAGTTCTTCGATAACAACACCGCGTTGAGTTTCAACTCCGACGGGTTCAAGAAGCAGCCCGCGCATACGCTCGGATTCAATCCAAAGAGCAAGTTTTATTTCGTTAGATGGAAGCCGCAGATAATACACGGTTTCGTCGAATGAAGTATGTGCGTTGAGGTCGCCACCGGCTTCCTGAACGTATTTGTCAATTGAAGCGCGAGGAATATTTGTAGTAGCTTCGAACATAAGGTGTTCGAAAAGGTGAGCGTAGCCAGTTTTGTTTGGGTCTTCGTCGCGAGAACCAACGCGATAATGAACGATAGTTGCCACAACCGGAGCAGAACGGTCAATATGATAAATCACCTGTAAACCATTTTCAAGAGTGTCCTTAGTAAACTGGATTGGTCTCATATCACACATAGAGTTCTGCCCTCCAACAACTAATAATAGAGTAAAAAGCGGAAGAATTTTCCTTAAAAGTCCGTTTTTCATAAAACTTCCGAAAAAAATCAACATAAAGAATTGTTAATTTACGTAAATTCAGCTAAAAAAGTTGCATAATATAAAAAAAAAGAAATCGCGCTTTTGACGATTTCTCTTAATTTTTGGGGCGATCTACGGGATTTGAACCCGTGACACCCAGAGCCACAATCTGGTGCTCTACCGACTGAGCTAAGACCGCCATCTAAGAATTACAAAATTAATGTGATTTTTTGAATTTTACAACTAAAATTTCTTAACTCGAAAATGACAATATGGTTTGCTACCGGTTTTGGTGTAATAGTCTTGATGTTTAGCTTCGGCTTCGTAAAATGGAGCAGCAGGGACAACCTGGGTAACAACATTCAGCCCTTTTTCTTTTAGAATACGAATTAATTTCTCGGTAATTTGCTTTTGTTCATCGTTCAAGTAGAAGACAGCAGAACGGTATTGCTCGCCAACATCTGGTCCCTGACGGTTTAGCTGAGTAGGGTCGTGTATTTCAAAGAAGAGCTTGCATAATTCTTCGAAATTTGTTTGCTCGGGGTCGAAGATAACTTCAATTGCTTCGGCGTGTCCCGTTGTATTGGTGCAGACTTCTTCATAAGTTGGGTTGGTGGTTTTGCCGCCAGTGTATCCAACGCGTGTTCTAAGGACGCCCGGAGCAGTTTTAAAGTAATACTCGACACCCCAGAAGCAACCCGCGGCAAATATCGCCTTTTGGGTTTTTGTTACATTTTCGAATGGGACAAAGTCCATAGAAAGTGAATTAACACAGTGGCGAACATTTTTTGGAGTGAGCTGCTCCCCAATGAACACGTGCCCAAGATGTGCACCGCAATTGGAGCATAGAATTTCTGTGCGAACTCCATCGGCATCGGTCTGACGGCGAATTGCACCTGGTATTTCATCATCGAAGGAAGGCCACCCACAATGCGAAGCAAATTTATCATTGGAACGATATAACGCAACTCCGCATTGTTTGCAAAGATAAGTGCCTTTTTCAAAGAAATCGTTGTATTTTCCCGTAAATGGGTACTCCGTTCCTTTATGAAGAATAATTCTTTGTTCATCAGGTGTTAATATAGAGTTGTTCATTATTTGTTTCTCCGAACTATAATTGATAAACAGAAATTGAAGTAATATAAGAAATAATTCCAACATATATTTTATCACAATTTTACATACAATTGGATAACGAAATTAATAATTTGTAATTGTTTAATCAAGGCTATAGGTAAACGGTTGTGGATAATTATTTAAGTGCGAATGTTTAATTTTTAGATAAAAAAATGTAAATTTGAAGTTTGATTAATTGTGAAGTGAATAATCATTAAATATGTATTTAAGTAAATTAGAAATAGTTGGATTTAAATCGTTTGCACAAAAGACACTGCTCAAATTTAACGGTGGGATTTCTGCCATAGTTGGACCGAACGGCTGCGGGAAATCAAATATTGTAGATGCTATTCGCTGGGTGTTAGGCGAGCAAAAAACGTCTGTTCTAAGGTCTGATGTAATGGAAAATGTAATTTTCAACGGGACAAAGAACCGCAAACCGCTCAGTATGGCAGAAGTATCATTAACACTTGAAAATACGAAAGGTATATTGCCAAGCGAATACAGTGAAGTTACAGTTACAAGGCGTTTATTTCGCAATGGAGAAAGCGAGTATTTAATTAATAAAAGTAAATGCAGACTAAAAGACATAGTCGAGCTATTTATGGATACGGGACTTGGTGCAGACTCGTATTCCGTGATTGAGCTGAAAATGGTCGAAGCAATTTTGAGTGGTCGCCCCGACGAAAGGCGTGCTTTGTTCGAAGAGGCTGCGGGAATAAAAAAATACAAGCAACGCAGAAAAGAAGCTGCAAAAAAATTAGAAACAGTAGTCGAAGATATTACCCGAATTCAGGATATTCTGGAAGAAGTAAGGAAAAATGTTTCCTCGCTGGCTCGTCAGGCTCAAAAAACCCGACGATATAACAATTTAATGTCCGAATATAAAAGCCTTGATAGTTCGATATTATTGTTTAATTATTCTCTTTTCAATAATAAAGCAGAGACATACAAACAGGAGCTGATTGAGCTGAACAAACAGAAAATCAAAATGGAGTTCGAGCTTGGCGAAACTGAGGAATTTCTTCGTAAGCTAAAAGAGCGTTATGCGATAACAGAAGAACAATATAACTTAGTTATCTCAAACGAAGCAAATCTACAAGATAAAATCGCAAATTTTGAGAAAGAACTTGCAGTATCTAATGAAAAACTGAATAATTTAAGCAGTTCGAAAGAAAAAATTATTGCTGAAATAGAAAATGCCAAGCAGAACATACAATCGTTGAAAAATGAAGTTCTCGAAAACGAAACGCTCATCAGTGCAAAAAATAAAATCATTGAAGAGCTCGAAGAAAAATTAGCTGCAAGCAAAGAAAATAGAGAAAAATACTACGGCGAATTGAGACAATTAAAAGAGGAAAGTGATTGCTCGAATGAAAAAATACTAACCTTGCAGAATACTATTAATAGTTTGAAAAATCAGCATAATCGAAGTCTTGATAGAAAGAAAATGCTTGAACGTAAGGTGCAGGGCAATTTTGAAGAAGCGTCGAGACTAAGAAAACAGATAGAAGATATTGAGAAGGAGCTATCGAACGCTGATGAAATGCACAGTAAGCTCGAAAACGAGTTAATAGATGCAGAGAATTTTCTTGCACAAGAAAAAGAAAGGCAAATGGTTCTTCAAAATAGAATTGATAGTGTAAAAAACAAACTGAACGATAGAAAAAATGCTCTTTCTGCAAGAAAAAATACACTTGATTATTTGAAATCTATTGTTGATACAAACCAAACGGCACAGTTCCTTATTAGTTCAATCGATTGGAGCAATACAGAGGACAAAAATCAACTTGCTGAACTTGTGGCAACAGACGAAGAGTATATAACTCCATTAGTTTCCATATTGAATTATATTGGTGATTATTTTGTTGTTGAAAGAATTGAGGAAGCAACAAAAGCGATTGATTTACTCAAAGAAACAAAAAAAGGTCAAGCGTCCTTTATTACAAAAGAGATTATTGCGAACAAGAATTTTGAAATTAACAATACAGCAAATGGAAAATCACTATATGAAGTAATCCGAGCAGAAAGAAAAATCGTCGAGTTTCTGAAAAATATGCTTGGAAATTGCTTGATTGCGGAAACAGATGAAATTGCCCTGAAATTGGTAAAGGAAAATATATGCGATTGCTGCGCTTCGAAAACAGGGCTGTTTGTTCATAAGTCGGGTTATATTTTTGGTGGGTCCGAACAAAAGAACAAGCAAAGTAAGATTGGTAGAAAAGAAAAAATAGAGAAAACACAAGAAGAAATAGACAAAATTTCGAAAGAAATTGAAGCATTGAATGTTGAGTTAAGAAATTTAAATGAGGAACTTTCTTTAATTGATTTGCCATCGCTTACATCGAATGTAAGACAATCAGAAGCAAGATTAAAAAATTTCGAGCAAAAGATTTCCCAGACAAAATTGCAAAAACAAGCATTTGAGCAAAGTCTGGAAATAGTAAGCCAGAGCAATTCTCACATTGAGCAAGAGCTTGATGAAATTCAAACAGAATTAGCCGCAATTGAAGACCAAATTGATGAGGCAACTACTGCACTCACCAAAGAGAAAGAGGAATATAATGCGATACAGTCAAGTTTGGCGAAAGTTGAGTTGCAGGTAAGGAATTTCGATAGTGAAATTCGAGCAATTGAAATTGAACTCACGAAAATAAATTCTGAACGCAATTCTTGTGAAAACGACATAAAAAGAATTGCAAATAGTATTAAATCATTTGAAAATAAGATTAAAGATAAAGAAGATGAATTGCTGAATGGGGATAGAATTGCAATTCAGCTGAAAGAGAAGACTGAAAAAATTGCAGGTGAACTTGTTCGGCTGCGAGAAGAATATGAGCAGCTGGTGGACAGAAATCATAAATTGATAACAGAAAAGAACTCAATAAATGAGCAAATCAATCAATATTCGGAAGCAATAAACGCTTTGAGACTTCAATATGATAAATTGAAGGAACAAATTCACCAAACGGATATAAGGATAAGCGAAATCAATGTACAGGTAAATTCAATCAAAGAGAGATTAAGCGAAGATTTTGGAATAAACTGCGAAGAAGAATTGCCACCAATACCAGAAGATTTCGATATTGATATTGCAAAAGAAAAGGTAGTCGAACTCAAAACCAAGCTTGCATCATTAGGAAACGTTAATTTTCTGGCATTGGAAGAGTATGAAAAGGAGGCGGAAAGATTGAATTTTTATGAGAATCAGATAAATGATTTGCTTAATTCGGAGAAAACGCTGAAAGAAACAATTGCAGAGATTAATCAAGCTGCGGAAAAGAATTTTTCGGAAACATTCAATAAAATACACGAGAATTTCAAAAGATTATTCAAGACTTTATTTGGTGAGGAAGGCGAAGCCGAGCTAAAAATAGACGAAGGGAAGCTTCTGGAAACTGATATTGAAATCATAGCAAAACCACCTAATAAGCGTCCGAATACAATTGAGCAACTCTCGCAAGGCGAAAAGACACTTACAGCAATAGCTTTGCTTTTTGCTATTTATCTTGTTAAGCCGTCGCCGTTTTGTATATTAGATGAGGTTGATGCACCACTTGATGATGCGAACGTAGATAAATTTTTAAATTTAATAAGAGAGTTTAGCAATAACACACAATTCATAATTGTTACTCACAATAAAAAAACAATGTTGGCGGCTGATACATTATATGGGATAACAATGCAAGAGGTAGGAGTATCGAAGACAGTATCTGTATCACTCGAAAAAGTGGAAAACTTGCTGTAAATAAAATTTGGAAAAAAAATAAAAAGTCTGTAAATTGCAAATTCATATTTTGTAAAAATTATAAGTTTTTGAGGATAAAAATGTTGGTAGCGTTAGTAGAAATAGCCGGTCAACAATACGAAGTAAGCGAAAAAGCTCAGCTTGTAGTGCCACATTTGCAGGGCGAAGTTGGAGATACTGTCGAGTTCGATAAAATTCTTTTGAAGAACAAAGATGGCAATATCGAAGTAGGTTCTCCATACGTAGAAGGTAAGGTAAAAGCTACGATAGTGGAACACGCCAAAGGCAAAAAAGTGTTGGTATTTCACAAAAAACGTCGCAAGGGTTATCGTAAGCTGAATGGATTTCGCCCAATGTTTACAAAAATTGAAGTAAATAGCATCAATTAAGAAAAGAATTAATAATAATAGAGGTAATTATGGCTCATAAAAAAGGTGGCGGTTCATCGAAAAACGGACGCGATTCAAATCCACAATATCGCGGAGTAAAGGTTTTCGGTGGTCAGAAAGTTATTGCGGGCAATATTATTGTTCGCCAATGCGGGACTAAATACCATCCAGGGAAAAACGTAGGACTTGGAAAAGATTACACTATTTTCTCGTTGATTGATGGTATTGTGAAATTCGAGAACAAAGACAAAACAAGAAAGAAAGTTTCTGTTTATCCAATTAATTAATTCACTCTCTACTTGCAAAAAAGCCCGACTGAAAAGCCGGGCTTTATTTTTTTATAGGTTTCGATTAAAAATTCTTTTCGAAGATTGATTGAACGATTTCCCAATTAATAACGTTGAAGAAGTTCTCAACATATTCGTTGCGGCGGTTCTGATATTTCAAGTAGTAAGCGTGCTCCCAAACGTCGAGCCCAAGAATGGGAAGTCCCTTTACGTCAGCAACATCCATTAGTGGATTATCCTGATTTGGGGTTGAGCTTACAACAAGTTTTCCGTCTTTGATAATTAACCAAGCCCAGCCGGAACCAAACCTACCCATAGCAGCTTTTGTAAATTCAGCTTTGAAATTATCGAATGAGCCGAAATCTTTATTGATTTGCTCCAAAAGCTTCCCTGATGGAGTTTTTGCGGAATTGCCTAAGAGAAGTTTCCAGAAGAATGCGTGGTTCCAATGGCCACCACCATTATTACGAACAGCAACGGGATATTTCGAAACATTTGCAAGAAGCTCGTCAATACATAATTTTTCCATATCAGTTCCCGTAATGGCATTGTTCAGATTTGTAACGTAAGCTTGATGATGCTTGGTGTGGTGAATTTCCATAGTGCGTGCGTCAATGTATGGTTCTAACGCATCATAAGAATAACCAAGCTCGGGAAGAAGATATTTACCCGCATCGTCTTTTGAAAAATTCAGGTTCAGTTTTTCTGAGAAAGAAGCGAATGAAGAATTTGATAACATAATAACACCCATTAATATTAATATTACATATTTCATAATTAGTTCCTCCTAATTTAGTTTTAGAGACGCTTAATTTTAAATAAAATTTTATTATATTAAATATTTTTTTTAATTGCACTTAAGTTTGAAAAATATGTTTTATTATAAAGCAAAATCACAATAATTTTTTGCTATATACTTTATAATATTGTTTTTTAATTCAGCTTTTAATTAATAAAATATAGAGGGAAATATGAGTATTCTTGTTGACAAAAAGACAAAGTTAATAGTTCAGGGAATAACAGGTTCGGAGGGCACATATCACACTTCGCAGATGATAGAATATGGCACAAAGGTAGTAGCAGGAGTAACCCCGGGCAAGGGCGGGACAATGTTTGGTGGCAAAGGCGAGATAAAATTTGCTTATGAGGTACCTGTTTATAATACAGTGAAAGAAGCGGTGGAAGCAACGGGTGCGAATGCGAGCGTGATATTTGTTCCACCAGTTGCCGCAGCCGATGCAATACTTGAAGCGATAGATGCAAAAATTCCGTTAATCGTTTGCATAACAGAGGGAATTCCTGTCCGGGATATGATAAAAGTAAAGGCTGCGTTGGAGAATTCGTCGTCGAGGTTGATTGGACCGAACTGCCCTGGAATTATTACACCAGGCGAAGCAAAAATAGGGATTATGCCGGGCTATATTCACAAGAAAGGTAAAGTGGGTGTTGTTTCGCGAAGTGGGACTTTGACATACGAGGCGGTAAATCAGCTTTCGGAGCTCAAAATTGGGCAATCGACTTGCATTGGAATTGGTGGCGACCCAATTATTGGCACACAATTCATTGATGCACTGGAACTTTTCAACAACGACAAGAAAACCGAAGCAATTGTAATGATTGGAGAAATTGGTGGAAATGCGGAAGAACTGGCGGCTGAATATATTAAGAAAAACGTTAAAAAACCTGTGATTGGATTCATTGCGGGACGCACTGCTCCTCCGGGACGTCGTATGGGGCACGCCGGAGCAATAGTTTCGGGCGGCAAAGGCACAGCAGAGGACAAAATTGCCGCTATGAAAGAGGCGGGAATTACTGTGGTAGATTCCCCTGCTGATATTGGAATAACAGTCAAAAAAGTGCTTGATGGAATAGCAATTAAAAAGAAAATCGTTGAAAAAAGAAAAAGCAAAATTGCTGAGAAATAGCTCTATCAAGAAAACGTCCCGAAATAACTGTTTTCGACTGTTCCAAAGTATCTATTTTGAACCTTCGGAAGGGCGGGAACCTTCCGAAGGCGATTAGAATGTGCTTTTGAGGCACTTTAGCAGTTACAAATAGAAGTTTCTGATTACCTTAACACCCCCACATCGAGAACATACAATCAAAGGCAAATCAAAATATTAATTCTTGTTGATAAATAAAAGGTTAATGAAACTCGTTCGTCTTATAATTATTGGAGTTGTTGAAAAGTTCGAACGGAGGAAAAATGGAAGGAAAAAGTTCGAAAAAGCCTTTGCGTCAGGCATTGGACACAGAAAAAGATTTATTGAATACTTATAAAAAACAGGAGGAACAAAAAGTGAAAAAAATGGAAGAAGAAACCAAGATTGTGGAGGAAAACCTAATCGAGCAGAATATTGATAGTCAAAACGAAAAAAACCAGTCGGATGATAGTAATAAGAATATTATTGAGGAGCTTTCGAATATTGCACTGGATAAAATTTCAGAAATTGAGGAATTGAAAGCAGAAAGAGATTATTTAAAAGACCAGTTAGTAAGAAAAGTTGCTGAAATTGATAATCAAAGGAAACGACACTTAAAAGAAAAACAAGAGTTAATAGATTTTGCGAACGAGCAACTACTCGGGAAAATGATAGAACTGCTGGATTACTTCGAGCAGGCAGTTGATGCTTCGAACAAAACGACAGATATCGAAGCATTGCGAACAGGGCTGGAAATGCTATATCAAAAGGCAGTAAAGCTATTCGAAGAGCAAGGCGTAAAGAAAATGGAAGATGCATCGGGCAAGCCTTTCGATGTCAATTATCACGATGCAATCCTTGCAATGAACTCAGACAAAGAGGAAGGCACTGTTCTGCAAGTGGCTCAACCTGGTTATATGTATAAAGACAAGGTTTTGCGTCACGCAAAAGTAATCACTTCAAGCGGACAATCTAACTAAATGGTGAAATCGAATGAGCTTACAAAGCATAAAGGATAGTTTTACAAAAAGGGATAGAGTAATACGCATTCTATCGAAGGACGGATATTTTCGTGGAGTGGCAGTCAAGAACACAGCTATGGCACTCGATGCACAGGCAAGGCATAATCTTGATGCGACACCTGCGTTTTTTCTTGCGAAAACATTAGCGGCATCGACTTTGCTTTCAGCGTTTCTCAAAGGTGAGGAACGAGTAAGCATTGAAATAGACGGTTCGAACTACATTAGAAAAATATACTCAGAATCCATTCAAGTTGGTGAAACTCGTGGATTTATTCGAGTAGATAATAAATATGATAGTAGCAAATTGCACTCAATTGACGATGCAATAGGAAAAGGTAAGATAAAGGTTTCAAGAATACTATACAATAAAACCGAACCAATAATAGGGATTACCGAATTAGCACAAGGCGATATTTCGACTGACTTAGCGTATTATTTCAGTCAATCTGAGCAAATTCCGTCGGCGGTTCTGCTGGATGCATCAATCGATGACAACGGCAAAATACTTCAATCGGGCGGACTGATAATACAGGCGATGCCACAAGCACCTTTAAAGGAGATTGTTAGAATCACTGAGCGACTTTACGAACTGCCGCCAATATCCAAACTTTTAGCCGATGGACACACTATCGAGGAAATTATTCGTCAGGCAACCGATTTTGATTTCCAAATTATCAAGCATTCGCCAGTTGATTTTTATTGCCGTTGTTCGAAGGAAGGATTTCTCAGTCATCTGGTGGCACTCGGAGCCGACGAAATTCGCAATATGCAAAAGGAAGGTCATACTGAACTTGTATGCCAGTATTGTAGCGAAAAATATATTATTGAAGAGAATGATTTTGCAAGAATATTAACAGAAATTCAGGCAAAAAATAATTAGGAGAAATCGCTATGGCAAAAAGGAAGCAAAAAAACGAAGCGACGGAAGAAGTAAGTCTGCCGAAAAAACTACCAATATTACCATTAAGAGATATAATAATTTACCCTAATATGATATACCCCGTGCTAATTGGCAGGGAAACTTCGATGAAGGCTGTCAATTTCGCGCTGGAAAATGAGAAACTAATATTTGTAGTTATTCAAAAGGTTCCCGAGCAGGACGACCCAACAATTAACGACCTTTATGAGCACGGAATTGTTGCTAAAATTTTACAGGTATTGCGTTTGCCTAATAATTTATACAAGGTGCTGCTGGAAGGACTATATCAGGCAAAAATTGTAAAGAAGACGCGGAAAAAAGATTTCTTAGAAGCAGAAATCGAAAGTGTGAGCATACATTATCAGGAAAATGATACAGAACTGGCGGCACTTGTTCGATATTTATCTGAATCGTTCAAACAATATGTGAGCAAATCGAAAAATTTACCTTCGGATTTAATTTTAGCATTTGACACAATCGAAGACCCGCTGTACAAACTATATTATGCGGCAGCAAACGTTAAATCAAAACTACAAGAAAAGCAAAAGATATTAGAAGAAACAGATATTAAGCAGAAATTTTTTCTTCTCAATTCGCTATTGAGCGACGAGCTTGAACTGCTAAAGCTTGAAGAGGAAATTACAAACAAAGTTCATTCTGTTATACAAAAAAATCAGAAAAAATATTACATTCAGGAGCAAATTCGCACATTACAGCAGGAGCTCGAAGAGGACGAAGGGCTACCGCAGGAAATACTTGAAATCAAAGAGAAAATTGAAAAGGCAAATCTTCCAAAACACGCTTATAATAAAGCATTGGAGGAGCTGGACAAATTAAAGAAAACTCCAACGATGTCTCCCGAATACTCGGTTAATCGGACTTATCTTGATTTGCTTCTGTCGCTTCCGTGGAATGAAAGAACGCGGGACAACATAAGCATTGAACACGTGAAAAAGGTGTTGGACGAAGACCATTATGATTTGGAGCGTCCCAAGGAGCGTATACTCGAATACATTGCAATATTGAATTTCACGGGAGCATTGCGTCGCCAGATATTGTGTTTTGTTGGTCCGCCAGGAGTGGGAAAAACTTCGTTGGCGAAGTCAATTGCTCGTGCTCTTGGACGTAAATTTGTGCGGTTTTCGCTCGGTGGTGTCCGTGACGAAGCAGAAATACGCGGTCATAGGAGAACATACGTTGGGGCGTTGCCAGGCAAGATTATTCAATCGATGAAAAAGGCAGGAACTGTTAATCCTGTTATTTTGCTGGACGAAATTGATAAAATGTCTATGGATTTTCGCGGCGACCCATCGGCTGCTTTGCTCGAAGTGCTCGACCCCGAACAAAATGCAAATTTCAACGACCATTATTTAGAAATTGACTATGACCTGTCGAACGTTCTATTTATTACAACTGCAAATGTGAAGTATGATATACCCGCACCGCTGCTCGATAGAATGGAAATAATCGAGTTGAACAGCTACCTGGAAATCGATAAACTTCAAATAGCAAAGAGGCACATTATTCCGAAATTGCTAAAAGAGTTCGGATTGGAGAAGCTCAAAATTAACTTCACCGACGAAGCAATATTGAAGATAATCAGACAATATACCCGCGAAGCAGGTGTTCGTAATTTGGAACGCGAAATTGCATCAGTATTGCGAAAACTTGCAAAGGAAATTGTTGCTAATATACCTGATTTCAGTGCTTGCGACGAAGAATGGGTTCCGATAAAAGAAAATAAGGAAATTTTGAAAAAGATTTCGGTAAGAAAATATAAAGTTACTCCCGAAACAATAGAAAAATATCTAAAAGCACCGATTTATAAAGAAAAGTCAGACGAACTAAACGACAAAGTTGGAGTGGTAACAGGGCTTGCCTGGACAAGTGTCGGGGGTGATGTGATGCCGGTGGAAGTAACTGTAATGCCATCGACGAGCGAGAAGCTCACGCTTACAGGTAAATTAGGTGAAGTGATGAAAGAATCGGCGGTTGCAGCGCTTTCCTTTATTCGTTCAAATTATAAAGCGTTAGGATTGAATGAGAATTTCTACAAGAAAAAGGAAATTCATATACACGTGCCAGAAGGTGCTATTCCCAAAGACGGTCCATCGGCAGGAATAACAATTGCAATGGCGATTATATCCGCTGTCTGTGGCAAGCCTGCAAACGGGAAAGTGGCAATGACAGGGGAAATCACTTTGCGTGGCAATATTTTGCCAATTGGTGGATTGAAAGAGAAATTGTTAGCCGCAAAGCGATTTGGAATAACGAAAGTGATTATTCCCGATGAGAATTGGCGAGAAATACAAGATTTTCCTGAGGAAATAAAGAATTCGCTGGAAATAATTCCTGTGAAAACATTGTGGGATGCACTTCCTATTGTTTTCGAGTAAATGGTGATTTCTTTTTGAAATGTTTTTATAAAGGCTGGCAGATGAACCAGCCTTTTTTGCATTTTTCGGTAATTCAGGCAACGTATTTATAAATAAAGTTAGATACTTTATTTATAAAGTTATTACATAATAAAGAAAGCGAAATGCCAAGAATATTGGCAAGCAAATCATAAACGGAAGCGTCTCGTCCCGGGACGAAGCTTTGGTGGAATTCATCGGAAATAGCATAAAGAGTAGCAAAAACGAAGGTAATTAGCAGAACTTTGCGTTTATTGAAATTAAAATTACTTATGAAAAACAGCATCAAAAGTAGTGAATAAAAAAAGTAAGCCACAAGATGAAGCAATTTGTCTAAATTCAAAATACCCAAATCGGGGAATTCAATTTGTGGCTGATGAGAAGCAATAAAAATAGCAACGGAAGCGAGCAAAACAGGCAAAGTGGTTACCGTCTTAAATTTCATTGCGAGCACACCTAATTGCTTTGCCTAAATAATTGATTACTTCGGAAGCTGTAACGCTTTCAGTTGAATACTCACGGGCGTATAAATCAGCAGAAAGCCCGTGAATGAAAGCAGCAATTGCCCCTGCAATAGCTAAACTATCACTTCGCACTGCAAAAGCAGAAATGATACCGGTTAGAGCATCGCCTGTACCACCGCTGGCAAGCCCACAATTGCCGCTTGTGGAATAATAGAAGTTGCTGCCATCACTTACAATCGTTGTGCTGCCTTTCAGCAAAAGGTTGGTTTCGTATTTTTCGCAAAATTCTTTTATAAATGTATGTTTATTTTGCAAAATGTCTGCTTTGCTCACACCAAGAATACGGGAAAATTCGCCTAAATGAGGTGTTATTATTACATTTTTGCCTAATTTATTTAATTTAGGAACAATTCGAAGGGCATCTGCATCAAGAATTATTTTTGTTTTAAGATTTAGCAAGAGTTTTTCGACCGTTTTTAGGGTGTTCTCGGAAGCACCAAGACCAGGACCAATGGCAACGACATCGAATTGCGATAATTCGTGGATTAGTTGAGAAATGTAATTTTCGGAATAAGCAATAAATCCGTCGTCATCGGGTAAAAGATTATTATGAATGACTTCGGGTTTGAGCTGAGGATGGAACGCAGTTGAGAAAAGATGAACCAAGCCGGCACCCGACGCGACAGCAGCATTCGAAGCAATTGCAGCAGCTCCTGGATAATGGCGAGAACCTGCAACAAGTGCAATTTTGCCGCAATCGTATTTGTTTGCATCGACCGAGATGGTATGCAGTAGCGAATAATCTTGTGGTTCAATTTCCCATTCGTTAATTTGGTAAAGCACGAGGCTGCTATCGAAACCTAAATATGCAACGAAAATTTCACCAAAGATTGGGCTCAACGATTTATCGAGCATAGCTCGCTTTTTGCAAAACATTGTAATAGTAGAAGAAGCACGAAAAACATCAGGGTGAAATTTTCCCGTTGTAGAGTTCAAGCCAGTTGGAACATCAATTGCAATTTTGACTGAATTGGCTTGATTGGCTTTTTTGAGCAGAGGCACAACCAAACCCCGAAGCTCCTCTCCCCCACCGACACCGACTAATGCATCAATTATCAGCTCAAAATCAAAATTCGCACTGCTGATTTGATTTTCGTCTGAGAAATGTTGTATAACAATCTTATTTCGATTGTTTTTAGCAAATTCGAAATTAGCTTTTGTTTCTTCGGACATTTTAGATAAATCGCCAATAACATAAATAGTGATTGGGAAATATTCCGATAGCAAACGAGCAAGAGCAAAGCCATCGCCGCCATTATTACCGACACCACACAGCACAAGACAATTACGAAAGCCAAGACCATAGTGATTTTTTATAATCTCGAAACAAGAACGAGCAGCATTTTCCATCATCAATGGTCCTGAGCTCAGCCGCAAATCCTCCATAACGGCTTTATCAATAAGCTTCGACTTTTCGGCAGATGCAACAGGCTTCATAATACCAAGCCACTAGATATTATAGAATGATACTAAAATAATGAATATAAATCAATTTTTGATAAAAAATATATAGGTATCGATTGCGTAAAACAATAGATAGAAGAAAACTAAATATTTGAAAATAATACATATTGGCATAATATTTGTGTTTCGTAGAGAAAATAGTCAATATATTTTTGGAGAAACAATGAGAACACTATTATTTGCATTAATATTAATTCTGACTTTCAAGATTTATGCAGCCGAGCCAATAGTTGAGCTATCACCTTTGCCAGGCAACAACGAGCTTGAACTATATGAAGAAAGCGACGGATTGTTTGCACTCAAAATTCTTGAATATTACAGAATAGCTGTGCTATATGAGGCTCAGCTTCGTTTGATTGGGTTGCAGCCGGCAAATCCGACATCTATTCCAACGCTCGATGAGCTCACTGATGCTGACGCAAGAACTTTACGTCGGTATTATAATCAGGCAGAAGGTTTGCGGCGGCAGGTGCTGGAAGCCCCCGATGCACCCTACCACAAGAAAATCGTGGAGCTCAGAGATAAAGTCGAGAAAATGAACAATGATAATTTTATTTTACAGGAACAGTTGCATCGTCAGAATTTGGAGTTGCTTTCGGCAAATTTCTATCGTAGCAGGTATCGGGAAATGATAGCTCAAATTGATAGTTTAAGAACTGAGCTTGACAGAATGTTTTTCGATTGCCGTCAGCGAGAGTGGGTGCAAGCGGAACGTATTCGTCAGGCTTATGATAACTGGAAAAACAGTGCTTCAATTCTATCGATTGGGCTTACGGGCAATTATTTAAATTACAACGATGAGCGAATTGATGCAAATATTTCGCCTGGAATAGCAGTTGTATTCAACCCAAGCCCGATTTTTGGAATGGGTAGAATACTTGACGTTTGGACTGAATATACGTATCAACTAATTGAGGCGGAAAAATTCTTTCAAAATCGTCGTGTAAATATGGAATACAAAACTGATTACTTCTCGACGGGATTGAATTTAAACATACCGCTATCGGAGGTGATGAAAATAGAGAACTTTTATCTGGGATTGAAGGGCGGCTATGGATTTTTCTGGGGGTCTGCTCGGTTGCCAAATACAGAGTTGCCATCAAAGAAGTGGCAGGGACAAACCATTAGAATGGAGCTTATGGCAACAAATTTCAGTCGTTTTCATTTTCCAATAGGATTTTTTGCTGCGTATAATTTCAATCATCATTCAAAGGATTTGGTATTTCCTGCGTTTGGTGGAGAAATTAATCTGGGGCGTCCGTGGACAACTAATTTTCAGCTTGGAGTGCGTTTTGCATTATGGCAAACAGTATCGACCACCATATATTAAGGTGCGAAAATGAAAAAGTATATATTTATTATTTTGGCTTTATGTTTGGTTGCGTTTTCTAATGATAGCCAAAAGATAAAGAGTTTAGAAACAAAATCAAAAAGATATATTGAGCAGGGCAACTACAAAAAAGCTATTTCGACGCTGGAAGAAGCCAATCGGATAAAATTTGCACAGCAACAAACTACGCGAACGCCAACCAGCAACAATATTTCGCAAGCATCACGATTTGTGAAGCTTGCACAAAGCTACATAAACAACGGAGATTATGGCAAAGCATTCGAAAATTTGGAAAGGGCAAGCCGATTAATCGGAAACAATCGGAGCTGGGAAGCTCAATATTGGTCTGCTGCAATAGATGAAGCGTATGGGACAATCTACAAAAAAATGGAACTTACAGACAAAGCAAGGGAGCATTTGAATAGAGCATTGGGCAAATATCAGAGGCTGATTACTATGCCTGGCGGAAGTCAGGATGCGGTGAGAATATTAATAGCAAATCTGGAAAATGAGATAAAGGAACTGCCTTCGATTAGCAAAAATTCTGTCGTAATCAATTTCGACAATCAAAAATTGAGAGATTTGCCGACAAATTTGCCGCAGGACGTCGAAAACATTAGCGTTTCGTCGAACAGGCTTAGAAATTTTCCGCAAGGAATTGCCAATTTTAAGCAGCTCAAAGTATTGAATTTATCGAATAATTCAATTAGTGAAGTAAGGTTTGATTTTGGGAACATAAAGCAGTTGCATTATTTAGACCTGTCTAATAATAAGATAAAATCGGTTGATGAAAGTATTGGCAAAGCAAGCAATCTTGAATATTTAGATTTGTCCAACAATAAGCTCAAAACAATACCGATTAGCATAACCAACCTGAAAAACTTAAAAGTATTGGATTTGAGGAACAACAGATTAGATTTTTCGAGTGTGAAAACGATTTTGCAATCACTTCCAGGCACAAACGTATTGCACGATGAATATATTCAAAAGGGGGAAGAAACTGAATAGAGAGGGAGGATTTCTGATTTTTTACTTGGAAAAATAAGTCTCTGATGCAATATTATTTTATTTCTATTTTAATTTAACGAGAAAAAAGATATTTTATCTCAACCGTATTGAATAATATTTTACAACAGCAAAAATGTGGAAAACTTTTTCTTGCATTTGTATTTTTTTTTTTTTTTATTTTTGCCTTAGTTCTTTGACAATATATTTAATACTTTAATGGTTATTAAGAAAAGCTTCCTTCGTATCTTGCTTTTCTTCTCTTTGGGGTGTTGCTCGTTTTGCTTTAAGTTGTTCTCTCAACCAAGTGAACAATTCGCTAAAGCTAATCTGGCGGTTTTCCTCAACCAATCTCTTAACGATGATTGGAAAATGGGTAAATATCAGTCTTTCGAATGTTCTTCCGCAAATGAACTTTTGTTTAAATTCTCTTTTTTTGACAGATTTTTTTGCGAAAGCAAAAACAAAGTCGCTATCGGTTGCAAATACGAATATTTCGAAAGCAATAAAAATAGATATTTTCTTCCCACTGATAATATCATTCAAAGTGATAATATGTTGAAATACCTGATTGGCTGGAAAATCGACCCATACGTTAGTTTTAGCCTAAATACTCAGATTACTGAATCGTTCAGAAAATACCAAAATTCTGTAGTTCCTACCTCAAAATTCAGAGACCCTATTACTACTCAGCAAGGATTAGGTTTTGCCTCTATTTTAATCACAAATAATCATACTTTAATTGAAACATCACTTGGTGCAACAACAAAACAAATTCGAGCAAAGCGGTATACTTTGCTTACCGACAACAGACAAACCAAAGAAGTAGAAAAGTATAGAGCAGAAACTGGTGTCCAAATGAGATTCGACCTTATGCACAAATTTGCTGAAAAGATTGAATATCGAGGTAAATTTGATGCACAATTGAATCAGCTTGACAAGAAGCAATGGATATGCAACGCTGATAACGAAATAAAAGTTCAGCTATGGAAAATCTTTGGGATATTGATTAAGTTGGAACTTACTTATAACGAACAGGTTAGCAAAAGAATTGGTTACAAGCAATCGACTAAATTCGGTATAATCACCAGCTTTTGAACAAATCGGTTTAGAATGAGTTTTGGTAATGCTTTATTATCAATGATTGTAAAAATGATTACTCCCTTTGCATTTTTATTATCAGAGATAATAATGTATTACAAAGGGAGCAAAACCATTCTAAACAAAATAAGCGCAATTAAAATTAACTATTTTTGGGAGATTTTACAATGAAAAAGTTTGGAATGATTTTGCTTGTTATTATTGTTAGTTCTACTACTTTATTATCAGAAATTAAAAGAAAGGAATATTATCCACCCAAAAATTATTGTAGAGCAACGGCAACAGTTTCTGTTATTTTGAAAAAAATAGGCTTAGGACCAGAAGAAGATTGTGAAGTTCACTGTCCTTCAGGTACTCTTGCACGATGTACTGCATCTTTCTTTACTGCTAGTTGTGGTTGTTACAAAAACTCTGGTAGTCCTAAACAAACGATATTAATACCCGGTGGAATATCTAATATTCATATGCAAATTGCAAACGATTTTATCAATTTTTGTAACCAATCATCAAGTATTAATATTCAAACCCTCGGGAATTATGTATTAGGAGCCAAAGAAGCAATAGTGAATAATGATCAGGCTATGTTTTCTGATTATGAAATAGCATATGACGAGCTTTTCGATCAATTATCACCATCTGAAATAATGGAAATAGAAAATTGGATAAATAATTATCAATAATATTTTTTAAATCATTACAATGCCTGGCTGTCTCAAAAGGATAACCGTTCAAACAATATCTATTGTCAATTCTCTTTTAAGCCCGGGATGAGTTTTTGAAGTAAAGATACTATTTATTCACAATATGATTAATATTCCCCTTTTGAGACAGCACTGCTTAATTTTAAATTAAAAGGAGGTAGAATAATGAGAATTATTTTGATTTACACAATTAGCATTTTCAGCATTTTTTTGAGTTGTTTGAATTTATTATCTTATGAGATTGCTGGGAAAGTATCAATTCCTTGTTCGCACACTCAAACAGTTGCAAATATTACAGTAACATCATTGACAGATAGTATTTTCGAACAGATTTATTCTGTAGATGAAAAAGGAAATTTTCAATTAAACCTGCAAAAACCTGGATTTTATGCATTTAATATTACTGGAATTAGTTCGGAACATCATAATTTTCTATATTATTGCGATGCAAATCAATCAAATACATTTATTAACATTAATTTGCCACCAATAAACTATCCAAATGATACTTTTTTTGTTTTAGGAAATTTTAATGATTTCGAATTTGATTATAAGCACAAAATGGAAAAAATAAGTGATGATGAGTATGAAATTGAAATTTACTATCCTAAGGATACTTTAATCTACCAAATTTATTATTATGATCATATCAATGAATATGGTCGTAGTTTCAATGGGAATCAAAATAATGAGACGTATAAATTAGACAAAGCAGGCGATTACTATTCAATAATGGTTGACAAACAACCAAATAAAATAATTCGATTTAAAAAATGTTCATCTGTTAATAGTTATTTATCCAATATTGTAGTCGACTTTAAAAACGACATACTTAACCAAGAATTCTACAATTTTCAAGAGAAAATATCAAAACGAAAAAAATTATTTGATTACTCAACAGCATTAGAAGAAAATGGGAATTCAATTGATCAAATTAAGAAAAAATTAAATGATTTTGTAGAAGAATTAGAAAATGATATGGATTATTATAAGGCAATTTTTGATACTACAAAAAATATTGCAATAAAAAAATACATCGCTGCTTACATTGTGAATCATTTCTCAACTATTTATTTGTTAAATTGTTCTAAATTATTAAAGTCATTAAAAATAAAAATGTTTCTTGTAAAAAATCAGAGTAGTTTTATAAATGAAACTATTAATCTTGTTGAAATCACTTCTCCGTTGAGAGAATATTTAAAATATTCAGATGGTATTATATTTGCTACTTGCTTATTATATGAAAATACTGTTTATGACATAAACAAAACTTTTCTAAATTACTTATCTAATTCCAAAAATATCGATTATAAGATGAGAGAGCTTCAAAAAGCTATTTTATATTATAAATATGATAATTATAATGAAAAGCTTTTTAAATATTATTCAGGATTATTTTTAACAATGTTTCCTGATGATATCTTTGTTGAATTCTTGTTAAAACATTTGAAAAGCGCAGAATTACGTAATAATCCATTACCGAAATTTACAGTTAGCAGTCTTTATAATTCAAACAAGGCTATCTCAAGCAAAGAATTAAAAGGTAAGTATACCTTAGTTGTTTTTTGGTCAACTTATTGTGGACCTTGCTTAAAAGAAATACCCAAATTAATGGAAGCAAAAAGAAAGTTCCGTGAACTGACTATCCTTATGATCAGTTTTGATACCGACACTCTAAAAGTACAACAATTTGCATCTAAACGATTTACAGAACCCTGTCTACATGGAATAGAACCACAAAGTTTTTTAAGTAATATTGCACAAACATTCGAGATTATAAGTATTCCTTATTTAATATTAGTGGATCCAAATCTGAAAATAGTGGCGACAACTGGTGAATTGCTCGGTGATAGATTGTTTATAACATTAGATAAAACGTTAAATAAACAATTAAAGTATCTAAAACAATGAAAAAGTTTGGAATGATTGTTATTTTAGTCATTGGATTTTATTCAAGCAATATATTGCTTCAAGCGGGTACTGCTTCCCCATATTGTCCCAATGGACCAGCCAATAAAAGACTTGATAGAGAATTATCCATTCCAAAGAATAAAACTGGCAGTTGGGTTGAGATCAATCGTCGCTATAAAGATGGGGAACCCGATTGGGGTAATAGTGCTTGTATTGACCCTGGTACTGCCTGCCATTATGGTGACTGGTTTACCTGGTGGTACGGTATGGTACAGCCTTCAGCAAACGACAACTGTAAACCGGAATTAATAGATTTTATTCCTGGTAGTTACAACCCTGATACAGGAGAGTATTTACCTGTTGAAGAAAAATAATTACAAGTTAAGAATAATCAGCATTCGCTCATTTTGGAGGAGATTGGCTAAGAAAGCTACAATCTCCTCTCTAATAAATTTACAATGTGTAATATAAAAAAAGGATTTAATGATGAAAAACAATTTCTATTTATTTATCTTCCTTTGTGTTTTATTTATTAATATCAACAATTCCAATGCTGAATTTACTATTCAAATTATTTCAGCTGAAAACAATGAACAAATTAATAATACAGTTATTGAAAACCACAAGTATTATTTTGAAATCTTGAAGGATTCACCAGTAAACATTACCAGTAAACATTAATAGTCATTACTGCGCAATTTATGGTTACTATTTTTACAACGATACAAGAATGATTGATAATTTTTACAAAATATAGTTAGTATATAACCAAGATAAGAATTGCCTGCTTTCAGATACATTTTCAATTCCTCAAAATAGCACTTTATTGTTTGTTAGAATATATGAAAACGACAACATTGCAGTTAATATGGAGTATTATCCAGTTATAAATCAACAAGGTGAATTTAATAAAGGAGTGACAGAATACTTTATTTCAAATGGAGAACCCAAAGAAGCTTCTGATTTTTTCAAATATGAGAGAGAAATGTATCCTGATAATATAAATGTATTTGCATTAAAATGGATTAATAAAATAATAAATCAAGTAGATACAAAAGAAATAATTCAAAGCGAGATAAAATCTGATTTGCAGGAGATAGATCAAATTAATACCGAATTATCTAACAAGTCAGTAATTTACTTTATTGGTTATTATTTAATGGGTGATACAACAAATTATGAAAAAGAGCTTTTAAATATTGTAAATTACAAGAACATCCCAATATTAAATAATTATTTTATTGCTGATTTTTTTCATTCGATACTGGCAATGAATAAAACACCCGAAGAAATTGGTCAAGACAGCACATTTGTTAATATTCTTATTAATAATCCTGAATCACGATTATCTGAGACTATTTTTAATAGCGGACAAATATTTGATTATTATCCACCAAACTCGAACAAAGCTACAATAGTGATAAATTTAATTGATAATAAATTAAGCAAAAATATTCCTCTAAATATAAGTGAACAACTTGCATATATTTTATACTCCTCTTTTTCGGCTGATACAAGGCAAAGGGAAAAGGCTATAAGTATTACAAATGATTTATTGTCGCTGCTTTATCAAGAGAAGGATTTTTGTGAAAGAAATGCTTCCCCAACTACAATAGATCCTTTAAATCATTTTTCCTTAAAAAAAAGTTCGCTATATAATTTTGCAACATTATTATTTTTTAATACTGATAGTATTGAAAAAGGATTGAAATTACAAAATTATATTATTTCGAGGACTAAACCTGATGACGATGATTATTTAGAATCTGTATTGTATAAAGCGCGATTTTTCCAGAAAGCTCAGATGTATGATTCAATGTTAGTATGGTATGCTAAATCTTATAAGCTTAGTTCCTCGAAAAGAAATTTAAAAAGAATAAAAAAATACCTCAGTGAAATTATTAATTTAGAAGACGAAGAATACATTCAACTTTTTGACACAATTATTCGCACAAATCAAATTCCAGAATCATTTCATATATACAATGGTCTAGATATTACCACACCCGATAGTGGCAAGGTTAATTTAAAAAGTGGGAAATACTTACTTGAATTTTATTCGAAAAATTGCACATTTTGCAAAGCAAACTTGAAATCATTAAATAAGTATTCTGATGACTTTTTCCGAAATAACAATTTGAAAGTGCTAATAGTAACAAATATTGAAAAATCTCAATATACAAAAGAATTTTCAACTTATAATTTCCCCTATGAAGTAGTCGCTAACTCAAGAGAAATAATTTCATTTTTCAATGTTCAATTATTCCCAGTTACTATATATATTGATAACAATGTTGTAAAAAAAAGAATTGATGGTGGAAATAAAAATGGAATAGCGTTAGAAGAAATATTGAAATAAGTATTTCAATAATTTTCAATACTTATTGATCTAACCTCTTTTTACGAATTAACAATTCCCTATTGATTATTAAGAAATTAATAAATTTAAGAGGCGTATCAAAAAATACGCCCCCATCTTTAATTATATATATTTTTTCTTACTCCTGGCAATTTCTACATATAGAATTTAATTATGAAAAGAATTGCGACAATGATTGTTATCAGAGAGACTTCTTTAATTCGACCACTTAATATTTTAAAGAACACATAAGAGAGAACTCCAAACATAATGCCATCAGAAATAGAGAAAGTGAGTGGCATCATTACGACTGTGAAAAATACGGGGATAAGTTCGGTGTAATCGTCGAGTTCGACATTTTTAATTGGGGTCATCATCATTGCTCCAACTAAAATCAGAGCAGAAGCAGTAGCAGCCGACGGTATCATTAAGAAAATTGGTGAAAATAGCAAAGCCAAAAGGAAAAGTATCCCTGTTGTCAGTGCTGTTAGACCAGTTCTGCCACCTTCGGCAACACCTGCGGCACTCTCGACATAAGTAGTAACAGTAGAAGTTCCCAACATAGCACCAGCAGTTGTTCCGATAGCGTCCGCCATAAGTGCTTGTTTGGCGCGTGGCACTCTTCCTTCGCTATCAAGTAAATTTGCTTTCGAAGAAACTCCAATTAGAGTGCCAACAGTATCAAACATATCAACGAACAGGAAAGTGAAACATACCACTACCATATCCATTGAGAAAATATCTGACCATTCGAACTGCATAAAAATTGGCGAAAGCGAGGGCGGGGCAACTTCAAAACTCGATGGAATAATTGTAAGATTAAGCGGAATGCCAAGCAATGTCCCGACCAGTATTCCGATAAGCAAGGCACCTTTTACGCGTAGAGCAAGAAGAGTGCCTGCAACCAACAACGAAATAATCGTAACCATTGGGGCAGCGCTATGAGAAACATCGGTAATATTGCCTAATGCGACAAAAGTAGCTTCGTTGCTAACAATTATGCCGGCGTTTTTCAGACCGATGAAAGCAATAAACAAACCAATACCGACAGAAATAGCGTGCTTTATGTTAGCTGGAATGGAATTAACAATCAACTCTCGAACGTTGAAAATGGTAAGAAGTATAAAAATTATACCTTCGATAAAAACAGCAGTTAAAGCGAATTGCCAGGTATGCCCCATTCCCAAAACAACTGAAAATGCAAAAAACGCATTCAAACCCATCCCAGGCGCAAGTGCAAATGGTAATTTAGCATAAAATGCCATTACCAGTGTTGCTATCGCCGAAGCAAGGGCAGTTGCAGTGAAAACTGCACCTTTATCCATACCAGCTGCGCTAAGAATTTGCGGATTTACAGCAAGAATATAAGCCATAGTCATAAAAGTAGTAAATCCAGCAATCAGTTCTGTCTTGAAATCAGTTTTATTTTCAGCAAGTTTAAAGTAATTTTCAAGAAATTTCATAAATCACCTAAAAATTATATTTTACTGCAACTGTTGGATTAACTTTGAAGCCACTCATTCCAGCGAAATCGTTGCTAAGCTCGACTTCGCTACCTACTGAGAAAGTTTTATTAATGTTATACCAAATTTGAGGTTCGCTTATAAATACAAAGTTCGATTTTTTAATATGAGTTTGGAAATTATCTTTTGAAACGTAGTGCTTTTCTCTCCAAAAGTCTGCAAAACCGCTGAAAGTTAGTTTTCCATCAAACAAATGCCAGTACCATACACCAGTGAGCTGAAAATTATGTTGTTCTTCGTTTCTCTCAATGTGTTTATACATAGCCTGCAAAGTGAAACCTTTTGTGAAATCGGGTGAATTCCAGAAATATGAAGCACCAACAAGGTAGCAATTATTAAACTGAATAGCAGTATTGAAGCCGCCGTTATATTCGAAGTGAGCAGCAACAGGGAATTCCCAGAATTTCAAGTCGCGTGAAATTTCCCAGTAGGCTTCTGTTACACCTTTTATGCTATGATTGAAATCGACAAAGAAGAAAGTGCTACCATAACTGTCTGGCTTAAACTGTTCCAAAGTAGTTGTGATATACTCGCGATTGTCACCAAAATCATAATGAATTTGTAGATTTTGCGGAAACGCAGGTGAAAATGAAATAAGAAAAACAGTGATAAGAAGTAACCGCTTGAACATAATACCTCCGAATTTTTCAAAAAAGGACAAAATTAATAAAAAAATTGAAATCATAATTTGAGTTTTGTTAATTCATTCTAAATATGTTTGAAAAAAAAGCCACCCAATAAGGGTGGCCAAATAACAAATTATTTATTAGATTATTCTTTAATTGGTTCAATCTTATCGATGCCATCTTCGGGGCATCTCTGATGAATTTTGTATGAAGCAGAAAGTGTTGTAATTGGAACTGCGAGAAGTCTTTCCTTTGCTATCAAAATACCGCAGACGCGGCAAATGCCATAGGTTTTGTCTTTAATTCTGAGCAAAGCTTCGTCCAATTTCTTGATGTAGTCTTTAATTCTCTGGATTTGAGCGTAGGTTTTTTCTTTTTCCATAGCTTCGGAGCCTTGTTCTGCCATATGCATTGAATAAATCATACTTTCTTCGGCAAAATCGTAGTTAGTGAGGTCTTCGAGACGGTCGTAGAGCATTTGCAATTCGTCGAGAGCTTCGCTGCGAGCTTCTAAAATAACATTTTTGAACATTTCCAAATCTTCGTCAGAATAGCGGACGTCCGGCTTTGGAGCCTGTGGTTCGACAGGAACGGGCTTAGGCTCAGTTTTTTTAGCAACGGGCTTTTGAGCTGCTGGTGCGGGAGCTGGCGTGGGTGCAGCTTTTGGTTTTTCGACAACTTTCTCGATAGGTTTAGCAGCGGGTTTTGGCTCTTCGGCTTTTGGCTTTTCCTCTTTTTCAGTTTTTTTGCGAGAAGAGCGTTTTGTCTGCGATGGTTCTTCCTCGTATTTTATAGGTTCGAGCAAAGCATCATCTTTAATAATTTTTGGCTTAGCTTCTTGCTTAATTTCAGTTTTTGGTTCTTCTGCTGTTTTTGCAGATTTCTTTTTCTTGTCTTTTGGTTGCTCGACTATTACTTCAGCTTTTGGTTCTGCTTCCTTTTGAGCTGTTTTATTTGTCTTTTCGGCTTTGGGTTGCTCAATTTTTTCTTCGGCTTTGGGTGCTTTTTTCGATGCTTTCGCTTTTGGTGCGGGTTCTGGTTCGGTCGCGACAACTACTTCAACCTTTTTCTTTGCTGATTTCGCAGCAGGTTTTGTTTCTTTCTCGACTTTTACCTCAGCTTTTGGTTCTGCTTCTTTTGTTGCTGTTTTCTTTGTCTTTTCGGCTTTGGGTTGCTCAATTTTTTCTTCGGCTTTGGGTGCTTTTTTCGATGCTTTCGCTTTTGGTGCGGGTTCGGGTTCGGTTGCAACAACTACCTCAGCATTTTTCTTTGCTGATTTTGTAGCCTTCGAGGATTTGATTTCTTCGATAGGCTCTTCAACCTTCTTAGTAGATTTTGTAACCTTTTTTGGAGTAGTCTCGACTACTTCCTCTTTTTTCTTTTTGGTAGGCATAATATATTCCTTGATATTGAAATTTCATTCATTAATAATCATTGCAGTTCTCAAAAGAAAACTGCAATGACATTTACTAATGTATAAGTTATAAAGAAAATTTAAATTTTCAAATTATTTTTTTAGAATTTTGACAAAAACAATAGCTTCGTCGATGTCAATTTTTTCAAAATCACTTTTATCATCGACAAACTCAATGTTTTCAGCAAGAGTTTCATTTTTAATATAATCAGATTTTGCAGAAAGAGCGTTTTTGATGTTATCGGCGGCGGAGACGAAAATATCAATTCTATCGGTAACTTCAAACCCTGATGATTTGCGAAGATTTTGAATACGGTTGATAAACTCGCGAGCAATGCCTTCGCAAATCAAGTCTTCATCGAGTGCGGTATCGAGTGCTACGGTAACGCCATTTTCAGAAGCAACGAGCCAGCCTTCAATATCTTCGCTGTAAATTTCAACATCTTCGAGAGTAATCAAGAATTCTTCACCATCTATTTGCAATTTATATTGGCTATCCCCAATCAATTTGTTAACCTCTTTGCTTGGCAAATCCTTGATTGCATTAGCAACTTTTTGGGTAGATTTTCCGAATTTTTTGCCGATGGACTTGAAGTTAGCTTTTGCACGTTTGCTTACTATAGCAGAAGTTTCATCTGTAACAAATTCGATTTCCTTTATATTAATTTCTTCTTTAATAATATCGGCAACAGCTTGAATATCGCGGCGTTCCTGAGGGCTATCGACAGGCAAAAGCACGCGACGCAATGGCTGACGAACGCGAATTTTGGACTTTTCGCGAAGGAAACGTGCAAGAGAGACAATTTGCTGAGCCTTAGCCATACGATTTTCGAGAGCCATATCGATTTTGTCGTGCTCAACTTCGGGGATACGGCACAAGTGAACCGATTCGGGTTCGTTTGCGAAACGCAAGAACTGATAAATTTGTTCTGAAAGAAAAGGAGCAGCAGGAGCCATAAGCTGCACAACAGTTTTCAGAACATAGCGAAGTGTCTGGTAGGCAGCAATTTTCTCATCATCTTTTTCACCTTTCCAGAAACGGCGGCGATTGCGACGAATATACCAGTTAGAAAGTTCGTAAATAGTGAATTCCTGGATTGCACGCATAGCTTTTGTAACTTCGTATTCGTTCATAAATCGAACGAAATCATTAATCAAGGAATTAGTGCGGGAAATTATCCATCTATCAATTTCGGGCTTTTGAGCGTGAGGGATTTCGGGTTCGCTGCCATCGAAACCATCTATATTAGCATAAAGAGCAAAGAAAGCATAAGTGTTCGTCAGAGAACGGAAAAAGTCGGAAATGACAGTTTTGACAATATCTTCTTCGTTGAATAGAGTTGCTTTCCAGGGTGGATTATTGACAAATAAATACCAGCGAACAGCATCAGCACCGAGCCTATCCATAATATCGAACGGGTCAATAACATTTCCTTTGGACTTGGACATTTTAACACCGTGTTTGTCTAAGATAAGCTCATTGACAATGATATTTTTGAAAGCGGGGCTATCGAACAAAGCGGTAGCAATGTTGTGAAGAGTGTAGAACCAACCGCGAGTTTGGTCGATACCTTCGGCGATAAAATCAGCAGGAAACTGACTGCGAAAGAGTTCTTGATTTTCGAAAGGATAATGAAACTGAGCAAATGGCATCGCACCGCTATCGAACCAAACGTCGATAACTTCGTGAACGCGGCGATATTTATTTCCATTGCGAATAAATACGATTTTATCGACAAATGGTCTGTGTAAATCAATTTCAAGGTTTGCTTCTTTGAGAGGTACAAGACTGCCGTCCTCTTGCTCATAGAAACCTTCCATCAGTTCAGCAATAGAGCCGACAGCAAAGATGTCCTGTTTATCGTTTTCGTTCACCCACAAAGGAAGCGGAGTGCCCCAGTAACGGTCGCGAGACAAGTTCCAGTCTTTTACTTCTTCGAGCCAGTTACCGAAACGCCCTTCCCCTATTTCTTTTGGTTGCCAATTTATTTGTTTGTTGAGTTCAATCATTCTGTCTTTGTATTGAGGCGATTTAATGAACCAGCTTTCGCGAGCGTAGTAGATAATTGGGTTGCCCGTGCGCCAGCAATGTGGGTAGCTATGGAGATAATCGTTTGTTGCACGGTAAATTTTACCTGCATATTTGAGAGCAACGATAATATCTTTATCGGCACCTTCTTCGGTGTGGTCGTCGTAGACGAATGTTTTAACAGCACGACCAGCGAACTCGCCCATATCATCGGTAAAGTGCCCATCAAGAGTAACAGGTTGAACAAACGGAATGCGGAACTTACGGCTCATTTCGTAGTCGTCCTCGCCGAAAGCAGGTGCGATATGGACAATGCCGGAACCATCTACGGTGGAGACGAAATCACCTGGAAGGACGCTCAAAGCATCGGGGTATTCATCGCTATTCCATTTGCAGTAAGGGAAAATTTGTTCGTATTTTGTGCCAAGGAAGTCGCGACCTTTGAATTCTTTGAGAACTTCATATTCACCATCAAGAGCCGATAGGCGTGCTTTTGCAAGGACAAGTTCGTCGAGCAGTTCGCCATCTTTTGTGCTACGTTTGTTTCGGACAAGCACATAGTCAATATCTTCGCCCACGGCAGTAGCAACATTGGCAAGAAGCGTCCAGGGAGTAGTTGTCCAGACAAGTAGATGTTTCCCGACAAGTTCGTTTATTGGAGAGGACAGGATTTTCAATTTGATGTAGCAATTGGGGTCGCGAACCTCTTTGTAACCAAGAGAGAGTTCGTGAGAGCTGAGCGGGGTTCCGATAGTGGGAGATTGTGGGACAACTTTGAAACCACGGTAGATAAGCCCTTTATCGAAGAAAGATTTTAAAGCCCACCAAACTGACTCGATATAGTCATTAGTACAAGTGATATAAGCTTTAGATAAATCGACCCAGTAGCCCATTCTTTCTGTGAGATAGCCCCAACCTTCGTCCATTTCGATATTTTTATATACTAATTCTTTGCATTTAGCATTGAATTTGTCGATACCTAAAACTTCAATTTGAGATTTATCTTTAATTCCAAGTTCTTTTTCGACGGCGATTTCCACAGGCAAACCGTGAGTGTCCCAACCCGCCTGACGGCGGACGAAATATCCTTGCATAGTTTTGAAACGGCAGATAGTATCTTTAATGGTGCGAGCCATCATATGATGTATGCCGGGTTTGCCATTTACAGTTGGGGGACCTTCGTAGAAGCTATAAACTTTGCTTTTGTCAGCATTTTCAAGTGTTTTTTCGAAGATTTTGTTTTCTTTCCAAAAATTCAAAATGGATTTTTCAACTTCGGGATACGATATTTTTTCGGGTAATGATTTAAACATTTTTCTTCACGTATAAGTATTAAAACATACAAATATTTACATAAAACAAATTTCAATTTTACGACTTTTTTTTCATATAACAAAAAGAATAATGAAATAAGATATTATAAAGAGAATTAATTGAAAAAACAGAAAGTTATCAACACACGAAAAAAATATTTGTTATTTAGAAACGATTTGTTATATTGCGTGTGAAAAAGTGGGATAAAGTGGTAAAAAATCCCAAAATAGAAATCAAATTGGAAGAAAATGGCATTCTTTAAAGGGCAAGAGACATACTCGATAGATAACAAAGGTCGGGTGAATATTCCAGCGAAGATGAGGAAATCGCTTTCGCCGGAAGCAAATGATACTTTTGCCATTACACGTGGTTTGGACAGATGCATCACAGCATATCCGATAGATGAGTGGAAGAAGTACGAGGAGAAGTTTGCCAATTTGAACCAGTATGATGAGAAAAACCGATATTTTTTGCGAATGTTGCTAATGTGGAGCGAAGAGGTAACACTCGACGCCCAGCAAAGAATAAGCTTGCCGCGCAAGTTGCTTGAATTTGCGGGCATCGAGAGCAAAGTAATGATAGTTGGGATGGGCGACCACATTGAATTCTGGAACCCAGATGAATTTGAAAACTACTTGAATAGATTCAACGAACCTTACGAGAAGGTCGCTGAACAAGTGTTCTCTGACAGTATGAAGTGAGACTGGCTGTGAAAAAAAAAAAGCATAAGAAGCGGCAGAAGCCAATACGCACAGAAGCGGCAAGTTATGATTACCACTTGCCGGTGTTAGGCGAAAAGTCTGTCGAATTGCTAATAAACAGGCAGGACGGAATATATATAGACGGCACTCTTGGAGGCGGTGGGCACGCGGCGTTAATCCTTCGAAAGCTCGATTCTGGGGGGAATTTATGGGCTTTCGATAAAGATGAAAACTCTATCCGGCACTGCCGGATAAAATTTGAGGAAGAGTTAAACAAAAAGCCTCCAAGACTTGTGCTGTTCAATTGTGGCTTCGAAGAAGCCTTTGAGCAGCCCGCACTGGCGGGCAATTTCTCTGGTCTTCTGCTTGATTTAGGCGTTTCCTCGATGCAGCTGGACACCGACTCACGGGGGCTAAGCTACCGGGTTAATTCAAGCTTAGATATGAGGTTTGGTGGAAGCGGCATTTCGGCAGAAGACCTTCTCAATTCTTTATCGGAAGAACAAATCTATCAAATTCTGCGAAACTATGGAGAAGAACCACGTTCGCGTGCTATTGCACGCACAATAGTTACTCGCAGAAAGCTTAGCCGAATACGCACTACATTCGAGCTTCGGGAAATTGTAGAAAGTTGTGTGCCGAAACCTCAACAAATCAGAACACTTTCGCGTGTGTTTCAAGCATTTCGGATTGCGGTTAACCGGGAGCTGGAAGTGCTTGAATATTCGCTTCGGAAAGCAATAGAAATGCTTGCACCGGGCGGACGGATTGTCGTGATTTCTTATCATTCGCTCGAAGATAGAATTGTAAAACACATTTTCAAAGAACACGCAATAAAAAAAGGCACAGTTGATACATCAAACACTGTGCCAAAATTAAAACTTCTTACAACAAAACCAATTGTTCCTGATGATGAGGAAATTGGTATCAATCCACGTTCGAGAAGTGCCAAGCTGAGAGCAGCTGAAAAGATTTAATACCTGTTTTGCATCCTTTGAGTTTTGATTATTATTTGTTCTTCGGAATTTTTATTTAATTTAAAATCAATTCTTAAAGTTCGCTTGCCTTCTAATTTATATTTGTGTGATGAGGACAAAATTTTGATATTTGTGAAATCTCCGGAAATCAGTAAAACGATGTCTTCGGCGGTATTAGCCTGATTTGAAAAGGAATATTTGTAAGTTTCAATTTGATTGGTGCCATCGAAATCTACATTCTGAATTTCTTCACGACCGTTAATATTAAAGGCTTTGGATAGTTTAAGAACTTCGGTGTTGTTTATATTAATTCCATTAGTCGGGATTTCACCTACAAATTCAATATCTTCTTTGTTGATTGAATAAACTGAGAAAACACCTTTCGGAATAGTAAATCCCAAGCCATTATCTTTTGAGTTTACCAATTCAACTACATTAAAAATATCGACTTTGCCGCCAGTGTTCTGCCAAGGCTCGAAGCTTGAAAAAGCATATTTTTTCTTGAAAATTTTCACATTATCAGCACTTTTGTAAGATATTTTTCTGAATTGTTGGTTCAAAATTGAGAAATCATCTTTCAGGTCGTAAATGAAAAGACCGGACAATTCTTCTTCGGATGTGTTTGCGAGATTCATTTTTGCTGCTTGAGGAGAAAATCTCATTGCCCCGTAATCTTGTTCTTGAGAAATATCATTTAATCCGATTGGTTTGGGAACGTCTCCATAAATAAGCTTCATCCTGACATTTTTGAAATCTTTGCCGGAATTATTAAAAATCTGAAAATCGGACGAAAAGGTGGCAGAATTTGTTTGGTCGTTGATAATCAAAAAATGCTGGGCATTCCAGTAAATATCATTTATTTGATAATTAAGATTAATGTTTTGCGGACCTGATTTGATAGGTTCTATATCAAAAGAATATTTATTGTTCAAACTTACGTTATCGGGTAGTTCTTTAATTTCAATATCATATTCGAGCAGGTTCGACAGAAGAACAATGGAATTGTCGGGCTTTTTGAGAATTAATCTTGGATTATCATTCGGGAAAAAGGAGAGAATCTTGCCGTATAATTTTTCATTGCTGAATTTGTGGTAAACGGTAGCATCCTTGTTGATTGAATTTGATAGAATTTCGTTGAACAGTGATTTTCGAAAGAAGGAATAAGAATAGATATTTCCGTTTAGTTTAAGCATAAGAGAATTAGGAATAACACTTGATGGGAGGTTGTCAATCAGAAATTCCTGACGACCGTTTTTCAGATTGACATTAATAGTTTCCTCGACTACAGCAAAGCCACTGTTATAAATTGTCAGCTTTGGAGCTTGTGCAAAAAGCACATTACAAGCGAAAAGAAATATAAGAAAAGAGCGTTTCATTAATCAGTCCTCTTTTTTAGAGTAATAGTTTTTGAGAGATTTATTTTTTAAATCGTATTGTCCTTCCAAATGGTTTGCTTTTGTTTTTTCCCAAAGAGCTGCCCCATCGAGATATCCAGCACGTCCAATCATATGAGAAGAAACAGGAGAAGTCATAAATACAAAGATTACAATCAGGATAGAACGAGCATAAACAGCAAGGTCGTGGAAGAAAACAGCAGTTCCGACGATAACCAAGCCTACCCCGAGAGTGCTGGCTTTGGTGGTAACGGAAACACGAGTGTAAAGGTCAGGCATTTTGACTAACCCGACAGCTGTAAGAAAGATAAAGATGCTACCAGAAACAATCAAAATACCGGCAATAATTTCGAGTACAATGTTCATTGTAAGTTCCTCCTTTCGAGATAGTAAGCAAAAGAAACAGTTCCAAGGAAGGAAATAAGAGCCAGAATTAGAGCAACATCGAGAGCCATTGTTTTTCGCATAAAAACACCGAAGGCAGCCATAAAGGCTATGCCAATGGAAGTCATTGTGTCGAGTGCCACAATACGGTCGGCAATATCAGGACCGACGATAAGACGGAACAAAGAAATAAGCACAGAAATAATAATCAATGGCAGTGAAATATATAGGCAAATTTCGAGGAAACTCATCTCATAACCTCCAAAAGTTTTCTTTCAAGACCATTTTTTAAATCCTTGATAAATGTGTCGATATCATCGACATACATTGCGTGAATGTAAAGAGTTTTTCTGTCGTCAGAAACGTCTATGCTCCAAGTGCCGGGCGTCATAGTAATCATATTAGCGAACAAAGTAATTTCCAGGTCAGTTTTGCAATCAAGAGGAATTGCCAGAATAGCTGGTTTCATAAAGTAGCCCGGAGTAGCAACATCGTAAGCAACTTTCAGGTTGGAAACGATAATTTCCTTGATAAAATAGAGAATGAACCAAATAACTTTGAAAAAGCGAGTAAAATATGGTGTCGGTTCAGTAGACTTTCGAGTAATAAAAAGAAACAGGAAGCCAAGGAAAAATCCCTCGAAGAATGCAAAAAGATGCAAATTGCCCTGAAGGAACATCCAGATAAAAGCGAACATAATATTAACCATCAATCTATTCATTGGGCACCTCCAAGAACAGCGTTAATATAAACAGAAGGGTTGAGAAGCTGATGAGCGGCTTCGTTTGCATAATCGAAGAAAGGCTCGGGATAAAGCCCGATAAATAAAGTAATAGCCGCAAGAAGAATAATAGGTGCAAACATCATAGCAATTTTAAATTTCGGCAGTTGGCGAAGCGTTTGCTGTTCGGCAGCATATTCGGCTTTTTGTTCTTTCCAGAAGACTTCATTCCAAATTTTAATCATAGAAAACAAAGTGAGCAAGCCAACAAACAAAGATACTGCAAGAGCAAGGTATTCTGATTTCTCGACTGCAGCAACAGCTACTGTGTATTTTGCCCAGAAGCCG
>Ga0116193_1000263_pt1 | contig 51616 bp, 55 predicted proteins | sample AD_UKC115_MetaG_FD_89892 | JGI IMG/M metagenome (GOLD analysis project Ga0116193, IMG submission 89892) | Active sludge microbial communities of municipal wastewater-treating anaerobic digesters from Hong Kong - AD_UKC115_MetaG | ecosystem: Engineered > Bioreactor > Anaerobic > Digestate... | reverse complement strand
GAAGGCATCGTGCAGTGGTTCGTCGACAAATCCGCCGCTCCTCATTGACAGATACCCCTGTAAAATGCTACTCTTACGTAGTTGACCCGAGCTTTTGCTCGGGCCCGCATTACCAAACCAAGCGCAAAACTTGTTTTGGCGCTGTTTGGGAATGCGAAAGGAGAAACAACGGAGCAAGGGAGATTTACGAAGTAAATTGACCACGCAAAGTAAGTTTCGACGCTGCGGGTCCATAGCTCAGCTGGTTAGAGCACCTGCCTTTTAAGCAGGGTGTCGTGGGTTCAAGCCCCACTGGACCCTCCATGAAAATACACTCACTCCATGTGGGTGTATTTTCATGGTAGAGATTTAGCTAGCTTGAAGCCATGACACGCCAGGGTGTCGTGGGTGAGAATTGCCAGTGGCAATTCGCAAGGGAGCCCACTCTTGAAAACTGGCTTCCAAAGACGTGGCGACGGGCCCGCGGAACGTAGGCAGGCCCTACCGTAATTTTATTATAGATGGCCTCCGCCATTTGGCTTCTAGCTACATTACCCCGGCAGACAAACAGAACTTTCATGCAGTTATCATATCAAATATTAACGCAAGCCTGTAGGTGTACGGCATTTTATATTTCTTATGCTTGCTATCTCACATTTTTCTAGTATAGTAAAGCGCATTTACAGGAGTAGCTATGCGAAATTACGAGAACGAGGTAAGCGTAGACAGGCGAAGGTTTTTGGCAGGTATTGGCCTGCTATCGGCAATGGCAATCACAGGCTGTCAGGCCGAGGCATCGTCGGCACAAATTGTACTGGCATCTGACGAAAGATTCCTGCCACCACTTGCACCACCCGCTCCAGAAACACGGGACACAAGAGGTGATTTGCAGCGAGCATGGCAAGAAATCATCAGTGGTCGCGCTGGCAGAATCGACATTGCTGCATTCAATAGCGCTACCGGACAGATCAGCCGCGCCGGCAATACAAATGAGAAATTCAAAACAGCGAGTATCATTAAACTCGCTATTCTCGAAAAATTACTAATGGATCAGCCGGAATGGGCCCGCAGCAATGCTGCATACATCAACCCTATGATCACCCTTAGTGATAACGCCGTCGCCTCCGCACTATGGTCACGAGTAGGTGGAACAGGCGAAATGCAGGCATTCTTTAACTCGATTGGCGCCGGTGGAATCATTGCTGGTGGTTACGATGGTGGCCTATTTAGTACACTGACCTCAGCGGCCGATCAGCTGGCAGTCGTCAACAATGCTGCCTACGCTGCACACATGCGCCCCGAGGACGCCGAGTTTGCCCGAAACTTACTACGCCAGGTTACTCCAGGACAACGCTGGGGTGTCACTGGTGGCGTGCCAGCTGGTGTCAATGTTGAGCTTAAGAACGGCTGGGTTGACGAGCGTCGACACAGCATTGGACATGTGAGCGGTCAGGGTGTTGACTATACTATTGCCGTACTGACCGACGACGGCCCGGGCGCTGGCTACGATACAGAAACTATCGAGCTGCTTTCTGCCAAAACTTGGCAGATCATGAGTAATACAATCTAGGCGCACAAGGCGTATACTATATCTACCATGACCAACCCAGCAGAGCAGCTGCCCGAACACGAAACCTCCGAGGACGAATCGAGTCAATCAGCATTTTCATTTATTCTTCCGGCCGGAGTGCTGCAGCAGCTTGCAGAAGGAATCAAAAAATCACCGGGTGTGCTCTCAAGTGTCACATCATTCATAAATGGCGGTATGCTCGACTATGCTCAACAGATCTTAAAGACATATGACGAAACAGCTGCGGCATTTCAGGAATGTTACACACAGCACATAGAAAAAGTACGAAAAATCGGTGGTAAAATCGTCGAAGGTGCCGATGCGCTTAATCCGCTGAATCTCATCAAAAAAGACGAGTAGGGCTATTCTTCTTTTTTCTTTGGCGTCTTGATAGTAAGCAGATCGAATAGTGCATAGATGATTGCTGCCGTAATAATAAGATTGCGGTTTTCAACCAAGAAATCATAGGCCTGCTTGCCGGTAGAATCGAGCGCCAACCCCGTACCGAGTGGCGTGAGTAGCAAGGCGGCCGCCAGCAGCGCAAATGCCAGTGACCCCACTATGCGAGGGAATTTTTTGTTATAGGTCGCACCGCTAAATAGCATGATGACAGCAGGCAACAGCACTAGGCACACCCCAACCACACTGGCAAGCGGTGGCGACAATAGCTGTACGCCAGCTTCGCGAACCAGGGGCGTAACGTCGTCTACCCATAGCCCAGACAAAATCGACCCAGCACAGAGCGCCAGGCCAAGCACGCCAAACCGTCGACGCGTAAAATACGTCGCCATAAATAGTGACGCTGCAATAATTCCGATAATAACGATAAGACTCATCTTATACCCCCGACGGCAGCCCGGCTGCATCGCCTACGGCTATACCCGTCCGTTCTATGGTACCACTTGGTAGCTCTATGACATAGCGCGTGGGCACATCTGGCTTAAAAGTAGTGTCGGGATAGCTCGATGGCTGGGCATTTTTCACCACATACACCACTTGCCGATCACTATTGAGCCACACTATGTCGATAGGGTAGTTCATGTCTTTCATCCACATGCCCCATTTGCTGTCACTGGCAAACGCAAACACCATGGCCTGCCCTTCTGGCAAACTATCGGTGCCCGACAATCCCTTTTGCAGCTCTGCTTGGGTGCGCATCACCGATACATGATAGCGCTGGCCATGTAGTTGCAGCGATGCTTGGCTCTGGCTCATCTGCCACCACAAAAAAGCGCCGCCAGCGACGACCGCCAGCAGCGCAATGAGTGTTCCCGCCCACTTTTTCATACAACTATTATACTACGCGCCAACCTTGTCCTTCTTCGGACGACGCTTTGCGTTTTGCTCGATATATTCAATGATCTTTGTTGCCACATCACGGCCCGTTATGAGCTCGGGCGTCTTCAGACTCGCGCTCGAGTTTACTTCGAGCACCAGTGGACCACGTTCACTGCGCATCATGTCTACGCCGCAAATTGGTAGCCCCATAGCTTTGGCTGCTTTGACTGCCGTCTTTTTTTCTTCTTCGGTCAGCTTTACCGCGATACCTTCGCCGCCCTGGTGGGTGTTACTACGAAAATCGCCGTCAAGGCTCTGACGTTTCACACTGGCTACCACACGGCTACCAACCACCAGCGTACGAATGTCTTCACCAGCCGACTCCTTCACAAACTCTTGCACAACAAAGTTCACGCCTTCCACATAAAAGGCCTGCATTACGGCCTTGGCTGCCTTTGGTGTTTCGGCAAGTACCACACCATTACCGTGTGTACCACGAACCGTCTTGATAATCAGCGGCGTCCCGCCAGCGAGTTCCACGACGTCGTCAAAATTGGCTGTTTCGCGAGCGAACACAGTCTTTGGAATACCAACGCCGGCTTTGGCCATGATCTGATATGCACGTAGCTTATCGCGAGAACGATTAATCGCAATCGAGTTTGCTGTAGTGAATGCACCTTGATTTTCAAATTGACGTACCATAGCTGTACCATACTTTGTATAGCTCTGAGCAATTCGTGGAATGATCGCGTCAAAATGATCAAGCGAACGACCCTTGTAGCGCACTACTGGCTGGTTCTTCTCTATGGAAACATAGCACTTAGCATAGTTGATAACTTCAACTTCGTGACCGCGCTCTTTGGCAACTTCTTTGAGCCGCCTCGTTGTGTAGTTCGCCGAGCCTTTCGATAGAATAGCGATTTTCATAGCGTGCTGTCTCCTCGTAATACTTCAATGGTTTGCTGTAGTTTCTGTGCTCGTTCTTTTTCGGCAGATCTCAGCGGCGTGCCCTTGGACACATCGACGATAAATTTCCTAGTAAGCAATGCTCGGCCAATTAGGATAGGATACAGCTTTTGCGATCGATCAGCGAGCGTAAACGTCCCGTTGATTATACGCCCTTTCAGCTTAATTCGCAGCTTGACTTTGTAGCGAACTTCACGGTGGCCAAATGAATTTGCAACCCGTGTGATCTGGAACTCGCCGTCTTTAAAGATATGTTCTTCGCCAGTATAAAATTCACTCTGCTTGTCGAAGAAAACGACGTGCAAGTTATCATCGCGACGCTCCACGGCATGAGCCCATATCGACGATGCGTCGGCACCAGTATCAATTTTTACTGGAACCTTTTTGGCGCCCAAATCAAGCAGATCCGCCCGCTCCGCGCGGCCAATAACAGTAAGCGGGTCTGATTGAGTTTTCATATGTAAAATTATAGCATGAATTAGCAAAAAAATCAAGCATTTTGACCATTCTGTGTTATAATCTAGCCATGGATTTCGCAACTGAAATATACATCTACTATTTGAAAAACCAAGCTAGGTTGACCGATGATAAACTATTCCATTTTGCAACGCGTATGGCAGCATGGCGTGGCGAGGAAGAAGCGTTTGCTATCCTAAAACACCTTGCCCCCATGATCACAAGACCTGAGCAGTCGCTGCAGACCACTTTACAAGCGATCATCGACACGCCACAAAGTGGTAGACGTAATGCCCATGAGCTGCGGCAACCATTTTTTGAGAAATACCCCCTACTCTACGGCGCCCATGCTGCGCTCTTTAGAGTTCGACACCTTGATGCGGTGTATGGGATCGATGCCAGGCAAGCTCTATATGACTGCATACCTCGCGAAACACTGCTCCAACTTCGTGATGATCTCATGAACGACAAGCAGGCTCTGCAGATACTGTCAACCTTTGCAGTTAACTATTGTTACCTGCTGACGAGAGTCGTCGAACAAGATGAAACCGGGCTCGATATCGCTCGCTTTCTTGACGCAGGACACGACTATGATCTAACCGACAAGACACAAGTGCAGTTATTGATCTACTTGTACACTCACTGTATCATTGGTGAATCGAACTTTTACACCCAAACGATTCCTGATGACAAGCGCTCGGCGTATATCACTATGCTTCAAGAACTTGAGCCAATTATCGAAGCTAATTTTGAATCAATCAACCTTGATAACAAGCTCGAGTATTTGGTATGCGCACAGATATGCGACTACGAAACAAGGCTTTCTGCGCCTGTCTACGCTGAAGTCGAACAGTCGATCAGTCCTGAAGGCACATTTGTTATCGATATACACAATACCAACGTACAAGAAGACCGCAATGACTTCGTAAAGTCAGAACACCGCAACGTGCTTTATATTATGAGTACGAGCAATTACACACCGCACTCAACGCTTATTGTGTAGCGAGTCGAGCATCCTGCCCATCATACTGCGCTTCTCGGCAATGGCCGCGCCACTCATAAGTTGCGGTTGCGCATTTACTTCAAGGAAATAATAGTCGCCGGTCTCTTTGTCCATTAAGACATCGACACCCGCAATTGTCATATGAAGTTCGTGCATAATTTTCTTCGCATCGGCAATTATTTTTTCGGGGAGACTATCCGTTGGCAATATTACTGCGTCACCGCCCTTTGAAGTGTTGTTGAGATGAGAGCCTTCAACTGCTCTGCGACCAATCACCATGACCTCACTGCCAATAATAAGAACGCGAAAGTCACCGTCATTTGGTATGAACCGCTGAAGAACAAACGATTTCTCTGGTGTCTCGGCAGCGATCCGCACAACCTCTTCTACGTTCTGCACGAGGTGATTGTCATCACCATGAGAGCCATGAGTTGCTTTCATGATACATGGAAACTTCCAGTCCGTCGGCATGTTTTTGAGTAATCCCCCTGTTACGAGCAAGGTTCGGGCGACAGGTATATCAAGCTTTTCGAACCGAACCGCCTGAAGTAACTTTGAGGAGTCACGCGCATTTGCGTAGTCATTAATGACTTCAATCCCATGCATTACCGCATACTCATTCACTGAGACGATCGTTCCCATATACTTTCGTAGTTGATCGCCGCGTATAAAAATAACGTCATATTCGGCAATATCGACACCATGGAGCGTGTCAATGATTGAAAAAGCTCCATCTCCGACCGAAATAACGAGATCGTCCACAAGTGTTGCCCGTACGACTGTCGAATCATCAACAGTCTTAGCGCTTGCCACAAAGAAGTCGACGTACTCTTGATAGTACTGTCTGTTTCTTTCGGTTGGCCCTCCGTTCGTATTGCCGAGAATAAGTAATTTCATGAGATTCCTTTTCGTTATGTTGGTGGTAGCTTATTGATCCATCGTATCACGCACCATGTCCGCATAGTGTTCACGCAACTTATCAGCTACTCCTACGTGCTTATCATAGCCAATCAAATACGGCATACGTCCATTGTACTCAACAATATGGTGGTCAGGGTCCTCTCCGTTTAGTGAGCCGTAGCCGAAATCAAGTGCGGCGCTGACTGCCCGAGAGCCCGTCTCTGCCGCAGCACGACTTATGACAGCTCTGGTGTCGTCGTATAGTTTGCCGGGAACCGACTCAGGATCGATAAAGAACCAGTGATCAATTCCGTCTTTTAGTGCGCGACCTACGGGGAACATGCTGAGTCTTGTCGGACTGAACAATGCATACATGCGAATCTCTTTCACTGTGTTGCTTTTACTCCACGCAGTAAATGCTTCATTGCTCATTGCATCGTATGGCTTGAGCGATGGGTGGAGAGCACCAGAAAAATCGTACTTTGGCTGGATAATCATGTCGGTATCATCAGGCATAGAACTAGCAGTTACTAAAAGCTCATCGGCACCGACAGTCATAATGCCCTGACCGCTTGTACCCGAGTTTGGCTTGATAATATAGTTGTCAGCCGGATTTTCGTGCGCAAAGACAAAGATATCAAGCGAGTTTTTGATTAATTGCGTAGGCACACCTAGCTGCAGCGGTTCAAAAATCTCACGTTGTGTACGTTCTTTTCTGAATGCGAGCGAGCGCATTTTGTTTTCGTTGATAGTCGGCACTGCCGTATGTTGCCATGACTCCGGTAGATATGATAACGGGTCACCGCTTTTACTCGTCTTTTCTTCTAGATGAAAGCTTCGGTCAAGTCGATTCACAATCACACCAACATCATCAAGGGCGACATGTCCAATGTCCCGCGTTTCTGATTCGCCGATTAATTCATGCCCGCTTACACCGTGCACGTCAAACGCAGCCTCACCCTGCAAACTGACTATAGGCTCAAGTGCGCGTTCGCGAAGTTTTACAAAAAGCTCTGCCTTATTTGGCAGTGTCGTGCTTTTAGTTGGAATAGTTTCGCCTCTGAATGAGAACAAGACTTTATTCATGAATTATATTATAACATAAGAACTATGGTAAGGTCAATAGTCTAAGGTGTTAATCTTCTAGAAACCCAAGGTACGAGGCGCGAAATGTGTCATCTTCGATGAGATTTACAAGACCGGTGTAAATGGCAATCGTTTCCTCTGGTGATTCATTTGCCATGGCGAGCACGTAGGGATGGATCACAGGCAATATAGATGAAAACTCGTCCACAACTTCTTTGAGCATTCGGCCGTCTTCGAGCAAGTAAATGGTGACTGCATAATCATCGTCTCCTGCTTGGTAAACTTTCCAGCGCAATTGCTGAGACGTATCGTAGTAGAGGGGCTCTTCGCAGTACTGCGCAATACCATAGCTATAGTCGCTGTCTTCAATCGCTTGCGCAACAATGCGTGCCGTATGGCGAAAGTTGTCCGCACAGTGGCGCACCGCCTGTGCCTCAGAGTTGATACTTGGAAGTTCAATTGGTTGTGGTGATCGTTCGATCATAAATTCAAACACCTAACGCTATATGGTATCGTCTTGACTTCCGTCAGGATTAACGCCCAGCTGCCGCCTAATCTCCTCAAGTATAGGAGGCTTAACGTTAACCTTACCTGGATTACGCATAATATCACGTAGTGTCGACTGACTTATACCACCGGTGCTAAGCCCAAGATTCTGTGTAGCCTGGCTTTCTCCCATAAACTTCGCGGCAGTCATGTTTCTCCAGGTATTCACGCTATTGCCAACCTGCTGCAACGTAGCGGCATCTTGACGTGACCATGAAACCATATCTTCAGCCTTATCGTTGAGAACCGGATGACTATCGAAATGGAACTTGATCTCTTCGAGCATGCCTGCGTTTGCAAGCGCCTGTTCCTGGCGATACATAACATCACGTAACGCTATATTGCCCTGGTTGGCAGACGCTGCAAGTTTATTAATCATTGCACGTACCGTCTCGACTTCACCATCACGAATACCACGCTCAAACTCGGAAACCATCTCTACGGTACGACCAGGCATAATATCGGAGGCATTCTCGATGTCTTTAACAACATCTGCTTTTGCTGCGTAAGATGCCGATTTTGCCTTGGCAATCACCTTTGTACGACCATGAGGGTCAATACCACCAACACGATTCTGTAATGCCTGATTTGTCGCGAGCTCATTTGCAAAATTCGTCTTTTCAAAAGCTTCAGCTATTGCCGCATTATTCTCAGAGATAGTCTGCTCACGCAATGATGAGTGGGCCTGGGCGGCAACTTGTGCATAGAAGTTATGCGGATGCGATTGTGGCGTTACGCGACCAGTAATCGCTTCCTTTTGTAGTTGATCTTCATGGGCATGATGCTGTTTAACCCGCTGCTGTTCGAGCCATTGTGTCGCCTTGTAGTTCTTAAGTGTATCGCTCTGCGAGATTGCGTCCTCATACTTGCGCTCGCCCGTAGCGGTACCCACTGCTTGCTCGAGCTCGGCTTGCTTAGTGTGGCTCAGCATGTCTTGAAAACGCTCTTGACCCATGTCAGAGGCTGCGAGGCGCGTGTCGTAGAGCTTTTTGCGACCTTCGCGGAAGCGCTTGTTTGATTCGCGGCGATAGGCATACGCACTAGGTAGACCCTGTCTCCAACCCTGTTTGGTGCTCCCCCTCAGTTGTTGCGCCTTTCGCATGGTATCGGCACGATCGTTTGCCCAGTTGCGTGTACGATCCACCAGACCCTTGCTTGGGTTGTTGACCATACCTGCCAGGCGACCGAGTAGTGAGCCACTAAACCGCACGAGGAATGGCGTCAGTGCAAGTGGCGCTACTTGCACGAAGAGCGCCAATATAACGACATGAAGCTGATCAGTACTCTGAATAATAATCGCCGACGCCAGTTGTGAACCGCCAAAAAGCAATGCAAACATAGGAAAGACAAGCAGCATAGTCATGAAAAGACCACGCCATTTTTCGAATAGCTTCTCTGTATTTGGTAGCAGATATGCTACAAAAGCAAGAGGGGCGACAACAATCAGCACAATGATGAGCGCCTGACGTGCAGCCAGCACGACAAGTGCCACGAGAATGCTGAGCCCACCAATGGCGAGCGTAGGAAAGAGCAATGCGATAAGCGCCGGGAAATTAACAGCTGCGAGATATAGTCCTCCAAGACCCCCAACTAAAGTGCCTCCAGACAAGATCGTTTCAGTGAGATCACTCCACTGAATCTGCGGTGCGGGATCCGGTAGAGAGTTTCTTACCTCTACAAATGCGTTCTGCACGCTATCCCCTAGAATGTTTGATATATCTACTGCGATCGCACAGACATAGAACGAGGCGTTGACGAGCACTGCCGCGATAATGAGCTTTGGTATCATCTTTTTAATCTCATAGTTGTTGATGCCAAGGCTGGTAATCTGCGAGTAGATGATGACGAGAAAAGCAACGATGAAACAAGCGTTAGCAACGCCAAGCACAATTTGCCATGCCTGGTACAGACCTGTATCGGTACTGGTTGAGATTGGCTTTACGCGCAAAAACCCACTGATCCAGTCATAGATTTTATCCATACCACCAGCAATGAAGCGAGAGACCGGACAGATAATCCAGCCAATGCTGCTGATCTCACAGGAGCTTTTGCTTGCACCCCCACCGCCAGTCGTACTTGCAGCAATCGTCACATAGCTTGGTGGGCTCGTGCCCGGAAGAGTATAGTAGTTGCCGGAGCTATCAACCGTAAAGGTGCCCATTTGAGCATTGGTGATTTCTTTGGTCTTGTCGGTACTTTCTAGGGCAATGATCTTAACAGTGCCATCGGCAGCTTTGAACTGATAGATATTTTTGTTGGAGTCAAGAATGCCAGGGATGATCGGGGGGTTTTGAACAGGTGTATAGGTGTCGCTACCGTACTTGATATTGTCGCCGTCCCAGGTAGCGCTGTCGGCAAAACTAGGGGTGGAATGCGTGATTGCCATGAACAAAGCCGACATGACAACTGCGGCAAAGAACAAGACAATTTTACGTAGTGAAAAATTGTCCCACGTGGACAATCGGTAAGTATCCCACATTTCATCTGTTATTATACACCATTTTTGTGTTTATTTCAATAGTATTATAGAGATATAATCGTAAGTAATTTCAGATGGAAAAACAGAGGGTGGTCGCGGCCCGCCTGCGGTGGGCTTAGTGCCCACCCGCAGACGAGTCGTCGTGGAGTACACGCTGAAGATTTTCGGCAGATGACTGATGTGCGTTCTTGAGGTGTTTCGCTTGCTCCTTCGTTGCGTAATCCCTGGTACTCAGCAGACGCTGACGAATACCAAAGTGCACCAAGGGAGCGCAGAAAACTACAAGCCCGACAACGGCAAACCATCGCGAAATTTCAACAAGTCCACCAAAAACAATCACGAGCAAACCCGCTAGGACAAACTCGAGAAAAACCATACCACCCTCCTCTGTTGACTCGAACGATTCGAGTTACTAGCACAATAATATGAAAATATTAATTTGTCAATCTAAAACAATCCGCGCTTTTTGCTACCGTCGAATTCTTGCAGCAATTCTTTTTGCTTTTTGGAGAGTTTTGTAGGAGTATCGACGACAATTGTGACAATGTGAGGGCCGCGAGATTCTGAGCGCAGATGAGGTACGCCATGGTTTGATAGCTTAAAATCGGTGCCGCTTTGCGTGCCCGCCGGGACTTTCATGCGCACGGTGCCGTCGACTGTTTCGACGTCGATTTCGGTGCCAAGCGCGGCATTGATCATGCCGACATGCTGATCAGAAAGGATGATATCGCCCTCGCGCGTAAAATGTTTGTGCGCTTTCACGCGTATGTGCACGTATAGGTCACCACGGCCACCGCCACCGATTGCTTCACCACGTTCACGAAGGCGAATGGTTGCGCCGTCATCGATACCTGCAGGAATCTTGACCGTGAGATCTTGCTTGCGGCGCTCGGTGCCCTTGCCATGACAAACAGTACAGACCTTTTCGGGCACCTTACCAGTACCTTTGCAGTCAGGGCAAGTGACCTGCTGCTGAATTTGCCCAAAAATCGTGTTCATCATCTGCACGCGCTGACCGCTACCGCCGCAAGTAGGACAGGTTTTCATGCTATAGCCCGGCTCCACGGTCGTACCGTGACAGTGGCTACATTCGTCGTCCATAGTAAGTTCAAGCTCACGCTCAACGCCAAACACTGCTTCTTCAAATGTCAGCGTAATGCTGGTTTCGACGTCTCGCCCACGGCGCGGACCGCGTGATTGCTGCTGGCCACCACCAAAAAACTGACTAAAGATGTCGCCCAGGCCACCGTCGCCAAAATCGAAGTTAACGTTTTGCCCGCCAAAACCACCAAAGCCTTCAAACGGATTACCGCCAGCACCGCCGCCTGATGCACCGCCCACGCCCGCATGACCAAACTGGTCATAGCGTTGGCGCTTTTGCTGATCTTTGAGTACTTCGTAGGCTTCGTTAATTTCTTTAAACCTGGTCTCGTCGCCCCCTTCTTTGTCTGGGTGATGTTTGACTGCGGCTTTTCGAAAAGCCTTTTTGATTTCGTCGGCCGAGGCGTCTTTGCTGACACCAAGTACTTCGTAGTAATCGCGTTTGCTCATTACCACCATTGTAATAAACTAGCACTCAAGATTCAAGAGTGCTAGTTATTTTCATCTGTTAAGCAAGTGTTCGTACGCCACGAGCTTCCATAATGCGGCGCGCCAGCCACATAGTGCCAGACACACCCGCAACACCAAAGCCCGCAATCATCATAATGACCGAAAATGGATCTTCGCGCGGGCTCAAAGCGGGCGTGAGCAGTTGCGTAGACGAACCTGCCTGTTGTCCACTGGCAATTGCCGAGGCGAGCACCGCAGCCTGGTATGTACCGTCGCTGCTGTTGCCCGCCGCAATGCCTGCCGCCGATGAGCCAAACGACGTATCGTCGTACGTAGGCACAAAGCCAAAGCGTAAGTTTGGTGCTGCAATTGTAGCAGTTGGCTCCGGCACTGCCATGCCCGTCAGTGGCGTGACCGTACCTGCCGCCGTGTCGACACCGAAGCTACCCAGCCACGTGCCAAACACATTGATATACAGTATGCCAAACCAGCCCGTGAGATTAAACGTACTGGTGCTGATGTTGGCAATGTTGGCACTGGCAGTAGCGCTGCCACTAGTGGCACTACCCGCACTCTGGTTACCCGCCACTGATGCATCACCACTGCGAGAGGTAAGATCGAGATTGTTGGTGATAGCGGCCTTGTTGTTTATGGTCGTCTGATCAGACACATTCACCGTACTATCGAGCACGCCGCTGCCAATCGCTGCCGCTGTAGCTCCTGGCGCATCCACGATCATACCGACCCACTTGCCAAGCACGTTCACAAATACCAGCAAGCTGTTGGCGGCATTCACTTCATGCCCCGTGAGATTCAAAATAGTGAGGTTCGTCATAGCAGTACCGCTTGTCGCGCTGCCCTCACTGCCATTACCCTGCACCGAAGCGTTGCCGCTTGTTGCGTCGAGCTTGATGTTGTTGACAATCGTATTGTCGTCGTTGATGTTTGTGCTCAGTGGCAAGTTGACCGTAGAGCTTGCAGCTGCGTTGCTTGCGATCAGCTGCGGTATGAATTCCGGCGAAATGAGTATGTCGCCGTTGAGGTTGCCATAAATATTGATGGTCCCTACAAATGATTTATTAGCCGCGATAATGGTATTAATGAGGTTCAGGATATCCGCCACCGTGTTGGCATTGCCACTCGTTGCGCTGCCCACACTTTCGTTGCCACGTACTTTGGCGTCGCCTGTAAGTGCAGTCAGCGACACGTCATTTGTAAGTGCTGTGTCGTTATTGATGTTGGTCTTGCCATTAACATTTAACGAAGAATCGACCTTGGCGTTGTCAATTGTAGGACCAAGCGTAATATCACCCGTGACATCGCCATTGATGTCTGCCGTGAAATGCGCAATGCCTTTGGTATCACCATCGACTGTCGAATGTACGCTATTAATGACCGTTGCCTGCACGTCTGCATTGCCCGTGCCAGCGTTGCCCGAACTTTGATTGCCTTTAACAGTCGCATCACCAGAAACAGCCGTGGAGTCGACTCCTATACCCACGGTATTTGTGTTGTTGGTATCTGTCGTTGATCCGATAGTTGTGGTTGACGACGCGTCGCTCTGACTTGCTTCGGGTTCTGGCACCGATGCTGGAGCTGGGCTCTCACTTGGCTCTGGCTCCGCAGATGCTTCGGGCGATGGACTTGGCGAAACCGCAGCTGACTCGGCGGGCAGGCTCGAAGCTTTTACGCATTCACCTGTTGCGGGATTGGTCACCCACTTCACACCTTTACGGCCTGCAGCTATACATGCATCTGACTTGTCTGCGTAAGCAGCCATGGGCACACCACCTACAAGAACTACCGTGACTATGTACAGTATGATCGTGCGGATGGTCTGTTTGAATTGTTGCATGCTGCCTCCTTAGCCCGACGGTTCTTGGCGGAAGGGGTGGATCGGGCTGTCCACTCCTTCCGTGATTTGTACGTTATACTATGGCGCGTCGATACTTTTAGTTAGAAACACTTACAGATGTTGTAGTGTTGCTGCTGTTCGACACAGCACCACTGGTTGCACTGCCACCTGAGTTGTTACCGGTGACCCTAGCATTGCCAGATGAACCAAGTTGGATGTTAACGTTTGCAACACCGACGTTGTTCGTATTCTGGACAGTCGTTTGTGTTGTGTCTTGGAACGTTACAGTGTTGCCAACATTGTTGCCTGAGTTGCTGATAGTAGCAGTGTTTGATGCTGTAGGAGCTGCTGCGGCAAGTGCTGCGGCACTTGATCCACTGTTGCTCACACTGATGCTTGTATTTGTGCTACTGCTATTCATCACAGCACCACTGGTTGCACTGCCACCTGAGTTGTTGCCCCTCACCCGAGCGTTACCGCTTTCACCAGCTTGGCCGTTGAGGTTTAAGACACCTGCATTGTTGTTGTTTGCAAGAGTTGTGACTTTTGTATTTGTTGCGGTCACAGTATTGCCCGCGTGATTACCGCTATTGGTGATGGTCGCGGTAGTTGCACCAGCGAACCCACTAAGTCCAACAACCAGACCGAGTGACGTCACTACTGCCCCTACTATTTTTCGTGCTTTCATTTCCCCCTCCTTATGAGTTAAATGATTAGGTTATTGCTCGGGTGTTCGCCCGACCTTGAGAGACGGATTCATCTCCCAAGGTCGAGTGACCACACGTCGCCACTACTGTGACGACGAAATATTTACGTTTTGCGATGATGTGTTCGAAAATACACTCGTGTTGCTATTCGTCGAGGTGTATGTGTTAGTCGATGTACTGCCATCGGACTCGGCATTGCTCGATACCGTTACATTTGTAGTAGTGCCATCACCGCTCACGATGGTTTTTTGTGTAGTACCGTTTTGCGGCACTTCGACCGCCTGGTTGTTGACGGTCACTGTTGTGTTGATCTTTGTTTCAGATGGTTGTGATGTTTGGTCGGTCGTATCTACCTCTGCTGCGGGTGGTTGGTCTTGTGTAGTTGTGGTTGTTGAAAGTGTTGCGTGCTGGCCGTCTGTATCGACGCTTCGCTCAGTCTGCGTTGTCACGAGTGCTCGGGCAGTCACGAAGCTCAGCATAGTGACAACAACGACCGATGCAACAATAAAAAACAAGGGAGCCTTGCGCTGCGCAACAAAAGCTCGCACAGCCATCGGTTGTGGTACGACTCGTGCCACCATTTTCTTCGCCGGTGCCAAATAATCTCGCATACACCTACCCCCTCGCTCGCCTTGGTGTTTTTTGGAACACTCTCAGCATAGTCTCATTGCAATAAAAAATATGTTAAATATCTCACACACAACTTGTCTTCATATGTTTCACAGTTTTATTGTGCTTATGTATATCATAAACTTTTATGCTTGTCATATATGTTGCGCTGATATATAACAGGTGTAATAGCTTTATAAGTCGAGGGGAAGAAGTATGAGGAAACTAGTTCAAATTATCAGTGCAGCGGTACTGAGTGTGATGCTTATTGGCGCTGCAGCAAATGCGCAACAAGCGCCAAGTAGCGATGTTGACTGTGACGAGATCATCATTGTTAACACTGGTGACGATTCAACCAATGAAGTCACGTGTACAAACATTGTCGAAACCAATATTTCATGCGTGAACAATGTTGTGGTTGGTAATATTAGTTTTCAAGAGGGCGAAAGTGGTGATGCTACAGGCAGTGGCGATCTACAGACGGGCACCATTGTGAACTATAACGGTACGCAAACTGAAATTGGCGCGAGCTGTGGTGAAACAGCAACAACATCTCCATCACCTAGCCCATCAACAAGTCCATCGACTTCACCAAGTACTGCCGTGAAACCAACTGTACTGCCATTTACTGCAGGTACCTCAAGCGAATCGATCATTGTGATGAGCCTGCTCGCCGCTGGCGTAGTAGTTATTGCAAGCCGTATGGCTGTTGCAGCGTATCGTCACTTCACATTAAAGTAGGTGCTCATCGTGCTGCAAAAACTTCGTTTTTTTAGCAGCATTGCAGTGCTTTATGTGCTCACAATTGGGACGATAGGGCTCACGCTCTATTCGTCCTATTTGTTTGGCACACCTGTGTGGGCTCAAAAACCATCTATTGTATATATCAAGCCAGTGCCGTTGCCGCCAAAAGTTACTTCAGGCAAGCCCGTACATATTACAATTGTAAGCAGCAGCATTGACCTAGCCATCGACGATGGTAGCTATAATGCCAACGACGGTAGCTGGACGCTCAGTGATACCCACGCACAATTTGCCACTATGACACAGCCTGCAAATGATCATGCAGGTACCACATTTATTTACGGACACGGTACCGACGCTGTGTTTGGAAAAATCGGTTCATCGCCACCACCTAGTGGAACGATCGCCGAAATTACGACAGACAATGGCCATGTGTTTACGTATGTGCTGCAGGCAGTCAAGAACTACGAACCAAGTGATACGTCTGTATTGCAAGACACCACCAGCGGACAGCCCCGCCTCGTGGTACAGACGTGCACTGGTGCATTTAGCGAATGGCGCACGATGTTTATATTTACTTTCGAGAAGGTGTCGTTGTGATTCTACTGTTCTTCATCGCTGGCATCTCACTTATTGCTGTTGTCGTTGGCGTTACCCTTCACGATATACGGGTTATTCGTGCCCAGCGTGCCTACAAGTTGCATCCCTACGCACGCAAATGGCGAGCAAGGCCCACTATCGTGGTCACAGACTCAGACCAAAGTGCGTCGTTGCGCCGCCACTACCGCAATGTGCAAACTACTGCCATGGCGAACGATGGCCCAACACTCCGCATACCGCGCGCCGCCCAGCTACCGAGCGGTAGCCTCCATTCGGCAGTCAGGTTTCACGCGGTCTATCCTAAAAGACCCGTCCCCCTTTTTCCAGTGATAGCAACGCCAGCCACTATTCGTCAGCTTTTTTGGTCGACCTATTTGCTCCTCGCAGCACCCTTTGCCACCATGCGGGCAGGGCTTGGCGTGCAGGCGCATCGTGATTTTCCGGCCCTGCAATATGCGTCTGCCACAGGTAGGCACAGCTTTACTGTTGCCACTTGGACTGCCAAATGTGTGTACTCCGCCTTCTTTGGCTACGCACTCTTTTTGGGTGTAGTGCTGGGGCAGTCAGTTTTGCTGCTAGCCTACCTGGCAGTATTTGGCACGTGGTCACTCTGGGCAATTGGCCGCTATCCGTCGCTGCGTTTCACGCAGAAGATGGCATTTGCCGGACTACTCCCAGCAACGCTTATATACTTTGTGTGGCGGCTTGCAACCGCCCCGCTACGACTGCCTATTTTGGCGGCCGTAGCATATACTAGAGCCAGACGTTATGACAACCATACAAACCGAATTGCGCGCACGAGCCAATCCTGAAAAGGCGGCGTTTTTTCCACGTTTTTTTAAAGCCGGGCCTGGTGAATACGGTGAGGGCGATCAGTTTCTCGGCATCACCGTGCCCGATTGCCGCATGGTAGCGCGGGCACACGTTGATGCACCAATTGCGATCATCGAGGACCTGCTTGAGAGCCCATGGCACGAAGAGCGCCTAACTGCTCTGATCATATTGGTCATGCAGTACAAGCGCGGCGATCAAGCAATTCGGCAGAAACTATACGAATTTTACCTGGCGCACACGGCACGGGTGAATAATTGGGATTTGGTAGATACATCGTGCCGCGACATCGTGGGCTGGCATATATATGACCACCCCGAATTGCTGCCCACGCTTGATACCCTAGCGGCGTCGCCAGTCTTGTGGGAACGACGCATTGCCATGGTAAGCACGTTTTATTTCCTGCAAAAAGACGATCCGTCCGTCACGCTACACATGGCCGAGACATTAGTGGATGATCAGCATGATCTGATCCAAAAGGCAGTCGGTTGGATGCTCCGCGAAATGGGCAAGCGAGTTGATCAGCAGTTGCTTGTTGAGTTCCTCGCTCACCACTATCGTACTATGCCGCGAACCGCTTTGCGTTATGCAATAGAACGCTTCAGCCCCGAAACGCGCAAGGCATATTTACAAGGGACCGCCTAGTTTATTATTCGATGATGAATGAGGTCAAGAAGCTCTGGGTAAAACAACATGCAGAGCGCAACGAGTACTATAAGTAACAACGGGAGCACTACGAACTTTTCGGTGAATTTGCCGGTGGTGATGCGGAGGCGCCGCAACGGTGGAAAACCAAACTTCACGGGAATCGGCAACAGCCACGGCACACCTTCTTTGGTAAAGCTGTCCATGATGAGGTGGCTCAGCATGCCAATCATGAATGCCCACCACACCAGATCAATGTGCACGCTCGGCATGATCGGCTGCAAAAATACAAGCAGCAAATGCACCAAAAAACCCATGAGTGTAAGCCCTATGAGCGAATGCGTGAGAAATCGATGTCCACCAAGCATGCGACCAAAGAATTTGCCGAAAAGTCCGCCAATCGGAAGATTACGCCAAAACGGTGCCGTGGGCTGATCAATGTCGGGCGCAATGCCGCCAAGCTGATTTGCCAGGAGCGCCATGATCATGGTCGCCAGACTCATTGGTGGTAGTGGCGACATAACAACAACTACCGCAACCAAGCCGGTTATCGCCGCAAGATCATGGGTTCGTGCTATCACCGTATTAGCATAAGCGCTCATGTGCTATACTGCAACCAATGGAAAAACTTACACGAGGTGTTGGTGGGGTACTTGGCACTCTCCGCGCAGAGTTTTGGCAAATTTTTAACCGCTACTTTGCAGGCTACGAACGCTTTGATGGCAATGCACGCGAGATTTCACAGCAAGTCGTGGATAGATTGTGGTACGAAGATTTCTATCGCACCAGTCTCGGGCATTTTGACTTTTTTTGGATGCGCGACTTTGGCACCGTGGCGGAATCACTGGTAAAGATCGGCAACAAAAGCAAAGTGCAAGACACGCTGGCTTGGGCATTGTATTACTACCAGCGCGCGGGTGAAGTGACACTCTGTATTGATGCATCGGGCCATACATTTAATGCCCCAGCAAAGCGCAGCGTCGATGCGCTGCCATGGCTCCTCCATAGCCTAGTCGTAAGTGACTATCCGCTGAACCGCATGGAGCGCAAATTCCTCGAGAAGCAACTGCGCAACTATTGTCACAAACTGCTCGATCCAAAAACCGGCGACCTGCGACCAGGCATACGTTTTGCTGAACTACGCGATGCAGTGAATTACGACCGCAGCGCCTATGCGATCACTCTGATTGCACGTATGGCACATTGCGTAAAAGTACTGAAGCTTAATGGTTTTCCGTATCCTGAAGAACACTACCGCGATATATTGCTTAATCACTATTGGAACGGTACTTACTTTATGGCCGACCATGTGACAAATATCTGGAGCTCAGAGTGCGGGCTGATGCCGTTTTACCTTGGCGTAATCGATGACGATAAAAAGCTTACTCGTACGCTGGACTACATTAACCGTGCAAAACTAAACAAGCCCTACCCGCTAGTATATTGCCAACACCCAAATGCATTTAAGTATCGACTCGGCATGGGCATGAAGATCATGCCTGAGTATACTGGTTGGACTATATGGACATGGCAGGGTTCTTGGTATTTACATCTGCTGCACCGCGCCAAACGGCCAGAGTACAAAGAGCAATACGATAAATTTAGTGAACTGATTGAACGCCATGGCACATACCCAGAAATGGTTGCACCAGACGGCTCGTGGTACAAAGCACCGTTTTACAATGGCGACCCTGGTATGGTGTGGGCGGCGATATTTCTTGAGTTGCCAGAGCCGAAATAAACGTCAGGGCTGGATTTCGCCCGATTGTTCTCGCTCGCGGCGCAGTTGTGCTTGGCGTGCGTTAAAGCCATCGGCAAGCGCCAGATACCCAAGAGGGGTTATAATAGCATCGGAGTGCACACCAAGTGCCTGCTCAACTGGAATACTCGCACTAGAACCCAATGCATCGGCAATCTCTGCATTGTTCAATCGTTTGGATTTTTCCATCGTGAGCCTCCTTGTTTTATGTAGCCTAGTGTAACGTTATTACCAAAAGTAAAAAAGGCCTGAGGCCTTTTTTACTTTCATCAGTGAATGATTATTTGTCTTTTTTTGATTCGTCATCGACAACTTCACCTTCTACCGGTTCGTCGTCCTTCTTCTCGCCGTCTTCAGAAGCAGGTGCGCCTTCTTTGGCGGCTTGTTCGTACATTTTGGCACCGATTGGCATGATTTTGTCGTTCAATGCTTTGACGGCTGCTTCCAGTTCGTCTCCAGACGCGTCGGCATTGTCTTTCACCTTTTTTGCCTCTTCGACAGCTTCTTTGATGACTTTTACATCGTCTTCAGAAATCTTGTCTTTATACTCGTCGGGCATCTTTTCGGCCTGGTAAATACCGTTCTCTAGCTGATTGCGGCTATCCACGGCTTCGCGCTTTTTCTTGTCTTCGTCGGCATGCAGTTCGGCTTCTTTTTGCGCTTTTTCGATGTCTTCTTTGCTCATGTTGCCGCTGTCTTGAATGGTGATCGATTGCTCTTTACCAGTCCCCTTGTCTTTAGCGGTGACGTTCAAGATACCGTTTGCATCGAGGTTAAAGGTCACTTCGATTTGCGGTACACCACGTGGCGCTGGCGCAATACCATCAAGCGTAAATGTGCCGAGCGATTTATTATCATTCGCCATCTCACGCTCGCCCTGCAGCACATGAATCTCAACCTGTGGCTGGTTATCAGCGGCAGTGCTGAATGTTTCGGACTTGCTGGTCGGAATGGTGGTGTTACGTTCGATCAACTTGGTGCTCACACCACCCATGGTCTCTATACCAAGGCTTAGTGGCGTCACATCGAGCAGTAGCACGTCTTTCACATCACCTTGCAGCACGCCACCCTGAATCGCTGCGCCAACAGCCACAACTTCGTCTGGGTTCACACCTTTTAGTGGATCTTTACCAAAGATGCTTTTGACCTTTTCAACTACAGCTGGCATGCGGGTCATACCGCCGACCAGCACGATTTCATTGATATCACTGGCCTTCATATCGGCATCTTTGAGTGCTTTTTCGACAGGCTCGGCCAGACGATCAATCAGATCTTTAACGAGCTCTTCGAGCTTGGCACGAGTCAGTTTGTACTCGAAGTGCTTTGGACCATCAGCATCAGCTGTGATAAACGGTAGATTCACTTCGTATTCAGATGTGCTCGACAGCTCTTTCTTTGCCTTTTCAGCTTCATCTTTCAGGCGCTGCATAGCTGCTTTGTCGTTTTTGAGGTCAATGCCTTCTTCGTTTTTGAATACATCAAGGAAATGATTCACGATACGGTTGTCGAAATCCTCACCGCCAAGGTGTGTATCGCCATTGGTACTGCGAACTTCAAATACACCATCGCCAAGTTCGAGGATCGATACGTCAAACGTACCACCACCAAGGTCGAACACGGCGATCTTTTCGTCTTTTTTGCTCTCGAGGCCGTACGCAAGAGCTGCGGCAGTTGGTTCGTTGATGATGCGCTTTACCTCGAGACCAGCGATCTTGCCGGCATCTTTGGTAGCTTGCCTTTGCGAGTCATCGAAGTACGCAGGAACGGTAATAACCGCTTCGGTGACTGGTTCGCCCAGGAAAGCTTCGGCATCGGCTTTGATCTTGCTCAGAATCATTGCTGATACTTCTTCTGGCGTGTACTCTTTGTCGCCCATGGCAACTGCTACACCATCACCCTTTTTGACGATCTTGAATGGCATGATGTCGATGTCTTTTTTGACTTCGTCGTCGCTAAATTTGCGGCCGATCAGGCGTTTGACGCCATAAATCGTGTTCTCGGCGTTGGTCACGCGCTGGCGCTGTGCCACTTGGCCAACTAGACGATCGCCTTTTTTATTAATCGCAACCACACTTGGTGTCGTACGATTACCCTCCGCATTTGCGATTACTTCCGGCTTGCCTGCCAGCATATAGGCAACAGCACTGTTTGTCGTGCCTAAATCTATACCTATAATTTTACCCATAAATATATACCCTTTCTTTAAGATTGAACTGTCATTCTGTATTCATTTTAGCACTCTACACGGTAGATTGCCAATACTTTCAGTGTATAAAATTAGCACTCGCATGTCAAGAGTGCTAATATTTGTTGTCTTGTGCCTATGGAGTGATATAGTGTGATAATTCTTTGCGAAGCCCGAAACCATCCGTAGTAGGTCTACAGATGGTTCGGACTGGAGAAAAAATTATTGCAATACGCCACTTCAGAGGTGCAAAGCGACGAATATTCGGTGTTTTTGATATGCGCCTGTCAAGAGTGCTAATTTTATAGATACTATATATGAGTCAATATAGTTTTTCGTGCGGTTATCAGACCCACTCAACCAGTGTGTAGCCAGCACCACCGGCACCTGCAGCGGCCACGACGTTACCGCCGCCACTACCGCCACCACCGGCACCGTATGAGCCACCTGCACCACCGAGTGATAAGTTAGGACTTGCGTTGCTACCGCTACCACCACCACCACCGCCACCGGCATTACCCAATGCCGCTGCAGTACCGGCACCACCAGGAGAGTTATCGGCAGTTGCTCCGGCACCACCGTTGACAGTAGCTGAGTTACCACCACCGCCACCGTCAGCCGTGTTACCGAAACCGCCACGACCTGAGCCGCCGCCGCCGCCAGGTGCCGCACCGGTGGTATTGTTTGTCGCTGCGATACCATTACCGCCACCACCTGTACCACCACCGCCACCGCCTGTACCGTTTGCTGTAGAGATGCCCGTTACACCAACAACCGATGCTGTGCCACCAGCACCACCAGCAGCATTAGTACCCGCAGAGGTATTGCCGTTTGTACCCTTTAGGCCAGCACCTGCTGTAAGCGTCACTCCCCCCGAACTGAAAACACTAGCAGTACCGTTGGTTGCTGATGCTCCCCCCGTTCCTATAGTCACAGAGTAGGTGGAGCCAAGATCCGCCACTGCAATGAAAGAGCGTATTATTTTGGCACCGCCACCGCCACCGCCACCGCCACCGGCTTGCGTGAAAGCACCGCCATAACCTGTCCCGCCACCGCCACCGCCACCAATAAGCGTGACGTAACATCCGTAGGCATCAGTTGGAACAGGCTGAGAGCTACGGATTATATTTTCTTCGATATACGCATTATGCCCAGTGTGCATATGATTCTGCGCAGCAAACATTACGGTGTGTATCCCTGTGTATATGTTCCGTACCAGTTTGTACCGTCAGCAAAAAAGCTGAATATGTCCATCTTGCCCGCAGTGGCTGTCACGGTCGGGGTACCTGCGTTATTCCATTTCACGCTGGTAAACGTTGCTGTGCCGTTGCCTGTCGATGCAGCCTGTTTAAGCAGGAGGACAAATGATTTGCCCGCAGTCGCTGTCGGCATGGTAAACGTACAGGCGGTTGATGCAGTGAGGGTTGCCGTTTGAAGGGTACCATTCGTCAAATCAAGTGTGCTCGATGTTGTGACCGTGCCGATAGACACCACACCTTCGGTGTAGTTATTGACTGTTGGATTGGTCAGGGTCTTACTAGTGAGCGTTTGTGAATCAGACGTACCGACAATCGTGCCAGATGGTGCCGTAACAGTGCTAAGTACACCAGACGTCAGCACGGCCACACCGCTGCCTGTTGCTCGCTTGAGTGTTTTGCCACCAGTACCAGAGAAAAGAGCAACTTCAGAATCAACGGATGAAGCCGTGTTTGTGGACGCATCACCTGCAGTAATCGATGCCCACGTATTATCACCCCTAAGATACGTACTGCTGTTTGCAGTGCCCGTTGCATTCAATGCAGTGCTTGCCTGTAGCTGTCCGCCACCAGTTGCATTCTGGTGATTGTGCGTGGCGTTTGTAAAGCTGGCGATTGTTGGCGTGGTAAGTGTTTTACCGCTCAGTGTTTGTGTGTCGGTAGTGCCAACGATAGCACCAGATGGAGCGGTCACCGTTGTAAATGCACTCGTGCCATTGCCTATCACGACCCCTGTCAGTGTTGTCGCGCCGGTGCCGCCGTTACCAACAGGGAGTGTCCCAGTGACACCAGGCGTGATGTTGGTGGAACCGTTAAACGTAGCGGATGATGTGCTTGCAAGATTCGTCTGAATCGTTCGACCTGTTGTGAGAGTAGCCGCCGATCCGGTCGTGTTTTGATTGAACGTCGGGAAGGTATTAGTACCAGAGGTGAGATCTTTGTTGGTCAGCGTCTGCGCGCTGCTGATAGTTGCCACATCAACACCACCGACTTTAAGCTTACCCGTACCCTTGGGGTTAAGGGAGATGTCAATGTTTGTGTCACTACCACTAGCGCTTAGGATCAATGGAAGATTTGTCGTCGAGTTTTGAAGCGAGAAGTAATTGACCGCGCTACTGGCAACGATAGTGTTGAGCAATGTATTTCCATTGCTATCTTTAAAATAGTCAATGACTGCCTCGTAAATAAGAGGGCCGTTAAGCATTTTGTTGGTCAGCAACTGAGAGCCTGTTGTCGTGACAACGTCTACGCCATTTGCTTGAACTGTGCCCGAACCTTGAGTAAGGAGGTTGAGGTCAACGTCGGTCGCCGAACCAAGCGCGCTTATCGTAGCACTTGCCTGGCCGGAGCCTTCCCATATGACAACCCCACCCGTACCCTTTGGCGAGAGGCCAATGCTAATATTCGTATCTGTGCCTGTTGCGCCAAAGCCAGGAGCATTGCCAGCACTACTGTTAGCAACACCTATATAGTTAACTGCGCTCGGGACAGTGGCAAAGGCTAGGTTGGGGTTACTGTTGCTGTCGAGGATCTGATCAATTATCGGGCTTGTTATTGTTTTATTGGTTAAGGTCTGAGCCGTGTCGTGTCCTACAAGTGTCGTGCTGGCATTTGGCACGGTGAGCGTACGAGTAGTCGCCGTAGTGATACCTGAGAGTTGGAACTGTAATTGTTTGGTCGTATCGCCATTGTCTTGCAGCGTAAAGCGATCGTCGCGGAAAGTAACCGTGTTGGAGTTGTCGAGAGTCTTGTTGGTGAGAGTTTGGGTACCAGTGAGCGTCACGGCTGAACTCGACAGTGCTGGCTTTACCGTGTACCACGTTCCTGATGTCGTTGTGCTGATAACAGTCACGCTATCGTATTGATTGCTTAGTACGTAGTTTGTGACGCCATCGATAGTGCCCGCGACTGTTACTGCGTTGGCAGATGCATCAACCTTTTTAATAGTGTATATATACCCTGCAGTTGCCGTTGCTGGAAGTGTGATCGTAAATGCACCAGATGTTGCGTCGGCTGCCTGGTATTCTGAGTTGCTCGTGGTAAGCGTCACGGCACCTGTTCTGCTAGTAACGCTCTTTCTCATAGAACCGGTAAAGGCAACGTTGCCAGATGTGGTGATCGGATACGCAGTGCCTGCCGCGCGCAGACCAAGGTTCGACAGTGCAGTACCAAGATCGGTCGTAGCTGTTTGTTGTACCACTGGTGTTGCATTGAAGAAGCCCAGCTTTTGTGTAGTTGCCGTACCTATCCTAAGGCCAGTCGTGGTGTCGGTTGCGATGGTCGTCGCACTAAGGGTCGGGGTAGTGATAGTCGGACTAGTAAGAGTCTTGTTGGTGAGAGTCTGAGTTGCGTCCGTACCAACGACTGTGGTGTTGGCATCGGGAACGGTCAGCGTACGAGTAGTCGCCGTAGTGATACCTGAGAGTTGGAACTGTAATTGTTTGGTCGTATCGCCATCATCCTGAAGCGTAAAGTTAGCATCTTTCAGTGTGACAGTACTCGTATTACCAATAGTGCCGCTCACCGTTGACGTCCATGATGGAATACCACTCGCAACTGTTAAGAACGTGCCGTTACTACCGGCACCAAGCCGAGTGAAATATCCACTACTGTCACGGTAGTATATATCACCTGTCGCCCCGCTCGCATCGTCATAGGTTGCAACTTTTTTGCGAGTTGTACTCGTTGTCTGAGTAAAATACAGGCTATCTGTATTGAACTCGATCGCCCCCACCTCTGCTGCGCTCAGAAGCGTACCAGATGTCAGCTTGATTGGCGCAGTGCCCGCCGAGGCCGTGCCCGCACGTACTGTAATCTTTTGGTGACCGCCGTTGACACTATTGTCCGTATCATCGTTGTAGTGTTCTTTCATGAGGTACTGGCGAATGATATCGCCCCAGACACCATCGTCGCTGTTTACTATTGGAAGTCGCTGAGGGGTCGGCATTATATACCCTCCCCAAACCCAGCAAGACCGACGATAATCGACGGCCTAAGCGCTACGATGCGCAGAATAGCTGCGCGGGTATACCAGTCAGTCAATTGTCTGTTTGTCTGCCTCATAGATCCCGCTACGTGTAAATCAACCCCTATTATAGAGCCTATGCCTAGTATACCTTTTGTAAAGCGTGAGGGCAATAAAATACGGCGTTTTATACGCCGAATTTTGATCTGCCAAAACCAGCCGCCGTCTGTTCCTGCAGAACATTGGGATGATTGGTTGTATTTGCCTGTGTGCGCAAAAATCCTATAAGATTATGAAGCCCAAACACCGCTAGGATACCAGCAATAACGAGTTGTAAAAACTCGCGACGAGACATTGACTTTGCCAAAAGATCTTTTTGTGTTTGTTTCATTTTTACCTTTTGTAGGTAGTGTACTATATTGTGAACATAAGCGCAATGCTATGCGTCTTTTTGGGTGGAGTGCTTCTTTTTCCTCCTGACAAGTGACCAAATCTTGCGAATAAACGTCCATATGCCAACAGCTATAAGAAGTAGCGCAATGACAGCCCCAATAATGATTTTCCACGGCAACACCCAAAAGCTGGTTTCTTTCTCTAGCGCGACGTCGCGCTGACCATCGTTATAAGCGGCAACTAGTTTGGCAGTATATTGCCCTATGCGAAAGTCAGCTACTTTGGACCAATCCCAGTTTTCGGTTTTCTGCGTGCCGCCATCGGCTGTTGTCATAGTCTGAAACGTCGGAAAGCCCGTAGTCCAATCGGTACTGAGCACTCGCTCGGCACCTGGAAGAAGATAGCCTTTCTTGTCGTTCACTGGCAATGTCGAGATAGGTGTTGTATCGCTACTGCTACGCTGGATAAATATGTTGCCATAGGGTTGTACGATGGTATTGCCGGTATTCTTGAATCGTACATTCACCGTGGCTGGCAAGTATTCGTAGACATTCGACGACATTGATAGATCTTGCACCTCGACCTTGCGCACAGCACCCGGGCGATCGACATTAAGTAGCGTAAAGACGGCGACTGAGCCTTTGATCAGGCGGCCCGACTCTGTGGCTTGGGGATTCTTTGTACGGCTAATTACCAGTGCGAGCGAATAGCTAAACCCCGTGTCTTTTGGTAAATTGATGTGAATCTTTTGGGTGTACCATTCACCAGCCTGCACTGTAAATATAGGTGCGCTGTATGTTACCCATGGCGCTATCTCCGATGGTGCAGTGTCATTCAAATGCACCTCACCTGTTTGATTATTGACACTAAACTGCCTTGATTCGATCTTAAGCTCTTCTGTCGCTGTACCGGCATTTCTGATCTTGAGCTCAAGTGTCGTATTGGTGCCTGGTTTTAACGTAGAGACAAGCGGTGAAGGCGACACCTGAAGAAAGAATCCATTTGGGTCATCGGCAGCAGCTGCAACCTGTGGAAAGCTCGCGGAAAGTGCAACGACAGCAGAGATAACACCTAGTGCCAATGCTTTTACCTTCACTTGCCTGCTCCCTGTTTTTTATCGCGCTCGTCCAGCGCTCGCTGCACCGCCTTCCTTGTCTTGCGCTCGATTTGCTTGTGGCGAAGGTACAGTAGCACACCTACAGCAGCAGCTATGATCAGCATCGTTCGCCACGGCAATACCCAAAATGTCACTTCTTTTTCTATTGGCACATCGCGCTGACCATCGTTATAAATTGCCACTAGTTTTGCGGTATATGGTCCTATGCGAAAATCAGTGATCTTTGACCAATCCCATACAAGATCAGTCTTGTTGTTACCATCGGTAGCCGTCGTTGTCTGAAAAAGTGGAAAACCAGTATTCCAATCTGTTTCGAGCGTTCGTGGCGTGTCTGGCAGTAGGTAACCACCTTTGCTATTCACCGGAAGTGTCGCAATTGGTTCGCTGTCGGTACTGCTGCGCTGAATGAATATATTGCCCGATGGCTGAACAATTGTGTTGCCCGTGTTGCGAAACGAGGTCGTAAACTGTGCTGGCAGGTACTCATATACTGATTGTGACGGTTTAAAATCTGTGATCTCGAGCTTCCTCGTTGCACCTGGACGATCGACATTAAGCAACGTAAAGACGGCGACCGAACCTTTGATCAGACGACCCGACTCAACGATTTGCTGATTTTGCGAGCGACTAATCACAAGTGCGAGTGAATAGCTAAAACCGCTTTCCTTTGGAAGCGCTACGTGGATTTTCTGGGTATACCATTCACCGGGGGCGACTTTGAACCTAGGAGCACTATAGGTTACCCACTGTGCGATCTCGGATGGCTCAGTGTCATTCAGCGCCACTTCGCCCGTGGTGCGATTGACCGAGAACTTACGTGATTCGATTTTAAGCTCTTCTGTCGCTGTACCTGCATTCCTAATCTTAAGCTCGATATCTTTCGCTTCGCCAGGTTTTACTTCTGCCACAAGTGGCGAAGGCGATACCTGCAAAAAGAATCCGTTGGGATCATCCGCGGCAGCAGCCGCATTCGCGAACAACACGCCAACAAGCAGCAATAGCCCAGCCCAGACAAAAAGACTTCCTCTTCTCCTCACTTGTATCATTAAGTAGTGATTATACTACACATGCTTACCCCTAGTCACCAACTGTGACCAATGGGCCTAGAAGAGTCCTGCGCCTACAACAGTGATTGTGTCGGTGTAATCAGTTGCCGCTGGGGTTGTGGCGTTGATGGCCACGTTGTTTCGTAGTGTCAGCACCGCAGTATCGGCAGTACCGTTCGAGATAGCAATTGGTGCTAGTGTGGTATTAAGACCACCACCACGACCAAGAGTTGCGCTATAGACGAATGGTGTCTGAATGGTAATTGTACCCGCGCCGCCAGCCTGCGTAGAAGCGACACCCATGTTGTAGCCTTCCGTACCGGCGCTCAAAGTGCTGTTTGAGCCAGGTGTTGTGGAAGCAATTGTCTTTGATGCAGCTGTAGAAGCAAGACCAGTGTTGGCGTCTTTTGCCCATACAGTCCAGCCGTTTTTGGCATTTGTGTTCACTGTAGCAGTAATTGGTGTACCGCTAGTTGCTACAGAACCTGTGCTTAGTGTTCCCAAAGGATCGCTGTTACCGCTCAAAGCAAACGAGAAGAGCGCTGGGACGGTAGCCGTCACCTGAATCTGATCGTCACTGATTGTTGCTGTAGCGTATGCACCAGTGTCGATATCGACTGCTGAGCTGTTTTTTGTGCCCATGCTGCCGGTGAGGTTCGGGTTGGCGCTTGAAGCAGTTGTGATTGCAGCCGTTGACGCCCAATTATAGCAGTATTGCACACCAGAGGTCATCGTCTGTGCGGTACCGTTTGTCCAAGTAACCGTCTGGCTTGACGCAACCGCCGTCGCCGAAGTCACATTTGGCCATGCAGTAGCTCCAGATGGCAGGTTGGTCGTTGTGATATTACCCGATTGCCAGTTGGCCGCAGTTGTAGAAACCGTGAAGCCGGTTGGGAATGTGACCGACCATGTTTTCACGTCGGCAGACGTCGTCGCAGGAGTAAAACAGACCATACCCGTAGTAGCAGTACTCGTCTTCATGCGATCAAAGCGAACCATTGGCTTGCCGACAGACGCGAAAGCGTTTTGGGCAGCAAGAGGCGAGACGACAACGCTAAACACAAATGCTATTAGCAGAAAAAGATGGAGTTTTTTTACATTTTGAACTCTGTTTGTGATGGTGGTTTTTTTCATGTTTTTCTTCTTTTATGACCTTTTGGCCGACTATATCTAATGTGATTATACCGTAAGCTTTATTACTACGCAAGCATAAAATAAATTATTGTGGATTATCATGCGCCGCGGTGCTTTCGTTTATTCTTTTTTCGTGATCCGATCAGTATAAAATGCCATGCTAATTGCCTGCCATGTTCCAAATACCACAGAAATCCTAAGCCAAATAACGTCACAATGTATATTTGTGCACCGTGCTGCTCAATAAACGCGACGATTGGCGGGATGTTGTTCGCATGACTATCAAGAATTGACCGCTGCTTCACGGCTACTGTCACCGCAACGCTTTGCAACGTCGTGCTTTGCCCCAAGCTATCGACTGCCGTGATGATGATCGGATACACCCCGACGACCTCGTAATGATGAGTAAACTTTTGCTCGTCGCCATTTGTGACATCATACGTATCGACGGTGCCGTCTCCCCAATCAATGGTTATCTTGTATGGAGCCTTGCCCCCAGTAAAAGTACCAGTCCACAAACCAGTGCCATCGCCGCTTAGCAACACGAATGTATCAGTAGGAGCAATGTGGATTGGCACGCCAAGCGCTTCGGTGCTCAGTCCCGATGAAACCGACGAGCCAGTTGGTGATGACGATGAGCCAGAAGGCTCTGAGCCAGGTGCTGCCTGCAAGCGCGTCACCGTCACCGCAGCGCTGCTCGCACCAACTTGCCCTGTTATAGTGGTCACTGTCGCCACAAGTGTATGCTCGCCGTAGGTGAGTGGTACTGTTACCGCAAAGTGACCATCAGCCGCACAAGATGCCGACCCAACAAGCGCCGAGCTATCGTATACCGCAACCACAATTGGTGGTGACACAACAGGACACGTACCACTGACGACAAGGCTATCGTCGTATGTCGTTGTGGCATTTTGCGGCGTATCAATTGTTGGTGCATCGGTGGGCATGGTCGCTGGCACAGTAGCAGACACAAGGTAATCACTTGCCTGCACCAACTGACCCACCAAGGCAAGCATAATGATCGGAACGGCCATAAGTAAAAAGAGCGCACCATACGACGTGTGTTTGTGGGGGAGTAGTTTTCCTGTGTGTTTATGATGGCGCAACTGTAGCGCCTTATGAACGCGTTTCACACCGCTAGTATAACGCATTTGCTATAGTAGTGATATGAAAGCGCTCACGCTTCGCCAGTTTGTTGTTGCACTGCTACTCATGTCATTGGTTGTTGTTCAACAGCCAGCTCTTGCGTCGCCATTTGGCCAAGGGTTATTTAGTGCAGACGTACCGTTTGGCTCACAGACAAGCCTGTCTATCGCTCTTGGCGGCAACGTATCGATTACTATGACGCCGAGCGGTTCGGAAGTGACGGGTACTGGTTCTCATACGCTTACTGTTACCACAACAGATGTTACTGGCTACGAATTATACGCTTATAGCCCTTCGAGTAGCGACATGGTCAACGGTGCCGATGTTATACCCGCCAGTGGTAATAGTAGTCCTGCCGCACTCGCAGCAAACAGCTGGGGGTACAATACCGACGGATCATCAAACTACGTTGGCATGCTTACTATTCCAAGTCTCATTAAAGAAACGACCGGTCCTGCAAAAAACGGCGACAGTACAACTGTGACATACGCGGCCCGCGCGGGCATTGCAAAGGGCGCCGGTGATTATGCCGTTGGTGTTGTGTACACTGCGGTTGCCAAAAACAAATAATCTACTTTTTGCGAAGGCGAAGTCTTCGCCAAGCTGGCCAGCGACTACGCGAACGCCACAATGCATAGGCGATCAGAATCGCAAACGCAATCGACCACGGTGGAAGATAGATGATATACGCCGACTTCACATTGATAATCGACGCAAAATCAACCTTATAGCCATAAGTAACCCTGTAAATGCCAGGCATGATTGGCGAGGGCACCGTGCCACTAATTGAGCGAACAGCACCTGGCATAAGCAGGTGATCTACCCCGACTTCCTGCCCTTTATAAAAGAGTCCTTCGACTTGACCATAGAACAATCCGGTAAAATGCACATTGCCCGTGTTTTTTAGATCAAACTTATACGGAATGTCGCTGCCCATTACCACGAATGGCAGCGAATCGTTCTTCCATACACTTGTGTAGATAAATTTACCACCGAGCTTTACGTATAGCAGTGTTGTGGCCTGAACTGTCTGGGCGACTGCACTTCCTTCTTGAGCGACATCTGTACTGGCAAAAATCGCATAGTAGTACCCCCCTGGGGTAGTACTCTTTGGGAATGTTGTATCGTACCACAGCCGTTTTGTTGCATGTGCGTCTATACGTACCTCGTGCTCCCGTAACTTTACATGTTCATCTTTTGGATCTTGAAACACGTAATCATAGGTATAATCCGTCACTGAAAACTGCTTCACCGAAAGCTTCACAATAATAGGCTGATCTGTTTGATTGCCGACAATAAACGAACCTGTTGCTGTTTTGCCAGCGGTAACTGACTGCTCCATGCGTGTTGGAGTAATAGAGATACCCTTTGGACTATCGGCATGGACGGGCGCACTGATGAGCAGCGCGCTGATGAGCGATGTCGATAAAAGCCATAATCGTTTCATCGCCAGAGACCCCGCTTAGGCGAGCATGCCATCAATGGAGCGTAATGGCCGAATCGTCGGACGCTCGTTTATAATCGTTCGACGAGCAGGTACTGTCACTGTGAGCGGTGGTTTACGGGTGATAAGTACACCATCGATCGTTCGCACTCGATTAACCACCTGTGGCTCAGCTGGCAACACAGCCGCTTGCTTGACGACGGGTTGTTCAGTTATGTGCTCCAAAGGAGCTTCGACCGTACTTGGTGCCACCTCTGCCACCTTCGCCTTTTTGGCTGGTCGAAATGTCTTGCGGCGAATGAATACTACGAGCGCACCAACTTCGTACACAGCAATGATCGGTAACGCAACAATCATCATGTTCACTGCATCAGGTGTCGGAGTTATGACAGCCGCTACAATCGTTGCACCAATAATGACAAAGCGCTGTGTTGATGACAGAGTGCCGGGTGGGATTGGATGAATATGGTCGATGAGGAACAAAATAAGTGGCAACTGAAACAATACTGCAAGGCCCACAACGTAGGCAACGAAGAAACCGAGATACGAATCAGCGGTGAGGTTTGGCGTCACAACATCACCCGCAAATGTGGAGAGGAAATTAATAGCACCGGGAATTGTCACAAAATAGCCAAATGCCGCTCCAGCCGTAGCAAGTAGGGCAGATAGGAGTAAAACCGTTGCGATAAGCTTTCGTGAGCCTTTTGAGACGATCGGCTGCAAAAACTTATATATGTGGTAAACGATCACTGGAATCGAAAACAGCAGCCCCACATAAATGCTCAGTGTGAATATGAAGCTAAACCCACCAGTGGGGGTAAGATAGACAAGCTTTTCGCCATGGAGCGGCGCCATAACAATAGAAATCAGTACGTCTTTGTACTGAAAACTAATCGCAGACGCAACGACGAGCGTCAGGAAAATCCAAAACACTCGTCGTCGTAGCTCATACACATGCTCCAAAAACGTGAGCTGCGTGGTATCGCTATGCGTCTTTTTTGGTAGTTTTGCTTGTGCTTGCTGTTTTCGTTTCATCCTTCATGCCTTTGCGTAGTTCCTGCATTGACTGGCCAATGCTGCGCGCCAACTCTGGTAGTTTGCGGCCGCCAACGAGCAGCAGGATTACCAAAAAGATGATGATGAGTTCTGGAGTACCTATTCCGAACATGTTCCCTCACTTATCTTTAACTCTTCCATGTTATAACGATTATGATAGTATAAGCAATAGGATACGAGGGAAAAAGTAAAAATGGCAACATACAATTGTACCGATAGCACAAACAATGCGTACGGCAGTGGATCGTATGGTACCTGCGAAACAACGAGCGTTGGCGCACCCGATACCGGGTTTTTTCAATCAATCGTCAGTGGTGGCAGCTTTACCATTCTCGCGCCGCTTGCAGTAGCAATCGTTGTGACAATCATCGCAACAATCATCATCGGTCGGCGCAAAAAGGCAAAAGCCTAAGACAAGTCTATTGTCTGGTTACTTTTACCATTGCTGGACGAATGGGCTGTCCGTTCAGGGTGTAGCCTGCCTGTAGCTCCTCAGCAATCACTTCGTGATCACCCTCGGCCGACTCATCAAACTGAATCGCCTCGTGGTATTCAGGGTCAAATGGCGTCCCGCTACTTGCTTCAATACGTTTTAAGTTAAGACTCTCAAGCGACTTATCAAGCTGTTTCACAAGATTTGTCACACTCTGAGCCCATGCGTTCTCGGCAAGCTCAGCAGGTACATGTGCAATCGCTCGCTCAATGTTGTCTATAACAGGTAGTAGCCGCATGATCGCCGCTGTTTGTCCGGCATCACGAGCAGCTGTTTTTTCTGCTTCTACACGCTTACGATAGTTCTCAAAATCTGCCCGTGTACGTTGCAAATCAGCTGTGAGTTCATCTACACGCAAGCTCAGATCTTCTGCTGGTATCTGATCATCGGGTTGGTTTGAGTTATTTCTTGCCACTATAATACCTCCTCGAGCATGGCGCCAGCATGACGCACAAGACGCATCACCTTGCCATAACTTTGGCGCGTAGGGCCAAGGACGCCTATATAGCTACTGTCGCTATACGGCGAACGGAATCGGCTAATGATCAAGCTTGCGCCACTAGTCTTGCCAATAGGATTCTCGCTACCTATATACACATTTAACGGCTCATTTGGCGCTGCTTCGCGCAACCATGGCTCTAAATTATCAAGTAGCCTGGCTACTGCCTGTGTTGCATCACCCTGCATAAACTCAGGCTGGCTAAACAAATTGCCAATGCCATTCATATAGAGCTCGTCGCCAATTGTTGCAATGCCAAGATTTTGCGTCAGCTCCACTAGGCTATCTACCGCGCTGCGAATCGCCCTGTCCGCCCTATCGCCGTGTGTATTTACCCGTGCTTCAATCGCCCTCGCACCGCGATCAAGCTGCAAAGGTTGCTGCGCCTGCGCCTCGTTGATCGCATTGACATAAAACCTATACCCCTTGTCTGTTGGTATGCGCCCGGCACTTGTATGCGGCTGTGTGATCAGCCCTAATTCTTCAAGCTTTGCCATCTCGCTACGTATTGTGGCACTCGACACACTAAACAACTTGGCAAGCGTGACACTGCCAACAGGAGATGCCACCTCGGCATATTGTTCAATAATCGCTGCAAGAATTTGTATCTGACGCTCTGTCATAGTCCTATTATAGCAAAAATTAGCACTCATTCAACATGAGTGCTAATTATCATATTGTCGCGTTAGCTAACTTTGCTTTGTGGCTTTACGCCACCATATGCCGAACTACCGTACCCAAGTGTTGCATCGCTTTTTTGCTGCTTGGGTGCCAGCAGCCGAAGCGCAGCTCCTGCGCCACTTGCCGCAACTGCGCCTATAGCAATACTCTTCAGGAAATCCTGACGATCCATCTTTGTATTGAGTAGTGTCGATACTTGTGTCTTTAGTGTCATTGTAAACTCGTTAACTTTTTTGTTTTTTGATATTGGTTACCTTTATTCTAAAAGCTTACGCCAGTGACTGTCAAGTGGCTTTTGAACTCTGTGTTCGCTTCATGTACACTAATACTATATGGGGTTCTTGCAAGATCTCGGCAGTTTCATCAGCGACGTCAATGCAATTGGCGACGAGATTGATGGCGTCAAAAAAGACGTTGTGGACTCCCTGATCGACAGCGCCACGCAGGTGAAGGCAACGCTATCCGACGCATCGACCGACATTGCCACCATGGCCGAAGAAGTCGGAAGCACCGTCAAACAATCGGCCAGCCTGCCACAAGAAGTCAGTGACGAGGCTGGGCAGGACGAATAAGTCTTTGTATACTGGTACAATGACAGACACCTCTTCTCTTTCCCAGTGGCTCAGCAGCGGCAGTATTAATATCTTCGGCATGCCGTATGCGGGCAAAGACACCCAAGGGCACTTGCTTGCCGAACAACTAGATGGACACCTGCTTGGTGGTGGAGAAATACTACGAGGCAGTACTATTACGCCAGCAGGAAGAGCAGCCATGGAAGCTGGCGAGCTATTCCCAACACAAGAATATATCAATACAGTACTTCCCTACCTTAGCCGTGATGAGTTTGCCGGTAAGCCATTAATCCTCAGTAGCGTCGGCCGCTGGCATGGTGAAGAGGCTGGTGTGCTTCAGGCATGCAAACAAAGTGGTCATCCCGTGAGAGCAGTTGTATTTCTCAATCTCAAAGAATCAGTTGTCTACGAACGCTGGGAGGTTGCACAATCAGCAGGCGGACGCGACAATCGTGCCGACGATGAAAAAGACAAACTCGCTGTCCGTCTTGCAGAATTTCGCGACAAAACACTACCCGTTATTGAATACTATCGTGACCAAGGGCTGCTCATCGAGATCGATGCCAGTCAGCACGTCATCGACGTCACTCGCGATATTATCGACGCCCTCAACCAGATCTCTACCAAATAATCTTCGTACCCCTATTCTCGCGTACGACGAGAGGTATCTTCGAGCAAGCTCTTATACGTGTCACGGGTAATGATCAGGTGGTCAAGCAGCTCGATACCGAGCAATGCGCCACCTGCACGCAGCTGACTTGTCACCTCTTTGTCGGCTGGCGTTGGATCACTATCACCCGATGGATGATTGTGCGCTATGATGACCGCCACCGCTCCACGCTCAAGCGCAGGCTGAAACACTTCGCGAGGATGCACAATATTGGCCGTCAGGCTCCCAACAGATATCGTTTCTTCGTGTACCAACTGGTAGCGACTATTGAGGTATAGTCCACGCAGCTGCTCCTTGTTCATAGTGCCCATATCGCGCAAATAATCATACGCCTGCCTCGACGTTCGCACATATACAGGCCGCTCGCCACGTTTGTCAAAATACCGCCGCCCTAGCTCTAAACCCGCAACGAGTTGCTGGGCTTTGCCTAGTGGAATCGTCAAGGTTTCTGCCAATTTTGCGGGGTTGGTCTCGTACAAAATCGCGCGCTCGCCGTATTCTTTCAATGCTCGGCGTGACATGGCTAGCACATCTTCTTTGCGCGTACCGACGCCCCACAGCACCGCCACGAGTTCCGCCATGTCGAGCGTGGATGGACCGTACTTTGTCAGTTTTTCGCGTGGCTTGTCATCAATCGGCATATCGCGCACTCGCAGTATGTAGCGCGTATCATGTGCCATCACCCTGTCGTGATCTACAAGTTGGTATGGCAGCGGATTGGTTAAAGCTTTTTGCATATGCTTAGTATGTATGCAAGCGTGAAACTATGCAGTGAAAACTTTTTCACTAGCACCACAGCTCTATAAACTAACCCCTGTTGGCTGCTTGCGTAGCGTCGTATCACCAACGCCAAGCTGGCCTTTTGTGTTGCTACCCCAGCAGGCTACTTTGCCACTCGCAATCACACAGGTATGGGTGGCTGCGCGATCAGCAAAGCCAGTGTCAATGGCAGTGATTGTTTTGCCAGACAGCCATCCAGCTGTATAGACGGGCTGAGGACCAGTGGGGTCGGGCGTACAGGTGGTGGTTGTCACGCCCCAGCCATCTTTTGTGCTCGTACACTGCGCGGTGTAGTTATTACCCGCCTGACCTTGGTCGAGCGCACTGGCACCGTGAAGGTCGCAGTAGGCACTATTCGGCACAGATCGAAGTGCACAAAACGTGCCACCATAGTTAGTACTCGGATAACCATAGCCCGAAAAGGGCGACAAGCGTTGGTTCGTCAACGGTGTATTTTGCCCCGTATACAAAGGGCCTGCGGGCAGTGGCTGAGGGTTATAAGTATGAGTAATCTCTATCGTTATATCCGTATACTTCGAAACTCCCGACCCTGGCTTGTTTTGCGTACTACGTTTACACCCAGCATGCACTTCATATAACCGTGACCCTCCCCACCAGTAACCACGATTTTGGTTCGTTGTTGTGCCAGTCACAATCGACCATGCAAGTCCTGAAAAGTCTCTGTACGCCCATTGGCCACCACTGACATTACCGGGAATCAGCGGTGTCGGATGAGGAATGGAAAGATCGATATCAATACCTTCGTCCTCAAGCCAGGCATCACTGTAACCACTCCGTCCAGCGACAATAGTAAGGTTTTCAAACTTTTCATTTGTACGAACAGCAAGAGGGCGCAAGCTATCGCCCCCATTAAGGTAATACCTGAGGTTAGAGTTCTCACGCGCATACATAGCGGCCCTACCAAGGGTGCTATCGCATGCATTAGAGCCACCACTGTTATTACTACCGCTTCCTTTCACGGGTGATGAACTAGATGTACCAGCACCGACCTGTCCCGCATAGTTCTGCCCCCAGCACACCACACTGTCCTCGCGCGTAATGGCGCACATGGTGGCTGCCTCACCCTTCAACACCGCAAGTTTCTTCACCTTTTTGCCTATGAGTGCACTCGAGGGAATGTCTTTAGGGTTATCGTACTCAATGCAGTACCCGATAATTCCCGATACTATCTGTTGGTACTTTAAGCAAGTCTTGGCAATCGAAGAGCCGCTAATCATCCCACCAACCGACACCGCCACCGGATAATTTTTATTGTCCCTTGTATCATTGCCTAGCTGCCCGTTACCATTCCTCCCCCAGCAAGCCACCGTACCATCACTGGCGAGCGCACAGGTGAAGTAGTAGCCAGCAGAGATGTCGATCACCTCTTTACCTAGAAGCGCGCTATTACCCGTAATGTCTACTGCTACCGGTACACTGCTGTCACTCGTACTACGATTGCCCAGTTGCCCATCGCTATTGTCGCCCCAGCAGTAGACTCTAGCATTCGCAACAGCGCAGGTATGGGTATCGCCAGCACTAATTTTGGTGACAGATTTACCGTAAAGTGCAGAGCCAGCATGTTGAACTGTTTCTTTGTGGCTCTTGGTACAAACGATGAACCAGCTATCACAGACGTCTACCTGTTCAGACCAGGGAGCTTTAGTATAAGCGGCGACCGGTGTGGTGGTGGCGGCAGTGCTGCTGTTGCCCAGTTTGCCAGCAGTGTTGTCGCCCCAACATTTTGCCTTACGGTCCACCACGACACAGGTATGGGTAGTGCCCGTGGAAAGGGCAGTTGCGGTAGCTGCGTGAGTGGAAGAGGGGAATACCACCGTAGATAAAAAAGCCATAATGGCGGCAAAGATAGACAAAGTAAGTGTACGCGCAGCTCGTGCATCACTTCTCATGTACGACTCACCCTTCTTTATCATTTTCATGCACCCCTTAAAAGATAAACTATCTGTTTAATTAATAGCTGTATCATAGCACAAGCTCTATAAAACTTAAACTATCTGTTTATGTAACTAATTGTTTATCTTTCCTACTCTGGAGAGATGAGTTCAACGTCTGAACAAAAGCTGCTGAAATCGTTTGGAAGACGAGTAGCTGCTATACGCAGAAGTAGAGGCGTGACACAACAAGAGCTCGCAGAACGAGCGAATATGAGTGTGGTTGGCATTGCGTATATAGAGACGGGGAAACGCTGGGCACGGCTAGGTACTTTGGCAAAGATCGCGAAGGTACTGCGAGTAGATGTGGAGGAATTTTTTAGAGGGGTTTAGTCGCGTTTCAATAGCACCGTAAACGCTTCGGACGGGATATCGACTTTGCCAAATCGTTTCATGCGCTTTTTGCCTTTGGCCTGTTTGGCGAGGACTTTCTTTTTACGGCTCACGTCACCACCATAGAGTCCGGTCGTGACATCTTTTCTGTAGGCACTCAGATCTTCGCGCGCGATAAATCGCCCGCCAATTGCGGCCTGCAAACTAACCTGAAAGTTCTGCCTGGGTATAACGTCTTTTAGTTTTGCTACGATCTCGCGCCCAAGTGACTGCGACTCGGTACGATGCGCCATAACACTCAGTGCATCGACCATTTCACCTGCCACATAAAAATCAACACGTACCAGATCTTCAGTACGGTAATTATCGAGTTCGTAATTAAAGCTGCCATAACCGCTGGTTTGTGATTTCAGCTGATCGTAAAAATCAGTGAGCAGATTCGCCAGTGGCGCTTCAAAACTTATAAGTGCCCGCTCGTCTATATAACTTAGATTCGTCTGCAGCCCACGGCGATTACTAATCAGTTGAATCACTGCGCCAATGTAGTCCGACGGTACCACAATCTCACCCTTAATCCATGGCTCGCGGATCTCAGCAACCTTACTCATATCAGGTAGCTCACTGGCCGATTTAATATCGAGCTCTTCGCCCTTTGCCAGCGTCACCTGATAGTCGGTGCTTGGATTAGTGACGATCAAATCAAGATCGTATTCGCGCTCCAGTCGCTCGCGCACAATATCCATGTGCAGCAAGCCCAAAAAGCCAATCCGCATACCATAACCAAGTACCGGCGAGTTCTCTGGCTCAAACTGCAAAGCACTGTCGCTCAGCGCCAACTTTTCGACCGCTTCTTTTAGCTCTTTATACTCATCGTTGCTCGTTGGGAAAAACCCTGCATACACAAATGGCTGCACATGCTGATAGCCCGCCAGCGGCTTGTCGGCCCTGCCACGACGCACAGTGATAGTGTCGCCCACGCGAGCGTCGCGCGTGGTTTTGAGATTGGTCACAATATAACCAATCTCGCCAGTTGCCAGACTACTGCCCGGTCTCATGGTCGGGCTCAGTGCCCCCACTTCGAGCGCTATGCCACTAGCACCTGTTGCGAGCATTTCTATGGTGTCACCTTTTTTGATTTCACCATCAACCGTACGCGTATATAGGATCACACCACGATAATCATCGTAGTAACTATCAAAAATCAATGCACGGGTTGGCGCTGTTTCACTACCCTGCGGAGGCGCAATGCGTTCAACCACCGTATCGAGCACTTCCATGACACCCTCACCCGTCTTCGCACTAATTTTCAGTATGTCTGATTCATCACAACCCAGCAGATTAATCAGCTCAGCACTGACCCGTGGCACATCGGCAGCAGGAAGATCAATTTTATTCAGCACAGGTATGATCGTCAGATCAGCACCAAGTGCCAGATACACATTGGCAAGTGTCTGAGCCTGTATGCCTTGGCTGGCATCAACCACCAAAATCGCACCTTCGCAGGCAGCGAGCGAGCGGCTGACTTCGTAGCTAAAGTCAACATGACCAGGTGTGTCGATCAGATTGAGCCCGCAGCCTTTGTATTGCATACGTACAGGTGCCAGTTTGATCGTGATTCCTTTTTCGCGTTCCAATTCCATGCTATCAAGCAACTGTGATTTCATATCGCGCTTTTCAACAGTATGCGTGAGCTCCATCAAACGATCAGCAAGCGTCGACTTGCCGTGATCGATATGAGCAATAATACAGAAATTGCGAATGTGAGACTGATCCATAAACTCAGCTAACTATACCAGAAAACAGAGGTGGTGGCAACGACACAGGACAAGTACGGCCCCATAGTGATTCACGTGACCGGCTGTGGCTTAATAGCCTGTTGCGTCGGCGCGAATACAACCCCATTTAGAAGCAGCCGTGTCGTAGATAAATTCGCTGACATGCGTCTTACCCGTGGATGTCGTGGTAAGTAGCGAAGCCCCCGCCGCAACAAACGCTGAACCCCACGTGATAGCACGAGCGTTGCCATCATCCTTGATACGGACAACGAGTCGTTGGCCATCCCTGGGCGTACCAGTCAGATTCGTTGTCATCGATGTAATCGCCGCAGCCTGCGCAGTGATGTTGAATTGTTCAACTGCAGACGTGTTGATCGCTGGAGTAGCAGATGATGCCACTGACCCAACCCGTGTCTCTAGTGCAAGACTTGGATTATCAGCCATTCCCGACCCCGCTACTGCAGTCCCAAGATTAGTTTGTACGCCTGACCTGATTGTCCCTACGGGGCCACCGTTTACGTACACATGATTGCCCGAACTCGGTGCTACACCGTACTGACCAACAACATTATCCATGCGTGAATACGAGCTCCAAGAATCGATACCCATATAGACCGTGTTGCCAATGTTGCCTATAAATACATCACGTAGCGAATTAAATGCACCTACCCATAGCATCATCGTGACTGGTGTAGAATATCCTCCGCCAAACCCGAGCGCAAACAAGTAGAGGCTACTCATATTGACTGCCACGCAGCCATCACTGATCTTCACAAATGGCCCACCCATAATCCGCGTCGACTCCATCTTGCAGTTAACGACATAAATACCATTTGGTGTGTTGGTGTTTGACACACCCTGCTCAACGCACAGTGCGCCATTAGTAAACGATTCCCACCTACAGCCCACAAAATGAATCTGGTTAGTTGTATCAGTCGAATACCCAAACCCACTAGCTGCACTGGAGTTTCGTAAGTGAACATTTGGCGAATACGCGTCTGCCGTGGCAATACCGCAATAATCCCATGTGCAATCATAGAAACGTGAGTCCCAGAGCTCCACTCCATCCACGCAGACATCAGCATTACCACCAGTGTAGACTCGTTCAAACGACAACTGGTCAGCATAGTAGAGTCGCAGCACCGAACCCGTCTTGCTGTTACCATCAAACCCTATGTCCTGCATGCCGCCACGCGAAACGTGATTTGCTGAATCTGCACCGTGGAATGACACAACAACACCGTTAGCGCCCTTCTTGATCACCGACGAAAACTTGCCCGTGCCGCGTAGTGTTATTTCATTTGTTGTAATCGCGAGTGCGGGACTGGCTGTTGGAGTTACCAAATATGTACCTGTTGGGAAAAACACAACGCCACCACCCGCAGTCTGTGCAGCAGTGATTGCGCTCTGGATTGCAGTAGTATCGTCTGTAGAGCCATTCCCGACAGCACCGTACGCCTTAACATTGAATACCTGACCACCTTTGTCGAGCAGCGTGCCAGCATTAAACGTCTTTGCACCCGTAACGGTCTGCGAAGCCGACAGCACCATATCACCACTTCCACCAGAAGGTGTTGCCCACGTGCCGTCACCACGAAGAAAAGTAGTGCCCGATGCGGTACCGGTAGCAGCAAGCTTGGCAAGACTCACCGAACCTGCGGCAATCTCGGCTGTGCTCACACTACCAGGTGCTATTTCACTAGAAGTAATAGCATTGGGTGCAATGGCGGCACTAGTGACAATATCGTCTTTTAGCGAGCCGTCGGCCTTGAGCGTTTGCGAAAGATAATCATTAAGAACGTCACCCCAGGTGCCATTGTCACCACCAGGTTGCGGCAGCCGAGCCACTAGCAAGTACCCCAAAGTTGTTTTAGATTAAAGTCTCTTTTTATACTATTTGTATTTACTGCGACCTGCATAACAACTCTCGTCTCTCTTTTGATTGCTTATGGTTAGTGTAATCAATAAAAAAGAGCTCGTCAATAACGACACGTCATCGCGCCCTAGCAAACAGCAGCTGCTCAAGGCGATGAATAATAGGGTCGGCCTCTTTGAGATGAAGCATACGACTCAGAAGCAAATACACCGCCGCACTCATGCTAGCAATGAGTGTGAACTTTGGAAACGTTGCAAGGAAGCTGTTGTCGTCACTCTGCAACTGGAAAAGCTGCACCATGATATAACACACCACCGACATCACGAGCGTGGCGACTACCATACGACCAATTGCATGAAGCAACGTGCCGTTCACAAGCCCCTTAATGCGCCGATTCATGACCGTAAAGAGTATCAGCACCTCAACCACCGACACGATTGACTGCGCAAATCCAAGTCCGTACGCCCCCATGTCGAGCGACGTTGTGAACCACACGGCCAGCGTGATATTGAGCGCAATCGCAAACAGCGATATGTAGAGCGGTGTTTTGGTGTCTTGCTGCGCATAAAAACTGCGTGCACAAATAAAGTAGACCGAGCGAAACAGAATTGCCACCACAAGTGTACCCAGCAATCCCGCCATCAGTGCGTCACCACCATTTTTGATAAAGTTCACCAAATACCCACGAGTAAAGAACGTGATTGCCGCCACCGGCATGGCCAACCACACAATCACACGTATAATCGTCTGCAGTTCAGAGCGAAAAAGATCCGGCCGGCCCTGCCCAATGCGTTCGGTCATCTTGGGGAATGCCGCTGTACTGATCGCCACACCAATCAGGTTAATTGGCGCCATATGGAGCGTGACTGCCTGGTTATAAATACGTACCGTGCCTTCGGCCATGCGCGATGCCAAATTGATTTCTACCACGCCTACCAAGTAGTCCATGCCTTGGTCGAGCGAGCGTGGCGGCAGTAGACGAAGTACTTGGCGAAAACCTTTATTTTTCCAAAAGATCTTAAAACGGTAATCAAACCCAAGCCCAATCAGCCCGACCGTACTGACAATCAGCTGCAGTACCGATCCCAACACCACACCAAGTGCCACACCCATGATGCCACCGTCGAAAATCTGTACACCAAAGATATTAATGCCGCCCGTAAATACAGTGAGGCCAATAATAATGCCCGTGTTATAGAGCACGGGCGCAAGCGCAAAGAACGTAAATCGCCCAACCGCCTGCTGTACACTGGCAATCACCGTTGCAATCGCAAACAAAAACGGATTCACCGCGATGACGCGCGTCATGCTAATTGCGAGTGCTGTGGCAGATTCTGAGAATCCGGGGGCAATAATATAGCGAATCAGTGGCTCGGCAAAAATAATGATCAACACGCTCGTCACCAGTGTGATAAGCGCCATAAAATTCAGTAGGCTTGTTGAAAGCCGCCATGCCGATTCTTTGTTACCTGTCGCTAAGCGTTGGTTAAACACCGGTATGAATGTCACGCTCAGCGCACCGGAGACCAATATAAAGAACATGAAATCTGGCACGGTAAATGCCGCCGTGTAGGCATCGATCCCCGCAGGGTAGCCGACCGTCCCGGCCGCCTCATTGGGTAGGTAGGCACTGTTAAGCAAGCGATCACGGAAGAATCCGAGCAGTAACGATAGCAACGACGATCCAGCTAGCAGCGTTGCAGCAAGCTGGATTGGTAATCGTTTATTAGCGCGAACAACAGCGCTTCTGACTCGTCCCATACCCTTTATAGTACCTTATGTCAGGCGTTAGGTGTAAAGTTTGGCCTCTTTTGGCAGTTTGGTGTCTTTGAGCAGTTTCTCTACGTCGGCATCATCAATTGTTTCTTCGACAAGCAGCGCCTGCGCCAAAATATCAAGGCTCTTACGATTCTCACTCAGCACAACTTCTGCCCGACGTGCCGCCTCTTTTATGAGCGCCTCAACCTCGCGATCGATTTCTTTGGCAGTGTCGTCGCTGTATGGTCGTTCGTGAGTGATTTTGTCGAACACCATGCCACCATTGTCTTCGTGGAACACTTGGTCCCGTAGTTTGCTACCCATACCTTGCTCAATGATCATGTCGCGGGCAATTTCGGTTGCCTTGCGCAGATCCGAACCAGCGCCGGTCGTAATACCATCAGCACCATAAATGATCTTCTCTGCTACGCGGCCGCCCATAGCACGCGCCAAGATGTCCTTGAATTCATAAACATTCGTATACGACTTGTCTTCTGGCGGCAAGAACCACGTCACACCACCAGTGCCACCACGTGGAATAATCGTGACCTTGTGTACCGGATCGCTGTCCGGAAGTACGTGCCCAACTATGGCATGGCCTGCTTCATGGTAGGCCGTCAGTTCCTTTTCTTTGTCGCTCATTACCTTGGCTTTGCGTTCAGGGCCTATGGCAACTTTTTCAAAAGCCTCGGTCACATCGGCATTCGATATTTTCTTGCGATTATCACGGGCTGCAATGATCGCTGCTTCGTTGGCAATGTTTGCCAGGTCGGCACCACTGCTGCCTGCCGTTTTGGCTGCGAGCTTATCAAGATCAACAGAATTGTCTGTTGGCTTGTTTTTAAAGTGCACCTTCAAAATCGCCTCGCGGTCTTTGCGCTCTGGCAACATGATGTTCGTACGACGGTCGAATCGGCCCGGGCGCAGCAATGCTGGATCAAGCACATCGGCACGGTTAGTTGCTGCCAGTACGATCACGTTTGTGCCGGTTTCAAATCCATCCATTTCAACCAAAATCTGGTTGAGTGTTTGTTCACGCTCATCGTGGCCGCCACCCATACCGCTACCACGCTTACGACCAACTGCATCGATCTCGTCAATAAATATAATCGCTGGTGCGTTCTTTTTGGCCTTTTGGAACAAATCACGAACTCGCGAGGCACCAACACCCACAAACATTTCTACAAATTCCGAACCAGAAATACTAAAGAACGGCACATTTGCTTCGCCTGCCACCGCACGCGCCAGCATAGTTTTACCAGTACCGGGACTACCAACAAGCAGCACGCCCTTTGGAATCTTAGCGCCAACTTCCTGATATTTCTTGGGGTGTTTCAAAAAGTCTACTACTTCTTCAAGATCCTGCTTGGCGCTGTCGTTACCTGCAATATCGGCAAACAACACCTTTTCTTTGTCGCTACCATACAGCTTGGCCTTTGACTTACCAAATCCGAGTGCCTGGTTGTTCTGCCCCTGCGCCTGACGCATCATAAACATAAAGAATGCCGCAATCAGTACCACCGGTATGATGATAATTGCCAAATTCCATAGCGTCTCACCCGTTTGTGACGGGGGCGTGTCTTCAAGACCAAGTGTTTTCTTGGCTTCTTCATTTAGCGTGTTTTCGCGCAGCAGCGTACTCACACCACCAGTTATGTATGACGTTTGCGTTGGCTTGTCTTCGCCCTTTGGTGTAATCTTCAGCTCGTTGCCCGAACCTTCAATCCTAGCAATCTTGCCTTCGTTTGCCTGCTGAATCACCTGCGATATGTCGACTTTTTTCAGTTGGTCATGTGGCGCAACGATCGCAAAAATCGTCAGCGCAGCCATTATCATAATCGCCCAAAAAAGCCCCAACCGTGCCCAGTTAGAGAATTTATTTTTCGGTGGTGTCGTTTTTGTTGCCATAGTATCAGTATCAATTCCTTTCAATCACCTACATAAGATCGCGTTCCCACTCCTATTATGATAGCATTTACCACGACCGTTCCACAACAAAATGTGTACTCGTAAATCGTAGCCGTACACCCGCCGCAACATCGTGACTTTTGCCAGCGGGCAATGTTTTGATCGCCAGCAGTGCCCGTTCGAGTTGTGGCCTAGTGGGCGCCCACCCGTTTTCTTTTATAAACACCGCCCTCAGAAGTTCCATGGCTGCTCCGCTGGCAGTCATGATATACATGGAGCGACGATACGGTGATGCCCCTACAAACCTGTCTGTCTCATTATCTATTTGTTTTCTTAAAAATAGCTGACGCTTACGATACAACTGCAGCAACTGATGCATATCGTCATCGCTCGCCAGTGCCAACCGCTGTCGTACATCATTGCGCAAATACGACGTATCGCTATTTGTACTGTCCTCATTCCACTGCAACTTATGTTTTTTTGCATAGGTAATAAGTTGCGATTTTTTCATGCCAAGCAGTGGCCGTACTATGTCGGAACTGTCGAGCACCGCCAACCCACGCCAGCCAGTCCCCCGTGTTAGATTGATCGCAATCGTCTCGATCGCATCGTCTGCGTGATGCGCAGTTATAATCTTTGCCTGGTGTTTTTTTGCCACCTTCCGCAAAAACTCATAACGCCTGGTGCGTGCCAGTTCTTCACTTGCGCCCGCACCCAGCTCTTCGCGCTTAGTCTCAAATCGCAAACCGTATTTTTTTGCCAGCTCGCGTACAAGCGCAACATCGTTCACCGAATCGGGCCGTATGCCATGATCAAAATGCGCGACCAGCAAGTGATCGCTTGGCACAGTGTTTTTGCGAACAAGCATATCAAGTAGCGCCACCGAGTCTACTCCACCACTCACTGCCACTACATAGTTCGCGTTTAGCCGAATCGCTTGCTTAGCCATACACCTAGCCAAATACCCGCAAACCCGCCAATCATACCGCCAAGTATGCTCCAGCCGTCTAGCAGCTCGCTATCACCAAACAGTACTGGCACATAGCCACCAATGACCCCACCGATTGTTGCAGTCAGTGTCAATAAACCTTTACTCATACTATGTAGTATACAGCCATCACAAATACCGCGTACTGCCGAATGGTATCTTCGTTTTCACAAACGGGCCAGTCTTTAGCGTGCTGGCGGCATGGAGTGTATGCTCACCATAGCGATCGTTGATCTCGTCAATCGCGCCTGTCACCAATCGCTCACGAGCCAGCTCGTCGGCAAATAAACTTTGTTGCGAACGCTCGCCACGCTCGAGCAAATACACATGCACATTGATATCACGAATGTCAGGCGGTGCGTCTAGAAATAGCTGCCGCGCAATTGCATAGATCGTTTTGTCGCTAAAAAACGGCGTATCCGCTACGTGCATCGCATGCCAGCGCGCACCCTTTCGCCACGGACCACCAGGTCCAAACGTATGTACACCCACATAGACGCCACGCGCACTCAAGCCTTGTTTGCGGAGTCGCCATCCTACCGATTCGCACAAATGATGCAGCCTGTCCAAAATCTGCTCAAATGTCAGGTTAAAATCGTCCAGCACATACTGGCGCCCCACGCGCTTTGTTTCTGTTGCTACGTCGTCTACCTCCCAGCCATGCAGTCGTGCGTGCCATTTTTCACCGTCGATACTTTTGAACACGCTACTACGCAGCACCTTAGCGGGGGCGTCCAAAAAGTCCAAGGGTGTCAGTATGCCCACGCTTTGCAGTCGGTGAGCATTACGCTCAGCAATGCCCGTAAGATCAGTAAGTTTCAGCGTGCCCAACACTTCGCGCAGGTTTTCGTGCGTAATCACGTCCATACCGTCAGGTTTATGCAGTCCCGCCGCCGTTTTTGCTAAAAACCGATTGGTCGCAATCCCCACGTTGCAGCGCATTGCCACACCTATCTCGTCTCGCAGCCGCTGCTTGATCTCGTACCCTATAGCTTCCAGCCCACGATTTTTGATTGCGTCTGGTGCCTGCGTAAAATCAATCACACCCTCGTCGATCGACTTCATCGTCACATGTGCCGAATAATCATTCATGATGTCCAGCAGCTTGTGGTACACATAGCGATATTTTGGCGGATCACTCTCTACGCCTACCAGCTCGGGGCATAGCTTGCGCGCGTCTTTTAGTTTCATGCCTAGTGTTACCCCCGCCGCTTTTGCCTCGTAGCTACACGTCACAATCATCGTCTGATCCGTCCGTCGGTTCACCACCGCCACCGGTTTGCCTCGCAACATCACCCGCGCCTGCTGTTCCACCGTAGCAAAACAGCTGTTCAGGTCGACGTGCATGATGAGGGGTTGAGATATATTAAACTTATCCTGCATAAACATAACCCTTTGACAGCCGTCTCAAACAAACGTAGTATCGAGATAGCATCACGTCCACACACTCAATCAAGGAGTAATCGTGCCTAAAGTGACGCACCTTACCGAGGCTTTCTGCGGAGAGCTGAGTCAGATCACCAGCCATCTCCAAGATGGCCTCTTGCCCCAAGACTACGAGCAGTTCTACAAGCTCGTAAAGCACAGAGACCTGAAGGGGGCCACGCGCTATCTCGAGGGTCTCTACGAGGAATACAGTGAGGTGAGCGTGTATGAACTGGCTAAGATTCGTAAACGGGATGGCCAGGAAACCCTGCTCGGATACATCAAGTTTCGAATCGAGATGTGTCGGTGGCTGATAGAGACAATCGGCGCCTGGATAGAACTGATGCTGAGCGTTGGTGGGTCGAAAAGCGCTGGAAAATTGGCACGCAGGCAACAGCTCAAGCTGCCTATCGCTAGACCTCAGGCCTACTAGTGCTAGTCCAAGAAGCACGAGATGAGCCGGTGAAACATTGGAGCGGAGACACTGGCGGCAACCCGCCGCCAGTGCTCCCTCCGCCCCAACACCCATATGGGTGTTATTTTTATTTCCCACCCTGTCATTCCGTACTTGATACGGAATCCAATCAACTGTTAATTCACTTTCATTGGATCCTGAATCAAGTTCAGGATGACAAACAGCTTTCCCTACGCCGATATGCGGTCTGCCGGTCCAAGATTGCTGTGCAGTGTGAGATGGTGGACGAGTATCGCAAATGAGCCGTACAGACTGGTACGGTGAATGCGAAACGCAGCCCGACGCTCGCAATGTGCGGCAAGGTTGGGGCGACAGGTTCATATTGCATCCCCCATCCGCGTCAACTGCCACGTCAACCGCTCCGAATCCAACTCGATCCTATAGTCACTCGCTCCATCCGTCACATCAAACACATGCACTGCTCGCCTGCCCTGCATGGTCGGGTGGCGCAGGCCAATCTCGCTTATCACCACTTCGCGCCCATTCGCCCGCCGAAACTTCAGTGGCACACATGGGTTGAGCCCCGTGCCAAATTTCGCCAGCACGTCTATCCGTTCGTTCAAAAAGATTTCATCATTCACGCAAACAATCTCCAAAGAAGTTATTTAGAGAACGAATTTCAGATTGTTCGCCCGTTTTCATACGCTCGTTCAAATGCGCTGAACCCGAAGACGATGATGAATGCCACCGGAGGGACGCTTTGCCGTAAGTGGCCAGTGTGTATCGCGGGGTGTAGTTTTATTATATACTAGTACATACGATGGGTATAGAAGCAATTCCACCCACAGATCTCACCGACCTCGATCACGACGCCGTTATTATTCGAGAGAGCGACAAGCAAAGTAAGCTTAACACCTTAGCCTTTCTTGGCCACTACGGCCTACTCTCGGATCCGCCAGGCCTCCCCCGTGTCGACCCCGAAAAGGTTAAACGATTCATCATCGATCATGATCTTGATACATAACTTCGTCTAAGAGCCCTCCGACGCCCCGTCTACGCTCATCTGCCACACCCTCTATACTCGCACGTAGTACTTCTGCCACCGCACCTTTGAGTAGTAGCCCGGCCTGGGGGTTGTTACCAAAAAGCATCGTTATATCGTCGATTGTCGCATGTTCACGAATCGCAAACTCATTTACCAGTTGGCTCATCGCTGCCACGCGTTTATCGCCCTGCTCGCCGGATATCAGCCGCCCCGGATATTTGCTTTTTGCCGCCCGCAAATAATCTTTTGCTTTGTCGACGCCCCCTATTTTTGCACCCGCAGGCACATCCATGGCATTCAGACCAAGTAACAATAGTAATTCATTCGCCTGATCAATCTTGAGCCTCGTCGCAGGGTGTACCGCCTCGTCGAACGTAAACTCGACACTTGCATCAAAATCCCGCAAAAATCGCTTAATATTTTGCCAATTACGAGGAGGCGTGCAAGCATACTCGAACGGATCGATTATTCGTGGTTCATACTCGTACTCGCCCCGACTATCCCTTTGACTACCGTTCCGCTCCACAAGTAGTGTCTCCGTTCTTTTTTCAGTATTGAAATAGATGACCTTTCCCGCCCACAGTATAGACCACCTACCCGTGGCACATTGTAAGAATTTTCATAGTATAAGCAGCGTCGCTAAGCTACGAGCAACAGCCGACCACGACGCCTAAAACATTGCCGCTTGATCGTCGTCTTCACCGAAGCTCACTTCAGTGCTATTCGCCGCAACACCACCAAGCCGTTTCAATTGCCCCATTAGCGAAGCCTCAATCGTACCACGCAGTTTTACTCGTTCGCCTTCGCCAATCACACGTGCATTGAGGTCAATGAGTTGTGCGTAATCCGCAGCCGGCATAGTTGAGATACCACCCAAGATCTGACCGATTTCTCGACGAATACCTCTCATGTATAGCTCTATCTGCCGCTTCGAATCATCCGGCGTCAGTATCTCAAGTCCCGGCTGCTTTGGATCTTTCACAAGCGCGTTCGCCATGAATCCACGCCATGCCTCAAGATGCTTTGTACTCGCTGTGCTATTGAGCTTTTTAACACATAGCTCATTGGCCTTACGCATGAGTGTTTCCTCAACGGCTTTTTCGAGTAGTAGTCTGTCTTCAGACTGTGGATTAGCCAGCT
>Ga0116193_1000259_pt1 | contig 51781 bp, 54 predicted proteins | sample AD_UKC115_MetaG_FD_89892 | JGI IMG/M metagenome (GOLD analysis project Ga0116193, IMG submission 89892) | Active sludge microbial communities of municipal wastewater-treating anaerobic digesters from Hong Kong - AD_UKC115_MetaG | ecosystem: Engineered > Bioreactor > Anaerobic > Digestate... | reverse complement strand
TGTTCCAGGACACGCCGCTGGAGGTCATCCTGGTCAACGCCCAATCCACCGAGAAGCCCGACAAGGCCCAGGCCATTGCCCAGTTCTCGCTGGCCGGCGGCGGCGACGCCGACAAGGGCCGCGCCACCAGCCCCCTGCCCTACTCGGCACTGACCACCGTGGGCGACGACTTCGAGGAAGCCCAGCGCAAGATGGACGCGCTGCAGGAGCAGCAAACCCTGCTGCTTGCCCAGTTGCGCAAGGACATTGCCGCGCTGCCCGCACCCGACCCGCGCAAGCCTGCGCAGAACGCCCAGGAGGCAGCCGAGCAGGAGCGCCGCCGCCAGCTCATCAAGATGCTGGCCGAGATCGAAAAGCGCATCAACGAAGAAAACTCCCGCCCCAAGAAGCGCTACATCAGCCCCGCCACGCGCGAGGAGGTGTACGCCGTCTATTACGACCAGCTGCGCCGCAAGGTCGAGGACAAGGGCACGGTCAACTTCCCCGAATACGGCGGCAAGAAGCTCTACGGCGAGCTGGTCATGATCCTCACCGTCAACCACGACGGGCGCGTGCTCGGCACCGAGATCGTGCAGGGCTCGGGCAACTCACGCCTGGACCGCCAGGCCGAAGCCATTGCCGTGGGCGCCGGGCCGTTCGGCAGCTTCAACCCCGACATGCGCCAGAAGGCGGACCAGATCGCCGTCGTCTCGCGCTTCAAGTTCACCCGCGACCAAACGCTGGAAACCTCCGTCCGATGACCCGCCCCGCCGACCTGTACTGCGTCATAGGCAACCCGGTGGAGCACAGCCGCTCGCCGTGGATCCACGCCCGCTTTGCCGAACTCACGGGCCAGGCCCTGGTGTACGAACGCCGCCTGGTGCCGCTGGACGGCTTTGCCCAGGCGCTGCGCGACTTCGCCGCCGCGGGCGGGCGCGGCTGCAACATCACCGTACCCTTCAAGCTCGAAGCCGCACAGGCCGCCAGCGTGCGCAGCGAGCGCGTGCAACTGGCGGGCGCAGCCAACACCCTGCGCTTCATCGACGGCGCCATCCATGCCGACAACACCGACGGCCTGGGCCTGGTGGCCGACATCGAGCAAGGCGCCGGCTTCGCCCTGGCCGGGCGCGACGTGCTGCTCGTCGGTGCGGGCGGCGCCGCCGCCGGGGCCCTGGGCCCGCTGCTGGCCGCCGGGCCACGCCGCGTGGTGGTGGCCAACCGCACCCTGGAGCGCGCGCAGGCGCTGGTGCAATCGCACGCTGCGCTCGCAGCGCTACAAAAAACAGAGCTGCTCGCGCAATCTCCACAAGCGCTAGAGCTTGATTTTGATCTCATCATCAACGCCACCGCCAGCAGCCTGGCCGGTGCCGAAGTGCCCGTATCCGCGCGCGTGCTGCGCCCCGGCAGCCTGGCCTACGACATGATGTACGGCCCCGCCGCCGAAGGCTTCCTCGGCTGGGCGCGCCAGCACGGCGCCACGCCGCGCGACGGCCTGGGCATGCTGGTGGAACAGGCGGCCGAGGCCTTTGCCCTCTGGCGCGGCGTGCGCCCGCCCAGCGGCCAGGTGCTGGCCGAGCTGCGCGCCCTGATGGCCACACCCGCCGCGCACTGAGCGCCCACCGCCCATGAAAGCCCTGCTGCGCTGGATCGGCCTCGTCGCGTTCGCGGTGCTCGCGCTGGAGCTGTTCTTCGTGCTGCGCATCGCCGCCATGGCGGCAGTCAACCCCGAATCCACCACCTTCCAGCGCTCCGAGGCCTGGGCGCAGATCGCCAGCGGCGGCCCGCTGCGCTGGCGCCAGCAGTGGGTGCCTTATGCGCAGATCAGCGGCCACCTCAAGCGCGCCGTGATCGCCTCGGAGGACGACGGCTTCGTCAACCACGAGGGCGTGGACTGGAACGCCATCGAAAAGGCCTGGGAACGCAACGCCAAGGCCGAGGCACAAACCGCCAAGGCCCAGGCCCGCGCACCCGACAAGCCGGTGCGCGCACCCAAGATCCGCGGCGGCTCCACCATCACCCAGCAGCTGGCCAAGAACCTGCTGCTCTCGGGCGAGCGCACCCTGGTGCGCAAGGGCCAGGAATTTTTGCTCACGCTGGCGCTGGAGCAGTTCCTGACCAAGGAGCGCATCCTGGAGATCTACCTCAACAACGTGGAATGGGGCAACGGGGTCTTCGGCGCCGAGGCCGCCGCGCGCCACTACTACCGCAAGAGCGCCGCCGACCTCGCCCCGCACGAGGCCGCGCGCCTGGCCGTCATGCTGCCCGCGCCCAAGCGCTTCGAAAAAGCACCGAACTCAGCCTACCTGAGCGGGCGCACGCGCACCATCCTGGCGCGCATGGGCGCAGCGGAGCTGCCCTGAGCCCAGCCCACCGGCCATGCACCACCCCACATCGCAAACACCCCTGCGCATTCTCATGGTGTGCATGGGCAACATCTGCCGCAGCCCCACGGCCCACGGCGTGCTCGAAACAATGGTGGCCGATGCGGGCTTGGCGCAGCACATCACCGTCGATTCAGCGGGCACGCACAGCTACCACGTGGGTGAGCCGCCCGACGCGCGCGCCCAGCAGCACGCTGCACGGCGCGGCTACGACCTCTCGGCCCAGCGCGCACGCCGCCTCGTGGCCCGTGATTTCGACACCTTCCACCTGGTGCTGGTGATGGATGCCGCCAACGAAACCCACGCCCGCCCGCTGTGCCCACCCGGACAACACCACCGCCTGCGCCGCCTGACCGACTACTGCACCACCCTGCAGGTCAGCGAGGTGCCCGATCCGTACTACGGCGGCGCGGCAGGCTTCGAGCAGGTACTGGACATTGTGGAAGACGCCTGCCGCGGGCTGCTGGCGACGCTGGCGCCCCGTTAGGACCTGTTCACTGAGCTTCCTCGCCAACCTCTTTGAGGGTGCTCTTTTTCGGAGCCATTGGGCCCCGCAAACATGCGCATGCGCGGCGTGGCCACCTTCAACTGCGGGCGCGCCGCTTGCTGCCTGCAGGTACGGTGATAGGCTCGGGCAAGGCCTTGAGCACGCGGTGGCTCCCATCGGGGTGGGACTCGACCAACTGGCCGTTCAACACCTCCAGCACATAACTGCCATGGGCCATGGCGCGGACGTAGGCCTGCTTGAAGGCGCCACTGGCCAGATCTGGAATACGCTTTTCCAGCGCATCCATGGCTTGTTCGCTCAATCCATTCATTGCAAGCTCCACAGCAACAGAGGTATCAGTCAAGTTTACTGCAGCCCCCCGGTGGCATGCCAACAACAGGCCCATTGCCCCCTATCATCCCCCCATGCTTGCCAAGTTGATGGGTTTCTTCCTGCTGGGCCTGGTGCGCGTGCTCACCGGCTCGCAGGCACGCTGGTACGGTTGCCCGCCCAAGGCGGAGCAGCGTATCTATTTCGCCAACCACCAGAGCCATGCCGACCTGGTGATGATCTGGGCCGCACTGCCCGAGGAGCTGCGCAGCATCACCCGCCCCATCGCCGCGCGCGACTACTGGACGAAATCACCTTTTCGGCAATGGATCACCACCGCCGTGTTCAACGCCATTTACGTGGAGCGCCAGGCGGCCACGCCGCCCACGGCCCCGGCCGCTGCGGTCGTTGCCGACAGCGCCCAGCCCGGCGGACCCGACCCGGCCAGCGAAGCACCACCCCCGCCCAGCCCCGAGGCCCTGCGCGCCGCGCTGCCCGAGGGCGACCCGCTGGCACCGCTGGTGCGCGCGCTGGAAAGCGGCGACTCGATCATCATCTTCCCCGAGGGCACGCGCGGCCATGGCGATGACCCGCAGCCCTTCAAGTCGGGCCTGTTCCGGCTGGCGCAGATGTTCCCCCAGGTGGTGCTGGTGCCGGCCTGGATCAACAACGTACAGCGCGTCATCCCCAAGGGCGAGGTGGTGCCCGTACCCATCCTGTGCTCGGTGACCTTCGGTGCGCCCATCCAACTGGAGCCCGGCGAGGAACGCCGCCCTTTCCTCGACCGCGCGCGCCGCGCCGTCATGGCCTTGAGGGAGGTGTGACGCGATGAATTCCTTTCTGCGCAGCCTCTCCACCACGCAGCAGATCGGTGCGCTGTTCCTGGTGGTCTTTGGTGTGCTCTCGCTCGTCACCCTCTGGGCTTTTGTGCGCGGCCTGCGCGAAACGCCTGCGGGGGATGCCGACGCCGCCGCCGCACGCAAGGCCAAGGGGCGGCGCCTGCGCGGGCTTTTGCAGACTTCCTGGGCCATGGCCACGGTGTTCTGGGTCGGCTGGGTGCTGGGCGACACGGCAGCCACCGTACTGTTCGCGCTGGTGGCATTTTTTGCGCTGCGCGAGTTCATCACGCTCTCGCCCACGCGGCGCGGCGACCACCGCAGCCTGGTGCTGGCCTTCTTCGTGGTGCTGCCGCTGCAGTTCGTGCTGGTGGGCACGCGGCATTTCGACCTGTTCACGGTGTTCATCCCGGTCTATGTGTTCCTGGCGCTGCCCGTGGTGAGCGCACTGGCCAACGACCCGCAGCGCTTTCTGGAGCGCAGCGCCAAGCTGCAGTGGGGCATCATGGTCTGCGTGTACGGCATGAGCCATGTGCCCGCGCTGCTGCTGCTGGACTTTCCGGGACAGGAGCCGGGGCGGGGCGCCTTCCTGGTGTTCTACCTGGTGCTGTCGGTGCAAACCTGCATGGTGGTGCAGCACCTGCTGGGGCGGCGCTTTCCGCACCAGCCCGTGGCGCCCGCGGTGAGCCAGAGCTTCCAGTGGGCGAGCTGGCTGGCCGGTGTGGCCGTGGGTGGGCTGGTGGGCGGGCTGCTGTCGTTCATCACGCCGTTCAAGCCGGGGCAGGCGCTGGGCATGGCGCTGCTGGCCTGCACGGCGGGCAGCCTGGGGCACCTGGTGATGAAGGCGCTCAAGCGCGACCGGGGCGTGACAAGCTGGGGCATGCAAGGCCAGTCGGTCACCGGCGCGGGCGGCCTGCTCGACCGCGTGGATGCGCTGTGCTTCGCCGCACCGGTGTTCTTCCATTCGGTGCGCTGGTATTTTGGTTTATGAATGAATTGGCCTCCAGCGCCCGCAAATCAAGCGCAAGCAGCTATCAAAATAATAGCAAATGAGAATCCTTGGAATTGACCCCGGTTTGCAGACCACCGGCTTTGGCGTGCTCGACGTGGAGGGCCACCAACTGCGCTACGTGGCCAGCGGCACCATCCGCACCACAAAAATAGCCCTGGGCGACCTGCCCGGTCGCCTGAAGGTGCTGTTCGACGGCATTGGTGAGGTGGTGGCGCGCTACGAGCCCGACGTGGCCACGGTGGAGATCGTCTTCGTCAACGTCAACCCCCAGTCCACCCTGCTGCTGGGCCAGGCACGCGGCGCCTGCCTGACCGCCCTGGTGGCGCGCGACCTGCCCGTGGCCGAATACACCGCGCTGCAAATGAAGAAAGCCGTGGTCGGCCATGGCCGCGCCGCCAAGTCCCAGGTGCAGGAGATGGTGCGCCGCCTGCTCGACCTGCCCGGCCTGCCCGGCACCGACGCCGCCGACGCGCTGGGCCTGGCCATCACCCATGCGCACGCGGGCGCAGCCATGGCCAGGGTGGCGCAGGTCACCGACTTGCAGCGGCGCCAGCATGCGATGTACAAGGGCGGGCGAAGCTACTGACTCTTGCCCTGCATCCACATGCCTACGTCGTTTGCGCTCTTCAAATACCCCCACGGGGGCCGCCCGCTGATCGGCCCGGTGCGGCGCGGGGTGATGTATGGCGGTGCGGTGCTGGCACTGCTGGCCACGGTGCTGGCCTTCCCTGTGGGTGCGGTGCTTTGGCTGGTTCCGGTGGTGGCGCGGCTGTCGGCGGCGCGCTACCTGCAGATCGGGCCGCGCTACCTGCTGTGTGGCGACACGATTGTTTATTTTGGCAACGTGCAGCGCATGGTGCTCGGCAGAAGCGAGGGGCGCCTGTCCCTGTACGGCGCCGACAAGGGCAAGCCGCTGGTCATCGAGCGCAGCAAGTTCCCCACCAACGCGCGCAAGCCTGACAAAATCGCCAAGAACAAGGACACCAAGTTCGAGAAGGTCTCGGCACGCATCATCGAGGGCGTGCTCAAGGCCGCGCCCGGCACACCGCTGGAGGAAGCCTGAGCATGGACGCAGCCGCTCACACGCGCACCTTTGAGCGCTCCATCCACCTGCTCTACGTGCCCACGCTGTGCTGCAACCTGAGCTGCAGCTACTGCTACCTGGGCAAGCAGACCAGCGAGGCCGCGCTCAAGCGCGACGCCGAACGCGCCGTGCATACGCTGCGCCATACGCTCGATGCGTTGCGCGCGGCCGGCGTGCTGGCGTTCAACGTGTCGCTGCACGGCGGTGAGGTCACCACGCTGCCGCCCGAGGTGCTCGACACCCTGTTCGGCATGGTCCGCGCGCACTACCGCGAGCATTTCGACGCACTGAACGCCTTGGGGCACCGCAAATCGGCGCCGCACATCAAGACCAACCTGTTCAAGTTCGCGCCGCTCTACGAACTGTTCGACCGGCACAAGGTGTCCATCAGCGCCAGCATCGACCTGCCGCTGGCCCTGCACGAGCGCCACCGCACCACGCGCGGCGGCACCGGCTGGCTGCCGCGCACGCTGGAGAACATCCGCCTGCTGGCACGCTACCCGCACGCCAAGAAGATCTCCGCCACGCTCAGCAGCGAGCATTTGCAGGACATGCAGGCGCTGGTGGACGACATCTGGTTCATCCACCGCGAGCTGGGCTTCGACATGAACCAGTTCAACCTGATGTTTGCCTTCGGCTCCGAGCTCAACCGCGCTGCCAAGGGCGAGGCCGTGCTCACCCCGGCCACGCCCGAGCAGCAACAGCGGCTGTACGACACGCTGCACGCTGCCTTCCTGGGCACCGAATTGGAGGAAGGCCTGCACCGCCACTGGTTCGACGAGTTCACGCCCGGCTACTGCACCAACGCCGCCAACTGCGGCGAGCGCTTCTACCTGCTGCAGAGCGACGGCTCGGTGTACTCCTGCGTGCGCGGCCAGGGCATTCCGGAATTCCGCTACGGCAACGTGTTCGAGCAGCCCATCCTCGACATCCTGGACAACGGAGCGCGCAAAATCCGCGCGGTGCACCAGGCGCACGGCTTCGACAGCGCCTGCCAGGGCTGCGGCCACCTGTCCACCTGCCACACCGGCTGCCCGGTAGTGAAGCACCAGAACCACAGCGGCCGCTCCTACACCTGCGGCCTGCAAAAGCGCATCTACGCCGACGCCCCACTGACCTACCCCGCCGACCCGCCCGACGTACAGCAGGATTACGCGCAGCAGTACCAGCTCGCCACACACCCCGGCCTGGCCTTCGCGCAACCCACGCCACGCCCCACCACGCGCCGCCTGGTGCTGCCCAGCGACCTGGGCGAAGAGAAAAACACCCTGCCCGCGCTCATCGAGGCCGACCCGGTGCTGCAGGCGCTGTTCGATGGCAGCGCCTTCGTGCTTGAAGTCAATGGCGAGGCCATCGCGCTGGAATCGCAGTTGCTCAAAACCCAGCGCAGCCTGCACACCCTGGTGCCCGGCGACCGCGTGTGGCTGCACCTGCGCCGCGACCTGCTGGCGCAGAACTGCCCCGAGGCCGTGCGCAACACCATTTACCTGCAAATGCTGCGCGACACGCCCGTGGTCTATGGCGACGAACAGCGCACCAAGCAGGCGCATGTGTTCACCTACCAGCTCTACGCCGACTTCCTGCAGCCCAGCCTGCTACGGGGCGAGGAGTTTGCGCAAGTGGACCTGTCGGGCCTCATCGAACTGCACCGCGCGCACTACCAGCGCGGCGTGCTCAACAACCTGTTCGTGACGACCTTCTTTTTGCGCGAGTACCACTACCAGAAGCAGAAGGCCAACGCCTTCTACCATGTGCAGACGGCCAACCTGCCGTTCCAGAACTTTGAATTCCATTTCCTGCCATGAACACCAACGACCTGCAGCGCACCGCCTACACCGTGGAGTGCTTTCTGAACGCCCTGCGGCTGGAAGACGGCCCCGCGCGCACCCAGGTCGAAGAACCCCTGGTGCGCTGGTTGGCCGACAGCGCACGCGGCAAGCAAGACCACCTGATCTACCAGGAGGGCCGCATCACGTGCCACGCGGGGGGAAAGGTGGTGCAAAGCTACGACGTGCCGCAGGCCCGCCAGATCCAGACCCTGTGGTGCAACGGCGCCAAGCTTTCGGCCATCGACAGCGCCGCCTACAGCCGCAATGCGCAGTTGGTCATGCTGGGAACCGCCGGGTTGTTCCTCACCCTGCCCGGCCAGCTACCGGCCAAGGAACGGGACAAGGGTCGCAGCAGCAATAACAACAACAACAACAATAACAATAACAACAACAATAACAACGGGTGAACTTCAGGGCTGCCGGGCTTCCCGCTGCCACTGTCACTTGCGCACCGGCATCTCCAGCGTCACCGTTGTGACACCCTCCTGCCCAGCCCCCAATCGGGCCTGGCGCGGGCCCAGCGACTGCAGCACCAGCCCGGCATCCACCGTGGCGCCCACGCGGTAGGGTTTGGCGGGTTTGCCGTCCACGGCGATGAGGGCGGCGCCGCTGCCGCCCTGTTGGCCCGCCAGCACACCCACCAGTGCAAAGCGGCTGGACACTGGTGGCTCGGCGGCCTGGGGCGCGGCCTGCGCTGGGATTGCGCCCAGCAGCCGGGCCATGGCCTGCACGTCGGCGGCTACGGGGGCGGGGGCGGCAGTGGGCGCAGGCATGCCGGGGGGGCGAGCCGTGAGGCGCAGGCCCCAGTAGGCCGCGCTGGCGGCGGCCAGTGCCCAAATGGCCAGCGTGCCCAGGCGCACGCCCCATGGTTGGTGTGATCGGGTCTGCATCGCGCGATTATGATTCAGCCGATGCACGGGATGGCCCGTGGCCCTTCTTCAACCGCCTGCCGACCATGAACCTTTCCGACTCTTGCGCGCGCCGCACGCTGGCCCGTGGCTTCACCCTGATCGAGCTGATGGTGGTGCTGGTCATCATCGGCGTGCTGGGCGCGCTGATCGTGCCCAACGTGCTGGACCGTGCCGATGACGCCCGCGTGACTGCTGCGCGCACCGATGTGACCAATCTGATGCAGGCGCTCAAGCTCTACCGGCTGGACAACCAGCGCTACCCCACGGCCGATCAGGGCCTGCAGGCGCTGATTGCCAAGCCCACCTCGGGCCCGCAGCCGCTCAACTGGAAGCCCTACCTGGAAAAGCTCCCCAGTGACCCCTGGGGACGCCCCTACCAGTACCTCAGCCCCGGCATCAAGGGCGAGGTGGACGTGATGTCCTTTGGTGCCGACGGCCAGTCCGGCGGCGAAGGCAAGAATGCCGACATTGGCAGCTGGCAGTAAGCCGCTGTGGCGCCCGCAGCGGCTGCGGGGCTTCACATTGCTGGAACTGCTGGTGGTGCTGGCCATTGTGGGCCTGGCGATGGCCGGCGTGGCCCTGGCGCTGCGCGACAACGGCGGCGCCCTGCTGGAGCGCGAAGGCGAGCGCCTGGCCGCGCTGCTGGAGGCGGGCCGCGCACAGTCGCGCGCCAGCGGTGTGGCGGTGCGCTGGCGGGCCGATGGGCAGGGGTTCCACTTCGACGGCCTGCCCGAGAAGACGCTGCCCACGCAATGGCTGGACGCACAGACCCAGGTGCGCGGCACGGGGCAGTTGTGGCTGGGCCCCGAGCCGCTGATCGGGCCGCAGCAAGTCACCCTGGCCCACCCTTCCTGGCCCGAGCGCAGCGTGCGCGTGGCCACCGATGGGCTGCGCCCCTTCACTCTGGAGTCGGCACCTTGAGCGCCCGCTCGCGTCCGGCACAGGCGCAGGCACAGCGCGGCTTCACGCTGGTGGAGGTGCTCACGGCCCTGGCCATTGTGGCGATTGCCTTGCTGGCGGGTTCGCAGGCCAGCAGCGCGCTGGTGCGCAACGCCCAGCGCCAGTCCGATGTGCTGCTGGCCCAGATCTGCGCCGAGAACGCGCTGATCGCCACGCGCCTGTCGCGCCAGATGCCCCCCATTGGCGACACCACGCAGCCCTGCGACCAGGCGGGCCGGGGCTTGCTGGTCAACCTGGTGGTGCGCCCCACGCCCAACCCCTCGTTCCGCCGGGTGGATGCGCAGGTGTTCGACGACTCCCAGCCGGTACTGCGGCTGTCCACCATCGTGGGTCGCCGCTGATATGGCACACCCCCCTGTGGCGCTACGCGCCTTCCCCCCGCTCTCGCAGCGCTGCGCGCTGCGGGCAGGGGGACGCTCCCAGCGCGGCGGGGCGGCCCTTGCGCGGGAGCCCTGGCCTAGGCCCTGCCGGTGTCATGCGTTGCGGGCAACGCCTACGCGGAATGGAAGTTTGTTGAGCGCACGCGGGTTCACGCTGATCGAGCTGCTGGTGGCCATTGCCATCCTGGGGCTGGTGGCCATTTTGAGCTGGCGTGGGCTGGACAGCATGGTGCGCACGCAGACCCAGACGCGCGAGCGCAGCGAGCAACTGTTGACGCTGCAGGCCGCCCTGGGGCAATGGAGTGCTGACCTGGACGCACTGCTGCCCCTGGCGCACACGGTGCCCATCGACTGGGACGGCCAGGTACTGCGCCTGACGCGCCGCAGCCCGGTCGATGCGGGCGAAGGCGCGTTGGTGGTGGCCTGGGCGCGGCGCAATGTGCAGGGACAGGACCTGTGGCTGCGCTGGCAGTCTGCCCCCCTGCGCACGCGCGGTGCCTGGTCACAGGCCTGGCTGCAGGCCGCCCAATGGGCGCGCAACCCGGCCGATGTTGACCGGCGCAACGAAGTGGCCATCCTGCCCCTGAGCGACTGGCGCGTGTTCTATTACCGGGGCGACGCCTGGAGCAACCCGCTGTCCAGCCCCGGCACACCGCCAGCCGACCTGAGCGCCGTCGGCGCGCTCATCCCCGACGGCGTGCGCCTGCAACTGGATTTGCCCGGCGGCGCTGCCCTGGGCGGCACGCTGGTACGCGACTGGGCCAACCCCCTGCGCGGCGGAGGCAAGTCATGAGCCCACGCGCCCGCTGCCGACAAGGCGGCGCCGCACTGCTGGCGGCCATGCTGACCGTGACCCTGGTGGCCACCTTCGCTGCCACGGCGCTGTGGCAGCAATGGCGCAGCGTGGAGGTCGAGGCAGCCGAGCGCACACGCATCCAGTCCGCCTGGATCCTGATCGGCGCACTCGACTGGTCGCGCCTGATCCTCATCGAAGACAGCCGCGCGGGCGGCGCCGACCACCTGGCCGAGCCCTGGGCCGTGCCGCTGGAAGAGGCGCGCCTGTCCACCTTTCTGGCGGCAGACCGCAACGTGACGCAGATCGACGATGCAGGCGGCGGCGAAGAGGCCTTCCTCTCTGGCCAGATCATCGACCTGCAATCGCGCCTGAACCTGGCCAACCTGGTGAGCGGCGACACCGTCAACGAAGCAGCGTTGGCCCAGTTCGAGCGCCTGTTTGCCCAGTTGGGCCTGCCACCGGCCGAACTCACGGCCCTGGTGCAGGCCCTGCGCCAGGCCCAGGCACCGGGCAACGAGAACACCGACGCCCCGCTGATGCCGCAGTCCCCCAGCCAACTGGCCTGGCTGGGCCTGGCGCCGCGCACGCTGGCATTGCTGGCACCACACATCACGCTGCTGCCCGAGCGCAAGCCGGTCAACCTCAACACCGCCGGGGCCGAGGTGTTGATGGCCACCCTGCGTGGCCTGGACCGCGCGGGCGCCGACCGGATCATGGCGGTACGCCAGATGCAGCCCTTCCGCTCGGTGGACGATGTCAAAAAGCTGCTGGGCGAGCAGATCGAGGTCAGCGGCAGCGAGCATGGCGTGGCGTCCAGCTATTTTGAAGTGCACGGCCGCCTGCGCATGGGGCCCACGGTGGTGCAGGAGCGCTCGCTGGTGCGCCGCATGGGCCTGGAGGCCACCACCGTCTGGCGTGAGCGCACGGGGGCGCGGGTACCGGGCATGTCCTGAGCAGGCCGGACACACACGCCCCCTACAATGGCCCGCGAACTTTTTCCATGAGCACCCTCGTCCTTCACCTCCCCCTGGCGCGCAATGGTGGCGCCACCGAATACCGCTACACGCTCAGCGCAGACGGCCACCAGGCCACGCGCCACGGCACCGCGGCCGCCAGCACGCTGCCCGCCGTGGGGCGCGCCAGCGAGATCGTGGCCCTGGTGCCGGTGCGCGCGCTGTCCTGGCAGCGCGTGACCTTGCCCCCCGGCGTGGGGCCGAACAGCCCGCGCCTGCGCAACGTGCTGGAAGGCCTGCTCGAAGACCGCCTGCTGGACGACCCCGCACAGCTGCATTTCGCGCTGGAGCCCGGCGCACGCCCCGGCGCCAGCGCCTGGGTGGCCGTTTGCGACCGCGCCTGGCTGCGCGACGCACTGCAGGCCCTGGAGGCCGCGGGCCGCCCCGTGGCCCGCGTGGTGCCCGAGCTCGCCCCCGGCGCCACCGACGCCGTGCTGGTGCTGGGCACCTGCCCCGAAGACGCCCTGCTGGCCGCCACCCCCGGCCCCGACCAGGGCGTGGTGCTGCTGCCCCTGGCTGCGGCCAGCATGGCCCTCACTGGGCTGGACGCCGACCCACCCCCGCCCCTGGTCGCCGAACCCGCCGTGGCCGCGCTGGCCGAACAAGCCCTGGGCCGCAGCGCCCAACTGCAAACCGAACACGAACGCGCCCTGCTCGCAGCGCGCAGCCCCTGGGACCTGGCCCAGATGGACCTGGCCAGCAGCGGCCGCACCCGCACCCTGCGCAAGGCCGGGAGCCTGGCAGGCCAACTGCTGCGCGCGCCCCAATGGCGCGCTGCCCGCTGGGGCGCCGCCGTGCTGCTGCTGGCGCACCTGGCCGGGCTCAACGCCTGGGCCTGGCAGGAACGCCAGATGCTGGCCGCCAAGAAAGCTGCTGCACACAACGCCCTCACGCAGACTTTCCCGCAGGTCAAGGTAGTGGTCGATGCCCCCCTGCAGATGGAACGCGAACTGGCCCAGTTGCGCCAGGCCGCAGGAGGTCTGGCGCCGCGCGACCTGGAGGTTTTGCTCGCCGCCGCCGCCCAGGCCCTGCCCGCACAGGCACAGCCCAGCGCCATCGACTTTGGTGCAGGCGAACTGCGCCTCAAGGGCCTGAACCTGACCGAGACCGACCTGGCCGACGCCCAGGCCCGTGCCCGCGCCACCAGCCACCAGCTGCGCCTGGAAGACGGCACCCTGATCGTGCGCGAACAAGCCCAATAAGCCCCCCATGACCCGCACCGCATCCTACGCCTCCGCCCTGCAAGCCGCCTGGAACAAGCTGGCCCCGCGCGAGCAAACCCTGGTGAGCGCCGCCGCTGCCGTGGTCGGCCTGGCGCTGCTGTGGTGGCTGCTGCTGGCCCCTGCGCTGCACACGCTGCGCAGCGCCAGCGCCCAGCACGCCAAGCTGGACGCCCAGTTGCAGCACATGCAGGCGCTGGCGTCCGAAGCCCAGCAACTGCAGGCCCAGCCCCGCACCAGCCCGCAAGACGCGGCGCGCGCACTGCAGGCATCGGTCACCGCCACCCTGGGTGCAGGCGCCAAACTGGCCCTGTCGGGCGACCGCGCCACGCTCACGCTGCAAGGCGTGCAGGCCGACGCCCTGGCCAACTGGCTGGCCCAGGCCCGCAACAACGCCCGCGCCGTACCGCAAGAGGCCCACCTGACCCGCAGCGCCAACCCGCGCCAGGGCAACGGCGCCCCCACGCCCACCGTGCGCTGGGACGGCACCCTGGTGCTGAGCCTGCCCACCCGTTGAGCCGCGCCGTGCCCAGCCGTCCCTCCCCCATGCACCGCCCGCCGCGCACCGCACGCACGGCCGACACCGCCGCACAAACGCCCTGGGGCTGGGCGCTGGCCGGTGCCCTGGCCGGGGTGCTGCCAGCCCTGCTGGCCTTTGCACCGGCCCACTGGCTGGCAACTGCGGTGGGCCGGGCCAGCGGCCAACAGATCCAGTTGCAAGCACCCAGCGGCACGGTATGGACGGGCTCGGCCCAACTGGTGCTGACCGGCGGCCCCGGCAGCCAGGACCGCGCCGCGCTGCCCGCGCGCCTGCACTGGCGCCTGCGCCCCACCTGGGGCGGCCTGCGCGCCGAGTTGCGCGCCGACTGCTGCACCCCCAATCCGCTGCTGTTGCGCCTGGGCGTGCACTGGGGTGGCGCCCGCGTGGCACTGGCCGATGGCCAGAGCCAGTGGCCCGCCGCCGTGCTGGCCGGCCTGGGCACCCCCTGGAACACCTTGCAGCCGCAAGGCCAGCTCCTGCTGCAAACCACGGGCCTGCAGGCCGAGTGGACGGCGGGCCGCCTGGCGGTGACCGGCAGCGCGCAGCTCGACGCGCTGGCCATGTCCTCGCGCCTGTCCACACTCAAGCCCATGGGCAGCTACCGCATCACCCTGCAAGGAGGCGAGGCGGTGGCGTTGCAATTGCAAACGCTGCAGGGCGACCTGCAACTCAGTGGCAGCGGCCAGTGGGTGGGCCAGCGCCTGCGCTTTGCCGGGGAGGCCAGCGCCACGCCAGAGCGCGAGGGCGCCCTGTCCAATCTGCTCAACATCATCGGGCGGCGCAACGGCGCGCGCTCGCTCATCACGCTGGGTTGAACCTGAAATGAAGCACCCCCCTGCGTCGCTTCGCTCCTTCCCCCCGCTCTCGCAGCGCTGCGCGCTGCGGGCAGGGGGACGCTCCCGGCGCGGCGGGGCGGCCCTTGCGCGGGAGCCCTGGCTTGGGCCGCGCCCGTTTCAGGCGATGCGGGTGACGCGCAGCGCTATGGATAGCTGGAATGAAACACCCCCTGTGTCGCTTCGCTCCTTCCCCCCGCTCTCGCAGCGCTGCGCACTGCGGGCAGGGGGACGCCACCGGTACGGCGGGGCGGCCCTTGCGCGGGAGCCCTGGCCTGGGGCGCGCCGGTTTCATGCGTCGCGGGTGCCGCGTTCGCACAATGGATAACTGATATGACCTGCTTGAACATGCCAACACGTTCTTTTGCTATTAAAACAATAGCTGCTGCCGCTTTATGGATGGGCGTTACAGGCCAAATTCATGCTCAAAACGTGCTGCAACCCGGCACCGCCAGCGTGCGCCCCGGCGAGCCGGTGACGCTGAACTTTGCCAACGCCGAGATCGAGGCCGTGGCGCGCACCATGGCCACCATCACCGGGCGCAACGTGGTGGTGGACCCGCGCGTGCGCGGGCAGATCAACCTCGTCACCGAACACGCCGTGCCGCCTGCCAAGGCGTTTGACCAGTTCCTGGCGGCGCTGCGCCTGCAAGGCTTTACGGTGGTGGAGGCCAGCGGCCTGTACAAGGTGGTGCCCGAGGCCGACGCCAAGCTGCAGGGCGGCAGCGTGAGCGTGGCCCAGAGCGGCGCCAGCGGCCCGGCGGGCGGGCAGATCGTGACGCAGATCTACCGCCTCAACCACGAAAGCGCCGCCAACCTGGTGCCCGTGCTGCGCCCGCTGATCAGCCCGAACAACACCATCAACGTGAGCCCCGGAACCAACGCGCTGGTCATTACCGACTACGCCGACAACCTGCAGCGCCTGGGCAAGATCATTGCGGCGATGGATGTGTCCACCGCCAGCGATGTGGAAATCATCCCGCTCAAGCACGCCATTGCCACCGACCTCGCTCCGCTGGTGGCGCGGCTGGTGGAAACGGGCAGCACCGCCGGCGCGCCCGGCGCCGCCGCCGGTCAGAGCGATACCGGCGCCAAGACCACCCTGCTGGCCGAGCCCCGCAGCAACGCCCTGGTGCTGCGCGCCGCCAACCCCGCCCGCGTGGCCCAGGTGCGTGCCCTGGTCGAAAGGCTCGACCAGCCGCCCGCGCCCGGCAGCAGCGCTGCCAGCGGCAACATCCATGTGGTGTACCTGAAGAACGCGGACGCCACCAAGCTCGCCGCCACGCTGCGCGCCGCCATGGCGGCAGGCAGCGCCAATGCCGGGGGCGCCAGCACCAGCACGCCATCCACCGCCAGCACCAGCGCACCGGCTCTGGGCAGCGGGCTGAGCAGCACCGGCAGCAGCACATCCACGTCCTCTGCCAACAGCGGCCTGGGTGCGGGCGCCAGCAACAGCGCCGCGCCCGCCAACCAGCCCTCCACCGGCGGGCAGATCCAGGCCGACCCGACGACCAACTCGCTCATCATCACCGCGCCCGAGCCGCAGTACCGCCAGTTGCGCGCCGTGATCGACAAGCTCGACGGGCGCCGCGCGCAGGTGCTGGTCGAAAGCCTGATCGTCGAGGTCAACGCCAACAAGCTGGCCGAGTTCGGCATCCAGTGGCAGGGCGTGATGGGCAAGCAGGGCGACGGCACCATCGGCGTGATCGGCACCAACTCGGGCGCTGCGGGCGCCAACATCCTGGGCATCACGTCCGCGCTGGCCTCGGGCAACGCCGGCACCATCGGCACGGCAGTGGGCACCCTGGGCGGCGGGCTGAACCTCGCGCTGGCCCCCCGCGTGGGCGGCCAGTACTACCTGGGCGCGCTGGCCAACTTTCTGCAGAACAGCGGCGACGCCAACGTGCTCTCCACCCCCAACCTGATGACGCTGGACAACGAAGAGGCCAAGATCGTCATCGGCAACAACGTGCCCTTTGTCACCGGCTCCTACGCCAACACCGGCGGCAACAGTGGCGCGGTGAACCCGTTCACCACCGTGGAGCGCAAGGACGTTGGCCTGATGCTGCGCGTGCGCCCGCAGATCAACGAGAACGGCACGGTCAAGATGGCGATCTACCAGGAGGTCTCCAAGATCGACGACGCCACGCTCAAGAACGCCAACGGCCCCACCACCAGCAAGCGCTCCATCGAGTCCAACGTGCTGGTGGAGGACGGCAGCATCATCGTGCTGGGCGGCCTGCTGGAAGACAGCTATGCCCAGGCCGAGGACAAGGTGCCCCTGCTGGGCGACGTGCCCATTGTGGGCAACCTGTTCCGCAGCGAAAACCGCTCGCGCAAGAAGACCAACCTGATGGTCTTTCTGCGCCCCGTGGTGGTGCGCGACGCGGCTGCCAGCGACGCGCTCATGATCGACCGCTACGAATCCATCCGCGCGCTGCAGCAGCAGGTGCAGCCCTCCTCCGGCGGCGTGCTGGGCAATGTGCAGGGTGCGCCCGTGCTGCCCTCGCTGCGCATGGAGCGCAGCACCGCGCCACACAACGCCCAGTGACCATGCGCCACCCCCTGCCCTACGCCTTTGCCCGTACCGCCCAGTTGCTGCTGGAGGACGACGGCCAGCAGCCCGTGCTCTGGCACGGCCCGGCGCCTGACATGGCGCTGCTGGGCGAAGTGCTGCGCAAGCATGCCGTGCGCCACCTGCAGGTGCTGGACGCTGCGGCCCTTGCCCAGCGCATCAGCGCCGCCTACGCCCAGGGCGAATCGAGCGCCGCCACGGTGGTCAGCGAGGTCGAGTCGGACACCGACCTCTCGCGCATGATGCAGGACCTGCCCGCCGTGGAAGACCTGCTGGAGGCCGCCGACGACGCGCCCATCATCCGCATGCTCAACGCCCTGCTCACGCAGGCCGCGCGCGACGGCGCGAGCGACATCCACATCGAGCCCTACGAGCGCCACAGCAGCGTGCGCTTCCGCGTGGACGGCACGCTGCGCGAGGTGGTGCAGCCCAACCGCGCACTGCACGCCGCGCTGATCTCGCGCCTGAAGATCATGGCCGAGCTGGACATCTCGGAAAAACGCCTGCCGCAGGACGGCCGCATCAGCCTGCGCCTGGGCACCCGCGCCATCGACGTGCGCGTCTCCACCCTGCCCAGCGCCCATGGTGAGCGCGCCGTGCTGCGCCTCTTGGACAAGAGCGAGAGCAAGCTGAGCCTGGAGGCCGTGGGCATGCAGGGCGACACGCTGCGCCGCTTCACCGGCCTGATCGCGCAGCCGCACGGCATCGTGCTCGTCACCGGGCCCACGGGCTCGGGCAAGACGACCACGCTGTACGCCGCCCTGAGCCGCCTGGACGCCACGCGCAGCAACATCATGACGGTGGAAGACCCCATCGAATACGAGCTGCCCGGCGTGGGCCAGACGCAGGTCAACCCCAAGATCGACCTGACGTTTGCCAAGGCCCTGCGCGCCATCCTGCGCCAGGACCCGGACATCATCATGATCGGCGAGATCCGCGACTTCGAGACCGCGCAGATCGCCATCCAGGCCTCGCTCACCGGCCACCTGGTGCTGGCCACGCTGCACACCAACGACGCCGCCAGCGCCGTCACGCGGCTGACCGACATGGGCGTGGAGCCTTTCCTGCTCAGCTCCTCCCTGCTGGGCGTGCTGGCCCAGCGCCTGGTGCGCAAGGTCTGCCACGCCTGCGCCGGCAAGGGGTGCGAGGCCTGCGGCCACACCGGCTACGCGGGGCGCACCGGCCTGTTCGAGCTGCTGGTGGTGGACGACGCCCTGCGCGCCCTGGTGCACAACCGCGCCAGCGAGGCCGACATCCGCGCCGCCGCACTGGCTGCGGGCATGCAGCTCATGCGCGAGGATGGCGAGCGCCTGATCGCCGCAGGCGTGACCACGCGCGAAGAGGTGGTACGGGTGACGCGGGATTGATGCCCAGGGCCCAGACCCCGCTAAAATCGACCACCCTTTTCCAGCCACACACCATGTCCCTCTTTGCCCGCCCCCACTACACCTCGGTTGCCACCCAGTTTCTGGACGATCTGAAGAAGCAAAAGCCCCAGCTCGAAGCAGGCCAACAGGTGGGCCGCGCGCTGCTGTGGGACAAGAAGGTGGACCGCAGCCTGTGGCAGGACTACCGCGCAGGCCGCGTCAACCAGAAGCCGTACGCGTTCTACTCGTACGACGGTTACTGACAAAAACAGGCTCCAGCGCAATAAATACGGGCGCTAGTAGCTATTATTTTTATAGCAAATGGGTTCTGTGACGGACACTGCCGCACCCGTGCCTGCGGGTGATGCCGACGCGGCTGCGCCGTCCGCCATGCCCGAGGTGGTGGACCAGGTCGCGCTGGCGCGCCTGTACGGCGAGCCGCTGTTTGCGCTGCCCACCGACCTGTACATCCCGCCCGACGCGCTGGAGGTGTTTCTGGAGGCCTTCGAGGGGCCGCTCGATCTGCTGCTGTACCTGATCCGCAAGCAGAACTTCAACATCCTCGACATCCCCATGCTCAGCGTCACGCGCCAGTACCTGGCGTATGTGGACGAAATCCGCAGCCGCAATCTGGAGCTGGCGGCCGAGTACCTGCTGATGGCGGCCATGCTCATCGAGATCAAGTCGCGCATGCTGCTGCCCCCGCGCAAGCAGGAGGGCACCGACGAAGCACAGGACCCGCGCGCCGAGCTGGTGCGCCGCCTGCTCGAATACGAACAGATGAAGCTGGCCGCGCAGCAGCTGGGCTACCTGCCACAGTACGGGCGCGACTTCCTCAAGGCCCAGGTCTTCATCGAGCAAAGCCTGCAACCGCGCTTCCCCGATGTGCACGTGGTTGATCTGCAGGAGGCCTGGCGCGACATCCTCAAACGCGCCAAGCTGGTGCAGCACCACAAGATCACGCGCGAGGAGCTGAGCGTGCGCGAATACATGAGCCAGGTGCTCAAGACGCTGCAGGGCCGCCGCTTTGTGGAGTTTGAGGAATTGTTCGACCCCAGCAAGGGCGGCACCGTGCTGGTGGTAACCTTTATTGCGCTGCTGGAGCTGGCCAAGGAAACCCTCATCGAGATCACCCAGGCCGAGGCCTACGCGCCCATCTACGTCCGGCTGGCCTACACGCCGGTCTGACAAGCGCCCTGCCCGGCCCACGGCCACACAGGGCGCTCAACCCGAGAGTTTCATCCATGGCATCGCACGACTTTGACGTTTTGATTGTGGGCAGCGGCCTGGCGGGCCTCTCGACCGCCCTGCACCTGGCGCCCACGCACCGCGTGGCGGTCATCACCAAGCGCGAGCTGCAGGACGGCTCCAGCGGCTGGGCGCAGGGCGGCATTGCCGCCGTGCTGGCCGACGACGACAGCTTTGCCGCCCACATCCAGGACACGCTGGTGGCGGGCGCGGGCCTGTGCGACCTGGCCACCACGCGCTTTGTGGTGGAGAACGCACCCCAGTCCATCGGCTGGCTGCGCAGCCTGGGCGTGCCATTCACGCTGGAGGGCGACGACCTGCACCTCACGCGCGAAGGCGGCCACAGCGCGCGGCGCATCGTGCACGCCACCGACGCCACCGGCGCCGCCGTGCAAAAAACGCTGATCGACGTGGTGCGCAGCACCCCCGGCATCACCGTGTTCGAGCACCACACCCTGGTGGACCTGATCACCGCCCGCAAGCTGGGCCTGTCGGGCCAGCGCTGCCTGGGCCTGTACGCGCTGGACGAAGCCAGCGACACGGTGGTGACCTTCCGTGCCCCGAAGACCATCCTGGCCACGGGCGGCGCGGGCAAGGTGTACCTCTACACCACCAACCCCGACACCGCCACCGGCGACGGCATTGCCGCCGCCTGGCGTGCCGGTTGCCGCGTGGGCAACATGGAGTTCGTGCAGTTCCACCCCACGGGGCTGTACCACCCGCGCGCCAAGTCCTTCCTCATCAGCGAAGCGGTGCGCGGCGAGGGTGGCAGGCTGCTGCTGCCTGAATCCGCCGGGGGCACGCGCTTCATGCCCCTGCACGACGAGCGCGCCGAACTCGCCCCGCGCGACGTGGTGGCGCGCGCCATCGACTTCGAGATGAAGAAACACGGCCTGGACTGCGTGCACCTGGACATCTCGCACCAGAGCCCCGAGTTCCTGCGCGAGCACTTCCCCAACATCCTGGGCTATTGCGCATCGCTGGGCATCGACATCACCCGGGAGCCCATCCCCGTGGTGCCCACGGCCCACTTCACCTGCGGCGGCGTGCTCACCGACCTGTCGGGCCGCACCGATCTGCCCGGCCTGTACGCCGTGGGCGAGGTGGCCTGCACCGGCCTGCACGGCGCCAACCGCCTGGCCAGCAACTCACTGCTCGAATGCATGGTGTTTGCCCGCGCCGCCGCGCAGCACATCGCCCAGGCGCCGCGCCAGCAAATCCCCGCGCTGCCGCGCTGGGACGACAGCCGCGTGCAGGACGCCGACGAATCGGTCGTCATCTCGCACAACTGGGACGAGCTGCGCCGCTTCATGTGGGACTACGTGGGCATCGTGCGCACCAACAAGCGCCTGGAGCGCGCCGCGCACCGCATCGCCCTGCTCACCGGCGAAATCCACGAGTTCTATTCCCACTTCCACATCACGCGCGACCTGCTGGAGCTGCGCAACCTGGTGCAGGTGGCCGACCTCATCGTGCGCTCGGCCCAAATGCGCCGCGAAAGCCGCGGCCTGCACTACAGCCGCGACTACCCCGACCTGGCCGCACCGGCTGCGCCCACCATCCTCGTGCCCCCCGTCAACCATTGAAAAGCACCACCATGTACCGCACCCTGCTCAAGTCCAAGATCCACCGCGTGGCCGCCACGCAATGCGAACTGCACTACGAAGGCTCCTGCGCCATCGACGAAGACCTGCTCGACGCCGCCAACATCTGCGAAAACGAGCAGGTTCACATCTGGAACATCAACAACGGCGAACGCTTCATCACCTACGCCATCAAGGGCCAACGCGGCAGCGGCATGATCTCGGTGAACGGCTCGGCCGCACGCCGCGCCAGCGTGGGCGACCTGCTCATCATCGCGGCCTTCGCCCAGGTGCCCGAGGCCGACGTGGCCACGCACAAGCCGCAACTGGTGTTTGTGGATGAAAAGAACCGCCAGGTGGAACTGCGGCACAAGGTGCCTGTGCAGACAGTTTGATTTCAGACTGTTGGCGCATGCCGTGTTTTGCATCGCATTGAATTCCACCCACCCGCCTGCAAGCGCAACGCCAACGCAGGCGCGCTGCACGCATTTGAAGTGCTCACCCAACCACTTCGGGTAGCGCTGTTCAACGCATTGACCGCTCACACGCTTGTGCCTATGCCAATCTCTTTTTCCAAAATAACCAAGGGCTCCAACTACTCCCGTAAGATGCTGGCCGAGTTGTGGGGCTACACCAGTTTTCATGCGATTGCACGTGGCGTAGTAACGCCGCGCAATGACAACAAGATCATTCTTTTCGTCACCGAAGAGAAGCCATCTTCGGCCGAGCAATACGCCGACCGCTTAATCGACGAGACCCTTGAATGGGAGGGTCCAACAGATCACTTCGCTGAAGAACGAATACTCCAGGCGGAGGCAAATGGTGAGGAAATACACCTTTTCCACCGAATGCGTCACCACAGCGATTTCATTTATTGTGGTCGCCTCAAAGTGCTGACCCACGCTAGTCATACTGATCGACCCAGCCGATTCAAGTTTCAAGTCCATGCGTGCTCGAATTGATTCTTTTGCTGATACAGATGGATCCACTGCAATACCCATTTGTCCGGCCCTGTGAAGTATGAGTGGCATCTCAACACACGACCGAGACAAAGGTGGATTCAAGTACGAAGTGCAACACGGTTTAACTGTCAGCCGCACGCCGTGTTGTCGTGTAAGGATGTTTAACGATGATCCAGGCGTGTTCAAATGTAGCCTCCCAGGTACCGTTTCTCAGCGGCTTGGGGCAGAGCGGAGGTGCTTGTCCTTCTGCACGCGGTTTCAATACGCCGCCACCGGACAAATTCCACAATGCGAGATGAGGGTTGCCAAAGGCGCCGAATTGCTGTATAAAAAAACAGTGTTTGTAGGATAAATTGTCGCGCGACCAACATGTTCTTCGTTGGTGCGGTGTACCGCGTTAGCTTCAAGGCGCTTGCTACAAGAAAAACATGACAGACACAACGAAGATGCAAACCTTTCGCTTCATCGACCTGTTCGCCGGCCTTGGCGGCTTCCACCTTGCGCTTGACCGCCTGGGCGGCCGGTGTGTCTTAGCTGCTGAATGGAAGGAGCACCTTCAGGACCTCTACGAGGAAAATTTCCAACTGCGTCCGGAGGGTGACATAACCCTTGTCAATCCGCAGGACGTCCCGGACCACGACGTACTGACGGCTGGCTTCCCCTGCCAACCGTTCTCTAAGGCAGGTGAGCAACTCGGCTTCGAATGCACCGAGCAGGGCAATCTATTCTTCAACGTCGCTGCCATCCTCAAGCAAAAGAAACCCACTTACTTCATCCTCGAGAACGTCCCCAATCTGCTGAGGCATGATGAAGGACGGACGTGGCATGAAATTCAAAAAATTCTGGGTGAGGAACTGGGCTACAACATTCGTGCGGAACGGTTCTCTCCCCACCACTTTGGCATTCCGCAAATTCGGGAGCGGGTTTACATCGTTGGCTCCCTGCTACCGCTCGACGGGTTCGAGTGGCCAAAGACGAGCGACGCTGAAACCAATATAGTTACAGTCCTGGACGACAACCCGCCTAACGCGAAGAAGCTGTCGCCTCAAGTTAAGGAATGCCTGGAGGTCTGGGATGAGTTCCTGAAGGCGTCTCCTGCTACTGTCGAACTGCCCTCATTCCCGCTGTGGTCCATGGAGTGGGGGGCTACCTATCCGTACGAAGAAGTCACTCCTTACGAACTGCAAAAGCAGTTTGGTTGCGACGGTCTGAAGGGCTTCAAAGGCAGCCACGGCACAAAGATCGGATACCTGAAGTCTTTCGAAGAGCGATGGGCGGCGCTGCCTAGCCACGCTCGCACGCCTCAGGCGAGGTTCCCGAAATGGAAGCAGAACTTTATCCGCCAAAACCGTCAGTTCTATGAAAACAACAAAACGTGGATTGATCCGTGGCTGCCTAAGATCCTCAAGTTCCCGTCGAGTCTGCAGAAGTTCGAATGGAACATTAAAGGCGGCGAACGCAACATCTGGGACTACGTCATCCAGTTCCGTGCGTCGGGCGTGCGGGTGAAGCGTCGCACGACCGCCCCGAGTCTGATTGCGATGACAGACACGCAGGTGCCAATCATCGGCTGGCAGAAGCGGTATATGACACCCCACGAATGCGCCCGTCTTCAAAGTCTCGAAGGCCTCAAGAAGCTGCCCAGTAGCCCGACGAAAGCGTTCGCCGCCCTTGGCAACGCAGTGAACTCGAACGTCGTAGAGATGGTGGCTAGGGCGCTTCTTCGGCAAGGTCTGCCAAAAGCCATAACCTCAGCGCGGGCCGAAGGCTTCGCTGGAGTGCCCGAGGAATGCTGAATCGCGCTGAGGCTCAAGAAGTTGCGGCGGTAGGGATTCGCCCCAACTCGTCCATACTCTCGGTACTCTCGCACCTTAACTACAAGGCTTGGTACGCTGTTGCTGAGTTCGTTGACAACAGCATTCAGAGCTATCTGTCCAACCGTGAAGAGTTACGTGCACTTCACGGCGACGCCTACAAGTTGAAGGTTCGGGTCTGGCTTGACCAGCAAAACAAGTTAATTGAAGTTACTGACAACGCTGCTGGCATCAAGGGGGCCGACTATCCGCGCGCTTTCCGTCCTGCCGAAATACCCACAGACCGCACGGGTCTATCGGAATTCGGAATGGGAATGAAGACGGCTGCGTGCTGGTTTACTCACAATTGGAGTGTACGAAGCAAAGCTTTAGGTGAGCCCGTTGAACGCATGATTCGGTTCGACCTTAATGAAATCATCAATGGTCGGCTAGAGCATCTGCCCGTCCTCGAAACGCCTGCAAATAAGGACGCCCATTTCACGGTTTTGCGTCTTGAGAACCTCGGCAAGAAGTTCCCAGTCAAGCGAACGCAAAAAAAGCTGCGGGACCACCTAGCAAGCATCTATCGCATCTACCTGCGAAGCGGTGAGATTGAACTCTACTTCGACGAAGAACGCGAGCCGATGAAGTTCGACGAGCCAGAAGTACTCGTCGCGCCACCTCACAACACCCCAACCGGTCTTCCGATTCGATGGCACAAGGAGATCGAATTTTCGCTGAGCGGTAACCGCCGCGTACATGGATTTGCTGCGATTAGGCGAGAAGCGTCGACTACTCACGCAGGTTTTGCATTGTTCCGCAGGAACCGACTGATTTTGGGAAGTGACGACGAAACCTATCGACCCCAAGACATCTTTGGCAACTCCAACAGCTTTAGGTATCAGCGCTTATTTGGGGAGATCCATGTAGAGGGCTTCGAAGTCAGCCACACGAAAGACGGATTTCGCTGGGATGACCTCGAGGACGAGTTGCTTGATAAACTTCGAGACAGCCTACGCGACGGGATGGACCTGCTGAAGCAAGCGGACAACTATCGCGCTCGCCCCTCGAAGAGTGCGTTGCAGCCAGTGCTGAGCCGAGCAGGCAGCGCGATGGCTGCCGACTTGACCAAGTCCGGGGGCGATGCTCTCTCAATCAAAGGGTCAGGTGCTGGTGTCGTATCTGCGACCTCTGGGTCCGCTCCGGCAGACGCCCTTGTAGCAACTGAGACGAAGTTCAGCTTGCTCGTAGACAGCCAGAAATGGAACGTGACTGTACGTGCTGCCGTCGACCCGGCGCTCAACGAGTGGGTTCGTATTGGCAAGGGTGATAACAGGCAGCTTGACGGCATGCCTATTCGGGACATCATCGTAGACGTTTCTATGGCGCACCCTTTCGTGCAGCAGTTCATCGGCTCGAAGAATGAGAATGCGGAACTGTTCCTGCGCTTCGCCGTTGGCTTGGCGTTGGCGACCGAGAAGTCCGCGAGAGCAGGCTACCCCGTCACGCTTGCCTTGCATTGGTTCAATAGACTCCTGAGAGAGTCACTTTCGGGAGCAGTGGATTGAGCATCACCGTGCGAGAACTTAAAGACGTCAGGCCGCCGCTCCTTTGGGAGCCAACGGAAGGCAAGGAAACAACACGGTTTGTCGAGCGCAAGCATGCCCAGACCGGCATCCCCAAAACCGCGCTTGAGAACGTCGTCTTCGAAGCTCAGCAAATCCTTGGCAGATGTGTGGACCCGAAAGGCCCGCCCGGACAGCGCACCGGCCTTGTGGTCGGGTACGTGCAAAGTGGCAAGACCCTCTCATTTACGACGTTGACGGCCCTTGCGCACGATAACGGGTTTGCGCTCGTCGTTCTCATCGCGGGCACGCTTGAGAACTTGAAGCAGCAGACCCTTGACCGACTGACATCGGACCTAGAACTCTCGGCGAGCGGAGTCATCCGGCCATGGCTTCTGGTACACCAGCCTTCCGAGAACACCTCTGACGCTACGCTGCTGCGGCAGCATCTCAAGAACTGGACAGACCCGTCGTTCCCTCAGCACAAGAAGCGCGTTTGCGTCGCGGTCGTCCTCAAGCACCCAAAGCGGATAGCAAACCTTCGTGACTGCTTGAAAGGCGTCGAGCTTGCGAAAATTCCAACACTCGTGATTGATGACGAGGCTGACCAGGCGAGCTTGAACACATTCGCGGCTTCCAATCAAGCGAAGGGCACCAACCGTGCGAGCGCGAACTATCGCGAGGTACTTGCGCTGAAGCAGGTTTTCCCGCATCACACCTACGTCCAGTACACGGCTACTCCTCAGGCTAACTTGCTCATCAGCCTCGTCGATCACCTGTCACCAGAGTTCGCCGAGTTGGTATCGCCTGGCGCTGGCTACGTCGGCGGTGCGACGCTGTTTAAACCGATGGGGGGCTATGCGAAGACCATCCCCGACTCCGAAGCTTCAGCCAAGCTTTCAACGTCGTCTGCTCCGCCAGCCACATTGGTCAATGCGCTGCGTATTTACCTCCTCGCCGCATGCGCATCGGAGGTTACGCGCGAGGGCACCAACAAAACGATGATGGTTCACCCGTCTCAACACACGGGGCCGCACAACGACTATCTTCATTGGATTGACGAACTCATCGACGCGTGGCGCGGAATCGTCTCGACTGATGATCACCAACTCAAGCAAGACTTCTCCGATGGATTCCGCGAGGTCTATCAGGACCTTGAAGGGACTTCGAACGGCGACCTGCCTCCCTTCGACGAGTTGATTACTCAGTTGGGGGTCGTGCTGCGCACCGTTATGGTTCGCGAGGTCAACTCCACTGGCTCCGGCGCTGCGCCCATCAACTGGAGTGCGAGCGAGTACTGGATTTTAGTTGGTGGCGCGAAGCTCGACCGGGGCTTCACGGTCGAGGGCTTAATCGTCACATACATGCCTCGACCACTGGCGACTGGGCATGCGGATAGCTTGCAGCAAAGGGCGCGCTTCTACGGCTACAAACAGCGATACCTAGGCTACTGCCGCGTCTACCTTCAAGGCGACGTTCGTGTGGCGTTTGAAAAGTATGTCGAGCACGAGGCAGACATTCACCATAGCCTTGATGGCCAACGGGGCTACGAACTCAAGGCTTGGGCACGACAGTTCATCCTGGACAGCAGCATGAAGCCAACGCGCAAGGGCGTCATCGGAATCCCGCTCAAGGAGTTCCTCGCTTCAGGTTGGATTGAGCCGGCTGCCGCCCATATCGACGCACGGTGTGTGGAGTCCAACCGCGACGTTTTCTTGAAGTTTCGGGAGCAACTGAAGGCATACCCACCGGGAAGGTCAGCACAGGAAGCACATCCGGACCTCTTTATCGACAAGCGGGTCAAGTCAGCGCCCAATCTTTTGTATGAAGCGGTTCCTTTGGATGTCGTAGTTCGAGACCTCCTCAGAAAGCTGCAGATGGGGCTTCAGAGCGACGAACTCGAAAGGTCCGCGGCTATAGTCGCGCTTGAGCGCCTACGAGATGAGGGGCAGACGCATGTGGACGTGTTCGTGATTGGGAATGGGATATCACAGACTCGTAGCAAAAAGAAGTCCGACAACGTCATCAACCAAATTGCACAGGGCAAGTCGCCCGCCGGAAAGGTTGGCCGGTCGCTGTTGACCTATGGCGGTGACCGTAGCTTTATCGCGCCCGAACGTGTGTCGCTTCATCTTCGATACTTCACCCTGCTTAACTCGGACACAGGGGCGCCCGAAGAGTCAGATGTGCCCTGGTTTGCTGTCCACATTCCCGAGCAACTGGAAAAGAACTTCCTGTTGCAGAAGGATGGGTTATGACGAAGACACCTTCGCTTTGGGAGCGCTTCCAGGCGCTGAAGCCGACTTCGGACGCGAGCGCTATCGCAGCAATCCCATGCGGCTCATGCAAGCAACATTTGCTTGTACGCGGCGACAGCGGAGAGCCCACATTGTTGCTTGCTACCGATCCCAGAGCCTCCCCGAGGGCTGACATCAGACTCAAGCACGTAGGAGTGCAGTTCGACCGGCGGTTCGAGGTTGCACATGGTGACGACGGCAGCACCGAGGTAGGCAACTTCTGCAAGTTCACCTGTGATCCCTCGGGCTCGCACCTCCATGAGTACTTTATCGAGTTAATGGCTGCAACGGCCGGCACGCATCCAGGTGTGCTCTCTGCGCAAGCGACTGACGAAGTTGTCGACATGCTGCTTGAACTCTTTCGCAAGCTTTCGCTGCCGACTGACCAGTCGGTAACAGGATTGTGGGGAGAGTTGCTACTTATGCATCTTGCCGCTTCGCCTGGGAGGTTTATAGATGCATGGCACCTAAGAGCGACAGATGGGTTCGACTTCGCGTTCTCCGACAAGCGCATTGAGGTAAAAACAACCGAACGCCCCTCACGCGAGCACGCGTTTTCCCTTAAGCAAGTCCGGTCAGGCCGTGAAACCGACCTCATCGCCTCCATCACCTTGGCTCGCTCGTCTTCAGGCCTATCGGCGCTAGACCTAGCGCGACTTATTGCCGAGAGATCGGATGCCGCGCAACAAGCCAAGCTTTGGCGCCTTGTGCTCGAGACGCTCGGAGAAGACGCTGATGCTGACGGTGAACAGCGTTTCGACGTGAAGAGTGCATCGGACGGGCTGGTTTTCGTCCGTGCCTCTGATGTACCGGCTCCAGAGGTCTCGGCGGGCGTTGCTGTCTTCGTTACCGAAGTTCGGTTCCGCTCCAATATCAACGCTCTGTGCTTGAATTCGCCCGTCGGCAAGACAGAAATCCTGGGCGGCTAACGCTGGGCCAAGACACTGGCTGTCTCGCGACTGGCCGCGATCTCGGCCCGCGCTGCGGGTGTGGTGCGAGCGTTCTTGTGCAGGGCTATCAACATGGCTTCACTCCCCTGGTGGATTGCAAGGACTCTATCAACTCTTGCAGAACCGCTCGGGCCATGAACAGTGGATAGCGTTTTGGGTCTATGCAATCATCCGGGATGTGACAGCAAGCTGGCGCAGCACCGCGCCCCTCAGCGCAACGGCAGCGACGTGCTCTCGCCCAGCAGCAGGCCCAGGGCGAATACGGCCATCACCAGGCCTGCGGTGGCGTACAGGGCCCAGGCCAGCCAGAACAGGCCTGGCTGCTCATCGCGGCGCCATTCCAGGCGGCCCTTGAAGCCGTTGGAGCCAAAAGGCAGCCAGCCCCGCGCCAGGCTTTGGTAGGCCAGGCCCAGCAGCCCCAGGCCCAGGATCAAAAAGAAGATGCCTTGAAACAGCGCCATGCAGCCGTCCTCCGTGGGTTCACACCGATCCATACCGATGGCGGACCACTGTACCAGCACCGCTGGCGCGGGCGGCGTGCAGGCGGTGGCTATCAGCCCAGGTGCGCCTGCAGCCAGCCGCGCAGGCTGTTGATGAAGGCCCAGCCCTGCACGCGCGGCAGATCCTGAAGCCGCACCACGGCCTCGATCACCCGGCCATCGCGCAGCGCCACGGCGCGGCCCACGCCGGGCAGCAGGCCGCAGGCAAGCGGCGGCGTGACCCAGCGGCCATCGAGCAGCATGGCGATGTTGCCGAAGGTGCCTTCGGTGATCTCGCCCTCCTCGTTCCACAGCACGGTGTCGAACACGCCCGGCTCCTGGGGCGCAAACGCGGCGTAGTGCGCGCGGCGCGTGGTCTTGTGGCGCACGAATTCGCTGTGCGCCTGGGCCAGCGGGCGCTGCGCCAGGCGCAGCAGCACGGGTTCGGGCGTGGGGGCCAGGGCAAAGGCCTCGGCACGCGGCGTGCCTGCGGCGCCCAGCAGCAGGCGCGTGCGCCAGGCCCCCTGCGGGTGGCCGCCCGCCAGCGCCTGCAGGCACTGGTGCACGGCGGCACCGTCCCAAGGCACGCCGAAATGCGCTGCCGCCTGCTCCATGCGCGCCAGGTGCTCGGGCAGGTGGTGGTAGGCACCGTCCTCCAGCCGCAGGGTTTCCAGCAGGTCGAAGGGCTCACTGGCGCGCTCGACAAAGGCGCGCTTGGCGGCCCATTCGCGCCATTCGGCGTTGGCGTCGGCGCCCCAGACGATGCCGCTGCCAATGCCGCAGCGGGCCTCGCTGCCCAGCAGTTCGACGGTGCGGATGGGTACGTTGAAGGTGGCGTGCAGGCCGCCGCCGGCAGCGGGCCGCAGCAGGCCCACGGCGCCGCAGTACACGCCGCGCGGCCCGTCTTCGAGCTGGGCGATGGTGCGCATGGCCTGCACCTTGGGCGCTCCGGTGACGGAGCCGCAGGGAAACAGCGCCGCAAACACATCCTGCAGCCGCGTGCCCGTGCGTGTGGTGGCGGCCACGTCCGAGGTCATCTGCCACACGGTGGGCAGCGCCTCGGTATGGAACAGGCGCGGCACGCGCACGCTGTGCGGCTGGGCGATGCGCGAGAGGTCGTTGCGCAGCAGGTCCACGATCATCACGTTTTCGGCGCGCTCCTTGGGCGAGTTGCGCAGGTGCGCGGCCTGCGCGGCGTCGTCCTGCGGCGTGGCGCCGCGTGCGGCCGTGCCTTTCATGGGGCGTGTGAGGATGGGGCCGCTGCCCTGCGGCCCGGCCTGCCAGTCGAAGAACAGCTCGGGCGAGACGGACAGCACCTGCCCGGCGGCAGCGCCGTCGATCCACGCCGCGTAGCCGCCGCCCTGGGCGCGCTGCAAGGCGGCAAACAAGGCCTGCGCCGTGCCCGACCAGCGCCCGCGCAGCCGTGCGGTGTGGTTGACCTGGTAGTAGGTGCCGCGCGCAATGCCGTCCTGGATGTGCGCCAGCGCGGCGTCAAACGCGGCGCGCTCGGGCTGGGTGTGCCAGTAGATGCGCGCATCGTCTGCCGCTGTCGCTGCGGTGGGCCAGGGCAGCGGCGCATCGTGCGCCGCAAACCAGGCCAGGGGCAGCGCGGGGTCGCCCGCCTGCACGGCGAGCGCGGGGTCGAACGCGGGCGCGGCCTCGTAGCGCAGCCAGCCCAGCACCCAGGCGCCGCCCCGTGCTGCGGCCTCGGCAGCGTCGAGCACGGCACGCACCTCGTGCAGCGCATGGGCCGCCCACACGGTACGCGGCGCGCCAAACGCATGGCGCAGGCGGGCACCGGCCGCATCATGCGGGTCGGCAAAGTCGATCAGCGAACCAATGGTCAAAATGGCCTCCAGCGCTTATTGGATAAGCGCCAGTAGCTATTATTTTGATAGCATCATGCCGCGCCGATATGGGGCACCAGGCCGCTGACTGGCTGGCCGCTGCGCAGGGCGGCGGTGAAGGCCAGCATCCGGTCTATGGGCATGCGCGCGCGTGGGATCAGCGCCGGGTCCACGTGCACGGCGTTGGCGCCGGTCTCCAGCACGCGGGCCACGTCGGCCAGGCCGTTCATGGCCATCCAGGGGCAGTGGGCGCAGCTCTTGCAGGTGGCGCTGTTGCCGGCGGTGGGGGCTTCGATGAAGCGCTTGCCGGGGTTGAGCGTGCGCAGCTTGTGCATCATGCCGTTGTCGGTGGCGACGATGAACTCCTGGGCGTCCATGGTCTGCGCAGCCTTGAGGATGGCGGAGGTGGAGCCCACGGCGTCGGCCAGGGCGATGACCTCGGCCGGGCTTTCGGGGTGCACCAGCACCTTGGCGTGGGGGTGCTCCTTCTTCAGCGCTTCGAGCTCGAAGGCCTTGAACTCGTCGTGCACGATGCAGGCGCCGTTCCAGAACACCATGTCGGCGCAGGTTTCGCGGCGGATGTAGTCGCCCAGGTGGCGGTCGGGCGCCCACAGGATCTTGTGGCCCTGGTCCTTGAGCGCACGCACGATGTCCAGCGCGCAGCTCGACGTGACGAGCCAGTCGGCGCGCGCCTTCACGGCGGCGCTGGTGTTGGCATAGACGACCACGGTACGGTCGGGGTGCTGGTCGCAGAAGGCGCTGAACTCCTCAATGGGGCAGCCCAGGTCGAGCGAGCAATTGGCATCCAGGTCGGGCATGAGCACGGTCTTCTCGGGCGAGAGGATCTTGGCCGTCTCGCCCATGAAGCGCACGCCGCTGACCACCAGCGTTTGCGCGGCATGGTCGCGGCCAAAGCGCGCCATCTCCAGCGAATCGCTGACGATGCCACCGGTCTCCTCGGCCAGGTCCTGCAGGTCGGGGTGCACGTAGTAGTGCGACACCATGACCGCGTTCTTTTCCTTCAGCAAACGGCGGATCTTGTCCTTGAGCGCGGCACGCTCGTCCTGCGACAGCTCGGCGGGCACACGCGCCCAGGCGTGTTTGGTGGAGCAGACCGCGCCGCCTTCGGGCTGTTCGTAATCGACTTCTTTCAGGGTGATCGTGGTGTTCATGGCAGCTCCTGGAGGCGCATCGAGAAGTCGGTGGCCTTGACGTCCTTGGTCAGCGTGCCAATGGAGATGCGGTCCACGCCGGTTTCTGCAAGGGCGCGCAGGCCCTCCAGCGTCACGCCGCCCGAGATTTCGAGGATGGCGCGGCCCGCGTTGATGCGCACGGCCTCGTGCAGCATGGGCAGGGGCATGTTGTCCAGCAGCACCATTCTTGCGCCCGCGTCCAGCGCCTCGCGCAGTTGCTCCAGCGTTTCCACCTCGATCTCGATGAACTGCGCGCGCGCGGCCACCTGTTGCGCGGCCTGCAGCACGGCGCTGACGCCGCCCGCAGCGGCAATGTGGTTTTCCTTGATGAGGACGGCGTCGTGCAGACCGATGCGGTGGTTGGTGCCGCCGCCCACGCGCACGGCGTATTTCTGCGCCAGGCGCAGGCCGGGGATGGTCTTGCGCGTGTCCACAATGTGGGCACGGGTGCCGCGCACGGCCTCCACGTAGGTGGCCGTCTTGGTCGCCACGGCAGACAGCAGTTGCAGGAAGTTGAGCGCCGTACGCTCGGCGCTCAGCAGCGCGCGGGCGTCGCCCTCGGCCTCCAACACCACCTGGTCGGGGGTGCTGCGCTGTCCCTCGGCCACATGCCAGGTGATGCGCACGGTGGGGTCCAGCGCGCGCAGCGCCGCTTCGGCCCAGGGTGCGCCGCAGATGACGGCGGCTTCGCGCGCCAGCACGCGGGCGCGGGCACGGCGCCCGGCGGGCACCAGGGCAGCGGTCAGGTCGCCGCTGCCGACGTCTTCCTGCAGCGCGCGGGCCACATCCAGCAGCACCTGGGTGCCAAGCGGTTCCATCGTGGGGTCTTTGGGGTTCATGTCCATGTTCTTCAATGCGCAGCGCCCTGGCCGGGCGGGGCCAGAGCCAGCAGCGCTGGGGTGATTCAACCCCAAAGCATAGCGGCTTCGACTAGACTGCCGGGCTCCACGGCTTTTTGCGATTGAGGCACCATGACCGATCCCACCACGCCCCCTTCCACTCCCAGCGGCACGCCCTACGGCACGCTGCCCCCCGCGTCCCCACTGCCCCAGCGCCGCCCGGTGAGCCTGCCACGTCTGCAGCAAATGCGCGAAGCGGGCGAAAAAATCACCATGCTGACGGCCTACGACGCCACCTTTGCCGCCGTGGCCGACGCTGCGGGCGTGGAATGCCTGCTGGTGGGCGATTCGCTGGGCATGGTCTGCCAGGGCCTGCACAGCACGGTGGGCGTGACGCTGGACACCATGGTCTATCACACCGAAAGCGTGGCGCGCGGCCTGCGCCGCGTGCAGGGCACGGCCTGGCTGATCGCCGACCTGCCCTATGGCAGCTACGCCGAAAGCCGCGAACAGGCGCTGCGCAGCGCCTGCGAGCTGATGCGCGCCGGGGCCCACATGGTCAAGCTCGAAGGCGGCGGCTGGACGGCGCCCACGGTGCAGTTCCTGGTCGAGCGCGGCGTGCCCGTGTGCGCCCACCTGGGCCTCACGCCGCAAACGGTGCACGCCCTGGGCGGCTACCGCGTGCAGGGCAAGACCGAGCAGGCCGCGCAAACCCTGCGCCGCCACGCCCACGAGCTGCAGGACGCCGGCGCCACCATGCTGGTGCTGGAAATGGTGCCCGCGCTGCTCTCGGCCGAACTGACCCAGGAACTGCAGCACTGCCACACCATCGGCATTGGCGCAGGCAACGGCACGGCAGGCCAGGTGCTGGTGCTGCACGACATGCTGGGGCTGAACCTGGGCAAGATGGCCAAGTTCGTGCACAACTTCATGCAGGACGCAGACAGCGTGCGCGGCGCCATGGAGGCCTACGTCCAGGCCGTCAAGCAAGGCCGCTTCCCCGACAACACCCTGCACGCCTGGTAAGGCGTGCCTCCTTTCCCCATGCAGATCATCCACACCATTCCCGAGCTGCGCGCCGCCCTGGCGCAAAGCCGCAACCCCGCCTTCGTGCCCACCATGGGCAACCTGCACGACGGGCACCTGGCCCTGGTGCGCCAGGCCAGGCCGCTGGGCGACACGCTGGTGGCCAGCATCTTCGTCAACCGCCTGCAGTTTCTGCCGCACGAGGACTTCGACAGCTACCCGCGCACCCTGCAGGTGGACGCCGACAAGCTGCGCGCCGCAGGCTGCGATGTGCTGTTTGCCCCCAGCGAGCAGGACCTGTACCCCGAGCCGCAAACCTTCAAGGTACAACCCGATCCGCAACTGGCCGACATTCTGGAAGGGCAGTTCCGCCCCGGCTTCTTCACCGGCGTGTGCACGGTGGTGATGAAGCTGTTTTCCGCCGTGTTTGCGGGCAAGGCCCAGGGTACGGCGTTGTTCGGGCAGAAGGACTACCAGCAGCTCATGGTGCTGCGCCGCATGGTGCAGCAGTTTGCGCTGCCCCTGGACATCGTGGCCGGAACCACGCAGCGCGCCGACGATGGCCTGGCGCTGAGTTCACGCAACGGCTACCTGAGCGAGGCCGAGCGCCAGGAGGCGGTGCAACTGTCGCTGGCCCTGCGCGCCCTGGCACGCGATGCGGTGGCCGCAGCCCACACCCTGCCCGCGCAGCGCGAAGCGCTGGAGGCGCGCGCCCTGCAGGCCCTGACCGGACGCGGCTGGCAGCCCGACTACCTGACCGTGCGCCGCCGCAGTGACCTGCAGCCCCCCCAGGCCGGTGATGCGCTGGTGGTGCTGGGCGCCGCCCGCCTGGGCCGCACGCGCCTGATCGACAACCTGGAAGTCTGACGCGCCAGACCACGGCCCCATGGACATCCTGCTCCTTGCCCTGCTCCTATCCATTGGCATCTTCGTGCTCAATGGCAAGCAGCAGCGCCAGCGCATCGGCCTGCTGGCCAGCCATTTGGCGCAGTACCAGATCGAGAGGCTGCTGGAAAACCTCATCGAGGGCTACATGCGTGCCCTGGGCGAAACCGACCCCGCCAGGCGCCAGCAGATCTGGGACCTGCTGCGCACCACCGAGCTGCAACTGAGCGAGCAGTTCGGCCAACTGGCGACCGAAATGGCGCGCGTGGACGCTGCCCTCACCCGCGTGAGCACCCTGCCGCTGGCCCTGCCGTTTGCCGACCAGTGGTGGCCCAGCGCCAGCTTCGACCTGCGCCAGGCATTCAAGATCCACGCCGAAGGCATTGAGCGCGCGGTGCGCAACGACGCCCAGCGCGCCCCCAAGGACAAGGCCTTCACGCTGATGGCCGAATTGTTTTTGATGCAACACACCTGCCACTGGTACTGCAAATCCAAGCCCGTGGCCTCGGCGCGCCTGATGGCGCGGCACCAGACGGCGTATGCACAGGTGATCGACGCAGTGGACCCTGCCACGCGCCGTGCCTACCTCGCCTTGGTCAAAGGCTGAGGGGTATGGCCCCGCCTCCCCGCAACGCTCGCGGGACGCGCAACCCATCAGCGGCGCCGCGCCGCACCGCGCAGCCACGACCAGCCGTGCCCCGGCTGCTGCTGCTGAACAAGCCCTTCGACGTGCTCACCCAGTTCAGCCCCGACGGCAGCGGGCGCCGCACCCTCAAGGACTTTGTGGACATGCCCGGCGTGTACCCTGCCGGACGCCTGGACCGCGACAGCGAAGGCCTGCTGCTGCTGACCAACGACGGCGCGCTGCAGGCCCGCATTGCCGACCCACGCCACAAGCTGCCCAAAACCTATTGGGTGCAGGTGGAAGGCACGCCGACCGAAGATCAACTGCGCCAACTGCGCGAGGGCGTGCTGTTGAACGACGGCCCCACCCTGCCCGCCCAGGCGCAGTGCCTGGCCGAAGCGCCTGCGCTGTGGGAGCGCCAGCCGCCCATCCGGGTGCGCCAGAGCATTCCCACGGCCTGGCTGGAACTGACCATCCGCGAGGGCCGCAACCGCCAGGTGCGCCGCATGACCGCCGCCGTGGGCCTGCCCACGCTGCGCCTGGTGCGCGTGCGCATCGGCCCTTGGGGATTGGAGGGATTGGCGCCGGGAGAGTGGCGCGAAGTGCAGACCCCAACCCTGACCTGAATCAGGAGGTGCGCACCACCCATGCCGCATGAAACGAGCGCGCCCCACATCGGCAGCCACCGCGCAAGGGCCGCCCCGCCGCGCTGGTGGCGTCCCCCTTCCGCATCGCTCAGCGATGCCAGAGAAGGGGGAAGGAGCGAAGCGACACAGGGAGTTGTCTTGCTTCAGGCGCCTTCGCCCTTGGGCTCGCGCTCCATGAGGGCGGCCACGGCCTCGGCGGGGCGCAGGCGGCCGTCGAGCAAGGCCACCACGGCTTCGCTGATGGGCATTTCCACGCCCAGTTGGCGTGCACGTTGCACCACAGTGCGGGCGCAGTACACACCCTCGGCCACGTGGCCGAGCGAGTCCACGGCCTGCGCCAGCGTCTGCCCCTGCGCCAGCAGCAGACCCACACGCCGATTGCGCGAGAGGTCGCCAGTGGCGGTCAGCACCAGGTCACCCAGGCCCGACAGGCCCATGAAGGTTTCGGCACGCGCGCCCAGGGCCAGGCCCAGGCGGGTGATTTCTGCCAGGCCACGCGTGATGAGCGCGGCCCGCGCATTGAGCCCCAGTTGCAAGCCGTCGCACAGGCCGGTGGCAATGGCCAGCACGTTCTTGACGGCGCCGCCCACTTCCACACCCACGATATCGTCGTTGGCATAGACACGCAGGCTGGGGCTGTGGAAGGCGCGCACCAGGGTGTCGCGCACGTCGGCGTGTTCGCTGGCGGCCACCAGCGCGGTGGGTTGGGCCAGGGCCACTTCCTGGGCGAAGCTGGGGCCGCTGAGCACGCCTGCCCGCAGGCCGGGCGCCACCTGGGCGTGCACTTCGTGGGCCAGCAGGCCCGGTGCACCTTCGGCCAGCGCGGCCTCAAAGCCCTTGCACAGCCAGGCCACCGGGGCGGTGCAGCCGTGCAAGGCCCCCAGCATGCCGCGCAGTGCGGCCATGGGGGTGGCGACGACCACCAGCCCAGCCCCGGCCACCGCATCGGGCACCGTGCCGCTGCGCACCTCCAGCCCCTGGGGCAGGCCCGCACCAGGCAGGTAGCGCGCATTGCTGCGTGCCGCCTGCATCTGCACTGCATGCTCGGCGCTGCGCGCCCACAGGGTCACGGCGTGACTGTCGGGGTGGCGCGCGGCGCTGATCGCCATGGCCGTACCCCAGGCACCCGCACCAAGAACTATGATTTTCATAGCAGCTCGCGCTTATTGCATAAGCGCCAGAGGCCAAAAAGACCTAAAAATTACTGCGGCAGAGGCGACGAGGGCGCTGCAGCAGCCTGTGCCCGTTGCTGCTCGTACATGGCCTGGAAGTTGATTTCCGCCAGGTGCACGGGCGGGAAGCCGGCGCGGTTGACCACATCGGCCACGTTGCCACGCAGGTAGGGGTACACGATCTGCGGGCAGGCCACGCCGATGACCATGCTCATCTGGTCTTCAGGCACGTTGCGGATTTCGAAGATGCCGGCCTGCTTGGCCTCGATCAGGAACACGGTCTTGTCCTGGATCTTGGTCTGCACGGTGGCGGTCACACAGACCTCGTAAATGCCCTCGACCACCGGGGTGGCTTCCACGCCCAGCTGGATGTCCACGTTGGGTTGTTGCTGTTCCAGCAGGATGGCGGGGGAGTTGGGCTGCTCCAGCGACAGATCCTTGAGGTACACACGCTGGATCTGGAACACGGGGGCGGAGGAGGTTTCTTGATCGGCCATGGGATGCTTTCAGCTCAAACCAGGCCCGGCACAGCGCCGGGCCACAAAAAGACCCGCTGCAGGAAACCTTCCCGCTGCGGGCGCGAAACACGGGATTATGCAGCGCCCAGCAGGGGCAGCAGACCGCCGCGGGCGTCCAGGGCCATCAGGTCGTCGCAACCACCGACATGGGTGTCGCCGATGAAGATCTGCGGCACGGTGCGTCGGCCAGTGGTTTCCATCATGCGCTCGCGCTCCTGCGGGTTGGTGTCGATGCGGATCTCTTCGATGTGCTCGACCCCGCGCGCCTTGAGCAGTTGCTTGGCACGCACGCAGTAGGGGCAAACGGCGGTGGTGTACATCTTGACGGCTTGCATGGCGTTTTCCTCGGCGGCAGTGGGCAATCAGGCTTTCTTCTCGATCGGCAGGCCCGCTTCACGCCAGGCCTTGGTGCCACCGGCGAGCACCTGCACGTTCTCGTAGCCCAGGCGCCGGGCCATGATGGCCGCGCGTGTGGCACGCGCACCACTGGAGCACACCATGACCAGCGGCAGTGCCTTGTTCTTGACCACCGTGGGCAGGCGCTCATCGATTTCATTCACCGGCACGTTCTTGGCGCCGCCCACGTGGCCTTCGGCGTATTCGTCGGCACCACACACGTCGATGAGCACCGCCTTCTCGCGATTGACCAGCAGCACGGCGGCCGAGGGAGTCAGCCCGTTCGCGCCCGACTTGAGCATGGGCAGGAACAGCATCCCTCCCGAAACGAAGGCCAGCACGAACAGATACCAGTTCTCGACAATGAAATTCACGATATTCCTTGGGGTGTCAGATGCCGCAATTCTAAAATGCCGGGTTTCGACCTGCTTGCCCAAGGGACACCATGCACAAACTCGTTCTGATCCGCCACGGCGAATCCACCTGGAACCTGGAAAACCGCTTCACCGGCTGGACCGATGTGGACCTGACCCCCACCGGGGTGTCCCAGGCCATGTCGGCGGGCAAGCTGCTCAAGGCCGAAGGCTATGACTTTGACCTGTGCTACACCAGCGTGCTCAAGCGCGCCATCCACACCCTGTGGTACTGCCTGGACGAGATGGACCGCACCTGGCTGCCCGTGCAGAAAAGCTGGCGCCTGAACGAGCGCCACTACGGTGCGCTGCAGGGCCTGAACAAGACCGACATGGCCAAACAGTACGGCGACGAGCAGGTGCTGGTCTGGCGCCGCAGCTACGACACCCCCCCACCCGCGCTGGAGCCGCAGGACCCGCGCAGCGAGCGCAACGACCGCCGCTACGCCAACCTGGACGCTTCCCAGGTGCCGCTGACCGAGTGCCTCCAGGACACCGTGGCCCGCGTCCTGCCCTTCTGGAACGAGACCATGGCCCCCAGCATCCGCTCCGGTCAGCGCGTGCTGGTGGCGGCGCACGGCAACTCCATCCGCGCACTGGTCAAGTACCTGGACGGCATCTCCGACCAGGACATCGTCGGCCTGAACATACCCAACGGAATTCCTCTGGTGTATGAACTGGACGCGGACCTGCGCCCCATCCGCCACTACTATCTTGGCGATGCAGAGGCCGCCGCCAAGGCTGCGGCAGCGGTTGCCACCCAAGGCAAGGCCTGAGTCCACCGAAAAAAGACAAGCGCTGCAAAATGTGAGCACCCGCGCGGGAACCGGCGCGGGTTGGGCCCTTCCAAGGTGTATATTGACCCGGTCAGAGGTAAACGTATGGGCCAGAAACTGAAAATCGCAGGGTGGGTATCGGTCGGCGCGCTCGCGGGCGCGCTGACCACGGTGTCGCTGCAAACCATGGCACGCGGCAGCATGGCACCCTTGCCGCTGGAGGAAATCCAGCAACTTGCCGCCGTGTTCGGCCTCGTCAAGACCGACTATGTGGAGCCGGTGGACGACAAGAAGCTCATCACCGATGCCATCTCGGGCATGGTCGCCAGCCTCGATCCGCACTCGCAGTACTTCGACAAAAAGTCCTTCTCCGAATTCCGTGAAGGCACCACGGGCAAGTTCGTCGGCGTGGGCATCGAGATCACGCAGGAAGACGGATTGATCAAGGTGGTCTCGCCCATCGAGGGCTCGCCAGCCTTCCGCGCCGGGCTCAAGACCAACGACCTGATCACCAAGATCGACGAAACCGCCGTCCGCGGGCTGAGTCTGAACGAGGCTGTCAAGCGCATGCGTGGCCAGCCCGACACCAAGGTCACGCTCACCATCTTCCGCAGGGAAGAGAACCGTACCTTTGCCGTCACGATCACGCGCGAAGAGATCAAGACACAGTCCGTCAAGGGCAAGATGGTCGAGCCCGGCTACGGCTGGATTCGTCTGTCGCAGTTCCAGGAACGCACGGTGGACGACTTCGTGCGCAAGGTCGAGGAACTGTACAAGCAGGACCCGCAGCTCAAGGGCCTGGTGCTGGACCTGCGCAACGACCCCGGCGGCCTGCTGGACGCCGCCGTGGCCATTTCCGCGGCCTTCCTGCCTGCGGACGTGGTGGTGGTCACCACCAACGGGCAGCTTGCGGAGAGCAAGGCCACGTTCAAGGCGTCGCCCGACTTCTACGCCCGCCGTGGCAGCAGCGACCCGCTCAAACGCCTGCCTGCGGCCATCAAGAAGGTGCCGCTGGTGGTGCTGGTCAACGAAGGCTCTGCCTCGGCCAGCGAGATCGTGGCCGGTGCCCTGCAGGACCACAAGCGCGCCACCATCATGGGCAGCCAGACCTTTGGCAAAGGTTCGGTGCAAACCGTACGCCCCCTGGGGCCGGACACCGGAATCAAGCTGACCACGGCGCGCTACTACACACCCAGCGGCAAATCCATCCAGGCGCGCGGCATCGTCCCCGACGTGATGGTGGACGAGACCGCCGAGGGCAGCCCCTTTGCCGCCCTGCGCATGCGCGAGGCCGACCTGGAAAAGCACCTGGGCAACGGCCAGGGCGAGGAAAAGCCCGACCCCGAACGCGAAAAAGCCCGCGAGGAAGCCCGCAAGCGCCTGGAGGAAGAGGCGAAGAAGCCCCTGGCCGAGCGCAAACTCCCCGAGTTCGGCACCGACAAGGACTTCCAGCTTGCCCAGGCCCTGAACCAGTTGCGTGGCAAGCCCGTGCTGGTGAGCAAGACCCAGACCGAGCGCAAGGAAGAAAAGAAGGAGCAGTAAGCCGCTGCCGCCTTCGCCCACCGGGGCCGGTTGCACACCGGCCCTTTTTACTGCCCCGCCCACCCATGACCGACGACCAGCTCCTGCGCTATTCCCGCCACATCCTGCTCGATGAGGTCGGCATCGAGGGGCAGGAGCGCATTCTGGCGGCGCACGCACTGGTCATTGGCGCTGGCGGCCTGGGTTCCCCAGTAGCGCTGTACCTGGGCTCGGCGGGCGTGGGCCGGATCACGCTGGTGGACCACGACGTGGTGGACCTGACCAACCTGCAGCGCCAGATCGCCCACACCACACAGCGCGTGGGCCAGCCCAAAGTGGCATCGGCTGCACAGGCGGTGCAGGCCATCAACCCTGACGTGCAGGTGACCGCGCTGCAGGAGCGCGTGGACACCCAGCGCCTGCACGCACTGGTGCAGGAGGCCACGGTGGTGCTCGACTGCTCGGACAACTACGCCACGCGCCAGGCGGTCAATGCCGCCTGCGTGCGCCTGGGCAAGCCGCTGGTGGCGGGAGCGATCATCCGCTTCGATGCGCAGATCACCGTCATCGACCCGCGCGAGTCCAGCACCCCCTGCTACGCCTGCCTGTTCGACCCGGCGGCGCAGTTCGAGGAAGTGGCCTGCTCCACCATGGGCGTGTTTGCTCCGCTGGTGGGCGTGGTGGGTGCCCTGCAGGCCACCGAGGCGCTCAAGCTCGTGGCGGGCGTGGGCACCTCGCTGGCCGGGCGTTTGCTGATGCTGGACGGCCGGAGCATGGAATGGAGCAGCCTGCGCACCGCGCGCAATCCGGCCTGCCCGGTGTGCGGTACGGCCCACATCCCGCCAGCCCAGTAGGAATGCGCCTACGCGCAGCGCTTGCCTGCGCTGGCAGCCCGTTGCCGCCCGTCACGATAGAGTGGGCTCGCCACATCCCGAAAGGCCGCTGTGAAGCTCCGCACCTTCTTCGTCGAAGACAACCCCACCATCCGCGAGAACCTGATCGGCACGCTGCAAGAGCTGGCCGCCGTGGAGCCCGTGGGCATGGCCGACAACGAAGCCACCGCCTGCCAATGGCTGGACGCCCACACGCAGCACTGGGACCTGGTCATCGTGGATGTGTTCCTGCGCCAGGGCACCGGCCTGGGCGTGCTGGCGGCCTGCCGGCGCCGCCAACCAGGGCAGCGCGCGGTGGTGCTCAGCAACTACGCCACGCCCGACGTGCGCCGGCGCTGTGCCCAACTGGGCGTGGACGCGGTGTTCGACAAGTCGGGCGATATCGAGGCGCTGGTGGACTACTGCCGCGAACTGGCGGCGCATCTCAGTGATCCATTGCACGAACGCGGCACCCACAGCGGATGAAACCGGCGCGCCCCAAGCCAGGGCTCCCGCGCAAGGGCCGCCCCGCCGCGCCGGGAGCGTCCCCCTGCCCGCATTGCGCAGCAATGCGAGAGCGGGGGGAAGGTGCGCAGCACCTCAGGGGGGTGTTACATCACTTCAATCGATCAGACGGTTCTTGAGCGCGTAGTACGTCAGGTCGCTGTTGGTGGACAGGCCCATTTTTTCGAGCAGGCGCGTGCGGTAGGTGCTCACCGTCTTGACGCTCAGCGACAGCGCCTGGGCGATGTCCCCGGCCGTTTCGCCGCGTGCGAGCTTCAGGAACACCTGGAATTCACGCTCGGACAACTGCTCGTGCACCGGCACGTCCTCCTTGCGGTTCAACTGCTGGGCCAGCAAGTCGGCGACGGCGGGTGTCACGTAGCGGCGCCCCTGCGCAATGGTGCGGATGGCCTCGACAATGGTCTCAGGCTCGCATTCCTTGTTGAGATAGCCGCTGGCACCCTGGCGGATCAGGCTGATGGCGTAATGCTCCTCGGGGTACCCACTGAGCACCAGAATGCCCATGTGCGGCGCCTTGGCGCGCAACTGCGCCAGCACGTCGATGCCGCTGCGCCCCGGCATGGCCAGGTCCATGACCAGCACCTGAATGTCCTGCTGGTGCACCAGGTCGATGGCCTCGCGTCCGTTGGCGGCCTCGCCCACCACGCGCAGGTCCACATGCTCGGACAGAAACTGGCGCAGCCCCGAGCGCACAATCGCATGGTCGTCCACGATACCTACATTGATCATCGAATCGGCTCTCCCTGCGCGCCGCCAGCCACGGCGGCGGCGGCGTTCGACCCATTATCCTGATTTGCATGCTTCGTCCACACCGCCCCCTGCGATGGCCCCATGCCCTGCAACGCCTTGCCGTGGTGCTGCCCCTGGCGGTGCTCGCGGCACTGGCACTGGTGGGCATCAACGAGGCGGGCTACCAGCGCTCACACCAGGCTTTGCAGCAACTGGCGCACAGCCAGGCCACACACTCCAGCGTCAACCGGCTGTTGCAGGACATGCTCGACGCCGAAACCGGCCTGCGCGGCTACCTGCTCACGGGCGATGAGCGCTATCTCGACCCCTACAAGGCCGGGATCGCCACGCTGCAGGACGACCTGGAACAACTGCGAAGCCTGGTGGCCGACACCCCCGAGGACAGACAGCACTACGAGGCACTCGCCCGCACCATCACCACCAAGCTTTCGGAAATGGCGCTGAGCCTGGACCTGCGCCGCAAGGAGCGGCAGGACGCCTGGCAGTTCGTGCTCTCCACCGACGTGGGCAAACAGCACATGGATGCGATCCGCCTGCATGCACGCGCCCTGATTGACAGCAGCAACGCACAGGTGGCACGTGGGCAGGCGGAGATCGAACGCGCATTGTGGGGCTCGCGCCTGGGCATCGCGCTGGCCACCGCTGTAGGCCTGCTGGCGTTCTACCGCTACCTGCGCCAGACCCAGGCCCTGCAACAGGCCACGGCCCGCGAACAACAAGCCCTGGAGAGCGAGCGCGAACGCCTGGAGGCCCTGGTGCGCGCGCGCACCGCATCGCTCAGCGCGCTGGCCAACCACCTGCAGCAGGTGCGCGAGGACGAACGCGGCCACCTGGCACGCGAGCTGCACGACGAACTCGGCGCCCTGCTCACCGCCGCCAAGCTGGATCTGGCGCGCCTCAAATCCCGCATCGGCACCAGCGGCCCTGAGGTGCAGGAGCGCCTGCAACACCTGGGCGCCACGCTCAACCAGGTGATTGCGCTCAAGCGCCGCATCATTGAAGACCTGCGTCCCTCGGCGCTGGCCAACCTGGGGCTGGCCACAGCACTGGAGATTCTGGCGCGCGAGTTTTCGGAACGCGCGGGCCTGTCCGTGCAGGCCCAGGTGGACGAGGTGCGCCTGAACGACGCCGCACAACTGGCCGTGTACCGCCTGGTGCAGGAGTCGCTCACCAACATCGGCAAAAACGCCCAGGCGCGCCAGGTCCACGTGCGCGTGCAGCCCCAGGGGGCGCAGGTCGTGGTCACGGTGCACGACGATGGCATCGGCTTTGAGCCCGCCACCCTGGGCCACGGCGGCCATGGCCTGGCCGGCATGCGCCAGCGCATAGAGGCCATGGGCGGCCAGTGGCAGGTGCAGTCCACGCCAGGTCAGGGCACGACCGTGCACGCCTGGCTGCCGACATCGGGGTAAGCTCGCGCCATGCAGGTCTATCCATGCAGCCATTGCGGCCACCTGGTGTTTTTTGACAGCATGCACTGCGTGCGCTGCGGCAGCACGCTGGCCTTTGTGCCGGAAGCCATGGCCCTGCGCGCACTCGAACCCACACCAGGGCAAGCCCCAGCGCTATGGCAGGCGCGCAGCCCTGCACCCGGAGCGGCACGCTACCGCCTGTGCACGCACCGCGACGACGGGGGCGGCTGCAACTTCGCCCTGCCCGCCCACAGCCCGCACCACCTGTGCCCGGCCTGCCGCCAGACGCACATGCTGCCCCCGCTGGCCGACCCCTTGCTGCGCCAGCACTGGGCACGCATCGAGGCAGCCAAGCGCCAACTGTTCTACACCCTGGCGCGCCTGGGCCTGCAAGGCACAGCCGACAACGCCGACGCGCAGGACAGCCCCCGCTACGCCCTGCTGGCCGACCTGACGGACGGGCCAGCCATCCTCACCGGGCACCAGGGCGGCACCATCACGCTGAACGTGGCCGAGGCCGACGATGTGGAGCGCGCGCGCCGCCGCCTGGCCCTGCACGAACCCTACCGCACGCTGCTGGGCCACCTGCGACATGAATCAGGCCACTTCTACTGGGAACGGCTGGTGCAGCAAGGCGGCCGGCTGGACGCCTTTCGCGCCCTGTTTGGCGACGAGCGCCGGGACTACGCCGCCGCGCTGTCTGCCCACTATGCAGACGGCCCACCACCCGACTGGCAAGAACAGCATGTCAGCGCCTACGCCACCGCTCACCCCTGGGAAGACTGGGCCGAGACCTGGGCGCATTACCTGCACATGGTCGATCTGCTGGAGACCGCTTCCGCATACGACACCGCCCTGCGGGTGCCCGGCGCCGACGGCATCGTACGCGAGCAAGTCGCCAACCCGTTCGCCCACCCCGCGCCAACGTTCGACACCCTGGTGCGCCAATGGGTGCCGCTGACGCTGCTGCTCAACAGCCTGAACCGCAGCCTGGGTCAGCCCGACGCCTACCCCTTTGCCCTGTCGGCTGGGGCATGGTGCAAGCTGCGCTTTGTGCACGACACGGTGCAGCAGGCCAGCAGCAGTTGAATCACGCCCGCGCTGCGCGACCCAGCTTCTGCATCAGCCGCTCGTGCACCACGGGCGAGACGAACTGCGCCACGTCGCCGCCCAAAGTGGCAATCTCGCGCACCAGCGTGCTGCTGATGGACTGGTAGCGGCTGTCAGGGGTGAGGAACACCGTCTCCACCTGCGGCATGAGAGCGCGGTTCATGCCTGCAAGTTGGAACTCGTAATCGAAGTCGGTGCCCGAGCGCAGGCCGCGCACCATGGCACAGGCCCCACGCGCGGCGGCAAAGGCCGTCACCAGCCCCTCGAAGGGCTCGACCTGCACCTGGGGGCAGTCGCGCAGCGCCTCGCGCGCCATGTCCATGCGCTCGTCCAGGCTGAACAGCGTTTTCTTGTGGTGTGCAATGGCCACGGCGACGATCACGCCGTCAAACAGGCGGGCCGTGCGGCGCAGCAGGTCTTCATGCCCCAGGGTGATGGGATCAAAGGTTCCAGGGTAAACAGCGAGTAGTTTGCGTGACATGTCTTTGGGGCTCCCAGGCACCACACCACGTTGACGAGCGGTGCAGCCGTTTCTATTCACGCGTCACGGTAGCAGATTCGGCGAACCCGTACCGCGCCACCACGCACCGACCGCAGCATACAGGCACGCGGTGATGCCCCACCCCACGGGATCCTGCAAGACTGGCAAGGCACGAACGCTCCGACGGACTGCCTGCGGTCCACAAGGTGGATAGGGTGGTTCATTTGCTTCTATTTTGATAGCTGCCAGCGCTTGATGGACGAGCGCTTGATGCCAATTTTTCTCTTATTTTTTGATATAGATCTGGTCAAAGCTGGCGTGGTCCGCAAAGTGGTCCTTGGCGGCCTTTTCCCAACCACCAAAGGCGGCATCGATGGTGAACAGTTGCAGCGCAGGGAACTGCTTGGCGTACTTGGCCTTGGCTTTCTCGGAGATGGCCGGGCGGTAGAAATGCCGGCCCACGATGTCCTGGCCTTCCTCGGTGTAGAGGTACTTCAGGTAGGCCTCGGCCACGGCGCGCGTGCCTTTGCGGTCTGCGTTCTTGTCCACCACGGTGACGGCGGGCTCGGCCAGGATGGACAGCGAGGGATAGACCACATCGACTTTGCTGCCGAACTCCTTCTCCAGCAGATAGGCCTCGTTCTCCCAGCTGATGAACACATCGCCCTGGTTGCGCTGCGCGAAGGTCACCGAAGAGCCACGCGCACCGGTATCGAGCACCGGCACATTGGCGTACAGCCTGGTCACAAAGTCTTTGGCCTTGGCATCGCCACCGTACTTGCGCTTGGCGAACTCCCACGCCGCCAGGTAGTTCCAGCGCGCGCCGCCCGAGGTCTTGGGGTTGGGCGTGATGACGCTGATGCCGGGCCTGACGAGGTCGTCCCAGTCCTTGATGCCCTTGGGGTTGCCCTGGCGCACCACCAGCACGATGGTCGAGATGTAGGGCGCACTGTTGTGCGGCAAGCGCTTCTGCCAGTCCTTGGGAATCCAGCCGCCGTTGGCGTGCAACGCGTCGGTGTCGCCAGCCAGGGCCAGGGTGGCCACGTCGGCCTCCAGCCCGTCGATGATGGAGCGCGCCTGCTTGCCCGAGCCGCCATGGCTTTGCTTGATGGTCAGGTCCTGGCCGGTCTGGGCCTTCCAGTGCTTGGCAAAGGCCTGGTTGAACTCCACGTACAGCTCACGCGTCGGGTCGTAGGACACGTTGAGCAGGGTCACGCCCTGCGCCCAGGCCGATGCGGCGCCCAGGGTCAGTACAGCGGCGGCCAGGGGACGCTGGATGAAACGACGGCGAAAATTCATGGTGTAGTTCCTGTGGTTTTGTGGTGTGGTGAAAGGATTGTGGAATCCACACTTCAAAACTGGAACTACTGTGTTTTTGGTTTTTTATTGCCAAAACATCTAAAAACCCGGTAAACCGGCGCCCCCCAGGCCTGAGCTCCCGCGCAAGGGCCGCCCCGCAGGCGCCACAAGGGGGTGTTTATCTCACGCCCGTCGCAGCAGGTGCGCATGCACCGCACCGGCGCGCAGGTGGCGGTGCAGCGCCAGGCCCAGGGAGGCCAGGGCGGCTTCGTCCCAGGCTTGTGGAGCCTCCAGATAGACCCAGCCCTGGGGGCCCACGGCCTGGGCTGCGGCCTGGAGCGCGGGCTGGAACAGCGCGCTGTCGAACGGCGGATCGAGCAGCACCAGGTCCAGGCTGGCGGCAGCGCACTGGCGCAGGGTGGCCACGCCGTCGCCCCGGCGCACCTGCACGCTGCGGGCCTGCAGGCGCTGCACATGCTGCTGCAGGCGCGCCAGCAGTTCACCGTCCTGCTCTACCAGCACCACCGACGCTGCGCCACGCGAAGCGGCCTCCAGCCCCAGGGCGCCGGTGCCGGCAAAGGCGTCCAGGCAGCGCCAGCCAGTCAAATCCTGGCCCAGCCAGTTGAACAGGGTTTCACGCACGCGGTCGGGCGTGGGGCGCAGGCCGGGGCGCTGGGGCACAGGCAGGCGGGTGCGCTTCCATTGCCCGCCGATGATGCGGATTTCGCCCGCGCCCTGGGCGCCTCGGGCGCGCACTGGCGCTGCGGGGGAGGCTGCGCTGCGGACCGGGGCAGCGGCAGAGGCCACACCTTTACGCAGGGCAGCCTGCACCTTGGCCATGCTCAGGCGGCTGCTCATGGCTGCGCGCCCACCACCACGGTGACCATACGCGCAGGCTGGAGCTTGCGCGCCATGGCAGCCTTGACGTCGGCCACGGTGAGGGCTTCCACGCGGCGCGTCCAGCCATCCAGGTAGTCCAGCGGCAGGCCGTAGGTGGCGATGTTGACCACATTGGCCAGCAGCTTGCGGTTGCTGTCGATGCGCAGCGCAAAGCCGCCCACCAGGTTGTCCTTGGCGGCGCGCAGCTCTTCTTCGGTGGGGCCTTCGGCGACGAAGCGCTCGACCACTTCGCGCGCGACCTGTACGGCCTGCGCGGCCTGGTCGGGCCGGGTCTGCAGGTTGATGCTGAACGCGCCCGCATGCAGGCCCGGCGCAAAGCCGCTGTACACGCTGTAGCTCAGGCCGCGCTTTTCGCGCACCTCTTCGGTCAGGCGCGAGACAAAGCCCCCGCCGCCCAGGATGTGGTTGCCCACCAGCAGCGCGATGAAGTCGGGGTCCTTGCGCGCAAAGCCGGGCTGACCGATGTACACATGGGCCTGGGCCGAGGCAAAGGGGATGTTCTGCTGCGCTGCAGCCTTGAGCGGCTCCACCTCGGGCACGGCGGGCAGCGGGGCGCAGGGGCTGGAGGCCGGCAGGCGCGCCAGCAGCGCAGCCACCAGCAGCCGCGCCTGCGCCTTGCCCACGGCGCCCACGATGTGCACGCGGGCGCGGCAGGCGTCCAGGTGCTGGGCGTGAAAGCGCTGCAGGTCGGCCACCTGGATGCGATCCAGCGTTTGCGGCGTGGGGCGCTGCCCATAGGGGTGGCTGCCAAACACGGCACTGGAAAACGCCTTGGCGGCGACGGTACCGGGGCGGGTGTCGGCCTCGCGCAGGCTGGCGCTCCAGCGCTCGCGCTCGCGTGCCCACACCTCGGGCGGCAAGGCGGGTTCGGCCATCTGGCGCGCGGCCAGGTGCACGGCCTTGTCCAGCAAGGCGGGCTCGGTGAGCGAACGCAGCGAGAAGCTCAGGGCATCGCGCCCGGCACTGGCCTCGAACTGCGCGCCCAGGTCGGCCCAGGCTTCGCCCAGGGCGTTTTCGTCCAGGGCAGCAAAGCCGCGCCCGGCGCGCACGCCCTTGGACACCATACCCGCCAGGGCCTGCGCGAGGCCAGCCTGTTCGGCCGGGTCGCGCCGGGCACCGGCGTCAAAGTCGATCTGCACATCCACCATGGGAATGGCGGGGCTCTCGACCAGCCAGACGCGGGCGCCGCTGGGCTCCTGCCAGTGCTGGATGGGCAGCAACGCCCAGGCGGATTGGGCACAAAAAAGCACTCCAGCGCTTATGAATAAAGCGCGAGCAGCTATTATTTTTATAGCATTCATGGCAATGAATCCTGGGTAGGCCCGGTCGGTGGGCATCAATGGCGGTGGGCTGCGGCGCTGGGCGTGCTGGCCGGGCGGGCGGCGCCCGCAGGCAGGGGCTGGGGCAGCAGGGTGGCCACGGTGAGCTGGTCGTCGCCAAAGTAGCGCTGCGCCACGGCCTGCACCTGCTGCGGCGTGACGGTGCGCAACTGCGCCAGCAGACGGTCTTCGGCGTCCAGCGGCCAGCCCTGCACCCAGTGCTGGCCCAGGCTTTGCGCCTGGCGCATGACCGAATCGCGCTCGTACACCTTGGCGGCGATCCACTGGGTCTTGACGCGCTCCAGCTCGGCCGCACTCACACCGTCGCGGGCCACGCGCGCCAGTTCGGCGCGCAGGGCGTCTTCGACCTGCCGCGCCGTCTTGCCCTGGGCCGGAACGCCCGTGAGCACAAACTGCGACGGCCCGCGCCCCATGACGGAGGCGCCGCTGTCGGCGCTGTCGGCCACGCGCTGAGCGCCCTGGGTGAGCGCGCGCTCCAGGCGTGCACCGTCGTAGCCGCTGAGCACGGCGGAGAGCACGATCAGCGCCAGCGCGTCGCGGTCTTCGGCGCTGGGGGCATCCACCGCGCTGAGTGCGGGCACACGGAACGCCAGCGCCACATAGGCCTGCTCGGCAGGTGCCTTGACCTCAATGCGGCGCAGGCCGCGCTGGGCCGGCTCGGTGCGCGGCTTGCGCGTGGGCACGGCGCGCGTGGGGATGCTGCCGTAGTACTTTTCGGCCAGCGCACGCACCTGCGCCACATCCACATCACCCGCCACCACCACGGCGGCATTGCCCGGCACGTACCACTGGCGGTGGAACTGGCGCACATCCTCGGGCGTCATGGCGTCCAGGTCGCTCATCCAACCGACGATGGGCCGCCGGTAGGGCGAGGCGGTGAAGGCCGCCGCGCTGAGCTGCTCCCACAACAGGGCGCGCGGCTGGTCTTCGGTGCGCAGGCGGCGCTCTTCCTTGACGACCTCGATCTCCTTGCGGAATTCGGCGTCGGGCCATTCGTTGTGGGCAAAGCGGTCGGCTTCCAGGCGCATCACGTCTTCGAGCCGGTGCGCCGGAATCTGCTGGTAGTAGCCGGTGTAGTCCAGGCTGGTGAAGGCGTTTTCCTGCCCGCCCAGGGCTGCCACGCGGCGCGAGAACTCGCCCGGCGGCACGCTGCGCGAGCCCTTGAACATCATGTGCTCCAGCACGTGGGCCACGCCCGAGGTGCCATCGACCTCGTCCATGGAGCCCACGCGCAGCCAGACCATGTGCACCGCCGTGGGCGCACGCCGGTCGGGCTGCACGATGAGCTGCATGCCGTTGGAGAGCTGGAACTGCTGCGGCCCCGCCGCTGCCTGCGCTGCGGCAGGGGTTGCGGGCGCACGCGCCGGTTGCGCCAGGGCAGCCCCGGCGACAAGACAGGCCCACAGGGCCAGGAGGGGTGTGGCGTGTTTCATAGAATGCAGTGATTCTACGAACCCACCAATGTTCAGTTTTTTCAAGAAGAAACCCACGCCTGCGCAGCCCACCGAGGGCAGCGCACCCGCACAGCCGACCGCGCCCTCGCCCGTTTCGCCGCCTGCCGAACCACCGCCCAAGCCCGCCGCCACCGGCGATGCCGACGCCGGCGGCCTGTTTGGCTGGCTGAACAAGCCCATCGCGCCATTGAACGCAGATGCCGCGCCCCCCGTGGCCGTGCCGCCTGCGGCTCCTGCGGCCCCAGCACCTGAAGCGCAGGTGCTGCCGGCCCCCGCAGCGCCGTCGATACCCGCGCCCACAGCAGACGCTCCGCCCCCGGCGCCACCCGCCGCACCGGAACCTGCGGCGCCCGCTGCCCCTGCCCCTGCC
>Ga0116193_1000257_pt1 | contig 52101 bp, 34 predicted proteins | sample AD_UKC115_MetaG_FD_89892 | JGI IMG/M metagenome (GOLD analysis project Ga0116193, IMG submission 89892) | Active sludge microbial communities of municipal wastewater-treating anaerobic digesters from Hong Kong - AD_UKC115_MetaG | ecosystem: Engineered > Bioreactor > Anaerobic > Digestate... | reverse complement strand
ATAATGATTAGGGTCACTTTTCGTGTTTCAAACAAGATAATTTACGATTGAATCCAAAATAATGAATAGTTTGCTAATACCATTCATCCTCTTCACTTTCATCATTATAGGATTCCGTAATTCCTTTATAGGTAATTTGAATCGTATTATATTGATGGTCTGGGGCAAAGAATTGCACTTTCACTTCTATTTGATCATTATTCAGATTAAATGCTTTCAAATTGAGTACTCCGGCATTCCAAAGAATTTTAGAATAAGTAACATCACGTACAATCAAAGGAGATTCTATATTGAATTCAATAAAATTATAAGTTGGCGTATCGGCGTCATCTTCTTCATATTCAAAAATAACTTCATTAAATCTAAAACAGCCATTACCAGTAAAGGATATGTCTTCATTATCGATTCCGGAAGGCATCAAAACAGAGGTCGTTGAAATTTCCAAATTCAGAGAACTATTGGGGTTGGTATTTTCCGACATCGTCACGAGCCATTTTCTTCCTGTTGTATTTTCAATAGTAACTTCCACGGAATCATCCATAAATGAAGAAAAATTATATGGATAGTAGTATAATAATTCCTCAGTGGAGTTGGCATAGTAAAAAACAGACCAAACAGCTCCTGCATCGGCAAGAGATTGATTATTGCGCACAATTTTATAGGTAAGGACAGAACCATCATAAAGTCCCCAGGAACCATCAGATTCGAGTCGTATTTTATAATCGGCAAAAAGACTATCTTCAATCGCTGTTTGGATTGTGGGAGCAGCATCATGCCAATAATTGAAATGGAAAGCCACATTTACAAACTTCTGAAGAGTTTGATTCATCGAGAAGTTCCAGGCATCATAAATTTGTTTTCCTTTTTCGGTTCTATTTCCATGAGGTTCCGGTTGGTCCAATATACAACCATTCAAAAGGAATGCCAATCCTATTATATAAGCAAAAAGCAACCTGTTTTTTTTCATATCACCCTCCTATTTATTAACATTAAATCTATATCCGAAACCTGCGGTCACAATACCTTTTGCCCCAATTCCCAATTCCGAAAAACCATACCATTTTTTACCGACAGAAACGCCTATCGACGTTAGTTGGAAAAACGGGTCTATATCAAAAGATTTTGTCTGTTGCGTATGCAGCAGCGAAAACATCACTCCAAGACTAATTCCCGAATACATGGTTACATACTTAGTATTAATCCACGAAAACCTAATTGCCGGTGCAATAGCAAAAAAATGTTCTTTTGTATAACCTACTGCATCTCTTGTTGCACGATCATACTCTTGATTGAAAATTCCTGTGTAAGAAAAAAGTCCTCCCACCCAAAACCATTTTTTTACTCTAAACATGTGGCTGAATGTCAGCGGACATGTTGTTATACGCATTCCTCTGTATGTATCGGGAGCAAACCAATTTTCTTGTTCATCAGAAAAAACATCAAAGAAAATAAAAGGTTCTGAGCTATACATTTTCATAATCAGAGGATCGCCAATCCCAAATTGACATTCATGACGAGGAAAAACATAGGATAGTTTCAGACTGTCAGATTGCTGCGCCTGCATTTGGAAAATAGCCAATAAAGAAATCATTCCCAAAAAAAATATTTTAATTTTCATATAAAAAAAATTAATAATTACATATCAATATAACAAGATATTTCATGTATAAATAAAAACAAAGATACTAAAAAATATATTGTAGCATTCACCAAGAATAAGAAATATTATTTTTATTCTTCTTTAAGAATATCTGCGTAAAATCCAACCATTTTATTAATAATCAAATCATTATTATGGTATAAGACTACAAAATTACGCGCATTTTCCCCGATAATCTTACAAATATCAGGTGTTTTGATACACTTCTCAACAGCATGAATAAAGTCTTCCTTATTATCAGCAATAATGAGATGTTTTCCATTTTCAATTTCAAGTCCTTCGGCTCCTATGGATGTAGTAATGATTGTTTTTCCGAGCGCCATTCCCTCAATAATTTTAACTCTGACACCACTTCCGGAAAGAATTGGCACAATCATTATATCCTTAGAGTGCATAAATTCCTGAGCATCGGCAACTTCTCCGAGAATGATTACATTAGGTAATTGGAGGGTTTTTAATTTGGATGGAATATGGCGTCCGGCAATAGTAAATGTAAGTTGAGGAAATTTTGCGTGCATCTCTTCCCAAACTTCATTAAGGAACCAATCAACCCCTTCCATGTTGGGTTTCCAATCTAAACTTCCTAAATGAAATAACTGCGGATTTTCAGACGGGATATAATCTTCTTCTGCATAATCAGTCGGATCAATTCCGAAAGCAATTACTGTTCCCGAAGTATTAGGAAACTGTTCATGAAAATAATCATAATCTTGCTCTGAAATCGTCATATACCCATCAATTTGACTAAAAACAGAAAGTTCAAATCGTTTCAACTTCTTTGCCAAAATTGAAAAGGCAAATTTCTTTAAAAGGGATGATTGTTGTTTGGCCAATCTTTCCCAAATTTTATGTTCAATATTGTGTGCACGGAGAAGAATCTTCGCTGTCGAATATTGCTTAATTACCGGGATATAGGGTGCTGCAAAAATGGATTCAAGTTGTATTAAATCAAATGATTGAGATTTTAAAACTTGTATTAATTTATTAGAAAAATCCTTGGAAAAAAATCTATTTACATAATAAGACTGATTGAGGATTATGGATTTCGCAGCTAAAAAATAATTTATTTTAGTATCCACGGAGACAGTTTCAAAAGCAGTTTTTTGGCAATATTCAGCAGAAAGTTCATGTTCACTAAAGGAATGTTTAGGCGTTGACATGGCCAATACTTTTACTTCATGACCTTGTTTTAGCAATCCCTGAGTGAGGTTATTCATTGCAATACAACCACCGTCTTTGGCCGGTAAAGGAGGTTTATGACACAGCTGGAGTATTCTCATAATTATTGACGCTTAGAAACGAATATTTTTTTGAACCATTTTTCATAAGTTTCAATTGAAAGAACGGCGGAATCTACTGTTGCTTTATAGGTCAAGAAGATACAGATTGGCAACAAAATCGCTGTAGAAAGCCACATTCCGAAAGTAACTGAAATATTGCTCTCCTTGGCAATATTTTCGCCTATAAGAGATAAGGCAAAATGAAGTGTAAAGAAAAATACCGTAATCACAAGTGGAATTCCGATTCCTCCTTTTCGTATAATTGCACCAAGTGATGCCCCTATAAAAAAGAAAAGAAAACATGAAAGGGCTAAAGTAAACTTTCTATGTAATTCAATTTGATTTCTTTTAAGATTACTATATTGTTCTTGAATTCTCTCATGTTGATAAAAGAGTGATGCTGAACCTATTTCAGCGTATTGGCAAGCATAATTGAGCACTTCTTGTTTTTTTTGTCCTGAGAGAGAAGCAAAAGCATATTTAAATTCATTTTCGCCCAATTTAGATATAGAATCTTTATAAATAAAGCGAGAATAAAATTGAAGGCTTTCCATATAATCACTTGTCAGTTCTTTTTTCATAGAATTCATCTCTATTTGAATGGTATCAATTCTTTTAGAAAGTTGTTTCACTGTAGGCAGTAATCGTTCTGTAAAAAAAGACGCATCGGAGGTACGTTGAAATTCGAATGTAGATAAATCAAATTTTTTATATTGTTTTTTAAAGTGAGCACGCGTCAGTGCATGTTTGCCATATTGTTCATTATCGGCAATACTCTCATCCCAGTAATAACCTTCGTATAGTGTTAAAAGGAAAAATTTATCATCAGGAGTCATTTGCATTGTTCCTCTTCTAGCGTACGTAATTGTTGTATTCCCTTGTCTGCGGGAATGATCATAAATCAAAATATCTTTGACATTTTCTTGATTTTTGTCTTTAGAACCAATACGAATAATATAGTTAGGTAATCCATCATAAAAAACACCTTCATCAATTTTAAAAGCTTGTTTTAAAGTTTTGATATCATAATAGCGGCATGATGCTTTTGCACTTGCAATTGGGGCTATATTATTAGCAAACCAAAATGTAAATACCCCGATAAACAACGAAAATACTGCAATTGGCAACATAATTTTCACAAGAGGAATTCCTGATGCTTTCATTGCCACCAATTCATATCGTTCTCCTAAATTACCAAAAGTCATAAGAGAAGCGAGGAGAACCGCAAGCGGCATTGCCATAGACACGAAAGAAGCGGAAGCATAAAAAATAAACTCAAGAATAACGTGAATTTCAAGTCCTTTGCCAACGACATCGTCCACATATTTCCACAGAAATTGCATCAGCAAAATAAAAATAGCAAGGAAAAAGGTAAGGATAAAAGGTCCTATGAAGTTTTTCAGTAAATACCTATAAATTATTTTCACAAAAGAAAAAATTTAAAAATCTGCAAGTGTCACGGGCAGTTGATTTAATGCAATCTTTGTTTGTTCATCATTCGGGGGAGTTCCATGCCATTTATGAGTTCCCATCATAAAATCTACCCCCATACCCATTTCCGTTTTCATAAGAATTACGACAGGCATTCCTTTTCCGGATTCGCTTTTAGCTTGTTGGAGACCTTCTATTACCTCTCCCATATTATTGCCATTCATTTCTATCACTTTCCAATCAAAAGCATCAAACTTGGCTTTAAGATTTCCGAGAGAAAGCACTTCATCGGTTGGACCGTCAATTTGTTTTTTATTATAATCGACAATTGCAATCAGATTATCTACTTTTTTAGCCGCAGCAAACATAAAAGCTTCCCAAGGTTGTCCTTCTTGCAGTTCTCCGTCACCTGTCAGAACATATATTAAATGCTCATCTCCATTATTTTTCTTAGCCAATGCGGAGCCAATAGCTATGGAAATTCCTTGTCCCAGTGATCCCGAAGACACTCTGATTCCGGGTAAATGTTTTGAAGCGGTAGGATGCCCTTGTAAGCGTGAAGAAATTTGTCGAAATGTTGCTAATTCTTCTATCGGGAAAAAACCTCTGCGAGCCATAACACTATAGAGAACAGGAGTCAAATGCCCATTAGAAATAAAGAACATATCTTCTCCTTTCCCCGGTACCGAAAAAGTTTCGGGGGAGGTCTGCAACACCTCAAAAAAGAGGGCTGTAATCAAATCAGCGCATCCGAGTGAGCCTCCGGGGTGACCGGACTGTGCTGCATGGACCATTCTTATAATATCTCGACGAACTTGAGCTGCAATTTTTTCCAGATTCTCGATTTTATTCATATACTTAATTAATTGATAACCTCTCTTTTATATTGTATTTCTTCTTCCAGATTAACGAGAAAATATACTCCTATCATCGTCAGTAATTCCATATTTTTCAAATAGAAAAAATCCTTTAAGAATTCCACATCTCCTTTTACTGTTCCTGCAATTGTAGGTTTATATCTCAACACAACTTGATTTTTCTCATTTGTCCAGCCCCATTGATTTTTCCAAAGATTAATAATACTAAAATAGAACGGCATTTCATTTAATATTATTTTAGTCTTTGACATTAAATCCAGATATGAAATTGCACTTATCTGTTCACTTTTTTCTTTTTTTATTGTAATATAAGGTTTAAAGAACCCTTTTCTTTCAAAAATAAAGGAGCCTTCATAAGTTTCAGCTCGTGCGAATGTATTTTGGATGATATCAAGCGCTCCATAAGAATCATCTCCCGATCTTATTTCATAAAAATTCTTTATCACATCAGGTTTAATGATTTGAAGTGTTGTAATAGGGCTTTCACTAAACATTTTCATCATCTGTATTCTCAATTAAAATTTACAATTCTATAGAAGCTGAAATTTTGGCTGAAATTTCTTTAAATTCGTTATCGGTTAATTTCAGTTTAGGGTTAGAAAAATTCAGGTCACCAACATGATTAATGGGTACAAGGTGAATGTGGGTATGCGGTACTTCGAGACCAATAACAGCCACTCCAATTCTAAGACAAGTTACATTCTTTTTAATAGCTACAGCTACTTTTTTAGCAAAGACAATCATGTCGGAAAGCATCTCATCATCAAGGTCAAAAATATAATCATTTTGGATTTTAGGCACAACCAAGGCGTGTCCTTTACTTAAAGGAGAAATATCAAGAAATGAAATAAACTTTTCATTTTCTGCTAATTTATAGCAAGAAATTTCACCTTTAATAATCTTTGTAAATATTGTATCCATGATTAACGTGATATTTTAATAATTTGAAATTCCATAATACCTCTCGGTGTTTGAATTGAAACCACATCATTTTTTTTCTTTCCCAGCAATCCTTTTGCTATAGGAGAATTAATCGATAGTTTCCCTGATCTAAAATCTGCTTCAGATTCCGGAACAAGTGTATAGGTACTATTCTCATTTGTTTTTAAATTTTTAATTTCAATAATGGAATAGATAAGGACTTTAGATTTATCCAACTTTGAATCATCCAAAACACGTGCATTCGAGATTAAATTACGTAATCTTGCAATTTTAAGTTCCAAATGTCCCTGAGCATCTTTGGCTGCGTCGTATTCAGCATTTTCCGACAAATCGCCTTTATCACGAGCTTCGGCAATCATTGCTGAAATTTTTGCTCTTTCAGTAGTTTCTAATTGTGCTAACTCCGCTTTTAATGCAGCTAATCCCTCTTCGGAATAATACTTAATTTCATTCATAATTCAATAATAATATAATAAAACTGGTTTTTACATAAGAAAACTAAAGAGACTTAAAAAGCCTCCTTAGTATTTTTAATATTAAGAAAGGAATAATATCCTTTATAACTCTACTTTAATACCGATATAATGGTTTCCTTTCCATCGGTTTGTAAATCTGTAAGCGTAGTCGAGGAGGAGTCTGGTATTACCTTTTGATTTTTTTACGAGTGGTATTCCGAGAGAAACTCCGGCTGAAGGACCGCTGTACCAAGTTGTTGAAGTGTTCGGGTTCCACATTCCATTTTCGATATTGTACCCTCCTCTCACCATAAAATAGCGACTAAATCCGTATTCAATACCAAGAGAGAAGAGGTCACTTGAAAATGAGTTTGCAGTAAAAGATGCGGCTACTGTAATTCTGTGTTCGGCATCCTCTCTGGTTAAACCTTCATCTTTTCTATCTTGTTTATCCATCTCTTTATATTCACCTGTCCAAATAAGAAAATCGTAGGAAGCTCCTAAAGTAAGTAAAGATGGCATTTCATATTCCGCCGATCTTTGTTCCATGGTAAGTTCATGATCTGTTGTATTAACCACGCCACGTACTGAAAGTCCATCGCCTTTATAGCTCATAGGAAGTCCAATATTTTTCATCGTAATACCTATTTTAAAGTTTTCATAAGGTCCTGCGAGATATTGAATTCCTGCATCGATAGCAAAACCGGTTGCACTTGCATCGGAGATACTTTCGTTAATCAATTTCACGGATACTCCTCCGTGAATAAATTTATTGAATGATTTTGCATAAGAGAGTCCAATATACATCAAATTGGGAGAAAAATTCCCCATTCCACCTTCGGGTTGATTCACTGATGTAATTTGAATATCACCAAATCCCATTGTAAAAACGGATAAACCCAGAACTCCATAATCTTTTCTTGATCCGTCTTTAGCTTTCCTCGAAAGGTGTTGTCCGATAGAGAAAGAATTAATCCCTATACCTGCACCAGATCCTACAAGATATTGAGTTCTAGTAAATCCGAATTCTGTTTTCTTAACGAAAGAGAGTCCGGCAACATTAGAAAAAATGGCTTCCAGTCCGCGAATTTCAGCTACTCCGGCAGTTCCCCATCCATTCGTTCTGGCATACGGGTCTATAAGCAAGTGTTGTGATCCCGCTTGTCCTGAACGGTCTTTATTTCCTGCAAACGAATCAAGAGAAGCGCCCGCAAATATGCCTATTAACGCAATAATTATTAATCTTTTATATATTTTATTCATGGTTTCTGATATTTTATAATTTAACATAATTAAAGGTTAAAAAGCATTCAAGTCAGTTGGTCTCATTGCAGCAAAGAATTTCAGAGTTTTCTCTCCTACTCCCGGTACTTGAACATGAATAATATACATTCCACTAGCAATCGGAATTCCTGCATTGTTTTTGAGATTCCAATCTACGAAAGTAGATCCGCTATCTCCTTTAGATAACTTTCTTACTAAGATTCCATTAACCGTATAGATAGAAATGGTACAGGTTTGAGGAAGATTTACTATTTTAACAACATTATCCAACGCGGAAGATTCATATGCTGAAAAACCATAGTAAGGATTAGGAACAATATTAATATTATCCAACGCTGAAACTGCAACATCATTCACATTATTTTTAATTGCAATATTCTTAGTAGAGAATTTAAACATCGGGAAGTTGTCATTTTGCACTGTTTCAGGAGCGGTTCCTTTAGCAGATAACCATCTCATATATGGACGAGTAACACGTATTTTAATGGTAACATCATTCGACAGCCATAAGTTTTCTTTTTTCTCAACTGCCATTGGAATATTCGTCCACATAATATTGTTAAAGAGTTCATTCTTTTTCTGTTTTCTAGTATCATTATGAGTTGAACCATCTACAAAATTGCTAAATTTATTTTTCAACCAAGCTCCTTCGTCGTATGACGGACAGTCAATTGTTTGGTTATAATTTCTTGTAGCGCTGGCTCCTTGATAGAACGTTGTTGATGTATTACCTGAACTACCAACTATATAAAGAAAATGCATTCCACCAAAAACTGGTCCTTTGAAATTATCGGGGAATTGTCCCACTGTTTCTTGATAATATTTATACAAAGAATTATAATAACCTTCGCTTAATGGATTTCCTTCTTCGTCGTAACCGTAAACAGAAGTAGGATTAAACAACATATCATCTCCATTATTTGCTGTATCGGATGAATTTTCCGAGAACATAATATTTAATCTTTCTCCTGTTTCGATATTAATTGCATATCCGGGGAACCATCCCATTCCTGTACCAGAACCATCAGGTTGTCCGTCTTTACCTACAGATTGAGATTTTCTTGGTTCGAATCTCCATGCATTTCCAATAGATTTGGATCGATCATCACAAGCTTCAAGTACAACACAACGAGTCCATTTACTTTTATCGCTAGTTAATACAATATCAACAGAATAAAGGTTAATCATAGATTGATTGTAATGATACTTATTAAAGTTACTGGTTGTAAAGTCTCCGTAAACTGTACTGGAAGAAGTTTTGCTTCCCCAATAAGGATCAGCAGGTTCAGTAGTAGCCCCCGGGAGATCTGGGTAAACATATTTTTGTTGAGGACCTCCATCATAAGTTGAAGCAAGTACATACGGTGCCCATGTTCCGTTCACCACTTCTTCAAATTGTTCGTTCGGATCTTTCCATGCTCTTGATCTCCATGATTCATTCAAGGTTCCTTCAGGAGTGATTAAGAAATAGTCTTCCGTTTTCCATTGATAGTATTTATCTTCAACCCCTTCCTGAACGCCTTCAGCATCATCCCACGGGCCGGCGGATTGATTTCCCGAACGGATCCAGTTGCCTACAAAACCATTCGTATAGTCATACGCTCCTGTAAGCCATTGCTTTGCATCATCTGCATAAGTTATCGAAGACCCTATTAATTCAACCTGTCCGAATTTTGCTAAATTTTGATAGGTGCGAATTCCAAATATGCTATTTTTTGCTACTTCATCTTGTAAAATCGCAAAAGGATCGTCTAATATTGTAATTGCTATGCCATGATCCAACAACAACTGTTCATTCAGCAAGCTGATTGTTGATACTGAGGGAATTGTATCCGTTTGTCCATTATCATTGGTAAACTCAAGAATCCAAGTTGAATTTTCAGTAACATCATCAGATGAAGGTTCCACAAATTTAATGACATATTCTTTTGCTTGTACTTTAAGCGGGTCAACCACTTTTACTCCGATAGGACCTGCATTTTTTTGATATTCGATTTCATTAGCTTTCCAAGGAGCACCTGACATAATTTGATCTTTTGTTTTTTGAGACATTTCGCAGAAAAATCCACCATTTCCTTGTCCTTCGATACGGGTAATTACCGGTTGAGTACCATATTCAGAATTCAATACTGTTCCGCCGTATTGAGGAGTCACGTCATGCGGAATTCCGACAACCGGCTTGATTGAACCACCACCTGCAGCTTTTCTACCGGCTAAAAATACAGTTTTTTGTCCGAACAATCCATTATCGATATTCGGGTCAATAGAGAAAGGTGCAAATTCGTTAAATGCATAAGCCAAAACCATAAAATAGTATTTTTTATGATTCACTAATGTATTAGAACCTGAAGCAAATTTATCTTCGGTAATTACTTTTGAATGAAAAATTCCGGAGTTGGTACCATTAACTTTTTCAACAGGAACAGATGTTCCCAAAGCATCACTAAATTCCCAATTGATTAATTGACCGATTGCAGTTCCATTATCTCTGTAATTTTCAACATCACATTGTCCGATTAATTGAGCCATATTTGGATCTGATAAATCTGTGATGCTCACATTTTCATTTTTCAATTGATAAATCAGATAACCTTCGAATTTGTAGCTTCTTTTTTCGGGGGTAAAATTGATAACTGTTTCTTCTGTATTATAATTTTGATAATAAATTACCGTATCAACTCCATCAATATTGGTAACAATTGAATCTTGTTCAATACTCACTCTTTCAAAAGTAAGAGAATGTGGAATCTGGTTATCCAATTCTTCATATCCTTCTTGATAGTTATTACTGATTGGATCATCATTTGAGATATAAAGAATCAATTTATTGTTTAATTCTCTAATGGTTACATCCGGAGCATCGGGACCATCGAGTACTTTAAAACAATTTTCAAAAAGTGCTTGACATTTATCATCAGCTATTTTGAGCAATTTAACTGATTCCCAAGCGCCACCGGAAGAAGCTCTTGCCCATGGAATACCCACGGTAATATAGTTAACGGAACCGGCTTTAAGAGTAAATGGACCTGCAGATTGCATGAAACGACGGTCTTTAGGTGCATTTCCCACATTTGCTTCAGTCCAACCTCCATCTCCATATTGAAGAATATTGGGGTCAACACCTTTGGTTCCCCAATTACACAAGTCGGTAAGTCCCGGGAACATAAAGTCGCATTCCGGACCAGTTGCACCATTTGAAGAGTGTGCATTAGCTCCGTATTTCATTTTAGTACCATCTTTCCAGTATCCTCTTAACATATAATAATATTCATAAGCCACATCAGGGTCGCCCACAACTGAATTATCATTATTATGATATACAAATCGTCTCATTCCAAAACGTTCATTGTCAACAATACCATCTCCAAAGTTAACACCATTTATGGCCATAGGATATTTTTTATTATCCCATTCTAAAGAAGATTCGGCAGGATTATTCAAAAAACGATCACAATATCCCGGAATTAGGGCAACTGAATCGGCATAAAATTTAGGATTATCCACTCCATCATCGTCCATATAAGGTCCTTGGAAGAAGTCAACTCCAACTGCCGGGGGATGATTGCCATAATGTTGTGCCAACCCTTGACCGTCAATATCGTATCCGTTATAACAATAACCTAATCCTCTAGTAACATCACAACCTACATAATCGTCATCTGCATATCCTAAATCAGGGTCAACCCATTGGGAAAAGAAAGTTTGAGTTAATTCAAAAGTTGAACGATTAATAATTTCATAGGAATAGAAAGTCATGTTATTAATTTCGTCATTGGTCGCAAATCCAAAAGCTTGTCCACGAATTTCAAGTCCAATAGGTTCTCCTTGAGATTCTGTATGTTGACCTCCTTTATCATTAAAAATCCAATACAACGTTTCATCACCTTTAAGAACGTGGTCGGCATAAATCATTCCATTTGTATTTCCGGCTAATTCTTCGGGAGTTTTAGGAAGTGCGTCTTGTTGTGCCAATTCAATATTTTGTTCTGTCCATGGGCAAAGGTCATTATCCAAATCATAATAAGGATAATCTCCTTTTTCAGGACGATAAACCCCGTCATTATCACGATCAAAGAATGGTGCTAAGTAGAAGGATTGACCTTTTTCAACATCTCCGTGGGCGGGCCAATTCTTAATACTATTCGGAATGACATAACCACTTTCCAAAGAGTTTGTTTCATCATTCCATGCCCCACGATGAGCTTCAACTTCGGCACGAGTAATTTTAAAATGTTTATCATACTCTTTACACGTAACCTGATCGACTGACGCTCCGTTCAAAGTCAAAGGACCTGTCCAAAAGTCATCTCCGACCTGGCGAAAACGAACTGCAGCCAATTTAAGCTGTTGGTTAACATCTAGTCCTCCAATCCATAATGCAGCAGCAAACATGGAGGTTTTTCCTGAACCTTTTGGAATTTCATATTGAGCAATTTCTTTAAACCACATTGTTCCGTTAGTTTCGAGATATGCTCTAACATTATTAATCGTTAATTCATTCGAATTAGTAGCAGGTAAACAAGCTGCAGCTTTTGTATTGACTGTTGTATTACGTCTAATTTCTCCTTTATACTTCTCCGCAGAAAGAGAAGTTGTGAGAACAAAGGTTAAAACTGCAAGAATTAAAAATTTGTTTATATTATTCATTTTTCTTATATATTTTAATTTGAGTGACTATTACTAATTAGAATGAAAATTGAACACCGAGACGAGCTCTGATAGGTTGTGTATAATTATACGGATCTTTCATTCTAATGGTATATAAATCATAATAAGAATCTGTACTAACCTGAGATAAAATTTGTTGTTGATATTCAGCAGCAGTTAAATAACCATCATCATCAGGATTTCCCGTATATTCATATACATATATAATGTTTTTTAAATTCAAGACATTCAACAAATCTAAATAAACGGTTAAGAAACCTTGTTTGATTCCTTTTGGATTTCCTTCTTTATCTTTAGCATTTTTCCCATAAAGATTAAACGCAAAAGTTTTATCTATACGAATATCTGCTTGGAAAATCCATGGTTTGCTGGACCCGTTAATTGAGCCTGACAATTGAGAATTGGTTCCGGAAATAAATTCGGAGAATGCTTTGCTGGAACGGCTATATGGGGTTCCTGAACGTGCAGAAAGGTTCAAACTGATTCCCATATTTTCTAACCATTTAATTTCAGTAACTTCATCAGTTCCTTTTTTCACTCTTTTAGATACAGGACCATCATAGGCAAGTCCTTGGTCAAAACGATAGTCGAGCCACAATCCAACACTATGTCTTTGGTCAAAAGACAAATCAGTTAAAGTTCTCAAGTTCGGCTGACCGGAAGCAATAATAGCCAACCCTGAAGTTGCCGAAGAACCTGTTCCTTTTGCAAATTGTAATGTGTAGCTCGCTCTGAATGCTACATTTTTGAAACGTTTCAACTCATAGCTAAGAGTAAATCCCTGTACTGTTCCAAAGTCCAGATTCGCATAAGAATAATAAGTACTTGGATATGCTCCGGAATAACGGAATGCCTGAATCTGATCACGTTTTTCAGAATAGTAAGCCAACAATGCGATTGCTGAATTATCTCCCACTTTTTGGCGGAAGCTGATTTCATATTCAATACTCTTTGATGGTTTCAGGTTTGGATTTGTAACAATATTACCTGCTTGAGAGCCAAATTTTTCAATAAACAGATAATCAATAGGATTTAACTGTAAATTAGTAGGTCTATTGGTAATAATGCTATAACTTGCAGCAAACAAAGAATTGTCTGATACCGGAAATGAGAATGAAAGACGGGGCATCACTGACCATTGTGGTTTATAATCTTCAAAAGCCTCATAATGAACTTTGGTAAGGGCTTGTCCTTCTCCTTGTTCAATAGCAGTTTTCAAGATTGGACCTCCATTGGCACCTAAGATAGATTCAGGGTCAGAAATTTCTTGACCGTTGGCATCATACCATGTTGAACCGTCACGGAATCCAACAATATTTGAATTAGCAGCATCTAAAACTGCATCTTTTTGATTCACATATACCACCCAGTCATCGCCAACGTTATCCGGAATCAAAGTTTCGTTATTAGAGACAAATTCACTTTTCACTTCACCGGCGGTGTATGCATCTCTGAACAAGTAAGGATCTTTCAATACAGATTGATTGGCATCGAATCTGTCAATACGAACTCCTATATTAAACAACAGGTTATTAATAGAAAATTTATCTTGCAGCCATAAAGACATATAAATTGGTTCATAAGCACCAATGCTATAAGTTTTATTTCCATTTGCATCTGTAGCTGTAAAGAAATCTTTGATAGATGTTTTTTTCGAATACTTGTTAGATCCGGTATAGTCATATCCGTAATAATTAATAAGAGCTCCACCACCTGTTCCCACGAGCAATTCTTCTGCAGAGAACATTCCTAAATCAAATGTGGAAGGATCATAGCTATCAATATCAAGCCATTCATCACCATTTGGATCCAATCCCAATGAAGAGCGTAAATTTCTATCAAACGTAGATTGTGCTTCCAGGTTAACCAATCTATCGTATCGAATAGTATCATATCCTACGAAAATAGGATTATCTAAATCAAGCTCATTAATATGAGAATTGGCATTTTGGCGCATGAGTGTCCAAAGAGCAACCGGACTTAATCCAAAAGCACGTGAAGTAAGTTTTTCAAATTCATAACCCAATTTAAGTTCATGATCTTTCAGGTTCATCGTTAAGCTGGCTTTCGCACCCAATTGAGTAAACTGAGATTTTGAGAATCCGTTATAAACGGTTCCCGGCATTGAAAACAAACCGTAACTTGAAGATGGCACATCTCCATTAAGGAGAGCTCCATACATTTGATAAACAGTTTTATTATAGTTATAACCAATTGCATCTAAAACATCCGTTGGGGAATAATCATCAATAAAATTTTGAGTATAGTAAGCCAAATCCGGATTGGAGCTATTGGTTCCGTCAAAAGTAACCAAGGAGTCATATCCGATATTAGCCATAACATACATATTATAATAGTCAATACTATCAATAGTAATATTTCTCACTTCATAAGATTTGGCCTTAGTTGTAGTATATTTCCCGATATGACCGTAATCGAAATAATTTTCACGGTGTCTTGCATCTCTTGACCATCCATTATAATATGTATAGTTAACATTTATATTATACATCACATTTTGGAGTGTAGAATTTGCTGCAGTATCCGTAAAAACTCTATGATTCAATCTTGCATTCAAACGGAGGGTAGAACTCATGGATTCTCCATTATTTTGTGCATTAAACAATGCTGAAGCGAGAGACCAATTTTTACCTTTATTATATTCGTATGATCCGCCTAATGAAAATAGAATATTATTCTTTTTCCCAGCTACGAAGTCCAATTTCCCTTGCAAGAGGTAGCCCCAATTTTCTGCGTTATCTCTTACACGTTGCAGTTTAAGGTCATCTTTGGTAATAAAGTCAACATTTTTATAAATACCCGGAAATCCTCCACCGCCTTCAATATAACGATTAGGATTTTGAATCAGATAATCAATTGTTTCTTGCGTTGCTCTCCAAGTTCCTCCTTGAGCAGGATAACCATCCTTATCGTAAGTAACTTCCCCACTAATCAAAAAACCTATTCTGGCGGGGTCATCTCTTGAAACTCCTTTAAGGATAGGTCCTGTTAAGTTAAACGCACCAAGGAAATTATTATACCCATCAAGAGAGCCCATTAATTCTACCGAACCGTGGTATTCTCTCGAGGCTCCTTTTGTTGTAATTACGGTAAAACTTGTTCCGTCACCGTATTCAGCAGGAATACCGCCTTGGATTAATTCCATTTCTTCAATAGAAGACATGGCTACTCCACTATTACCTCTAACTTTCACTCCGTCAATAATCATTTGTTGACCATCGGGACGATTTCCACGCACACTGGTAACGGCACCGTCAATGGCAGTAACCCCTTCCATATTTGCCAAAGCATTTGAAATGCTATGACCGGGAGTTTTTCTCACATCATCCCCTGAAAGTTTAACTGAAGTAACCGTTTTATCCTTATCAAAAACTTTTTGTTTATAAACAATCTCCACGACGTCAAGGTCTGTAGCACAATTAATTTTAACATCCAAAAACATCGTTTTTCCATCACTAATTTGAACTCCCTGTGTTGTTTGTTTCTTTTTACACGACATTTGGGTCGTTGCATCTACTTCTACATCATAAGTTCCGGTAGCAATCCCAAAGATTTGATACTCTCCCTTGTCTGAAGTCAATGCATAATTTATAACTTTATCTTCTTTTTTCAGATAAACGTTTGTATACTGCAATGCTTGACCTGTCTGATCTTCGACCTTTCCTTTGAGCGTCCCTGACTGTGAGTAAGCAAAACCACTGAAAATAATAGCAATTCCCAGTGTTAAGAGTAACTTTTTAAACATATTAATTTAATTTATATTAAACATAAGATTTCGATACAATTTAAGGCGGTAAAAATAAAAAAAATATTGATATTAAAATTAAAACTTAATTGTTTTTTCTAATCTTTTAATTATAAGGCCTTTTCAATATTTCACTAAAAATAATTCCCTTATATAATTCATCCCCTTCGAAAGTGAAGATAACTGATTTTTCATCCTCATTCTGAATATCTTGCGAGATTTTTTGTGTTTTCATTCCATGTTTCGGAGTGAACGTTTCATAAGAAACTTCATTTGAAGAATCTGCTGTTTCATAGGTAAAATATTCATTTTCTTGGGGAATATTTTCTCTATTTATGGTTTCATAATGCTCCTTAACGTGAGGAATAACAGTATGTTCAAAATCTTCTGCTTCCTGTTCCGTATTCAGAAAAGGAGGAGGACTTTTTTTAACCTGCTTTTTCTTAGGACTAAGAAGAAAATAGCCTAATATTACAGCAATGGTAATAACTACATCCCAAATTTTCATAATGATATGGTTTATAATACTTTTTTATATCAATCGTAAAATTCAATTTTATTTATAAGGTGCAAAGATATAAAAAAAACAAATGGCAATTAAACTCTTTCCATAATTTTATATCTTTGCAATTCTCAATTTTCCCTTTATGAAATGTCTGTTTGCAGCTTTTTTAATGAGTATTATTGGTTGGAGTCTATTTGCTCAAAATATCACTAATCCAAATGGTTATAATATTTTTTATTATCCGAATGGAATAAAATCAAGTGAAGGGATGTTGGTAAACGGAGAACCTGAAGGTTGGTGGAAATCTTATAACCAAGAGGGCATATTAGTTTCGGAAGGAAATAGAATAAATCATCTTTTGGACAGCATTTGGACTTTTTATAACGAAAAAGGAAATAAATCATTAGAGGTTAATTACAAAGAAGGTAAAAAAGAGGGATTTCGCATTCAGTATTTCCAAGATGAATATATTGTCGAACCATGGCATCAAGATACGTTGACCGGAGAGGTCAAAACTTATCATGTTGATGGATGGCTAAAGCGATTAACGCCTTATGAACAAGGGAAAGCTCACGGTATGGAAAAAGAGTTCAATCAGTCCGGAACCGTTATTTCGGTGGGACATTATTTTCGAGGAATTTTAACGCGAAGAGAATACATCAACCGAATCGATAAACTTGGTCAAAAACAAGGAAATTGGAAGTTTTTTAGAGAAAATGGCACTTTACAATTGGAGGGAACTTATGTAAATGATAAAAAACATGGTTTTTTTAAAGAGTATGACGAAAACGGAAATTTTCTTTCTGTATATAAATTTGAATATGATGAATTAGTTGAAGATGCCAAAGAAACAAAACAGTTAGAAAAGAGAACTTCGTACTTTCCCAATGGAAAAATTGCTGTAACCGCTACGTATTATAAAGGATTACCGGAAGGAATCAGAAGAGAATATGATTCTACCGGGCAAATCATTAAAGGATATATTTTTGAAAACGGAATTTTAAAATATGAAGGAATAACTGATTTTTCTGGTAAAAGAGAAGGTTTTTGGAAAGAATTTTACGAAACCGGAGAATTGCGTGCTTCGGGAATGTATAAAAACTCTTTACCCATAGGTGAATGGAAGTTTTTCTTTCCCTCTCAAACGATTGAGATCAGGGGTAAATATAACCAAAAAGGGGAAAAAGACGGACTATGGGAATGGTACTATCCAAACGGATCTTTGTTGATGGAAGAACATTATAGTGACGGCGAACTTGATGGTCTTTTTGTCGAGTACGACGAGAATGGAAATATCATAAGTAAAGGTGAATATATTGGAGGATTAGAAGAGGGTCCTTGGTTTTACAAGCATGGAGTTGCTACAGAAATCGGATCCTATTATGAAGGACAGCGTATTGGTGAATGGAAAACCTTCTACGAAAATGGAAAACCTGCCATGGAAAGCCATTACGACCAAGGTCTTTTAAACGGAAAGTATATAGTCTATTGGGAAAATGGGAACATAAAATTAACCGGGAAATATATTTCGGGAGAACGTATAGGAATTTGGTATAAATACATGGAAAATGGAGAACTTTTTTTAACGACCATATACAAAAACGGCTTTGAAATAAAATGGGATAACTATAAAATCGAAGATGAATAGAAATCCTATTCTTGGGTTCTAAAAAAATCTAAAACTTACTTGAATAAAATAAAAAATAAAAAATAGAGTTATTACAAAATGATGCGTAAATTATTCCTTTTCTTAACAATAACTATTACATTCCAAGTTATTATGGCGCAGGAGGACGCTCCTTCTCCTAAAACGGTTCTCACTCCAAAGCAAGATGAATATCAAAACAAACTCATTGAGGAAATGGATAAGATGTTAGATTTATGGTATGTTAAAAGAGAAATTATTAATTCCAGAAGTATCTTATCACAAGTAGAAGATGATACGACCATCTCTGATTTTTCGGACTCTTTGATTTCATCTCGATTACAGAAGATGTCAACGATTATTCCTATAAAATATAATCAGCGGGTTAAATCAATGATTAATTTATATTTAAGTCGTAAGCGTTCATCCTCGGCTATGTTAGGTCTTGCTCAATATTACTATCCTATCATGGAGGAGATTTTTGACAAATATGACGTCCCTTTGGAATTAATTTATTTAACTATTATTGAATCCGGATTAAATCCCAATGCCGTTTCCCGTGCGGGAGCTACAGGAATTTGGCAATTCATGTACACTACAGGCAAAATGTACGGATTAGAGGTCAACACATTCATTGATGACCGAAGAGATCCGATTAAAGCCACCGATGCTGCTGCCCGTCATTTGCGGGATCTGTACAACATGTTTAACGATTGGGGAATGGCAATTTCCGCCTATAATTGTGGTCCCGGAAATGTAAGAAAAGCCATTCAACGTTCCGGAGGTAAAACCGATTTCTGGAGCATAAGCAGTTATTTACCCAAAGAAACTCAAAATTATTTTCCGGCATATATTGGGGCATTTTATCTGATGAAATACCATAATGCATACGGTATTAAGGGAGCATCCATCTCTATCCCTACTGCAGTAGATACCATAATGGTAAAAAAAGAGGTGCATTTTGAACAAATTGCCCACGTCTTAAATATTAATATTGAGGAATTACGCACACTGAATCCACAATATAAAAGAGATGTAATCCCTGCCTTTTCGGAGCCTTATCCTTTACGATTACGCTCAAAAGACATTCTACGTTTTATTACTTTCAAAGATTCTATTTATAATTATGAATATGAACAATATTTTGCTCCATTAAAGAATTATGTAAGTGTTTTTACAGGTAAACCGGACGAATCTATTAAAACTTCCAAAAAATATCATGTTGTGAAAAGTGGAGAAAGTCTTTCCAAAATTGCAAATAAGTATGGGCTTTCTGTGAATGAGTTGAAAAAAATGAATAACTTAAAAAGCAACTATATTAAGCCCAAAATGAGATTGGTTGTGGGGTATAAGGATGAACCCATTGTCACGAATCCACCTGCAACTTCAAAGTCGGATAGTAACTCCGTCAAAATTTCTTCTCAGGCAAAAGAAGACATAAAGCAAACTCAAACTCAATCAAAACCTAGATATCATACCGTTCAGAAGGGGGAGACCCTTGGTAAAATTGCAACAAAATATAAGGTTAGTATTTCTGCTTTGGCTAAATATAACGGAATAACGAATGTAAATTCTATAAAAGTTGGTCAAAAAATAAAGATTCCCCAATAATTTTCACCATGAAAAAAAGGTTTATCATCTCCGGCGGTGGTACCGGGGGACACATTTTCCCCGCCATTGCCATTGCCAACAAAATAAAAAAAGAGATTCCTGACGCTGAGATTCTTTTTATCGGGGCAAACGATAAAATGGAAATGAAACTTGTGCCTGATGCAGGCTATTCAATTGTCGGGCTAAACATTTACGGAATAAATCGTTCTCTTTCGATTAAAGGGATCTTGCACAATTTAAAATTGCCTTTTGTTTTATATAAAAGTTTCAAGAAAGCCAAGGAAACATTACGTGAATTTAAACCCGATATTGCAATCGGTGTAGGCGGATATGCAAGTGCTTCGGCCTTGCGCGCAGCCCATTCTCTCAAAATCCCGACACTCATCCAAGAACAAAATTCTTATCCGGGTATAACCAACAAGATCCTAGCCGGTAAAGTCCATAAAATTTGTGTGGCTTATGATCATTTGGAAGCATTTTTCCCTAAAGAAAAAATAGTCAAAACCGGGAATCCTGTCAGAGCAGAAATTTTGAATATTCAGAAAAAGAGTGAAGAAGCTTACGAATATTTTGGACTCAATCGCGATAAAAAAACCGTTTTGATTGTAGGTGGAAGTTTAGGCGCACGCACTATTAATCAATGCATTGCGTCCCATCTCGATACAATCAATCAAATGGACATCCAATTAATATGGCAAACCGGAGACCTTTTTTACCGAACAATTTCTCCGGAAATTCTTGCCAAACAAAACGAAAGAATTAAAATTGTTCCTTTTATAAAAAAAATGGATTTTGCATACGGGATTGCAGATTTAATTATTTCACGTGCCGGAGCGTTGGCCATTTCAGAACTTTCGATTGTCGGAACACCGGCTATTTTGGTGCCATTTCCTTACGCAGCAGAAGATCATCAAACTAAAAACGCTGCTGCTTTAGCCAATGAGCATGCTGCATATTTAATTTCTGATAGTGAAGTAAGTTCCCAATTATTTCCTCTTTTTTCACGACTAATTAATGATGAGCAGGAATGTCAAACTTTGGGCATAAACATTCGGAAATTTGCTCTTCCCCAAGCCATAGACTCTATTTTTCAAGAAATAGTGAATTTATAAGATTATTTCTCCTTAATCAACTTTTTTAATACTATTTTCATCTATGATAAAAAAGAAAAAAGAAAAAATCATCATTGAAAACTTAGAAATAACGGATGCGGGAGCAGAGGGAAAAGCAGTTGGCAAACACGAAGGACTTACCGTTTTTGTTCCTTTTGCCATTCCCGGAGATATCGTAGATGTCGCCATATTCAAGAAAAAAAAAGGTTATGCAGAAGGGAATGTTATTGCTTTGAAACAACCATCTCCTCATCGTATTTCGCCGACTTGCGACCATTTCGGTCTTTGTGGCGGCTGTAAATGGCAAATTCTTGATTATTCACAACAACTTTTTTATAAACAAAAACAAGTACACGATAATTTTAAACACCTCGGCAAATTTGATTATCCGGAACCATTTCCGGTAATTCCTTCCGAAAAGCAATATTATTACCGTAATAAACTTGAATTTACCTTCTCAGACTTGCGCTGGTTAGAGCAGAAAGACCTCTTTTTGCAGCAAGAAGGAAAACAAATTGAAACCAACGGATTGGGTTTTCATATTCCGGGAAAATTCGATAAAGTATTAGATATAAATCATTGTTATCTCCAAAAAGATCCGAGTAATTCTATTCGATTGGCCATTAGAGATTATGCCATAACTCATAAAATTTCGTTTTACAACATTCGTAACCACGAAGGAATACTAAGGAATCTAATTATCCGAACTTCCTCTACCGGACAACTGATGGTCATTGTCGTATTCACACAAAAGTCGGAAGCAACGATGCATCTGATGGAATTCATTGCGGAGAAATTTCCGGAAATCACTTCTTTACAATACGTTATCAATCAGAAAGTAAACGACTCTATCACCGATTTAGAAATCTTTTTATATAAAGGAGAATCTTTTATTTACGAAAAAATGGAAGATTTACAATTTAAAATCGGTGCTGTTTCTTTCTATCAAACCAATAGTGAACAAGCATATCAGCTTTACAAAACTGCAAGGGAATATGCCGGAATCACAAAAGAAGATTTAGTTTACGATTTGTACACGGGAACAGGAACAATTGCCAATTTTGTAGCTCGAGAAGCCAAAAAGGTAGTGGGTATTGAGTATGTAGATGCCGCAGTTGAAGATGCGAAATTAAATTCAAACCTCAACGGAATAAACAACACTATTTTTTATGCCGGAGATATGGCCAAAATCTTAACTTCGGAATTTATTACACAAAATGGCTCTCCGGATATCATTATTACAGATCCCCCTCGAGCCGGGATGCACCCTAAGGTAATAGAACAAATTCTTGAAATTGCCCCGAAACGTATTGTATATATCAGTTGTAATCCTGCTACTCAAGCGAGAGATATTACATTACTTGCTTCAAAATACGAAGTACTGAAAATACAACCTGTTGATATGTTTCCACAAACGCAGCACATTGAAAATATTGTTCTGATGGAACGTAAATAATTAAAAGAATTTTTCTAAAACTGCTTACAACAATTTTCTGAACGGGACCAGTAAAAAGGCAAAAATTCGCTCCCAAAGGGGACGCATTGTCCATTTCAAATAATCAAATTTTTTACAATTTTGCAACGTATCCTCCACATATTCTTTCAATAGTGAGGAAATGTGTTTATTTTCTCCCGATAGATTGATTTCATACATATAACGAAAACTCCTATAATCCAAATTAGAAGAGCCTATCGAAAAAACTTTATCATCCACCAACAATAATTTGGCATGAATATTTGCATTTTGATAATAACGAATATCTACTTCATTATTGTGAAGTTGCCCCAAATAAACATTTCGCATATAGTCTGCAATTTTCACATCCGAGTGTTGCGGAATTATCACTTGAATATGTACCCCTCTTTTGGAAGCACGAATCATTTTTTTTCTAAGTATTTTCCCGGGTAAAAAATACGGAGTAATGATTGTGATTGATTTTTGAGCACTTTCGATAAGTCGCATAAAATATTTCCTTGTTTGCTGGTGTTGAATCGAAGGGGTTTCACGAATAATCAAAAACTCTTTAAAGTGAATTGTTTTATAGTATTTTCTAAGCTTTATCTGTGTTTTACAATTTTTAAAATTATCCAGAAAAATTCTTTTAAAAATGGGGCCTATCTCCCCTTTTATCCGTAAAATACTCTCTCTCCAATTGAGACTGTACCTTGAAAAGTTAGCAGAACCTATATAGCATATTTCATCATCAATAGCAACAATTTTACGATGATTTCTTTCATGATTTTTAGAAAAGATCAATAAGGAAAAAACTATTTTTTTAAAAAAACGGACCATTATTCCCGCATGTTCCATTTTTTTAATAAGAGATGTTTTACGTGTGCCCCAAGAATCCACAATAACTTTCACATCAACACCTTCCATTGCTCTTTTAATGAGCGCTTCTCCTACTTTTCTTCCTACCTCATCATCATTAAAACGAAATATTTCGATATAAATATGCTTTTTCGCCTCACGAATATCTTTCAGCAGTTCTTGTATCCAACTTCTGGGAGCAGAAAATAGTTTATATGCAGAAATATCGGGATTGTAGAAAACAGCCTCCATGTCCTATAAATAATTTACATCATCATTTATCAGATATTCATTTTTTTGCCTTGAATAAAGACTTGGTCAATTTTATTATTTCCAAATGCATAAGGCATAAATTCCAGCGTTGGAATCGGCTTCGTAATGTAGAAATTAGCCAATTTTCCTTTTGTAATGGTTCCCAAAATATCGTTTACCCCCATCGCATAAGCACTATTCAGCGTTACCGCATTCAAAGCTTCTTCGGGAAGCATTTTATACTTAATACAGCCCATTGAGAGAATCAGTTGCATATTTCCTGATGGGGATGATCCCGGATTATAATCGGAAGCCATTGCGACAGGCAACCCTGCATCAATCATCTTTCTTGCAGGAGCATATACCATTCCTAAGAAGAAAGCTGCTCCGGGCAATAAGGTTGGCATCGTTTCCGAACCAAGCAGCGCCTCAATTTCTGCATCGCCGGTATATTCAAGATGGTCCACAGACAAGGCATTATATTTAACGCCCACTTGAATTCCGCCCGAATAATCCAATTCATTGGCATGAATTTTGGGTCTTAATCCATATTTCATTCCTTGCATTAAAATTCTTTCGGTATCTTCTACCGTAAAAAAACCTTTATCACAAAAAACGTCAATATAATCAGCCAATTCTTCGGAAGCTATAACCGGAATCATCTCATTAATAATTAAATCCACATATTCTGACGGACGTTCTTTATATTCCGATGGAACTGCATGAGCACCAAGAAAATTGGCTTTAATGGTCAAAGGTGAATGTTGTTTTAATTGTCGGATTACACGTAGCATTTTTAATTCATCTTCCGTATTAAGTCCGTATCCGCTTTTTATTTCAACGGCACCTGTGCCGAATGAGATCATCTCATTCAGTCGTTCTATCGCAGCTTCAAAAAGTTCTTCTTCAGAAGCATCATGCAATCTTTTTGCAGAATTAAGAATTCCTCCTCCTCGTCTTGCAATCTCCTCATAACTAAGACCTTTAATTTTATCAACATACTCTATTTCTCTGCTTCCGGCATATACAATATGGGTATGAGAATCACAGAAAGAAGGAATCACCATTTTTCCCGTAGCATCAATTCTTTCAATTTGCTCGTCAAGTGACTGGAGTAATTGTTCGGAATAATTTTCCATTTTTCCGTAATCATAAATTTTATTCCCTTTAACGATTAAATAGGCATTATCAATTTTAGGAAGATTTTTCATTGACTGACCTGCACGAAAGAGAACCGGTTTTGTTTCCGTTTGAATAAGAGATTTAATATTTGTTACAACAATAGCCATTTTTATAATTTTAGTCTAATATGATTTATAATTTGAAAAAAATAAAAAAATCGATTTTTATCGCTTCAAAGATACAAATTTTATAATTTTGCACGTTAACAAATAAAAAATTAAGAATCAAAAATTGTCGGATTATGCGTTATTCAAACAATTACGTTTTAATACTACTTCCTTTTCTTCTTATATTTTCTTCTTTATCTTTATGTGCCAATGAAGAAGAAAATCTCATGAAGCAAGCCAATGATGCATATATCTCTAAAGAATATGAAAAAGCGGTCACCCTCTACAGACAGATTGCAGACAACGGAAATGAAGGGGCCATTCTGTATTATAATCTCGGAAATGCCTATTTTAAAAGTGGTTCTTTGGCAGAATCTGTTTTATGGTATGAAAGAGCACTTCGTTTGGATCCCGGAAATGAAGACATTCAGCACAACATTGCCTTTGCAAATCAGAAATTGGTTGACCGAATTGAAGTATTACCGACCTTTTTTTTAACTCGTTGGTGGAATAATCTGTCGCAAAGCTTAACGTCACGGGGTTGGGCTATTGCAAGTATTATTGGAACAATCATGCTAATTTTTTTCATGATTAGTTTTCTTATATCCGGAAAAAATTGGATTCGTTCTTCATCGTTGATTATTTCTTTTGCAGCATTTCTATTTATATCTTTCACTATTATTTTCGCAGTACGTGAAAAAAATCGCATCCGACTAACTCCGGAAGCAATTATTATGGAAAGGGTAATCCATGCGAAAAGTACACCTGACAATTCAAGTAATGATTTATTTGTTATTCATGAAGGATTGAAAGTTCAAGTAACCGATCAGTTGAATAATTGGGTGGAGATTAAATTACCGAACGGCGAAAAGGGATGGATTCCCAAGACAAGTATTGAAATTATATAATTTAAAATATAAAACATTATATCATGATGAATACCATAGACATTAAAGAATTGAATGAACGAATTCAGCGGGAAAGCTCTTTCGTTGACATCATCCACATGGAAATGGGAAAGGTTATTGTTGGACAAAAAATGATGGTAGAACGGCTCTTGATCGGACTCTTATCAAATGGGCACATTTTATTGGAAGGGGTCCCGGGATTAGCAAAGACACTTGCCATCAAATCTTTATCCCACATTATTAATACAAAATTCAGTCGTATTCAGTTTACGCCGGACCTTTTGCCTGCGGATGTCATCGGAACTATGATTTACAATCAAAAAAATGAAGATTTCTTAGTCAAGAAGGGGCCGATTTTTGCCAATTTCATTTTGGCAGATGAAATAAATCGTGCGCCTGCAAAAGTTCAAAGTGCTTTATTAGAAGCAATGCAAGAGCGACAAGTAACTATTGGAGAAAAAAGTTACCAATTGGAAGAACCCTTTCTGGTTATGGCAACACAAAATCCGATTGAACAGGAAGGAACGTATCCTCTGCCGGAGGCGCAAGTTGACCGTTTTATGTTGAAAGTGGTGATTCCCTATCCCAACAAAGAAGAAGAAAAGAGCATATTAAGACAACATTTATTATCTGAATTTCCCACAACGGCTACAGTTTTAAAACCGGAAGATATTATCAAGGCACGTGAAGTAGTAAAGGAAGTTTATATCGATGAAAAAATTGAAAATTATATCACGGATATTGTATTTGCCACCCGTTATCCTGCCGATTTCAAATTAGAAAAATTCAGTGGGATGATTTCATACGGAGCCTCTCCGCGAGCCACGATTAACCTTGCTTTGGCAGCACAGGCATACGCATTTATCAAACGACGCGGCTATGTAATTCCCGAAGACATCAGAGCCATCTGCCATGATGTTTTGCGTCATCGTATTGGATTAACCTACGAAGCCGAAGCCGAAAATATTACCACTTCAGACATTATTAATGAAATTCTAAATACCGTTGAAGTTCCTTAATCGTATCGCAAATTTATTGTAAAATTAAGACTGATAAATGACTATGGAATCTTCGGAATTGATCAAAAAAGTTCGAAAAATTGAAATCCGGACACGCGCCTTATCCCGACAAATTTTTGCCGGACAATATCATAGTGCTTTTAAGGGCCGAGGGATGGCATTCAGTGAAGTACGTCAATATCATTACGGGGATGATATACGTTTCATTGATTGGAATGTAACAGCCAGATTTAATCAACCATACATTAAAATTTTTGAAGAGGAAAGAGAACTTACGGTTATCCTGTTGATTGATGTCAGCGGATCAAATCTTTTCGGCACTCAAAGTCAGTTCAAATCAGATCTTATAATTGAATTGGCTGCGGTTTTGTCCTTTTCTGCAATTCACAACAATGATAAAGTTGGGGTTATCTTTTTCAGTGATAAAGTAGAAAAATTTATTCCTCCCAAAAAAGGAAAAACTCATATTTTAAGAATTATAAGGGAATTAATCAATCACGAACCCACACAAAATCAAACTAATATCGGTGAGGCGCTGAAGTATCTTACGAATGCTATTAAGAAAAAATGCACCGCATTTATTATTTCTGATTTTATTCAAAAAGATTATGAGCAAGCTTTAAAAATTGCAGCAAATAAACATGATATGGTTGCCCTGCAGATTGCCGATCAAGGTGAGGGAAAAATTCCCAATTTAGGACTTATTAAATTGCAAGATCCGGAAAGCCGAAAATATTTCTTAGCGGACACTTCGGATGTATCTGTAAGACAAGCTTATGAAGTCTGGTGGAATAATTTAAGAAAACAGAATAAAGAACTCTTTCAAAGGGTTGGAGTAGATATGGCTACGCTTTATACAGGACAAGATTACGTCAAAGGATTAACGGAACTCTTCAAACGAAGAGGTTAATCTTCCTTATTTTTAATCTGAAATGCTACGGCATACATCTTCATTTGTTTAATCATGGAGGCCAATCCGTTAGATCGGGTTGGAGACAAATGATCTTTTAAGCCTATTCTATCAATATAAGTTAATTGGGCATTGATAATAGCTTCCGGAGTTTGATTCGATAAAGCTCTAATTAGAAGATGAATAATTCCTTTGGTAATAATTGCATCACTATCGGCAGTATAAACCACTTTTCCATCTTTAAACTCTGCATGAAGCCATACTTGAGACTGGCAGCCACTAATCAAATATTGGTCTGTTTTGTATTGCTCATCTATCAAAGGAAGATCTTTTCCAAGTTCGATGATATAATTATACTTATCCATCCAATCTTCGAAAGAATCGAATTCTGTAATAATGTTCTGTTCAACTTCGTAGATATCCATAATTAATAATTTTTATATTTCTTTTATTTTTTGTTGTCGCAAAATTGATTGTTGATGAAGTAATTCAAGAAATTTTTCAATGAAAGAGGCATAATGCTCATCCGGGAGCGAATTATCCTGATATCGTTTTACCACTTTATTCCATTGATTCGATTGAATAATGGGAATATTATAAAGGGTTTTAATTGCAGCTATTTCGTCCACAACAAGCATCCGTTTTACCAAAAGTTCTGCAATTTGAGAATCAATATCATGAATTAAATTTCTTTGCTTGCGAAGTAATTCTTCATCAGGTGAATGATTATGGGATTTAAATATCAAATAGTGTAGCATATTATACAACTGCTCCGGAGTAATTTGTTGTTCGGCATCGCTAAGAGCTTGATTCGGACAGCAATGAGTTTCAATCATTAACCCGTTAAAGCCATAATCTAAGGCAATTTGTGCAATAATAGGTATATATTGAGTATTTCCTGCAATATGAGAAGGATCACAAATAATCGGAATTTCAGGATATTTAACTTTTAGTTCGATGGGGATTTCCCAAAGAGGTTTATTCCTAAGAACATTCTCTTTCAACTCCGCAAACCCTCTGTGAATAGCATATATCTTACTAATTCCCGCTTTCATAACTCTTTCTATTCCCCCTGCCCACAAGTGTAAATCCGGTACAATCGGATTTTTCACCATCACCGTCATATCGGTTCCGGAGAGGGCATCTGCCAATTCTTGAACATCAAACGGATTTACAACTGTTCGGGAGCCTATCCACACAGAATTTATTCCATATTTCAGACATACATCCACATGTTCCGGTTTGGCTATTTCGACACACACCGGTAAATCAAACTCTTCGCTAATTTCTTTCAACCATGGCAATGCGATCTCTCCTAATCCTTTAAAGGCATTCGGATTACTTCTCGCTTTCCACACTCCGACACGAAAAAAAGACAACTTAATCTCACTTTCGGAAAATTGCTGTCTAAGTTGCGAAGCTGTAGTAAAAAGTTGTTCTTTACTTTCTGCGGCGCACGGTCCGGCAATAATAACAGGATCCATGATCTTTGTTTTTATAAACAAACCCTTGCAAATTAGTAATCTACAAGGGTTTCTTCATCGTGGTGCTGACCGGGATTGAACCAGTGACACACGGATTTTCAGTCCGTTGCTCTACCAACTGAGCTACAGCACCGCTCGTTTGATTTTTGAGACTGCAAAAATACATTTTTTTTTTAATATAACCAAAAAAAATATGAATCAGGAATGAAATATTTTAATTTCGCCTAAACGCCTTGCAGATGGCAAAGACCTTGCATCTTGGCAGGAACTATTGATTATTTTCTTTCAGTTTTTATTTTTTACCGGGCAACAATTATTTTTTGTATTTTTGTTTTTCTTTACAAAATTGATATTCTGATATGGAAAGAATACAAAAATGGGGAGCATATTATTTAGAAGAGGTAATTCGATTGCGGCAGCATTTTCATCAATTTCCCGAATTATCGGGCGATGAATTCAAGACTGCGGACAAGATTTGTGAAGTATTGGAAAAATTAAATATTCCCTATACGCGGCATATTGCAGGTGAAGGAATTGTTGCTTTATTAACCGGAGATTTACCGGGAACACGCACGGTTGCCCTGCGGGCAGATATGGATGCTCTTCCCATTCAAGAAGAAAACGAAGTTCCCTACAAATCACAAAATCCTCAAGTAATGCATGCTTGCGGACATGACGTGCATATTGCCTCTCTGCTTGGCGCATTAATGGTATTAAAAAAAGTACAAAACTCCTTTGGGGGAACCATAAAAGCTATTTTTCAACCGTCAGAAGAGCAATATCCCGGTGGTGCATTGGGAATGATCAATGAAAACGTGCTATCGAATCCAGAAGTAGATACTATTTTTGCTCAACATGCGACTCCCGGAATTGAAGTCGGGTGTATTGGCATTCGAGAGGGACGCTTTATGGCCTCCACGGATGAAATTCATATAACCGTTACCGGGAAGGGCGGACATGCCGCAATGCCTCATGAATATATAAGTCCCTTGAAAGTCGGGATGGAACTTCTCCGTGAAATTGAAGCAAATGTTTCTAAAAATCAGCCCAAAGAGATTCCGACCATCCTGGCTTTCGGAAAATTTATTGCGAACGGGTTAACCAATCTTATTCCAAATACTGCTGAAATAGCAGGAACTTTAAGAACTTTTGATGAAACATGGAGGGACGAGGCGCACCAAATCATTCATAAAACGGCAGCTCAGATTTCACAACAAAGCGGAGCCTTGTGTTCTGTAATCATTAATAAAGGATATCCTGTATTGATTAATGACTCCGAAACCACTCAACGAGTAAAACAATATGCTATTTCACTGCTGGGTGCAGAACATGTTTTATCCATTCCTGAAAGAATGACGGCAGAAGATTTTGCCTATTTTTTACAAAAAAAACCGGGCGTTTTTTACAGATTAGGCACTTCTAATAATATCAAAGGGATCACAAACCAATTACACACTTCCCGTTTCGACATTGATGAACAAGCTTTACAGGTGGGGATGATGATGCTCAGTTGGATTGCGCTTAACGAATTAAAAATAAAATGAGTATTCTCGAATTACTATTCATCTCTATCGGCCTCGCCATGGATTGCTTTGCGGTAAGTTTTTCCGCAGGAGCCACGCAAAAAGATTTAAAACTCAAAAATATCTTAATCATTGCCTTTAGCTTTGGTTTATTCCAAGGAGGAATGCCTGTATTGGGCTGGTTGGGGGGAGAATTGGTTGTCGAACACATTTGCCATATAGACCATTGGATTGCCTTTGGCATTCTTGTCTTTATCGGCGGAAAAATGTGTTTGGATGGCATTCGGCCGGATCGAGATGATAAAAAAACTGATTTCAACCATCCTGTTACGTTACTTATTCTCTCAATTGCCACCAGTATTGATGCCTTAGCTGTTGGATTCAGCTTTTCCATCTTGCACGACGTAAATATTGCATTCTCGGCACTGGTAATTGGAATCACTTCATTTCTGCTTACTATTGTAGGGGTATATACCAGCAGAAAAATATCACATTTCGTGAAACCTCAATATGCAGAAATTTTTGGTGGACTCATTTTAATGGCGATTGGTACCAAAATCCTCATCACCCATCTAGTAGTTTAGTCGCATTTATTTTTGAATTCCGACTGCCTTTAACACACTTTCTATTACGATTTTTACTTGTTTTTCAGACAAATCATAATAGACCGGCAAACTGATTTCGGCAGCAAAATTTTTATATGCTAGAGGATAATCATGAATATCATATCCGAGGTTTTTATAGAAGCTAAACATGGGCAATGGAACGAAATGAACATTTACCGCAACCTCTTGCTCAAAAATCCTTTGCATAATTTCATCTCTTTCTGCTTCACTAATATTTTTAATCCTCAAAAGATAAACATGGTATGAGCTTATTTTCTCTCTTGTTTCGTATGGTGGAATAATAAATTGGTCGTATTGTTTAAAAGCATTTGAATAGGCATCAAAAATCTGTTTCCTTTTGGGCAGCATATCTGTTTCATAACGTTCCAATTCAACCAACCCGATGGCAGCCAGCACATCCGTCATATTGCATTTATAACCGGCTTCGACAATATCATATTTCCAATTTCCGATTTGCATTTTTGACAGGGCATCTTTCGTTTGCCCATGTAAAGATTTTATACATAGAGATTTGTACACTTCTTCCGTATCAAAAACCTGAGGCAAATTGAGACAAATAGCACCTCCTTCGGCCGTAGTTAAATTTTTTACTGCATGGAAAGAAAAAATCGAAATATCTGTCAATTTTCCACTTTTTTTATCTTTATATACAGCACCGATTGAATGAGCAGCATCGGCAAGCACAAGAATTCTCCCTAATTTTTCTTGTTCTTCTGTAGCGGGAATAAACATCTTTTGAATCTCCGGTTCGTGAACTAAAGCATTTATGAGATCATAATCACACGGGAAGCCGGCAATATCAACAGGGATAATTACTTTTGTTTTCGGAGTGATTGCTTTCTTTATTTTTAAAGCTGAAATATTAAAATCGTCTTCCGCATCAATCATTATCGGAGTAGCACCGCAATGCATAACAACATTGGCGGTTGCCGCATAGGTATATGCAGGAATAATGACCTCATCGCCCGGTCCTACTCCATACCAGCGAAGAATAAGTTCCAATCCCGCAGAAGCAGAATTGACACAAACCACATGGGGAATATCACAATATGCAGCAATGCGTTTTTCAAACTCTTTTGTTCTTGGTCCGGTTGTAATCCAACCTGATTGAAGCGCATCTGTAACTTCTTTAATAACAATATCATCAATACGTGGAGGGGAAAAAGGAACTTTCATAAATCATATATTTAAATTGAGGCAACAAAAATACATCATTTTACAATAAAATGATTATGCTTTTTTTTACTATTCAAGAGTGAATAAAAAAATGATGTATTTTTGCATAAAATTATCGAAAATGAAAATTATAGGAAAATCGCTATTTTATGCCTTAATCCTGCTCCTATTTACAGAATGCAAACCTGATTTTAATCAAAATGCAGACTACAAAGACATTACCGTTACCTATGGGCTATTAAATCCGAAAGATTCTGTTCATTACATCAAAGTATATAAAGCCTTTTTAACAGATGGAAATGCCATTCTTGCAGCAGGAGATTTGGATAACATCAGTTATTACGATCAAATAGATGTATCTGTAGAAGAGTATATTAACAATGACAGCATTCGCACTCTTCGATTTACGATGACGACTGCGATTCCCAAAGACAGCGGTATATTTGCATATAATCCGCAAGTATTATATTATAGCACTGCAACTTTAAATCCTGATGCACTCTATAAATTAAAAATTATCAATCTCCAAAGCGGCAAAGAGATAACTGCAGAGACTCCTATTGTAGGAAATTTCAGTATTATTCAGCCATTTTCGGATATTGCCTCTTTTTTAACATCCAACTCTGCAACGGTTAAATTCAGGAAAGCGCCCAATGCTGTAGCATACGATATTTACTTGAAATTCTATTACATTGAAGTCAATAAAAATACAGGAGATACAATCACCCCAAACGGAGTTATTCAATGGAAAGTCACACGTGTACGTTCCGAACAAAGCTCCATTGAAGTATTGGCATCTTTAAATCAGTTATATACGGTAATTGCAAGCCGATTAAAACCTAACGAAAACCTTACTCGATATACCAATGGTATTGAGTGTGTTGAACTTGAAATTTGGGGAGCAGAAGAGAATTACATGATTTATTTGGATATTAATGAACCAAGCAGCAGTTTGGTACAAGATAGAGTGATGTATACCAACATGAAAACATCTGATGGAAGTGCGTACGGAATATTCTCTTCGAGGAATATTGCGCGTAAGAAATTCAAACTCATCAACTCTACAAATAATGCAGCCATGGATTCATTATTATACGGTTCTATAACCGGTCATTTAGGTTTTGAGTAACCGATAGCAAATAAAAATATGAGTATAGCTGAACAGAGAGACATTTTTAACGATCGACCGGTATATACACTTTCAGATATAAGCAAAAGTTTGCAATCAATTATATCTAAAACGTATAATCAGCCATACTATATCAAAGCTGAAATCATCAAGCTCAACTATTATCCTCGTACGGGTCATTGTTATCCCGAATTAGCCGAAAAAGAAGATGAGAAAATAAAAGCGCAAATGCGAGCCATTATATGGTCATCTCAATATAAAACCATTAATGAGCGATTCAAAAAAATTACCGGAGATATCATTAAAGAAGGGATTACCATTCTTTGTTTAGCGTCCATTGAATACAGTCCTCAATATGGATTAGCGCTTCACATTCAAGACATTGAGCCAACTTTTACTTTGGGAGAAATGGCAAAAAGTAAAATTGCAGTCATTGAGCGATTAAAAAAAGAGGGGATCTTCAATGCCAACAAGAAAATGCAGCTCCCGTTAATTCCAAAACGGATAGCCATTATTTCGATTGAAACTAGCAAGGGATATAGTGATTTTATGATCACGTTACTTCAGAATAATTGGAATTATAAATTTGATTGTCAATTATTTCCTGCAATATTACAGGGAGAAAAGGCCATTACCACCATTACGGAACAACTTGCTGTCATTAAAAGCCGAATAACAGAATTTGACTGTGTAGTTATTATTCGAGGTGGTGGAGGAGATGTCGGGTTAAGCTGCTATGATCATTATCAATTGGCTCGGGAAGTTGCCATATTCCCCATCCCTGTATTATCCGGAATCGGCCATTCCACTAATGAAACTGTTACCGAAATGGTTGCATACGCAAATAAAATCACCCCGACAGAAGTTGCCTATTTTTTAATTCAAAAATTTCACGATTTTTCTATTTTAATAGAAGATTTTCAAAATTTTATTCTAAAAACAGCAGCAGACCGAATTAAAAATGATTTTATTAATATGGATAATAACGCCCGATTAATAAAACTTTTTTCAAAACAGATTATTGAAAAACAACAGACAATCATAGATAATTATATCAAACAGCTTGAATTACTGCATCCCGAAAATATTCTTAAACGTGGATTTAGTATTACCTATCATAAAGGAAAAGTAATCACGGATAGTAATAGCTTGCAGAATGAAGATCTAATTGTCACCCAATATTATAAAGGAAAAACTGAAAGTATAATCAAAAAATCTACATGACCTTAGAACAACTCAAACAATTTTTCAGCACCATCTTCTCATTTGATGAAAAATATCCTCTTTTATTCACTCAATTTTATTTTTGGGCTTTTTTTGCTATTATATTTGCCGGTTTTGCTTTATTTCATAAAAAGAAATTATTAAGAAACAGTTTTTTGGGGTTTGCCAGTCTGTTTTTTTATTACAAAACATCCGGATTATTTGTCATTATTCTTTTTTTATCCATCATATATGACTTTTTAATCGGGAAAAAAATTTCCACAACAGTATCTCAAGTTGGGAAAAAAGTATGGTTGTTTTCCGGAATATTTATTAACTTAATCATTCTGTTTTATTTTAAATATGCTTATTTTTTCACAGATGCATATAACTCTTTATTTCACACAGACATAGAAGTATTGAATCACATTGCGTTATGGAGCAATGAATTAATAGGTACCACACGTTTTGACGCAAGCAAAATTCTTCTTCCGGTCGGTATTTCATTTTACACTTTCCAAAACATCAGCTATTTAGTAGATATTTATCGGAATAGGGTTACTCCTGTTCGTAACATTCTTGATTTTGGGTTTTATACGACATTTTTCCCTCAATTGGTGGCCGGTCCGATTATCAGAGCCTCTCAATTTGTACCTCAGTTATACAAAAAGTTTTCGCTTTCCAAAAAGCAATTTGGCATTGCACTCTTTTGGATATTAAACGGGTTGCTCAAAAAAATTATTCTCAGTGATTATCTTGCGGTTAATTTTGTGGATAGAGTTTTTAATAATCCAAATCTTTTTACGGGTTTTGAAAATTTATCGGCACTATTTCTCTATTCTTTACAAGTATATGCTGACTTTTCGGGATACACGGATATTGCTATTGGAGTAGCGATGTTGATGGGATTTTATCTCCCAAAGAATTTTGACTCTCCATACAAAGCAACCAATCCCGGAAACTTTTGGAAGCGGTGGCATATTTCATTATCCAATTGGTTAAAAGATTACCTATACATTCCTTTAGGAGGAAACCGTAAGGGAACCTTTGCCGGATACTTTATTCTTATACTTATTGCAGGCATCATTGTCTTTTTATCTAACAACTTATGGATTGGAGGAATTATTATATTTGTTGCTCTTCTAATATTATTTTCAGGAATTTTCTTTCCCAAAACCAAAAAAGAGATTAATACCAATATTAATCTCATGAACACCATGTTATTAGGAGGATTATGGCATGGAGCCAGTTGGAATTTTATGATTTGGGGAGGACTTAATGGAGTCGGTATTTTGATATTTAAATTTTGGAGAAATTTATCAAACATTTGGAAATCCATTATTACATTATTATTGGTCGATCTTTTTATTCTGCTGAACTTCTATTTTCCGCATCCGGCATGGGTTATCGGAATTGTTTGGAGTGGGATTATATTTTTTGGCACTCTATTGGGCACCATATACAATGCAATATTTAAGAAACATCCTCTACCGTTAATAAATCGAGGATGGTCTATTTTTCTGACTTTCATATTCATCACATTTACCCGATTATTTTTCCGTTCGGGTTCAAATCTTAATCCGGCAGAGGCCAATGCAACGGCATGGAATACTGCAAAAACAATGGTTTCACGCATAGGAGGTGCATGGGATTTCAGTAAAATCCCTGAAATCATACATAATTACTTATTTATTTTCCTTTTATTTATAGGAGGAATGATTATTCACTGGCTTCCTGAAAAGTGGAAAAAGTGGTATCGCATCAACTTTGCCATGACTCCTCTTTGGGTACAAGCCATCGTGGTGATTGCGGTTGTATTTATTGTGTATCAATTTATTACTGCGGACTTACAACCGTTTATTTATTTTCAGTTTTAATCAATATTATTTAAACGCATTTTCGCTCAGTCCGTCTCCTTCGATAGACAGTCTATGCATATAATCAGGAACCGGATTTCCCAGATATTGATCCACATAAATCTTAGCAAGATATTGACCTAACATAAAGCCATGACCACGCAACCCAACCAAAAGGCCTTTGCTTGGATCCACAATATAGCGAGGTTCTGTGTAATAACCTGACCAGAACGCTTGAAATCCGACGGAACCAAGTTGGGGCAACCAATCCGAAAATACTTCGGCGCAAATTTCAAGGAAATCCTGACTATTATATTTTAGATCTCTGTGTGCTTCAATGGCATCGGTAGCGGGAGATGCACAACCAATAATTTGTCCGGTTTCTGCAAATTGTTGTCCGTATACTGCCGAAAAACCCTTATAATTTCTTCGATCTATAAGCATATCAAGGGGTTGGCCATTTATTCCGAGCATAGGCAATCTTCGCGTAATAAATGCCTGATGTTTAACTGCATACAAACCTGTTTCCATATTGAGTTGCTTTGCAAATTTATGAGCATTTGCACCGAGGGCATTCACAAAATGGTCACAATGATACTCAATATACTCTTTATCATGGGTATGAACAAGGGCAATAAATCCTTTATCACTTTTTTGAACTTCCAAAAGATAGCAATCTTCCATCAGTATACCACCATCATTAATTGCCTTTCTTCTAAGTAAATCGAGAACAAGACCCGGGGTCGCTTGCCAACATTCATTCGTAATCAAAGCAGCCTGATACGTATTTAAATTCGAATTAAAAAAAGGAGAAATCTCTTTTGCAAAATCTTTCTTATCTACCATATAGGCATCAGACCATGCTTTTGAAGCTTCAAGTGCTTTGTAAGTAGCTTCATCATGAGCAAACCCGATATAGCGGGTTGGTTTAAAATTTATATTGGATTCTTTTTGTAATTCCTTAAATATTTGCAAGTTATGATGTGCAATATCTGAAATTTCCGGTACTGAAAACGCAGGTCTTCCTCCGCCGATATTTCTCCATGAAGAACCTCGTTCTGCGTTCACCAAAACTGTTTTCTTTCCATTTTTAGAAAAATAGTGGAAAAGAGCACTTCCTGCAATTCCTCCTCCGGCAACAAAAATATCACATTCTATTTTTTTCGTTGCTTTGGTATGAACATTTGTAATAAACTGTGGTGCTATTTCGCTCGGATAAAGTTCTTTCAAATTAAGTTGACTGGACAGGGGTCCTCTGGGCGTTGCCTCACCGATTACCTCAATCCCCTTCATCCGAAGCATCTGTTTTACACGGGGGATACATCTCTTTCCTCTGCATGGTCCCATCCCGATGCGCGTAGTATGTTTCAATTCATCCACAGAAATCATGGTTCTGAAACCGACTGCATTCACAATATCTTCAAGTTGGACATCATCGCAATGACAAACAAAAGCAGGATCTTCGCTATCTTTATAATCACGCATTCGAATTGGGTCGGGATAAGCACTTTTTGCGATACAGCCTGTAATTAAGGTTAATGCTTCCCCTTCCAGATCCAATACCTTAACTCTTATAACATGAGTTTTATTCGGTTTTCTCATTACTTTTTCAATCAAACCGGAACCCAATTTTTCACCGTCATTATTAACCAAATAGACCTCTGTATTCTCTTCAATGTCATATTCAACAGGAAGAAAAACCCAATTTTTCTTCAAATTATAACCAAAGATGGCCAATCCCGGACATTTAGAAATACAATCCATGCAACCGATACATTTTTCATAATCAATAACGGGTACCGTAGAGGTGGAAGATTTTGTAATGGCACCTTGCGGACAGGAAAAAGAACACGGATTGCATGCAAAAGCATAAAGACAATCAGCCACCACAAACCCTTGTTGATTCATTCTTTCCAGAGACGGCTTACGAGATTCTTGCAGAATCCGAACAGGGTGTTGTTGAGAATCAATATACTCTTTTGATAATGTAAGATACTCATCATAATTAACACGTTGCCCCATTTGCATGGAGATTTCCATTGCGGCTTGTTTTCCGCGAAGCACGGCACAGGTTCCCTCTCCCACTCTCACAGCGTCTCCCACTCCAAAAGCATTTAATCCAAAAACAGTTTTTCCCTTTTCCAACAATTGATTATCAGGCATCAATCCGGTACAGATATTAATAATATCAATATCTTCAATTATTTTTTCCGTTCCAGGCACCGCTTTAAAATTCTTACTTTCAGCAATAACAGCACCTTTAATTCCGGTATGATTTTCGTTGGGAATAGCTTTCAATAAAATATGGGATGTATAAATCGGAATACCGAGTCTTCGCACACGATTTGCCTGCACGGGAAATCCACCTTCATGATCCATTGCTTCAATAATACCAACTACCTTTGCTCCAGCCTGCATTGCCTGATAAGAAGTTAAGTATCCGATATTTCCGGCTCCGATAGATAAGATTTTCTTCCCAAGGAGCGTATGTTCCACATTCATCATTTTTTGAACTACTGCAGCGGTATAAACGCCCGGAAGGTCATCATTTTCAAACACCGGCATAAAAGGAATTGCCCCGGTTGCCACTACTAAATATTGGGCATCCACAAAATAGATAGCCCCCTTTGTCATCTCTTTCACTGCAATTCTATTTCCCTCAAGAATATCCCATACCACAGAATTTAGAAAAATTCCTGAATGATCTTCTCCGGCAAGTGTTTTTGCAATATCAAAGCCTCTCATTCCTCCGTACACCTTCTCTTTTTCAAAAAAGAAAAACTGATGAGTTTGCATATTGAATTGACCTCCGATTCGATCATTATTATCTAATACAATATTGGAAATTCCTTTTTTATTCAATTCTTCACGGCAGGCCAAACCAGCAGGACCGGCTCCGATAATAGCTACTTGAGTTTTGTAAATATTAGTTGCTTCATCTCTATTGGGCATAATCTCATTTGGAAGATAATCATGAGGAATTTCTTCCACTATTTTAACATCATCAACTTTGGTAATACAGATTCTCCTAATTTTACCATCAACCAACATTTCACATGCTCCGCACTTACCTATTCCACATTCTAAACTTCTTTCACGGCCGGCAAGACTATGGCTATGGACGGGATATCCTGCTTGATGTAATGCCGCTGCTATTGTGTAACCTTTCTGACCGGTTACTTGCTTGCCATTAAATTGAAAAACAACAATTTCCGATTTCGGAATATCGAGAATAGGGTGCTTCTGAATTGGATACATAAGTTTATATATTTATATAGTAATCAGTTAATTGCAAATATTATTTTTTAAAAACAAATCGGTGCAAATGTACTATTTTTTATTATTTTAATTACTATTTATATTAATTCTCATTATTATTCATAACTAAAAAAAGCATAATCAGATAGAAATAAAATTTTATGAAGATGAAAAATGTCATAAGAAAATAAAAATAATCATGTATCTTTGCAAAGGAAAAAATGTTTTTTTCTTATTTTCTATTAATATTAATCAATCTTGATTTACAAGGATTATATGGATAATTTTATTGTATCGGCTCGTAAATATCGCCCCACAACTTTTAAGTCGGTTGTAGGGCAAGATGCCATTTCTTCTACATTAAAAAATGCAATTAAAAACAATCAAATTGCGCAGGCATTTTTATTTTGCGGTCCGAGGGGTGTGGGGAAAACCACTTGTGCTCGTATTTTGGCAAAAGCTTTAAATTGCGAACATTTAACTGAAGATTTTGAACCTTGTAATGAATGTAATTCGTGTAAATCGTTCAATGAGTCCGCCTCTTTTAATGTCTATGAATTGGATGCGGCTTCCAACAATTCCGTGGATGATATTCGTTCATTGGTAGAACAAGTGAGAATCAATCCTCAGGGAGCCAAGTACAAAGTTTATATCATCGATGAAATCCACATGTTGTCTTCAAGTGCTTTCAATGCATTTCTCAAAACATTGGAAGAACCTCCGGCATACGTGAAATTTATTTTAGCTACAACAGAAAAACATAAAATTCTCCCTACTATTTTATCTCGTTGTCAAGTATATGATTTTAAGAGAATCACAGATAATGATATTATTAAACATTTAAAATATGTCGCTTCGAATGAAAACATAGAAGCAGAAGAAGAGGCATTACGCGTAATTGCAGCAAAAGCTGACGGTGCCCTCCGTGATGCACTTTCCATTTTTGACCAATTGGTAAGTTTTTCAGGAAGTCAAATTACATATAAAGCGGCTATTGAAAACTTAAATGTGTTGGATGTAGATAATTACTTCAACATGACAGATTTCCTATTCAGTGAGAATCAGACTGCAGCATTACTGCTTTTTGAAGATATTTTAACCAGAGGATTTGACGGACAGCATTTTACTTCAGGACTTGCCGGCCACTTTCGCAATCTATTGATGGCTCAGAATCAAAATACGGTTCATTTGATGGAAGTATCTGACAATATAAAGGCAAGATTCATTGAGCAGTCCAAGAAAATCGATTCGATGTTGCTATTGCGTGCCTTAGAATTAATCAATAATTGTGATTTTAATTATAAGCTATCGAACAACAAAAGATTATCGGTTGAAATTTGTCTTTTGCAAATCAATGCCAATTATATGCACACCTTACGTGCTGCAGTCAGGCAATCACGGGAGAGAAAATAACGGAATTCAGCCTTCACCGGGAATTAGACCCAATATTGGGGCAGGCAAACCTCAGTTGGCTCAAACCGGATTCGTGGCGCCTCAATCCATTTCAGCCAAACAAACTGTTTCTATAAAAAATGTTATCACAGATCCTCCAACACCGACGACTTCTCTTAACCAAGAAGATGGGAAAATTGATTCCAATAAAGAAGATAAACAACCAACTACTACCCAAAACAGCTCTATTGAAAGTTCTATTCCTTCCAATATAGAAGATAAAATTATTGATACAGAGATAGTAAATACTTCAATAACAGAAAATAAAGATACTCCGACATCACTACCAACAGAGAAAAAAATTGACACTCTTGATTTCGAAAAGAAAACTCATTCTGACCTTACAACAGAAAATAATGAAGGTTTTGAAAATGATACTAATTTAGCAGAACATTGGAATATTATGTTGGATTTAATTTTTGCAAAAGTTCCCACTATTTTATTTCCTCTTAAAGATAAAACACCTATTCTCAAAGACAATATTTTAATCACAAAAGTCAAAAATAATATTCAATCGGAACATTTTGAATCCAAGAAACGAGATGTATTGGCTTATTTTCGGAATAATTTCGATCCTAAAATTGACGATATTACGGTAGTGATTGATACCCAAATGGAGTCAAAGAAAATCATATATGACACCAAAGATAAAATAGAGTTTTTACAAAATAAAAACCCTCAAATCAGTAATTTTATAGACATTTTGAATTTGACGGTAAAAGAATAACCCATGAAAAAACGATTATTCATATTTTTCCTTGCATTGCCCTTGTTTTTATGTTCTTCTCTGTGGGCTCAATCTGAGGAGAAAAAATCATTTTTAATTAAAATTAATGAAGAATTTAACGCTTCATTGTTTCAAAAAGAGGGGGGAGAGATTCGTTCTCAAGCAGGTAAAATTATTTCTGTCTGGATTCCAGATTCTTCCATTGAAAAATTTCGTTCTTTCAAAGGCATTGAAATACTGACACCTGCTGCCAAAATACAACCTTTGCTTAATAAAGCCGTCAAAAATGGGAATGTAGATAAAGTTTGGGCAGGATTGGGAATGGAGCAAGGTTATTCCGGAAAGAATGTACTCATAGGAGTAACGGACTGGGGATTTGATTACACACATCCTTCGTTTTACGATACAAATCTAATCAATACGAGAATATTACGAGCTTGGGATCAATTTCGAAATAGCGGTCCTCCACCGACAGGTTTTACATACGGAACAGAAATTTCAGGGGTGCAAGCACTCTTGGATGCCCAGTGTGATACGTTCAACGTCTATGAATATCATTATCACGGCAATCATGTTGCTTCAATAGCGGGTGGCAGCGGAAGTGGAACAATATATCGGGGTGTTGCTTACGATGCTAATTTTCTTTTTGCCACTTTTTTGGTTGATGAAGCCGCTGTTATGGATGCTTTCAGTTGGATGTATCAAGTTGCAGAGGAAGAAGATATGCGTTTGGTTATCAATATGAGTTGGGGGTTGTATTATATGGATAATTCAGATGGGACAGGTCCATTAAGTGAAGTGATGGAATATTTCTCCGACAGAGGAGTTGTTTTTGTTTCAAGTGCCGGAAATAATGGGGATGTCAATTTTCATATTGACAAAGATTTTAGTCAAAATACAGATACTCTGAAAACTCAAATTCTATTTGATGACTACGGACAGGATAATGTATGGGGGCAATGTATCAGCATGACCAATTCTGCGAATAGTCCGTTTACTTTTTCTTTTAAAGTATTAAATTCAACTTATCAGACGGTTGCTTTTTCACCCGTATTTAATACACAAAACGGAGATTATAACACGGACACTTTTTTTCTTGCCGGCCTTGACACCATCATTTATCGGGTTTCAATAGAAGAGCGAAACTCTTATAATATGAGGCCTAAAGTATTCTTACATATTAAAAACCCAACAATCGGCAATTATAAATTTGCGTTATTGGTTAATGCAGATAGTGGGCATTTTCATGCATGGAATGTAGTTGAACTTACTAGTCGAGTAGGAAATTGGGGAAGTGCATTTTCCGCTCCTTTAACGGGTTGGCAAGCAGGAGATCCCGGTTATGGAGTAAGTGCACCGGGTGGAACTGATTGTGTCATCACGGTAGCAGCCCATAGCTCCGGCATATATAGTTCCGGAAACAATTGGACCGGAAGTAATATTTCTTACTTTTCAAGTTTCGGACCAATAATTGACGGCCGGATCAAACCTGAAATTTCAGCCCCTGGGAGCAATATCATTTCAGCCATTTCAAGTTTCACCACTCATGAAACGGCAAATCCTTGGGCTACGGTTTCTTTTAATGGGCGAGATTACCAATATGTTCCTTTATCCGGAACTTCCATGTCTTCCCCTTTTGTAGCAGGAGTTGTTGCCTTAATTCTTGAAGCGAACCCGTGGCTCTCTCCTCGACAGATTAAAGAAATCATTACCGAAACCGCCTATCAGGATCAATACACGGCACAGCAAGGAGAAGAAAGATTCGGTTACGGGAAAGTAAGTGCTTATGATGCCGTTTTACTCGCTTTAGAAACAATAGGAACCGAAAATATCTCTTTTAGGGAATCCAACGTTACATTATTTCCGAATCCTGCATCAGATAACGTATTTATTACTTTAGAAACAAATGAGTCCTCTATTCCGATTGAAATTTACGATTTTTCTGGAAAACTTATTGATAAACATATTTTATCATCGGGCATTCATCAACTCAATATTCAACATTATGCGGCAGGGTGTTATTTTATCAAAATTAATCAAAAAGAAAATATTGCAGTTAAAAAATTAATCAAAAAACCTTAAGAAACTATATTCTCATAAATTTCAAACTTCAACAAATTAATTATGTCAGACGGTCTCACAAATTATATCCCTGATGCAGCCATTGAGAAAATAAACATATTAAATAAGTACAAAGACTTATTGTCTTCTATGTATGATAAAACCAACAAAACACAGCGACAAAGTATTCGAAAAGCGTTTGTTTTGGCGGTTAATGCACACAAAGATATGAGGCGTAAAACAGGAGAGCCTTACATTTATCATCCTTTGGCAGTTGCAAAAATTGTTTCGAAAGAGATTAATTTAGGAACTACATCTGTCATTTGTGCTTTGCTTCATGATGTTGTTGAAGATACTGACTATACATTAGATGACATTCGTGATATTTTTGGAGAAAAGGTTTCTATCATCATTGACGGGTTAACTAAGATTGATGATATTGTGATGAATGATGAAGATATCTCTATTCAAGCAGAGAATTTTAAAAAAATCTTTTTATCGATGTCGGAAGATGTCCGGGTTATCTTAATCAAACTTGCTGATCGCTTGCATAATATGAGGACATTGGATGCGATGCCCCTTGAAAAACAATGGAAAATTGCTTCGGAAACAGCTTATTTTTATGCACCCATTGCTCATCGTTTAGGGTTATACAGCATCAAAAGTGAATTGGAAGATTTTGCGATGCAATACACTGACCCAATTGCATATAACACTATCGCGGGAAAATTAAAAAAGAGTGAAGCTGAACGAAAAACACTCATTGAAGATTTTGTCAGACCTATAAAAGAAAAATTAATTGAAAAGGGAATTAATGCCGAGATTTCCAGTCGGACTAAATCTATTTTTTCTATTTATCAAAAGATGAAAAGAAAAAAAATAGATTTTGAAGATATCTATGATATTTTTGCTGTTAGATTTGTTTTTGACAGTGATATTGAAGAAGAAAAACCTATTTGTTGGGCTATATATACGATTGTCACCAATTTATACAAAACAAATTCTTCCCGGGAGCGAAATTTTCTCACAACTCCAAAACCTAATGGTTATCAAGCGTTGCATGTAACTGCGATGAGCAATAATGGGAAGTGGGTTGAAGTTCAAATTCGTTCTAAACGCATGGATGAAATTGCCGAAAAGGGATTTGCCGCACACTACAAATACAAAGAAGAAAATAAAACTCCAAAAGAATATGAAAACCGCGTTGAAGATTGGTTGGGTAAAATCAGAGATATTCTTAAAAGTGAAGACACGAATGCTTTAGACTTTCTCAGTGAGATTAAACTCAATTTAGATTTAAAGGAAGTAATCATATTTACTCCAAAAGGAGATATGAAAGTACTTCCTGCCGGATCAACCATTTTAGACTTTGCTTATGAGCTTCATTCTCATTTAGGAAACACTTGCATCGGAGCGAAAGTCAATTACAACATTGTCCCAATCAACCAAATACTTCGCAACGGGGATCAAGTTGAAATTATTACTTCAAAAAAACAACTTCCTAAAGCAGAGTGGCTTGAATTTGTAAAAACATCAAAAGCTAAGGAAGAAATAAAAGACAGTATTAAAGCTGAGCAACGAAAATCTTACGAAAAAGGAGTGGAGTTATTAAAAAAATATTTCAGCGAATATAAAATTAAATACACTTCCCAGAACATAAAAAAAATCCAAGACAATCTGGAAATAAAATCCCCTATCGAATTTTGGAACTATATTGCTATTGGAAAATTATCAAAAACTAAAATAAAAAAAGTATTTTTCAACGAGGAAAATACTGATTTGGAAGAATTTCACAAAAAAATAACTTCCAAACCGAGCGACACTTCTTTAGAACAATTAATTGATGAAGAATTGCAAATTAACCCGGAAATATTTATGTTGGATGAATCATTTGATAAAATTCGCCATATTCAGATTTCAGATTGTTGCAATCCCATTCCCGGAGACCAAGTTGTTGGATTTCAAATATCGAAAGAGGTAATAGAAGTTCATCGAATTAATTGCAGCAATGCAATTGAGCAAATGTCCAAATACGGAAATCGAATTATCAAGGCCCGTTGGAGAAAAGAACAAAATATTGCTTTTTTATCAGGAATACGGATAGTGGGATTTGACAAAAAGGGAATCCTTAAAGATATAATCGATATGATTAGTTCTCAATTTGAGTTAAATATTAAATCCATTAATATTGAAACAAAGCGGAATGTTTTCAAAGGAACAATGATGTTATACATTGAAAATGTGCAAGTTCTGGATGATTTAATTGATAATATCTCCAAGATTGATAATGTTGAAAAGGTTACCAGAATAGGTTTTTAATATTTCATTAAGCTTTTATCATCTTTTCTCTATTTTTTTTATTTTACTTTATAAGAAAATCTGACAAGAAATTAACGTAAAATATTGGAAGATTGAAAAAATATATTATTTTTGCATCATTAATAAATTAGAAAAATAGTATACATTCATCATTAATCACTCCAAAAGGCAGTTTTATTGTCATAGGTTAAATAAATAATCATGAAAAAAATCATTACTTTCTTCGTTGTTGTATTTGCTTTGAGTTTTGCAGCAAAATCACAAACAGCAATTGTTCCGTGTGGTGGAGATATTTATCATGCTTCCGGTTCAATCAGCTATACCGTAGGACAAATTGATTATATTTACAAAGATCGTGATTCTCTTGGAGTTCTCCAATCTTTCTCTGCTTGGGAAGGAGTTCAACAAGTATATCCGGTTTTAGAATTGGTCTATGATACTATTTGTCCCGGGGATTCGTATGCAGAAAATGGCTTCAATATAGGCCCTTTTAACACGCCCGGGCTCATTGTAGATACCGTATACATCCAAAGTGTAGTTCAAGCAATGAATGATACGACTATTACCACGATTCCTCCGGATACAATGAAAGTTTTATATTTAACTATCCGAACATTGCATACAGCAACTCCGGGGGGATACTACATTGATATAATAGCGGGTAATGCAGTCTCTTCAATATATTCACACTCTCTTGGAAACGGAGCAACTTCTTTTACATCAAATATATTACCGAATAATGCCCCCGGGATTAACAATATTCGAGTAGGTAATTCATTCATTTATGGATTAAATCCATTAACAGTGTCGGGGACCTATTATGTAGAATATACAACTATCGGTCCGGGCTGTCCCATGACATTTATTGACACTATCAATATTATGGATTCGTTATTGTGTAGTATCACTAATGTGGTGAATGATAATTCATGCGGACAAGGGATTGGGTCTGCCACAGTCAATGCGACCGGTGGTAGCGGGAATTATACTTATTTATGGACTCCTTCAGGACAGCGGACGTCCCAAGCTACCGGATTAACAGCAGGCACCTATATTGTGACTGTCACCGATGCTCTTATGGGACAAACGGTTACTGCTACTGCCGTGGTTGGAAATGAAACATTCATTGTACAAATAACTGCAGATGACTCAACAATATGCACAGGAGAAAGTACACAACTTCACACTCAAATCATCGGTAACAATTCCTTATTTTTCGATTATTATTGGACAACAGTATCTTATACGGGACCGGGGACTATTTCAGGTCGTTTCACAGATGATCCGACCGTAACTGTTGTCGGAACAATTGGTGATGTAAGAACTTATCAAGTTTTGGTTACAGATGACTATTTTTGTACGGCAACAGCAACCATTTCGATTACCATCGAATGTGAAACTGCCCCTACTGCATCATGGAATATTACTCCAAATGGAGGAGGTTCTCCTGTGGAATATGATGAAAATGTGGCCATCAACATAACCAATCCTCAACCGGGCAATAATGTTGACGCAGATTGCGGCTATCTATATCGAATCAATGGTGGACCTTGGCTTCCATGGACAAATACTTCAACTCCTGTTGTCATTGATGATGAAGATATTTTTATTGGATCAGTTACATTTGAATTAAAACATAACGACACTTGTTCTGCAGGCTTAATTACCTCTTACACATGGGATATTACTCCTCCTATCGGTTCTATTTCTTTTACTCGTGATACTTGGTGGCCTACAGTTTGTATTTCTCATGATTCATTACGATTAACTGATATCGTATTACAAAGTTTTGACTCAAGTGTACACATTTACGAATGGATGTATGCTTATCATTTCCAAAACGGCACTCAGGATTCCATTTCTTGGACATCGCTTACACAATTAAATGATCCTATTTTGAATTTAACGACTCCATATATTCCTGTTGATCAAAGCATTAATCACACTCCAACACAACCGGGAGATACCATTTTTATTGCGCTCAGAGTACAACATACTACGGATGGTGGGGCAACTTGGACTACAATAGAATCTTCGGGGTCCCAATGGATTATCCAAGCAAATCCCACTTTTGATATAGCAAATTTAACAGATGGTACAATTTGCGAAAATCAAACTCATAGTTTTACAGTTGAAAGTTCCTATCAAGGAAGTTTCAGCTGGACTTACGGTATTGCACCGACTTACAATCACAATCCAATAACAGGATCTTTTGTTAATTATGAATATCTCATTAGCGGAGATAATTTTGGATCTGATTTATATCTGTACAATTTTTCAAATCTTTATGGAATTGAAGTTTCTGCCATCATGACTCCTACGAATGGTTCTTGTCCGGTATTTCAAGATACTGCATTCTTAACAATTCATCCGGAAGAAGAATTAACTTTGTTGTCAGATAGTTCAACCCAAGTACAAGAATTCTGTTTCAACAATTCAATGAATGAAGTCAGATATGTTTGGAGTGGTGGAGCGGATACTGCTGTTTTGATTTGGAATAATGTTCCGGCGGGAGTTCAAGTATCTGTTCATGGAGACACTCTTATTATAAGTGGAACCCCGACTGTAACCGGAACCTATTTATACTCAATATCTACGCAAGGAAATTGCACCCCTGTTAATGCTTCCGGTTCTATTAAAATTAATCCGTTGCCTGTATTCTCTCTCACTTCTCAAGATGTTGCATGTCATGGGGATTCGAGTGGCGTTGTAGGAGTTAATCTTATTACTTTGCCCGGATTTGAAAACGAATATAGTTTTATTTGGACTGATATCTCTTCAAATGTAGTAGCAAATAGCAGTCAAGCACAAAATCTATATGCCGGTACATACACGGTTGAAGTTACTACAAATGCAACCGGATGTTCCTCAACTGCCAGTATTACTATTCAAGAACCTGCAACTTTAGTCAATGCCACTCTTTCAGCAACTAATGTAACATGTAATGGAGGAAATAATGGATTGCTCTCTGTAATTACCAATGGAGGAACTGTTCCTTATACTATTTATATCTATGACACCAATGATTTGTCTTCTGTAATAAGAGGTTTTAATAATGTTCCTGCCGGAGCTAATCGCACCTCAACGAATATGCGAGCCGGAACTTATGCTGTATATGTATACGATGCAAACGGGTGTCTGTTTTCATCAACAATTACCATATCAGAACCCTCATTACTTGTTGTTAACTTAAGCCAACAAACCGGAACCACATGTTACGATAGTGAAGATGGAATTGCTGCAGTAACAGTAAGTGGGGGTACTTCTCCATACTCTTATTTATGGTCAAATGGGGATACTACTGCCGTTATTACCGACCTTGCTCCGGGGACATATTATGTAACCGTAACTGATGATAATGGTTGTGTTGGCAATCTATCGGCCGTAATCAATCGTCCTTCCAGAATTACCTCACAATTTTCAATAACTTCATGTGGAACATATAATTGGAATTCAATTTCATACAATCATTCAGGAAATTATGTACAAACTTTAACGGCTGCAAACAATTGCGATAGTATCGTAACGCTACATCTAACCGTATTACAAAACTCCGCAAGCACTCAATCTGTAAGCACTTGCGGTTCTTATACTTGGCCCGTTAATCAAACATTGTATACCCAAAGTGGAACTTATACGTATACATTGGTTGGAGCAAATTCCCAAGGATGTGATAGTGTAATCACTTTACATTTATCCATTGATGCAACGGCAAATATAGATGTCTATGAAACGGCATGTGCTTCTTTCACATGGAACCTTAATCAAACTACATATACACAAAGCGGAACTTACAGTCACATGATTCCTTCTCAAATTCCGGGAGGATGCGACACAACTGTTTTACTACATTTAATTATTAATTCACCGATAACGAGCCATATTTATGTAAATAATTGTGATTCTTTTACATGGAACTTAAATCAAACCACCTACACACAAAGTGGAGAATATTCATATACTGCAGATGATGGTGATCCTTCCACTTGTGACAGTATATTTGTTTTACATCTATACATTCCCAATATTCCATTAGGAGCAAGTATTAACCATACAAACAACGCTTGCTATGGTGCCAATAATGGGACCATATCCATATCTCCAACCGGAGGAACTGCTCCTTACAATATTTACATTTATGATACTAATGATCTATCCTCTTCCATAAGGGGTTATACAGCAGTAAGTAATGGAGCTACCCGAAATGCAACAGGTTTGTATTCAGGAAACTATGTGGTATATGTATATGATGTTAACGGGTGTTTAATTACAACTCGTGTTGATATTTCAGAACCTGCTCTACTCTCTGCAATTGCTTCCGTTCAACAACCCGTTACCTGCAACCAAGGAACCGATGGAAGTGTTAGTGTTTCCGTTGCAGGAGGAACAATGCCTTATACTTATTTATGGAATACAGGCTCTACTAATAGTACTCTTATGGGAATTGGAAGCGGAAATTATTCTGTAACTGTGACTGACGGCAACAATTGTACTGCTACTGCCGCAGTTGTTCTCAATAATCCTGCTGCAATTACCTCTCAGTTTGCATATACTTCTTGCAACAGCTATACATGGGGCGGAACAACTTATACAGCTACCGGAAATTACAACAAAATCTTCACTGCACAAAACGGATGTGATAGTGTGGTTACTTTGAATTTAACTATTTATCGTTCTTCAAATTCTATTGTATCAATTAATACTTGTACTAATTATACTTGGCCTTTGACTGGAATAACATATACACAATCCGGAAATTATTCCCACACAATTGTGGGAGGAAATGCAAATGGTTGTGACAGTATTATTACTTTACAACTTAATATTCCGGCAACTCCCGTTTCAGCAAATATTACCAGTACAAATGTTCTTTGTAACGGAGCTAATAATGGCACAATCTCTATTACACCATCCAATGGAATTGCTCCTTACAGCATATACATTTATGACATAAATGACCTTTCCTCTTCCATAAGAGGATATACTGCTGTGGCTGCAGGGACATCGCGTACAGCTACTTCTTTACCTGATGGAACCTACTTCGTAGAAGTAATCGATCAATATGGGTGTTTTTATTCTGCTAATGTTACCATTTCGGAACCTGCTCCGCTTACTGCAATTGCTTCTGTTCAACAACCTATTACCTGCAACCAAGGAACGGATGGAAGTATTAATGTTTCCGTTGCAGGAGGGACAATGCCATATACTTATTTATGGAATACAGGCTCTACTAATAGTACTCTTACGGGAATTGGAAGCGGAAATTATTCTGTAACTGTGACTGACGGCAACAATTGTACTGCTACTGCCGCAGTTGTTCTCAATAATCCTGCTGCAATTACCTCTCAGTTTGCATATACT
>Ga0116193_1000256_pt1 | contig 52117 bp, 47 predicted proteins | sample AD_UKC115_MetaG_FD_89892 | JGI IMG/M metagenome (GOLD analysis project Ga0116193, IMG submission 89892) | Active sludge microbial communities of municipal wastewater-treating anaerobic digesters from Hong Kong - AD_UKC115_MetaG | ecosystem: Engineered > Bioreactor > Anaerobic > Digestate... | reverse complement strand
GTGGCGTGGATGAGCGGCGTCATGGCGTTGAAGTAGCCCGTGAGCACCTCCACCGTCTGCTCGGCGCTGAGTTGTTCCGACAGGGTGGTGAAGTTCGCCAGGTCGGTGAACAACAGTGTGACTTCGCGCGTCTCGCCGCCCAGGCGCAACAGTTCCGGCTGCGCAATCAGGCGCTGGACCACTTCGGGGGGCACATACTGTGCAAACATGGCGCGCACCTGGCGCGCGTGCCGGCGCGCCGTGGCGTAGGCCACCAGGGCCGTGGCACCGTAGATGGCCACCACGGCGGCCAAGGGCAGCAGCGGCGGCAGCCACAGCCGCGCCTGGGCAAACAGCCACCACGACAGCAGCAGCACCGCGCCAGAAAGCCCCGCAGCCACCCCCGCCACCGTACCAGGGTGCCAACGCACGCTGGCCGGTACCAGCACCGCCAGGGCCAGCAGCACCAGCGCCAGGCTCCAGCCCTCGGGCACGGGGCGCAGGGCGGCACCGGTCACATGGTTGTCCAGCAGCGTGGCCTGCAGTTCCACGCCGGGGAACAGGCGTTCGCCGCCCAGCGCGGCAAAGGGGGCGTTGAAGAGGTCGGCCTGGCTGTGTTGCAGTTCGCTGGCCGTCAAGGCCGAGCGCCCCACCAGCACCACCTTGCCGCGAAAGTACCCCGCAGGCAGCAGGTCGGGCTCCAGGGCCTGGTAGTACGAGCGTGTGTCGAAGCTGCCGCGCGGGCCCCGGTAGGCCACCAGGCGGTCGGCGTCTGCGGAGGGCGCGGGCGCTGGGCGGACGCCCAGGTGCTGCGCGAGAGTGGCCGCAAAGCGGCCCGCGCTGGGGGGCATGCGGCGCACCACGAAGTCGTCGTCCGGCTCCACACCGGCGTCGCCATGCTGGGCTCCGGCATCGCGCAGGGTCTGCAGGGGAAGCACCTCGGTCCACAGCGTGGCGCTGGCGCTGTCCACCTTCTCGCGGCTGGAGGCCAGCACCACGGGAATGCCGGCGGCCACCGCGCGGCCCACCGCCTGGGCCAGGGCAGCGTCCTGCGCCGGGTCGGCGGCGGGGTCGGCAAACACCACGTCAAAGCCAATGGCGCGCGCGCCGTCTTCGCGCAGGCGGTCGATCAGCCGCGCGTGCAGGCTGCGCGGAAAAGGCCAGCCCTGGCCCAGTTGCTGAAAGCTGGGTTCGTCGATCGCCAGGATGGCCACGGGCACGCTGCTGCGCCCCGGCGCGGCGAGCGTGGTCCACAGGTCAAAGCTGCGGAACTCCAGCGCATGCCAGGGGCGGCTGTGCGCGGCGGCCCACACCAACAGCAGGGCCAGTAGCGCCGCGCCGAGCGGCTTAAAAACGGTAGCGCGCATCCAGCACGAAGCGGGCCTTCTGGCGCGCAGACTTGGGACCCCACAGGTTGAGCGCTGCCATGCCTACCACCCAGCGCTTGTCGGTGGATTCCCAGAAGCCCATCAGGTCCAGGTTCCAGCCCGGTGGGCGGCGGGTGAGGTTTTCCTTGTCTTCAAACCGTTCGGATCGGTACACCGCGCGGCCGCTGAGGTACCAGCGCGCACTGCTGGCCCAGGTGGCGCCCAGCACGGCGGTGTGGCGCGGAATGTAGGGAATCATGCGCCCGGTCACGCGCTCGTCGCCTTCACCAAACGCACTGTGGCTGTGCTGGTACAGGTACTTGGCGTAGCCCGACCACTGGCGGCTGAACATGTGGTTGACGCTGCCTGCCAGCACCTTGAGGGTGCCGCCCTCGTAGCTGGGCGTGTCTTCGAGCAGGTCGGTGCTGGAGAGGTTGGTCAACTGGGCGTTGCGCAGCTCCTCCAGGAACGGCAGGCTGGGGGTGCGCAGGTCCACGCCGATGGTGCCGGGGTTGGTCAGGCGCAGGTGGTCGGCGCGCAGCTTGACGAAGGTGGAAGCGCCCCATTCCTGGCTCCATTGCAGCACGGCGCGCTTGTGGCGGCCACCGGCTTCGAGCAACTGGTCTTCCACGGGGATGCCGGCTGTCTCGATGCCCGCGAGGGTCGAAGTGCTCAGCGGCCGCATCCAGTCCTGATAGGCCAGGCGCAGCGTGTGGCCGGGGGCGGGCTGCAGCACCAGGCCTGCGCGCGGGGTGAAGACGCGTTCGGTGTCGTGGCGTTGGGCGATGTTGCCATCGACTTGGCCCAGCAGATCCAGCGCATAGATGTTGGCCCCCAGAACGCGGTGGCGTATCTGCTGCCAACCCAAGGCGCCATCCAGGTTCAGCATGGGGTTGTAGCGGTGGTTGCCTTCCAAAGTGAAGGCGGTATAACGGCGATCGATGGCATTGGTGCCGCCAAACGCCAAGCGATCGGCATACAGCAACTCCCCTGCGGGCGTGGATGCTGAGATGAGCCCTTCGGCCAGGGTTTGGCTGGACTGCTTCTCGGCCACATGCTCCAGAGCGGCGCTCCATCGGGTGCCGGGGCGGAGATCCATGGTGTGACGCAATTGCAGATCGTTGAACTGTTTGCGCGGCCGCGAAGCCAGTCCCAGAACGCCTTGCAGCGGATTCAAGGTGAAGAGCGAAGGGTAGTTTCGTATCAGCGCATCGTCCAAACTACGCCCGAGTTTGATCCAGGTCTGCTCGGTGGGACCCCAGCGGTAAGACAGTCCCATCGAGCCCTGGCTTTGGGTTTTGTCCAGTGAGGTTCGGAACAGGTTCTGCGCGCGCAGGTCGATGTTGAAGTGGTTGGCATAGGCAAACAGGTTCAGCCGTTCGCTGGGCTGTGCGCCCAGTCCCAGGGTGAGCACTTGTGCATCCACGTCTGCTGTGCCGGAAGCGTCGAAAAACGCGGGTCGGTTGACCACCCCCACATCCACCGGAAAGCGCAGCGCCCGCGCCGTCTGCGCCTTCACAAACCACGACACTGGCACATGGCGGTTGTCCATGCCGTTGAGCGTGAGGGCGGGCGATGCCAGGCGGTAGAACTCGCGGTCCAGCGTCAGCCCCACGGCGCCGTGGCTGCCGGGGCGCTGCAACAGCGAGGCGTAGCGCTTGCTGGCGCCAAAGGCCATGGGGTCTGTGAGAAAGCCCTGGTACAGGGCCGAGTTCTTGTTGAACTCACCCGCGTAGCGGTCGGCCAGGAACAGGTGGCTGCCGCCCCAGTAGGGATAGAAGCTTTGCTGCGCCAGCTCCAGCGCCCAGTCTTCCATGCCGAAGAAGGCCAGCGCCGCGCCCAGGTTGGCGCTGCCCTTCTGGTCGTTGGCCAACTGGTTGAGCGAGCGCAGGTAGGGCATGCGCTGTGCCCCGGCCCGCGCCGCCGCCACGGCCTCGCCGGGCTGGAACAGGTCGGTGTGGATCTGCGCCAGCAGCATGTGGGGCACGGGGTCCTTGTCGTCCAGTGCGGCAGCCTGGTGCAGCGTGGTGATGGCGTCCTGGTGGCGCCCGAGCTGGTAGTAGGCGACGGCGGTCCAGGTCTTGGCACGGGCGTAGCGCGGCTCCATCACGCCTGCGCGCAAAAAGGCGTCGAGCGCCGCTTCGGGCTGGCCTTGCTTGAGCCGCAGCAGGCCCAGGCCGGTGAGGGCAACGTAGTCGGCGCTCTGGTCCTGCAGCGCAGCCTGGAAGGCGCTTTCGGCGTCGGCAAAGCGGTTGGCAAAGGTCTCCAGCGTGCCGCGCTCGCCCTGGGCCTGCGCCAGGTGCGGTGCCAGCGCAATGGCTTGCTGCAGGTGCTGGCGCGCGGGGCCGGTGTCCTCGCGCTCGGTGTGCGCGCTGCCCAGGCCCAGCCAGCCGCGTGCGTCCTGCGGGGCCAGTTGGGTGGCTTCGGTGTAGGCGGCCAGTGTGCTCGGCGCATCGCCCTGGCGGCGGGCCAGGGCGCCACGGGCGAGCGCCAGTTCGGGGTGGGGTGCCTGGCCCTGGGCGAGCGTGGCAGCGGCTTCGCCCGAGCGGTCCTGCAGCAACTGCGCGCGGGCCAGTTGGGCCAGCAGTGCGGGGTGGGCGGGCCACTGTTGCAGCGCGTCCTGTAGGGTGGCCACTGCGGCCTGGCCTTCGCCGCCCATCAGCAGCAGGTCGGACTGCATGAGCCACACCGGCAAGGGGGGGCGCTGGGGCATTTGCTGCTGCGCCAGTGCGCGGGCTTCCGGCCATTGGCCGGCCTGCAGGGCGATGGCCAATTCCAGGGCGGCGCCCCAGGATGCAGGCGCCTGGGTGCGCGCCTGGGCAAGGGCGCTGCGCGCGCGGTCGAGCTGGCCTGCCGCCAGCGCGGCGCGCACCGGCTCCAGCGCCGCAGGCAGGGGCTCGGCGGCCAGGTGGGGCAGTGGGTCGGGCTGCAGGGCGTTGACCCACTGCACGCTCTCGCGCGGCTGCACCAGCATGAGCTTGACCGGGGCCTTGCCCACTTCGGCGTAGGCGGCTTCGTTGGCGCTCAGTGTCAGCGTGCCCTGGGGGTTGCCAAATTCCACCGTGCCCGACAGCACCGTGAGTAGTGTGCGCCCGTCGGGCTCCACGCTGATGTGCCAGTCGGTGCCACGGATGGCAGCGGTGGCGGCGGGGGTTTGCAGCTCCAGCGGGCTGCCGGGCGGGCGGCGCGTTTGTGTCCAGGCGCGCCCGGCCTCCAGGCGCAGCGTGGTGGTGCCCTGCCCGGCGGTGGCCAGCGCCTTGACCTGCAACACCGTGTTCTGGTGCAGGCGCACCTGGGTCTGGTCGGCAAACAACAGGGCCATGCGCGCGGCCTCGCGCGTACGCACAAAGTCGCCAGCAGCCAGGGCTTGTGCGGTGCGCGCGGGGCTCCAGGCTGTAGCGCTGGCCGGGCGCTGGTCACCCGCGCCTTGCAGGTCCACGATCTCAGCGGCGGCGCCTGCGGGCAGGGCGGCCAGGGTGTGCAGGGGCCACGCCAGGGCCAGTGCGCAGAGCAGGGGGCGGGCGCGAAGGGGCGGCAAGGGCATGGAGCTTCCTTGGTGTGGGCAGGCCGCAGGGCCAGGTGGGGGATGGCGGAAATTATGCGACCGGCCGGTGACACCTGGATACAGGGGTGGCACGTAAAAGCAACAGCACCGTGAAGTCCGCCCGGTACAGGCCGCCCGACGGATTGCGCCTACAGACGCAGCGCCCGCGCAGTGCTACAACAGCCGCATGTTTGCACCGCGCCGCCTCAAGATCGGGCTGTCGGCCTGCTTTCAGCATGCCGACCCCTCGCGTTCGCTGTTCACCGGCAAGACGCTGCAGTACGTCGAACAGTCGATCGCGCACTGGATCATGTCGGCCGGCGCCATGGTGGTGATGGTGCCCTGCCCCACGGGGGAGACGGCGCGTGGCGACGTGACGCTGGCGCACTATGCCGAGTGGCTTGATGGTGTGGTGATGCACGGCGGTGCCGACGTGTGGCCGGGCAGCTATGGCGAGGAGCCGCTGCGCGAGGAATGGCTGGGCGACCGCGTGCGCGATCTGTACGACCTGGCCGTGGTCGAGGCCTTTGCGCAGGCAGGCAAACCCATTTTTGGCGTGTGCCGGGGGCTGCAGCTCATCAACGTGGCGTTTGGCGGCGCGCTGTACCAGGACATCGAGACCCAACACCCCGGTGCCCAGCAGCACCGCAACGCGCGCACCTACGACCAGCATTTCCACGAGATCGACCTGGTGCCCGGCTCGCGCCTGGCGCACCTGTACCCCGGCCAGCGGCGGGTGACGGTCAACAGCATCCACCACCAGGGTATCAAGCGGTTGGCACCCGGTTTTGTGGTCGAGGCCGTCAGCCACCCCGACGGCATCCCCGAGGCCATTCGCCGCAGCCCCTTGCGCGGGCAGGGCTACATCGCGGCCACGCAGTGGCACCCCGAGTTCCATGTGCAGGGCTCGCACACGCTGGACGATACGGCGCTCCTGCACGACTTTCTGGGTGCCTGCAGCGCGGCGCGCTTCCGGCCCTTCCCGGCCGTGAGCCCGCTGCACATCCGCGACCGGGCCGCACGCCTGCTGCGCCAGGCCTTGCTGCGCGACGTGTTCACGACAGAAAACACCATCGGGCGCTTGATGGGTAAGCGCAAGTAGCTATGGATTTCGTAGCAAATTATCCAGGTGACCTGCCGGGGCTGTCCGCCCAGCGACTGCCACCCGGCGGCCTCCCGCGCTAGCATGGCTGCCCCACAAGGAGCCCGACCCATGCTGAACTTTGAATTCCACAACCCCACCCGCATCGTCTTTGGCCAAGGCAAGGTGGCCGACCTGGCGCGCCTGGTGCCTGCGCAGGCCCGGGTGCTGGTGCTGTACGGCGGCGAGAGCGCGCGGCGCACCGGAACGCTGGACGAAGTGCGCGCCGCATTGGGCGAGCGCAGCGTGAGCGAGTTTGGCGGCATCGAGCCCAACCCCAGCTACGAGACGCTGATGCGCGCCGTGGCGCAGGTGCGCGCCGAGAACATCGACTACCTGCTCGCCGTGGGTGGCGGCTCCGTCATCGACGGCACCAAGTTCGTGGCTGCCGCCGCCTGTTTTGACGGCGAACCCTGGGACATCCTGCTGCAGCGCGGGCGCAATGTGCAGCGCGCACTGCCGCTGGCCAGTGTGCTCACGCTGCCCGCCACGGGCTCGGAGATGAACAACGGCGGCGTGGTCACACGCAAGGCCACGCAAGCCAAGCTGTCGTTCTCCAGCGTGCACTGCTTTCCGCAGTTCTCGGTGCTCGACCCGACCAAGACCTACACCCTGCCGCCTGCGCAAATCGCCAACGGCCTGGTGGACGCCTACGTGCACGTCATGGAGCAGTACCTGACCTACCCCGTGCAGGCACGCCCGCAGGACCGCTTTGCCGAAGGCCTGCTGCAGACGCTGGTGGAAATTGCCCCCGGCGCGCTGGCCGAGCCGCCCGACTACGACCACCGCGCCAACCTCATGTGGACGGCCACGCTGGCACTCAACGGCCTGATCGGCGCGGGCGTGCCGCAGGACTGGGCCACGCACATGATCGGCCACGAGCTCACCGCTCTGTATGGCATCGACCACGCGCGCACGCTGGCCATCGTGCTGCCCTCGCTCATGCAGTCGCAGCGCGCGGCCAAGCGCGACAAGCTGCTGCAGTACGCCGAGCGCGTCTGGCATGTCAGCGGCGGCACCGAGGACGAGCGCATCGACGCTGCCATCACGCACACCCGCGCATTTTTCGAGAGCGTGGGCATCCCCACGCGCCTGTCCGCCTACGGCCTGGGGCGCGAGGCCGTGGACGCCGTGGTGGCGCAGCTCACGGCGCACGGCATGCTCAAGCTGGGCGAGCACCGCAGCATCACACCCGAGGTCAGCCGCGCCATCCTGGAAGCGGCGCTTTAAGGGTTTTATGGCTCTGGCGCTTGAATATCAAGCGCCAGCAGCTATCAAAACAATAGCAATCAGTGGTGGTGCCCGTGGGCGCCATGCACATGGCGGTGCGCGATTTCCTCGGCCGAGGCGGCACGCACATCCGTCACCTTGCAGGAAAAACGCAGCGCCTGGCCGGCCAGCGGGTGGTTACCGTCGAGGTGCACCTCGGGGCCCTTGATCTTCACCACGTTGAACACCTGGGGCTGGCCGTCGTTGCCCACGCCCTGCAGCTGGCCGCCCACCTTCACGCCGGGCGGAAATTCGCTCTTGGGGATGGTGCGCACCAGCGACTCGTCGCGCGCGCCAAAGGCGTCTTCCACGGCCAGATCGATGGTGGTGGCAAAGCCCACGGCCTGGCCCTCCAGCGCGGCCTCCACCTTGGGGAAGATGTTCTCGTAGCCACCGTGCAGGTAGGCCAGGTTGCCCGCGTCCAGCGGCTTGCCCTGGGGCGTGGTCACCTTGTAGCTGATGGTGACGGCGGTGTCTTTGCTGATGTTCATGCGGCGCTTTCGGATGGCAAAGCGGGGATTTTCTCACTCACCCGGCAGCGTGTCGGCCTGCGCGCCGGGGTAGCGCGCAAAGCGCCGTGGCATGCCGCCATGCACCGGGGCGCTGTCGGGCCAGGGCCAGCCGCCAAACTCCGTGCGGCGGTAATCCTGCATGGCCTGCATGATCTCCTCGCGCGTGTTCATCACGAATGGGCCGTACTGCGCCACCGGCTCGCCGATGGGGCGGCCCTGCAGCAGCAGGCATTCCACGGCCAGGGTGCCGGTGTTTTCCAGCGCCCAGTCCTGGCCCGCCACCAGTTCCAGAGCGGCGTGCTCGCCGAGGTGCTGCGGCCCGATGCGCAGGCCATCGCCCGCAAAGAAGTACAGCATGCGCCGCGTGCCCTGGCCGCGCGCGGCGGGCAGCACCCACCGGGCGCCGGGTGCCAGGTGCAGCGTCCAGATGGCCACGTCGGCGTCCGGCTGCGCGGCCCAGGATTCGGGCGGCGGTGCCAATGGCTTGGCGGCGCCGGGCAGGGCCCCGGCCACCACGGTGACGGTGGTCAGGCGGCCGGCCTCGTCGCGGTGCGCCAGGCGCGGAATGCGTTCGTTCCACAGCATGGTGAAGTGCGGCGCCACCATCTTCTGGCGTGCGGGCAGGTTCAGCCAAATCTGGAAAAGCTCCAGCGGGTTCGGGCCGCCGGTGCGCAGCAAGGGGAACATCTCGGAATGCTGGATGCCCCGCCCTGCCGTGACCCACTGCACATCGCCGCCGCCAAAGCGCGCCGCCGCGCCGAGCGAATCGGCATGGTCGATCAGGCCCTTGCGCACCAGCGTCACGGTCTCGAAGCCCCGGTGCGGGTGCGCCGGAAAGCCCGGCACCGCGTCGCCGTGGTACATGCTCCAGCCGTCCTGGCGGCTGAAGTCACTGCCGATCTGGCGGCCGCCCAGCAGGTGGGACGCCGGGCCGAATGCGCCGTTGCCCGCCGGGTAGGCGTCATCGTGGTGGGCGCAGAACAGAAAAGGGTCCAGCGTGGGCCACAGCGGGCCGAGGGGCTGGGTGTTCAGAATGGGTGTGGACGTGGTCATCGCAGTGCTCCTGCGTGTATTGGAGCGGTATTGCGCGCGCAAGATAAGCCCCCGGCGCTGCAACACTGCGTTCCAGCGCAGCGCATGGTGGGTACACGCACTCGCATCACGCGTGCGCAAGGGACATGTTCAGCCTTGCCCAAGGTGGGTGGTATTCACAGGGCTGTCCATCTTGCAACCTGCGCCAGCCGGGCCTTGACGGTGGGCTCACGATCGGGGTCGCTCAGCAAGCCGGGCAGGGCATTGTGGAAGGCGGGCATTTGCAGCAATGCTGCTGCCGAGTGCGCAACATGCTTGCGCACGGGTGCGCTCGCGGCGGCCACTTCTTGTGCTGTGGCTGCGCGGCCCTCCATCACCGTCATGATGTCTTCGAGGTCGTGGCTCAGGTACACATTGTTGCCGCCACGGTCTCTGAAGGCCTCGAACTTGGTGGCCAGGAAATGCGGCGCCGACAGGTGCCGCACCACCAGCCCCGCAGTCAGCTCCACCGACAATGCCTCTTCAAACCCCACCCGGTACCACGGGTTGGCAAAACCCAGCACCTTTTCATCCAATGGCACCAGGTCCAGCTGCATGCGGTGCCAAAACCAGCGAAACGGTGGTGTGTTGTCCTCCATGGTCTGGGTAAAGCCGCGCTGCATCAGCTGCTCTGCCAAACGGTGGTAGGCGCCCAAAGACGCCACCTCCACGATGGCGTCCACATCCTCGGTGGGGCGCACATCCATCAAGCCCGCATCGTCCACCAGCAGGCCGGTGGCGCAGCCGCCCACAAACACCACCTGCTCGCACAGCGGCCCCATGGCCCGCGCCATGCCTAGCAACAACTCCAGGTTGGGGTTAGCCATGCAACGGGCCCATGGTTTTTTTCGGCGAATCGGGATCGATCAGCGCCTGCAGGCGCTCCAGCGCCATGCCCCGTTCGCGGGCCTTGCCCACGCGCAGGGCGTCAAACAGTGCCAGCAGTTCATACAGCTTGGCATCTTGCATGGCCGCAAAGGGCACGGCAGGGTGCAGCGGCTCTATGCCCACGCCGCGCACCGTGCCATTGGGGTGCGGCCACACAAAATCGGTGCTGCCCGGCGCAAACACCCCGGCAAAGGCCGGTGCGCTGTGGCTGGTGGGCACCCCGGCCACCAGCGGTAGCTTGACGGCAGGGAAAGCGTATTTGGCCCCGTGCAAGGCAAATTCCGCCAGATTGTGGGCGTGGGGGCGCACGGGGTTGTCGGCTGCGGCAGCCCCATCCGGCAAGGCCGCGCGGCGCACCCGCTTGCGCGTGACGCGGTAGATGCCCATGGGCTCTTGCGCAGTCAAATCACTCCGCGCTTCAGGGTCGCCTGCGCCTGCAGCCGGGGGCGGTGGCTCGCGGTTGGGCAGCAACAGCCCCGCCAGCAACCCGCGCTTGATGCAGGCATGTGCCTCCGACACGCTGAGGCCCAACTCCTGCGCCAGCCGCGCATACGTCCAGCGCTGCTCACCCCAGGCTACGAGCTTGAGGGCGACCAGAAAGTCTTGGGGCTTGAGTTGCATGAGCATTCAATATTCGCAAATCGCGAATATTGAATGTAATCTGCGGAAGCAGCAAAGGCAAGTATTTATCTGAAATGGCCTCTGGCCCCCGTATGACGTGCGCAAGCAGCTACTGTTTTTATAGCATAGGGCGTGATACCACAGCCTCCAATTCCTACGACCCCTGCGGCACCGCCTCCGCCAGAAAGTCATACACCGCCCGGATGCGCGCGCTGGTGCGGATCTCGCGGTGCACCGTGAGCCACATGGGCAGCGGCGGCGGCTGGATGGCGGGCAGCACCTGCAGCACCTCGGGGTCGGTGCGTGCCATGTAGTGGCCCACGAAGCCGATGCCCAGGCCTGCGCGCACGGCCTGCCAGTAGGCCATGAGGTCGTCGGTGCGAAACGCAAATTGCTCGCGCCCCACCGGGTGGCCCAGGGCGGCAAAGCCGCGCAGGATGTCCTCGTAGCGGTCGTTGCCCACCAGCTCGTGCGCCAGCAGGTCGGTGGGCTGGCGTGGCGTGCCCCGGCGGCGCAGGTAGTCGCGGTGCGCGAAGGCGCCCAGCGCCACGCTGCCGATGCGCCGCGCCACCAGGCTGGACTGGTCGGGCTGCACCATGCGCAGGGCGATGTCGGCCTCGCGGCGCAGCAGGTTGCTGACCTCGTTGCTGGCCACCAGCTCCACCTGGATGTCGGGGAGCTGCTGGCGCATGCGCAGCAGCAGCGGGGGCAGCAGCAGGCAGGCCACGGGCTGGCTGGCGCTGATGCGCACCGTGCCGCTGGCGCCGGCCTGCGCGCCGGAGACGCCGCGCGCCAGCGCATGCGCGCCGGCCTCCATGGCGCGCGCCGACTCGGCCAGCCGCAGCGCCGTGGCCGTGGGCTGCAGGCCCCGGCCCGTGCGTTCGAACAGCACCGTGCCCAGTTGCGCCTCCAGCTCGGCGACATGGCGGCCCATGGTGGGCTGGCTGGACTGCAGCGCCCGCGCCGCGCCCAGCAGGCTGCCGTGCTCCAGCACGGCCAGGAAGGAGCGCACCAGGTTCCAGTCGAACGGGGTATTCATGGATGAAATCCTGCTATGGACATTCATGCAATTGTGTAACTTCGCGATGGTTCCCACAATCAAGCCCATCACAGAGCACATGGAGATGGACATGGCCAAGACGGTATGGGTGCTGGGCGCCAACGGGCGCCTGGGGCGGGCGGTGGCGCTGGCCTTCGCGGCGGCGGGCTGGCGGGTGCGCGCACCCTGGCGGCATGGCGCGGTGGCGCAGGCCCCGGCGCTGCCCGGCGTGCAATGGCTGGCGCCGGGCGCAGACCTGCAGGCGGCGCTGGACGAGGAGGCCGACGCCGTGGTCCACGCCATGAACCCGGCGCGCTACACCGCCAGCGCCTGGCGCGCCGAGGCCCCGGCGCTGCTGCACCAAGCCATCACCACCGCGCTGGCGCTGCGTGCCGTGCTGCTGTTCCCCGGCAACGTGTACAACTTTGGCGCGGGCATGCCCGCTGTGCTGGATGCCCGCACGCCCCAGCGCCCCACCACGCCGCTGGGCCAGGTGCGCGTGGCGCTGGAGCAGCAGCTCGCCCAGGCCGTGGCCACCCAGGGGCTGCGCGCCGTCATCGTGCGCGCGGGCGACTTTTTTGGCGCGGGCCAGGGCACCTGGCTGGACCTGGTGATCGCGCGCAAGCTGCGCCAGGGCGTGATGACCTGGCCCGGCCCGCTGGATGTGCCGCACGCCTGGGCCTACCTGCCCGACCTGGCCCAGGCCTTCGTGCGCGTGGCAGCCGCGCCAGCCCCCGCGCCGGGGCAGTTGCCCTGCCTGCCGTTTGCCGGTCACACCACTGCCGGCCACGACTGGCAGACGGTGTTGTCCGACTGGGCGCAGGAGCAAGGCTGGCTGCGCGGTGGCGCGCTACGGGTGCAATCCCTGCCCTGGGGCTGGATGCACCTGGCCAGCCCGGTGGTGCCCATGCTGCGCTCGCTGCAGGCCATGCGCTACCTCTGGCAGGTGCCGCATGCGCTCGACGGCACGGCGCTGGCGCAGTATGCCGGCCCCGTGCCCCACACCCCGCTGCGCGAGGCGCTGCGTGCCAGCCTGGCCTTGCTGGACGGCGCCGCGCAGCCCACCATCACCCCTATCGCCACAGGAGCCTGACCATGCAGCGCCGCCCCTTTCTGCGCATCCTCGGCGGGGCCGCCGTGCTTGCCGCCACGCCCGCGCTGCCGGGCTGCTCGTCCGCCCTGCCCGCCGAGGCGCTGGCCGCGTGGCAGCCGCCCGCGCCCGTGCCGCCGGGGGGCGATGTGCGCCGCTGGATCCTGGCGCACGCCATCCTGGCACCGCATTCGCACAACCTGCAATCGTGGCTGGTGGACTTGCAAACGCCGGGCGAAATCTGGCTCTACTGTGACCACACGCGCCTGTTGCCCGAGACCGACCCGCACTCGCGCCAGATCCTCATGAGCCAGGGCACCTTCCTCGAACTGCTGCACCTGGCCGCGCTGCAGCAGGGCCTGCGGGCCGAGGTGGAGCTGTTTCCGCACGGCGCATTCGACCCGGCCACGCCACCCGCGCCGCCGCACACCCACCACGCCACGGCCCGCGTGCGGCTGGTGCCCGACGCCAGCGCGCAGCCCGACCCGCTGTTCGCGCAGATCTTCCGGCGCCACACCAACCGCTCGGCCTACGAACCGCGCGCGCCCGAGGCGCAGGCGGTGCAGGCCATCGCGGCGGCTTGCGTGGCGCCAGGCTTGCGCGTGGACTTTGCCCTGCCGGGCAATGCACGCCTGCCGGAGCACCGCACCATCGCCCGCGATGCCTGGCGCGTGGAGCTGGTCACGCCGCGCACCATGCTCGAATCCCTGAAGGTGCTGCGCGTGGGCCCACGCGAGATCGCTGAGCACCGCGACGGCATCGTGGTCAACGCACCGGTGCCGCGCGTACTGGCCGCCCTGGGCCTGTTCGACCGCAGCCGCGCACCCGGCCCCGACGACATGGCGGTGACCCAGCAGGTGCAGGACTTCAACGCCAAGATCGAGGCCACGCCCGCCTTCTTCGCCATGGTGACCGAGGGCAACGACCGCGCCACGCAGGTGCGGGCCGGGCGCGCCTACGCGCGTGCGCAGCTCGCCGCCACGGCGCACGGCCTGTCCATGCACCCGCTGCAGCAGGCCTTGCAGGAATACCCCGAGCAGGCGCCCCATTACGCGGCCATCCACGCGCTGCTGGGCGCAGGCGGTGGGCGTGGCACGGTGCAGATGTGGGCGCGCCTGGGCTACGCGCCGCCCGTGGAGCCCGCGCCGCGCCGGGGCGTGCAGGCGCATGTGCTGGGGTGAAGAAGCAGGCTCAGCGCGGTGGTTTGAATGAAATTGGCCTCTAGCGCTTGTGGATAAAGCGCTGGTAGCTATTGAAAAGATAGCAAAAGCCAGCGAAAACGGTTCAGCGTCCCACCACCGACCAGCCCGCCTGCTGGTTGTTCTTGTCGTTCTCGTACTCCCAGGCCGTGCCGCAGCGGTCGCACTGGTAACGGGTGATGGTGACGGTGCCGGTCTTGCGGTCTTCCTTGCGGTTGCCGCGCTGCACCAGCTCGGCATGGCCGGGCGCCTTGCGCCAGTTGCGCTGGATGCCCTTGCAGGGCTCGCACAGTTCCATCGGGTTCAGTTCGCGCTGTCGGGCCAGTTCTTTGCTCATGGGAGGGTGCCTTGGTGGTGTGCGGGGTGCAGGGGCGCTACTGTAAGCCACACAGGCCGTGCAGGCGCTGGTGCAGGGCATCTCCGGGGTCCACCGGCCGCTGGTTCTTGGCCTGCAGGTAGTGGTGGGTGAAGACGTCGAGGTAGGCCTCCATCACCTGGGCGGCCCGCTCCTCGCCCGCCAGCGCCAGGCACAGCGCCGCCACCTCCAGCGTGCACAGGTGCGCCGCGTCGGCCGACTGGCGCAGCCGGTAGCGCGACGACTGTTCGGGCCGCAGGCTGAGCACCGGCAGGGTATCGAGGTAAGGGCTCTTGCGGAACATGCGGCGCGCCTCGGCCCAGGTGGCGTCGAGCAGCACGAACAGCGGCTTGCGATCGGGCGTCTCACCCGAGGGTGCCGGGGGCGCCACCTGGGTCACCACCCGCTGCGGTTCGGCATAGTCGCTGGGAAACACCAGGTAGGGCTGCCACTGCGGATCGGCCAGCAGGGCCAGCAGGCCGGGGGGCACCTCGGTGCGTGTCCAGCCGAAGGCAAAGGTGTCGGCCACCACATCGGCCACCAGCCAGCCGGTGTTGCTGGGCTTGAGCGCTTCGGTGTCGGCCATCAGCAGGCAGACGCCCGCGCGCGTGGGCACCTGCGGCCGCAGGGCGCACAGGCAGTGGCTGGGCCGCAGGCGGCAGCCCGGGCAGCGCGCGCCGCTCGGCCCGCCACGGGCCAGAAAGGGCTTGCTGCTGCGTGCCAGGCGCTCGGCGCGCAGGCGCGCCACGGCGTGGGGCGGGGGGACGGGTGTCACGGCGGGCCCGCGTGCTCCAGCGCGAACAGCGGCACCTCGGCGTGGTGGCTCAGCCAGACGCCGCCGCCCACCTCGGTGAAGCCCTCGGCCAGCGTGCGGCGGTACATCTGCGCGCGGTGGCGGAACTGGCGCGTATCGGTGAGCGTCTTGTCCACGATGTCCTGCTCCCAGTCCTCGCGCGTGACGGCCTCCAGGTACAGCGCGCCCCGGCACAGCCGGGCCAGGTTGCGCATGGCCGCCTGCGCGTCGGCCGCGTTCAGGTAGGGAAGCACGCCCTGGCAGATCACGAGATCGAAGGGCTCGCTGGAGCGGTAGTCGAGCACCGAGCCGCGCTCCCAGCCAAAGCGCTCGCACAGGTAGGTGCTGTACTCCACGCCGTGGAACGATGCCTGCGGAAAATGCCGCGCCACTACGTCGCGCCACAGGCCGATGCCGCAGCCCACGTCCAGCACGCGCCGCACCGGCACGCGCAGGTACTGCAGGTAGCTGCACACGAAGGCGCCCAGCCGGGCTATGTGCTGCGGGTCGGCCACGCTGGTCTTGGGGTCGAAGTAAAAGCGCTGGTAGTAGGCCTCGTCGAAGGCCACGGTGGGTGCGGGGTGGTCTGTGGGCTTGGGGTGCACGTCAGGTTCCGGTGGGGTGGGGGCAGAGTATCGCCGCCAGCGCCCTGGTGCAGGGGCGCTGGCAGATCACTCCGCCTGCAGATACCGCTGGGCCAGTGCGCTGCGCGCTGCCGCATCCAGCCCCAGCACGTCCTCCAGGTAGGGCGTGATGCCGCCGTACTGGGCGTCCACCATGTGCAGTGCGGCGTCCAGAAAATCCTCTTGCACGCCGCAAAGCACCTGCATGACCTCGGGCGGTGTGTGGCTGGCCAGGCTGGCGGGCGGGCGGTAGAGGGCGTTGGTGAGCAGGTAGTCCTGCATCACCACCTCGCGCGGCACGCCCAGGGCCAGCAGGATCAGTGCGGCGGCGAAGCCCGTGCGGTCCTTGCCTGCGGTGCAGTGGAAGACCAGCGGGTCGTCGCGCTCCACCAACATCCGCAGCAGCGCGGCAAAGCGCGGGGCGTTGTCGTGCACGAAGCCGCGGTAGGTGTCCTGCATCAGGCCAGCGGCGTCCTGGGGTGACAGGCTTGCGCCGCTGCGCAGTACCTCCTGGATGCGTTGCACCACCGTGGGCTCGATGGTGAGCGGGTGGTACTGCACCCCCGGCAGGGTATAGGCCAGGGCGTTGCGCTCGGCCTCGCCGCGCAGGTCCACGGCACGGGCAATGCCCAGCCCGGCCAGCGCCTGCTGGTCCTGCGTGCTGAGCCGGGCCAGATGGTCGGAGCGGAACAGCCGCCGCCAGCGCACCGTGCGCCCACCCAGGCCGGGGTAGCCCCCCAGGTCGCGGAAGTTGCTGGCGCCTTGCAGCGCGATGGCACGGGTGGGGCGGGTCATGGGGTCAGGCGTCCAGGAAATGCATCACCAAGCATAGTGGCCTCGGATGAAGCCTGCATGTCGCGCAGGCGCGATTCCCCACGCGCTGCACTACTTCTGCGGTGGCAGCACCGTCAGCGAACCTTCGAGCGGCTTTTCGGCACTGCCGCTGGGGCAGGGCTGGTCGGTATAGACGGTGCGGCCGTTGACCAGGCATTTGCGCGCCTGCGTGGCGGGGGTCGAGGCGGCGTCGGCGCTGGGGTTTGCGGTGGCTGCGGCAGACCGGCGCTCCGGCGGCAGGCTGTCGGGGCCGGGGCGGGTGGTGCTGCGCCAGGCGCGCTCCAGCCAGGGACCGGCGTGGGGGAGCCACTGGTCGGCGGTCCACCACGCAGCCCCGGCCGCAGCGGCCAGGGCCACGGCCAAGGCGGTCCACAGGGCGCGTTCACGCGGGCTGCGCATGGGTCAGCCCAGGTGCGGCCCCAGCAGACCGGCCAGCTCGAACATGCCGACCTCGGGCTTGCCCAGCACGGCCTGGAGCTTGGCGTCGGGGCGGATGGTGCGCTTGTCCTTGGGGTCTTGCAGGCCCTGGGCCTTGATGTAGTCCCACAGCTTCTTGACCGCCTCGGGGCGCGACACCGGTTCGGCCCCAATCACCGCCGCCAGGGCTGCGCTGGGCGCCTTGCCTGGCGCGCTCTTGCGCGGGGCCTTGGGGGCCGTGGCTTTGGGCTCTTTCGGGGATTTTTTGGCTGCGGCGCTTTTCTTTGCTGCGCCGGCAGCTATGGTTTTGGTAGCGATGCGGGCAGCGGTCTTGCGCGGGGGGTACTTGCTTTCGCGCTGCTCGAACTCGAAGTTAACCTTGCCGGCGTCCTTGTCCCAGACCAGGAAGGCCTTGAATGCGCGGCGCGTGCGCATGCTCACAAACTTGTCGAGCAGGTCGGTCTTGCCGGTGGCAAGGAGCTTTTCCATCTGCGCACGCTCCACGGGCTGCTGCAGGATGATCTTGCCGCTCTTGAAGGTGCACGAGGGCGTGGGCTGCTGCGCCGTGGGCACGGCGCGCGTGCAGACGTAGTTGCTGCCGTGCTCGTGCACGGCCGAGCCGCAGATGGGGCAGGCGCCCAACGGGGCATCGGCGAATTCCACCAGCTCGCCGGTGTCCTCTGCGTTCTTGTCGTCGCCGAAGTCGAATTCGAGCTTGTAGTTGTTCGACTCTTCGTCGAAGCTGATGGTGATCTCGGCCGTGAACGGCCAACCGGCCTTGGAGCGGAAGCCCTCCAGCGGCCCGATGCGCTTGTGCGCCAGCAACTGCTCGGCCTCTGCCGTTTCAAACGTGCGCCCGGCGGGCGATTTGCCGAACGAGAAGCCGCAGCCCTGGCCGGAGTTGCCGCCCGCGCCAGCACCTGAAGCGTCGTCCGACCGGCCGACGCAGGCGTAGCGGCGGTAGTTTTCCTTCACCACGCCGCCGCAGTTGGGGCAGGGCGCGGAGAGGGTTGCGTAGTCGCCGGGGATGGTGTCGCGGTCGTATTCCTTGGCCTTTTTCACCATGCGCTCGGTCATGGCGGCGATCTCGCGCATAAAGGCCTCGCGCGAGAGCTGGCCCTTTTCCATCTGCGCGAGCTTGTATTCCCACTCGCCCGTGAGGTCGGCGCGGCACAGTTCCTCCACCTCCAGGCCGCGCAGCAGCGTCATGAGCTGGAAGGCCTTGGCCGTGGGGATGAGCTCGCGGCCTTCGCGCAGCATGTATTTTTCGGTCAGCAGGCCTTCGATGATGGCCGCGCGCGTGGCCGGGGTGCCCAGGCCTTTTTCCTGCATCGCTTCGCGCAGCTCGTCGTCGTCGATCTGCTTGCCCGCGCTCTCCATGGCGCCCAGCAGCGTGGCTTCGGAGTAGCGTGCCGGGGGCTTGGTCTTGAGGCCCTTGGGCTCGGCCTGTTCCGTGCGCACCATCTCGCCGGGCTGGACGGGCACGAGGTTCTGGCCCTTGTCGCCGTCCTTGGCACCTTCCACTTCGTCGGCCGCTTCCTTGCCGTAAATGGCCAGCCAGCCGGGCTTGACCAGCACCTTGCCCTCGGTCTTGAAGTGGTGCTGCTGCACCTTGGAGATGCGCGTGGTCACCTGGTATTCGGCGCTCGGGAAGAACACCGCCATGAAGCGGCGCACCACCAGGTCGTAGAGCTTTTGCTCCGCCTCGGACAGGCCGTGCGGCGCCTGCGTGGTGGGGATGATGGCGAAGTGGTCGCTGACCTTGCTGTTGTCGAAGATGCGTTTGCTGGGGCGCACGTAGTTGCCTTCCAGCGCCTGGCGCGCAAAGGGTGCCAGGTGGGCCATGCCCGAGTCGGCCAGCACTTCAAAGGTCTGGCGTGCCACGCCCAGGTAGTCCTCGGGCAGGGCGCGCGAATCGGTACGCGGGTAGGTCAGGGCCTTGTGGCGCTCGTAAAGGCTTTGCGCCAGGGCGAGCGTGGTCTTGGCGCTGAAACCGAACTTGCCGTTGGCCTCGCGCTGCAGGCTGGTCAGGTCGAACAGCAGGGGCGATGCCTGCGTGGTGGGCTTGCTTTCCTCGGTGACGCTGGCGGGTTGGCCGCGCACCGCGTCGGCAATGGACTGGGCCTGGGCCTGCGACCACACGCGGTCAGCCTTGGCCTCTGGGTCTTCGCCCTTCTTCCACTGGGGGTCGAACCATTTGCCAGGGTAGTCGCCCGCCTGGGCGCCGAAGCTGGCGTGGATTTCCCAGTAATCGCGGCTCACGAACTTGCGGATCTTTTCCTCGCGCTCGACCACCAGCGACAGTGTGGGCGTCTGCACCCGGCCCACGGTGGTGAGGAAGAAGCCCCCGCCCTGCGAGTTGAACGCCGTCATGGCGCGCGTGCCGTTGATGCCCACCAGCCAGTCGGCCTCGCTGCGGCTGCGCGCGGCGTCGGCCAGGCCTTGCATCTGCGCGTCGCTGCGCAGGTGTTCAAAGCCCTCGCGGATGGCCTGCGGCGTCATGCTCTGCAGCCACAGGCGCTGCACGGGCTTGCCCAGTGCCCCCTTGGCGCCGCCCGCGTACTGCTCGATCAGGCGGAAGATCAGCTCGCCCTCGCGGCCCGCGTCGCAGGCGTTGATGAGCTGGGTCACGTCCTTGCGCTTGGCCTGCTTGACGACGGCGGACAGGCGGCTCTTGGTCTTGTCCACTGGCTTGAGGTCAAAGTGCGGCGGAATCACCGGCAGGTGGGCAAAGCTCCACTTGCCGCGCTTGACGTCGTACTGCTCGGGGGCCTGGATCTCGACCAGGTGGCCCACGGCACTGGTGACCACGTACTGGTCGTTCTCGAAATGGTCTTCGTGCTTGTCGAACTTGCCCGCAACCGGCGTAAGGGCGCGCACGATGTCTTGCGCGACCGAGGGTTTTTCTGCGATGACCAGGGTTTTGCTCATGGATGGTTTCTCGAAACGGACGCCGCCCGGCACGCTGCCGGGCGCTTCTACAATCGGTGCTCTCACGCGCGTGCACGCGCACGCACATGTGTGCACCATCAAGTTAACAGAGTTTTGCCATGCCCCGCACCCGCACCGCCCTTGCCCCTGGTCGCCGCATCCAGACCCGCCGCTCGGGCGTGCATGGCAAGGGCGTGTTTGCGGTGCAGGATATTGCCGAGGGCGAGGTGCTGATCGAGTACACCGGCGAGGTCATTACCTGGCAGGAAGCGCAGGACCGCCATCCGCACGACCCCGCACAGCCCAACCACACGTTCTACTTCCACGTGGACGAAGACCGCGTCATCGACGCCAAATACGGCGGCAACGCCGCACGCTGGATCAACCACAGCTGCAACCCCAACTGCTATGCCGACGAGCGCGACGGCCGCGTCTTCATCACCGCGCTGCGCAACATCGCGGCCGGCGAAGAGCTGAACTACGACTACGGCCTCATCATCGACGAGCGCTACACCAAGAAGCTCAAGGCCGAGTACCCCTGCTGGTGCGGCAGCCCCAACTGCCGCGGCACCCTGCTGGCACCCAAGCGCGGCTGGGCGCCGCCGCACCCCGACAACCCGGTGCAGCCCGGTGGGGCACGTACCAAGGGGCGCTCATGAGCGCCGCCGCGCTGCGTTGGCCCGCCGAGGCCCTGTGGGAAGCCGTGGTGCCGCTGCTGCCCGGTTTCACGGTCGAGGTGCTGCCCGAAATCGACTCCACCAACACCGAGCTCATGCGCCGCGCCCGCGCGGGCCAGTGCGACCCGGTACTGCTGGTGGCCGAGCAGCAGACCGCTGGCAAGGGCCGCATGGGCCGGCCCTGGCGCAGTGCGGCGGGCGCTTCGCTGACCTTCTCGCTGGGTCTGCCGCTGGCGCCGCAGGACTGGTCGGGCCTGTCGCTGGCCGTGGGCGTGAGCGTGGCCGAAAGCCTGCAACCCACCTTGCCCGCTGCGGGCAGCAGCACGCCGCGGGTGGCGCTCAAGTGGCCCAACGATCTGTGGCTGGGCGGTGCCCAGGGCGACCGCAAGCTGGGCGGCATTCTGGTGGAAACGGCCAGCTTTGTGGGGGGCGCGTCTGCCGGTTCGCCTGCCACGGCCGCCCACAGCGGCCGCTACGTGGTCATCGGCGTGGGGCTGAACGTGCTGCCGCAGGACGCTGCGGGCCTGTCGCTGCCGCCGGGCAGCCTGCAAGAGGTGGAGCCCGGCCTGGATGCGCCCACGGCGCTGCTGCGGGTGGTGCCGCCTTTGGTGTCCATGCTGCAGGCTTTTGCCCAGTATGGCTTTGCGCCCCTGCAGCCGCGCTTTGGCCTGCGCGATGCGCTGGCGGGCCGCAGCGTGCAGCTCAGCGACGGCACGCAAGGCGAGGCCCATGGCGTGGGCGAGGATGGCGCACTGCTCGTGCATACTGCGCGGGGCATGCAGGCCGTGACCAGCGCTGAAATCAGCGTGCGGCCTTCCTGAACCGCTTTTTTACATGTTGCGTCTGACCGTCATCGTGCTTCTGCTGGCCAATGCTGGCTATTACGCCTGGTCCCAGGGCCATCTGGCCGAGTGGGGCCTGGCGCCTGCGCCCCAGGGCGAACCGCAGCGCCTGCAGCAGCAGATCCGCCCCGAGGCCGTGCGCCTGGCGGGGGAGCCTGCCACTCCGCCCGTGCGCCCGGCCCCGGCCGCTGTGCCCGCCCCCGAGTCCAGTGCCGCCCAGGCCAGCGCCGAGGCGCCTGCGGCGTCGGTCCCGGCGGCTGCCACCGAGCCCGCCCGCCCTGCGGGTGAATGCCTGCAGGCCGGGGTGTTCGACGAAGAACAGGCCAACGCCCTGCGCCGCGTGGCTGGTGCGCTGCCCCAGGGCAGCTGGAGCCTGCAGCGCACCACCATCCCCGGCCGCTGGATGGTGTACATGGGCAAGTTTGCCGATGGCGACGCCCTGGCCAAGAAGCGCGCTGAATTGCGCGAGCTGGGCATTTCCTTCGATCGGCCCAGCAGCGCCTCGCTGGAGCCGGGGCTGTCGCTGGGGCGTTTTTCGACCGAAGAGGCGGCCCAGCGCGGCCTGGGCAACCTGGTGGCCAAGGGCGTGCGCACGGCCAAGGTGGTGCAAGAGCGCCCCGACACCCCCGGCTACCAGTTGCGCCTGCCCAGTGTGGACGATGCCTTGCGCCCCCAACTGGACGTGCTGCGCCCGGCCATGGCGGGCAAGACACTCAAGCCCTGTTCCTGATCACTCGTCCTGGTCGTCCCGTGCCGGGAAGCGCACGGTGAACCGCGCCCCGGGCGGCGTCTGGCCGGGGCGGGCGTCTTCCACGCTGATCTCGGCCTCGTGCTGGCGGGCGATCTCCTGCACGATGGGCAGTCCCAGGCCGGAGCCGTCGGCCTCGCTGCCCAGCGCGCGGTAGAAGGGCTGGAAGATCAGCTCACGCTCAGACTCGGGCACGCCGGGGCCGGTGTCCTCCACCTGCAGCAGCAGCACGCGGCCGAAGGTGTCTGCCAGCACGCGCACGGTCACCACGCCGGGTCTGTCGTCCGAGGAGGGGGTGTAGTTGATGGCGTTGTCCACCAGGTTGCGCACCAGTTCCTTGAGCAGGGTGGGGTTGCCGTCCAGCCACACGCCGGGGGCGCCGGGCTCGGCACCGTCGTAGCCCAGGTCGATGCGCTTGTCCATGGCGCGGGGCACCGAGTCGCGCACCACGTCCATGGTCAGGCGTGCCAGGTCGCAGCGCTGCTGGGTCATCTGTGCGCCGCTGGCCTCGGCCCGGGCCAGGGCCAGCAACTGGTTGACGGTGTGCGTGGCGCGGATGCTGGAACGCCCGATCTGTTTGAGCGATTGCTTGAGCTCGTCGGTGCTGGTGCCCTCGCGCTGGGCCAGGTCGGCCTGCATGCGCAGGCCCGCCAGCGGGGTCTTGAGCTGGTGCGCGGCGTCGGCCAGGAAGCGTTTTTGCGTGGCCAGCGAATCGTTCAGGCGCGTGAGCAGGTCGTTCACCGAGTCCACCAGCGGCGCCACTTCCAGCGGAACGGTCTTGTGGTCCAGGGGCGAGAGGTCGTCGGGGCGGCGTGCGCGGATGCGCTCTTCGAGCTGGTTGAGCGGCTTGATGCCGCGCGCCAGCGCCAGCCAGACCAGCAGCACGGCCAGGGGCAGCAGCACGAACTGGGGCACCATCACGCCCTTGATGATCTCGGTAGCCAGCACGCTGCGCTTCTCGCGCGTTTCGGCCACCTGCACCAGGGCCAGCGGGTTGCCCTCCACCGGCACGCGCACCCAGATGTAGGCCACGCGGATGTCCACGCCGCGCAGTTCGGCGTCGCGCAGGCGCACATCACCGGGCTGGGGGGTTTCTTCCTCCGGCGGGGGCGGCAGGTCGCGCTCACCCGAGAGCCATTCCCCGCGCGGCCCCAGCACTTGGTAATAGACCGAGTCGGAATCGTCGGCGCGCAGGATTTCGCTGGCGGACTGCGGCAGGTTGAATTGCGGCCTGCCGCGCTGCACCGTCACCAGTTGTGCGAGGGCGTGCGCGTTGTAGATCAGGGCGCGGTCAAACGGTTTGTTGGCAATGCCCTGTGCCACCAGCCAGGTCAGTGCCAGGCCCACAGGCCAGAGCAGCAGCAGCGGGGTGAGCATCCAGTCCAGGATCTCGCCGAACAGGGAGCGTTGCTCGCGCTGAAAGAGTTTCAAGGTGGCGGCCCTGGATTTGAATCAAATTGGCTTGTAAGGCAATGAAATCAAGCGTCACTAGCTATCAAGAACATAGCAATTTTCAGCCTGGAATTTTTTCAAGACAGTAGCCCAGCCCGCGCACGGTGGCAATGCGGATCGGGCCTTTCTCGATCTTCTTGCGCAGGCGGTGGATGTACACCTCGATGGCGTTGTTGCTCACCTCTTCGCCCCACTCGCACAGGCGTTCCACGAGCTGGTCCTTGCTGACCAGGCGCCCGGCGCGCTGCAGCAGCACCTCCAGCAGGCCCAGCTCGCGCGCCGACAGCTCGATCATCTTGCCGTCGATGGTGGCCACGCGCCCGGCCTGGTCGTACACCAGCGGGCCGTGCTTGATGGTGCTGCTGGTGGCGCCCATGCCCCGGCGGGTGAGGGCGCGCACGCGCGCCTCCAGCTCCTGCAGCGAAAACGGCTTGGCCATGTAGTCGTCGGCGCCGTAGTCCAGACCCTTGACGCGCTCCTCCACGCTGTCGGCCGCGGTGAGGATGAGCACCGGCAGCGCCGTGCCGCGCGCGCGCAGGCGCTTGAGCACCTCCAGCCCGTGCATGCGCGGCAGGCCCAGGTCCAGGATCAGCAGATCAAATTCGTTGTTGGTCATCAGCGCGGCGTCGGCCTCGGCGCCGTTGGCCACATGGTCCACGACGGCGCCCGAACTGCGCAGCGTGCGCAGCAACCCGTCGGCCAGCACCTGGTCGTCTTCGGCTATGAGGATGCGCATGGGGGGAGTCTCCTGGTTATGCAAGGATTTTAGGGCGTTGCCTCAGAGCACGTTCTCAAGACGAGGCGCCGCTGGCATAGGTCTCCAGCCCGATGGACACCACCGTGGCCACGGCGTCGCCCACCTCGGCACGCCATTCGGCCTCGGCCTGCGCCACGGCCGCCTCGAAGGCGCGCAGCCAGTCCAGCCCCGTGGGTGTGAAGCACACGCGCCGCGCGCGTGCGTCGTGCGGGTCAGGCAGGCGCCGCACCAGGCCCCAGGCCTCGCACTGGTCCACCAGCGTGCCCATGGCCTGCTTGGTCATGCCCGCCTTGGTGGCCAGGTCGCTGAGCCGGTCGCCGCGCAGTGACAGGTGGCGCGTGATGTGCACATGCGCCGCACTCACCTGCTGGCGCGCCGCCAGGTTGGACAGCGCCAGCGGCACCTCCACATTGCGCGCCATGAGCTGCAGCACCCGCGCATCAAAGCGCCGCAGGGCGTGGCCCATCAGGCGGCCCAGGTGCGTCTGGCGCCAGGCATCGTGGTGCGCGGCATCCATAGGCGTGGCGGCGAGGGTGTCAGTCATGCGGAAATGGTAAATCAAACTGACCAAATATTTGGCGATGTTTGATTTATTGCTGGATAAACTACTGTTCAAGCATCCAGCCTGTGATGAAAAACAGGCGACACCATCCCACCTTCCAAGGAGTCCACCGTGAACGCTACCGCCACCCGTACCTCTCCCGCTGACAACGAAAAGGCCAAGGACGAAAAAGCCAAGGCCCTGCAGGCCGCGCTGGCGCAGATCGAAAAGCAGTTCGGCAAGGGCACCATCATGCGCCTGGGTGAGGGCGAGGTGATCGAGGACATCCAGGTCGTTTCCACCGGCTCGCTGGGCCTGGACATTGCCCTGGGCGTGGGTGGCCTGCCGCGCGGCCGTGTGATCGAGATCTACGGCCCCGAATCCTCCGGCAAGACCACGCTCACGCTGCAGGTGGTGGCCGAAATGCAGAAGCTCGGCGGGCAGTGCGCGTTCGTGGACGCCGAGCACGCGCTCGACATCCAGTACGCGCAAAAGCTGGGCGTCAACCTGCAGGATCTGCTGATCTCCCAGCCCGACACGGGTGAGCAGGCGCTGGAGATTGTGGACAGCCTGGTGCGCTCGGGCGCTGTGGACCTGATCATCGTGGACTCGGTCGCCGCCCTCACGCCCAAGGCCGAAATCGAAGGCGAAATGGGCGATGCACTGCCCGGCCTGCAGGCGCGCCTGATGAGCCAGGCACTGCGCAAGCTCACCGCCACCATCAAGAAGACCAACTGCACGGTCATCTTCATCAACCAGATCCGCATGAAGATCGGCGTGATGTTCGGCAGCCCCGAAACCACCACGGGCGGCAATGCGCTGAAGTTCTACGCCTCGGTGCGCCTCGATATCCGCCGCACCGGCACCATCAAGAAGGGCGAAGAGGCCATCGGCAACGAAACCAAGGTCAAGGTGGTCAAGAACAAGGTCAGCCCCCCGTTCAAGACAGCGGAGTTCGACATTCTGTTCGGCGAGGGCATTTCGCGTGAGGGCGAGATCATCGACATGGGCGTGAACGCACGCATCATCGAAAAGAGCGGCGCCTGGTACGCCTACAACGGCGAAAAAATCGGCCAGGGCCGCGACAACGCGCGCGAGTTCCTGCGCGAAAACCCCGAATTGGCGCTTGAAATCGAGAACCGCGTTCGCGAACAGTTGGGTATTGCCCTGCAGCCGTCAGCCTCTGGCGCGTCTGCTTCGGAAAACGCCGCGTAAGCGGGCATGGCACAGCCCGCCCTTTCGCTCAGGGCCCGCGCACTGCGCAGCCTGGCGCGGCGCGAGCACACGCGCTCGGAGCTGCGGCGCAAGCTGGCGCCGCACGAGGAAACCGAGGGGCAGCTCGATGCCCTGCTCGATGCCCTGCAGGCCCAGGGCTTTCTCAGCGACGAGCGCGCCGCCGCGTCGCTGGTGCACCGCCGCGCTGCCCGCTTGGGTACGCAGCGTTTGCGCCAGGAACTGCAGGCCAAGGGGCTGGATGCCTCCACGGTGGATGCGGCCCTGGAAGGCTTGGGCGGCACCGAACTGGAGCGTGCCCGGGTGTTGTGGGAGCGCAAGTTTGGCGCGCCCGCGCCCGACGCTGCGGGCCGCGCCCGCCAGGTGCGCTTTCTGCTGGCACGTGGATTTGCCTCCGACACCGTGCGCCGCGTGGTGCGGGGTGTGGAAGACGATTTTTAGTGTTTTTGGCTGCTGGCGCTTGATGATCAAGCGCCAGCAGCTATTAAAACAATAGCAATCAAAGCCCCAGCATCAGGCGCAGGTTCTGCACGGCGGCGCCGCTGGCACCCTTGCCCAGGTTGTCCAGCCGGGCCACCAGCACGGCCTGGCGGTGGGTTTCGTTGGCAAATACGCGCAGCTCCAGCTGGTTGGTGTGGGCCAGGGTGTCGGCTGCGAGTTTCAGGTCGTCGGTGGGAGGCAGGACCTTCACATACTGCTCTGGCGTGTTGGTGCGGGCGTAGTGGGCGGCCAGCGCATCGTGCAGGTCGGCGGCCTTGGGTGCGCCGGGCAGCAGGTCCAGGTGCAGCGGGCATTGCACCAGCATGCCCTGCGCAAAATTGCCCACGGCCGGAATGAACACCGGGCGCCGGGTCAGGCCGGTGCAATGCAGGATCTCGGGGAGGTGCTTGTGTGCCAGGCCCAGGGCGTAGGCCTCGTAAGGCGCGGCCTGGCCGGCTTCATAGGCTTCGATCATGCTGCGTCCGCCGCCGCTGTAGCCCGACACCGAGGGCAGCGACAGCGCTGCGTCTTGCGGCAGCAGGCCTGTATCGACCAGCGGGCGCAGCAGAGCGATGGCGCCGGTGGCGTAGCAGCCGGGGTTGGCCACGCGCGTCGCCTGGCGCACGGCATCTGCCTGCCCTGCGCACAGCTCCGGGAAGCCATAGACCCAGCCTTCCGTGGTGCGGTGGGCGGTGCTGGCGTCGATGATCTTGATGGCCTTGCCGGTCTCCTGGGTGATGGCGTCCACCAGCGCCACGCTCTCGCGCGCTGCGTCGTCGTGCAGGCACAGCACCACCAGATCGGCCTGCGCAATGAGTGCGCGCTTGGCCAGTGGGTCCTTGCGTTTTTCGGGCGCGATGCTCAGCAGTTGCACGCCCGCCATGCCTTGCAGGCGTTCGCGGATCTGCAGGCCGGTGGTGCCGGCTTCGCCATCGATGAATACGGTGGGCATGGTCTCTCCAGGGCCATGTGCGGCACGGGGGTGTCGCAGCATGTAAGTTTGCAAAAAGGTATGGTGCGCCGCACCATGATACATTTACCGGCTGCCATGTCCCAAGCCCGCCGCCAGAACAATCAGCCATGGTAGACGGGTGAAATCCCTTCCCTGAGAGAGACCCTCATGAAGATTCACGAATACCAAGGCAAGGAAATCTTGCGTAATTTTGGCGTGCCCGTACCCCGGGGCATTCCGGCATTCACCGTCCAGGAGGCCGTGGAAGCGGCCCAGAAGCTGGGTGGCCCCGTCTGGGTGGTCAAGGCCCAGATCCATGCGGGCGGCCGTGGCAAGGGTGGCGGCGTGAAGGTGGCCAAGAGCATTGACGACGTCAAGAAGCTGGCCGAGCAGATCCTGGGCATGCAGCTGGTCACGCACCAGACCGGCCCCGAAGGCCAGAAGGTTCGCCGCCTCTACATCGAAGACGGCGCCGACATCAAGAATGAACTGTACATCTCGCTGGTGACCGACCGCGCCACGCAGAAGGTGGCCCTGATCGCTTCGAGCGAAGGCGGCATGGACATCGAGGAAGTGGCCCACTCCACGCCCGAGAAGATCATCACCGAGATGATCGATCCGCTGACCGGCATCACCGCCGACCAGTCCAAGAAAATCGCTGCGGCCATCGGCCTGACCGGCGGCTCGGTGGACCAGGCCGTGGATCTGTTCGCCAAGCTCTACAAGTGCTACATGGACACCGACGCGTCGCTGGTGGAAATCAACCCTCTGAACTGCGATTCCAAGGGCAACCTGATCGCCCTGGACGCCAAGTTCAACTTCGACGCCAACGCGCTGTTCCGCCACCCCGAGATCGTGGCCCTGCGCGACCTGGACGAAGAAGACCCCGCTGAAGTCGAGGCCTCCAAGTTCGACCTGGCCTACATCAGCCTGGACGGCAACATCGGCTGCCTGGTGAACGGCGCCGGTCTGGCCATGGCCACCATGGACACCATCAAGCTGTTCGGCGGCGAGCCGGCCAACTTCCTGGACGTGGGCGGCGGAGCCACCGCCGAGAAGGTGACCGAAGCCTTCAAGATCATGCTCAAGAACAAGAACGTCAAGGGCATCCTGGTCAACATTTTCGGCGGCATCATGAAGTGCGACACCATCGCCACAGGCGTGATCACCGCCTGCAAGGCCGTGAACCTGTCCGTGCCGCTGGTGGTGCGCATGAAGGGCACCAACGAAGAGCTGGGCAAGAAGCTGCTGGCCGAATCCGGTCTGCCCATCATCGCGGCCGACACCATGGCCGAAGCTGCGACCAAGATCGTTGCTGCCGTCAAGTAAGCCCGGAGAACACACATGTCGATTTACATCAACAAAGACACCAAGGTCATCACCCAGGGCATCACGGGCAAGACCGGCCAGTTCCACACCGAAAAGTGCCAGGAATACGCGAATGGCAAGAATTGCTTCGTCGCGGGCGTGAACCCCAAGAAGGCCGGTGAGTCGATCTTCAACATCCCGATCTACGCCTCCGTCAAGGAAGCCGCCACGCAGACCGGCGCCACCGTGTCGGTGATCTACGTGCCGCCCGCAGGTGCCGCCGCTGCCATCTGGGAAGCCGTGGAAGCTGACCTGGACATGGCCATCTGCATCACCGAAGGCATCCCCGTGCGCGACATGCTCGAAGTGCGCAACAAGATGAAGGCCAAGGAAGCCGCTGGCGGCAAGAAGACGCTGCTGCTGGGCCCCAACTGCCCCGGCATCATCACGCCCGACGAAATCAAGATCGGCATCATGCCCGGCCACATCCACCGCAAGGGCCGCATCGGCGTGGTGTCCCGTTCCGGTACGCTGACGTACGAAGCCGTGGCCATGCTGACCGAAGTGGGTCTGGGCCAATCGACCGCCGTGGGCATTGGCGGCGACCCGATCAACGGTCTCAAGCACATCGACGTGATGAAGGCCTTCAACGACGACCCCGACACCGACGCCGTGATCATGATCGGCGAAATCGGCGGTCCCGATGAAGCCGAGGCCGCCCAGTGGTGCAAGGCCAACATGAAAAAGCCCATCGTCGGCTTCATCGCTGGCGTGACCGCCCCTCCCGGCAAGCGCATGGGCCACGCCGGCGCGCTGATCTCCGGCGGCGCCGACACGGCCGATGCCAAGCTCGCCATCATGGAAGAGTGCGGTTTCGTCGTGACGCGCAACCCCTCGGAGCTGGGCAAGCTGCTCAAGGCACAGCTCAAGTGAGTGCAGCGCCTGTGGGCGCGCCCGACCGAAGCGCCTGTGGCCTGTGCCCAGGCGCTTTTTGTTTCTGGTGCTGACAATTTTGTCGGATCAGGCGCGGGCAAACCCTGTCGCTATGGCTGGGTAACTGGTCATAGCCTCATGGCGTGGCCCCGGATGTCGGGGCGCAATTCTTGCTTGCCTAGAGTACGAACAACAGGGGTGCAAACAGTGGGTGGTCACCGAGGAGGGCGTCAGACATGGCAGCACGTGCTACGGCACGGGGCTGGGGCCGTGCTGGTGGCGCTGGTGCTGGGGCTGCTGCATCTCTTGTCTGGCGGTGCGCTGGATCGCCATCTGTTCGACGCTGCAGTGGCAGGTGTGCATTCTGCGGAGCAACTGCATGCCGTGCCCGCGTGGGCGGTCGCACTGCCTTGGCTGGGTGTGCAGGCGGCTCTGCTGGTGCTCATCGGGGTCTTGCCGGTGTTGAGCGTGGTTGCCGGGGCAGGACTGGCCCTCGGTCTGGCGGGCGCGCTGCTGGCTTTGCAGTGGGTCGCCATGCAAGCGGCTTCTGTGGTGCTGCCGCTCACTCTGCCGGCGGCGGTGCTGGTGCTGGGTGGTTTGGTGCAGGTCCTGCTGGTGCGGGTCGATCCGGAGCACAAGGCAGTGGCTGCGCCATCGGCCGCAGAGGTCGAATCCGAGCGCATGATGGGCCTGGCCTTGATGGGCCAAGGTCAATTGGATATGGCTTTTGAGCGCCTGCGCCGTGCGCGTGGCCTGCCGCAGGTGCAGGGCGATTTGTTGAACCTGGCCCATGAGTTCGAACAGAAGCATCGCTACGACCAGGCCGTGGCGGTGTATGAGCACCTCCTGCGTCACGACCGCCAGCATGCCGAAGCGCGCAAGCGGCGCAAGCGTGCACGTCACCTGGCCGAAATAGCAGCCCAGGCCAGCAAGCCCCAGGAACTGCCATCGGATTCTGCGGCGCACCCTGCCACGCTGGGGCGCTATCAGATTGAAAAGGAGCTGGGGCGTGGCGCCATGGGCGTGGTCTATCAGGGGCGCGATCCCAAGATCGGCCGGATCGTGGCCATCAAGGCGCTGGCGCTGGGGCAGGAGTTCGATGGTGCGGCCCTTGTGGATGCGCGGGCGCGCTTTTTCCGTGAGGCCGAATCCGCAGGGCGGCTGCAGCACCAGAACATCGTCACCATCTATGACGCGGGTGAGGACCAGGGCCTGGCCTGGATCGCCATGGAACTGCTCAAGGGCCAGGACCTGAGCAGCGCTACCCAGCCGGGCAAGTTGCTGCCGGTGGAGCAGGTGGTGTCGATTGCGGCGCGGGTGGCCGATGCGTTGGACTATGCGCACCAGCAAAATGTGGTGCACCGTGACATCAAGCCCGCCAACATCATGTACGACCCGCGCGCCGACGCGGTCAAGGTATCGGACTTTGGCATCGCCCGCATCACCGACAGCAGCAAGACGCGCACCGGTCTCGTGCTGGGCACGCCCAGCTTCATGGCACCCGAGCAGCTCGCGGGCCAGCGCGTGGATGGGCGATGCGATCTGTACGCCTTGGGCGTCTCACTGTTCCAGCTGCTGAGCGGCCAGTTGCCCCTGCGCGGCAACTCCATGAGCGAGCTGATGCACCACATCGCCCATACGCCTGCCCCTGATCTGCGCACGTTGCGGCCAGAGCTGCCGGCGGACCTGGCGCAGGTGGTGGAACAGGCCTTGCGCAAGAGCCCGCGCGAGCGCTTCCAGACCGGACGGCAGTTTGCTTCCGCCCTGCGTGGCGTGCACGCCACCCTCGGGGGGGCAGGCGCCCTCGCGAACGTGTCGCCAGGGCAGGCGCTCGTCTATGATGCGCTCAGCAATCCCCCTGGGCACAATATGTCGGATTTCCAAGAAACCGTGATGGACGCGGCTGCGCCGCGCACGCCCGCAACGGGCCGGGACAAGGCCACGCCATGACGGGTTTGTCCATCAGTTACCAGTTCTGCGCGCTCACCGACCCGGGCCGTGTGCGCGCCAACAACGAAGACGCGGTCACGGTCGATCCTGTGGCGCAGCTCGCCGTGCTGGCTGACGGCATGGGGGGCTACAACGCTGGGGAGGTGGCCAGCGGCATGGCCACCACGTTCATTCAGGCCGAGCTCTCCCGTTGGATTGCGCAGGCAGGCACGCACCTCAAGGCGCAGGATTTGCGGCGTGCCATCGAGATCTGTGTGGACAACGCCAACCAGGCCATCCTGGGCGCTTCGGAGGCCAACCCGCAGTACATGGGCATGGGCACCACCTTGGTGGTAGGCGTGTTCCAGGGCACTCGTCTCATGCTGGGGCATATTGGCGATTCGCGCTGCTACCGTTTGCGTGAAGGGGTGCTGGAGCAGATCACGCGTGACCATTCCTGGTTGCAGGAACAGATCGACGCAGGCCTCATCACGCCGCAGCAGGCGGCGCTGTCGAGCAGCCGCAATCTCGTGACCCGCGCGCTGGGCGTGGAAGAAGACGTGCTGGTCGAAATCAATGAATTCCTTGTGGAGCCGCAGGACTTGTACCTGATGTGCTCCGACGGCCTGAGTGAGATGGTCGGGCACAAGGAGTTGACCGATCTGGCTGCTGCCAGCGTGCCTCTGGCTGACAAGGCGCGCCAGCTCATCGACGCCGCTAACGCCGCCGGTGGGCGGGACAACATCAGCGTGGTGCTGGTGCAGGCGGCGGCAGACAGTCCCAAACGAGGTTTCATGTCGCGCCTGTTGGGTGCGGCATAACCAGCCACAGATTCATTACTCAAGCTTAGAGAACTACAGGAGTTGGTCATGCCCAAAATGATCGTGTCGATCGACGGTGTCGTCATCAAGGAAGTGCAGCTCACCAAGGAGCGCACGACCCTCGGGCGTCGTCCCTACAACGACATCGTGATCGACAACTTGGCCGTCAGTGGAGAGCACGCCGTCTTCCACATGCAGGGCGATGAAGTCGAGGTGGAAGACCTGGGCAGCACCAACGGCACCTACATCAATGGCAAGGCCGCCAAGCGCCAACCTTTGCGCAACGGCGACACCATAGAGGTGGGCAAGTACAAGATCCGCTTCCATGGCGACGAAGAGGCGGGCGGGTTCGAAAAGACCATGATCTTCAAGCCCGGCATGGTGCTGCCACCGGCCATGCCACGGCCCGCTCCTGCAGCGGCTCCAGCTGCTGCCGCAGCGCCGCTCCATGCGGTCATCAAGGTCATGAGTGGCGCGGCGGCCGGCCGCGAGGTGGCGCTCACCAAAGTAGTGACGACCATCGGCAAGCCTGGGCTGGCGGTAGCGTCCATCACGCGCAGAAACAACGGATTCGTGCTGGCCCACGTCGAAGGGCCAGATATGCCGCTGCACAACGGCCAGCGCATTGGAGGTACACCGGTGCCACTGCACAACGGTGACCGACTGGAGCTTGCTGGCACCGAAATGCAGTTCGTCCAGAGCTGACGGTCCCCTGGCCTGAGGCCATGACGCACCAGGCGCCTTCGGTCAAGGCCAGAAGCTGGGGCGCGGCATTGCGCCGCCGCGGCTTGCGCCTTCTGGTTGCTTTTTTGCCCATGCTGCTGGCGTTGCTGCACGCCAGTGGTGCATGGCGCATGCCGGTGCTCGATCGGCTGGACCAGATCATTTACGACATCCGCTTGCGCGCCACCATGCCGCGCACGCTGGACGAGCGTGTGGTGATCGTCGATATTGACGAGCGCAGCCTGGAAGAAGTAGGCCATTGGCCCTGGGGGCGTGACAAACTGGCGCAGTTGACCCAGGAGCTGTTGGAGCGCCAACAGGCGGCTGTCTTGGGTTTCGATGTCGTTTTTTCCGAGCCCGATGGCAGCTCAGGGCTGCGCCATCTGCAGCACTTGGCCCAGGGGGCATTGCGCGACGCGCCTGGCTATGGGCAGGCCCTGCAGAAGCTGGCCCCGGAACTTGACTTTGACCAACGCTTCGCTGAGGTACTGCGAGGGCAGAGCGTGGTGCTGGGGTATTACTTCACCAGTGACCGCGACGGTGGCGCGCGTGGCCAGCTCCCCCAGCCTGTGGTGACCCGTCAGCAATTGATGGGCCAGGCACTGCGTGCCACCGCCTGGAACGGGCATGGCAGCAACATCCCCTCGCTGGCCCAGGCGGCGCCCGTGGCGGGTTTTTTCAATGCCATGTCCGACGATGATGGCGTGGTGCGTTCACTGCCACTGCTGGCGCAATACCAGGGGCAGTACTACGAATCCCTGGCGCTGGCCGTGTTTCGTACCCTGCTGGGCTTGCCGGAGGTGCGGCCCAGCTTTGCGGCGGGCGGCACGCAGGAATGGGCTGCCGTTCAGGGCATCGAACTGCACCAGGATGGGCGCAGCCAACTCATCCCCACCGACGATCGGTTGGCAGTGCTGGTGCCCTACCGAGGGCCCGGGGGACAGCGGGGCGGCTCGTTCAGCTATGTCTCTGCATCCGACGTGCTGCGGGGCAAGCTCCCGGCCGCGCAGTTGCGGGACAAGGTGGTGCTGGTGGGCTCCACGGCGCCGGGGCTGCAGGATTTGCGCGCTACGCCTGTGGGGGGCGCCTATCCGGGCGTGGAGGCACACGCCAACCTCGTCGCCCGCTTTCTGGATGGGCAGGGCCCAGTGCAGCCGGATTACGCTCTGGGCTTTGACCTGGCGCAGATTGCCATCGCCGGCTTGTTGCTGGGGCTGCTGTTGCCGTGGATGGGGGCTGGCCTCGCATTGGCACTGAGTATCTCGGTGTTTGCGGCCTTGGTTGGTTTGAATCTGTGGCTGTTTCTGTCCCACAGCCTGGTGTTTCCCTTGGCCACCGTCTTGGTGATGGTGCTGCTGGCCTTTGCCCTGAACATGAGCTACGGCTATTTTGTGGAAAGCCGCACCAAGCGCGGACTGGCCCATTTGTTTGGTACCTACGTGCCACCCGAGCTGGTGGATGAAATGGTGCGCGAGCCCGAGCGCTACAGCATGCAAGCGGCCATGCGTGAGCTGACGGTGATGTTCTGCGACATTCGCGGTTTCACCACCCTGTCCGAGCGCATGGAGCCGGTGCAGTTGCAGGCCTTGCTCAACACCTTGTTCAGCAGACTCACCCATGTCATCCGCCAGCAGCGCGGAACCATCGACAAATACATGGGCGACTGCGTCATGGCCTTCTGGGGCGCACCCGTGACCGCTCCCGACCATGCACACCTGGCGGTGCAGGCGGCGCTGGACATGGTGCAGGCTGTGCACGCGGTCAATACCGAACACCAGGCGCAAGGCCTGCCCGCCATCGGCGTGGGGGTGGGGCTCAACACCGGCCCCATGTGCGTGGGCGACATGGGCTCCGACGTGCGCCGCAGCTACACCGTCATCGGCGATGCGGTCAACCTCGGTTCCCGCCTGGAAGGGCTGTGCAAGGCCTATGGAGTCGAGATCGTTGCCAGCGAAAGCACGCGCGCGCAGGCGCCGGGTTTTGTCTGGCTCGAACTGGACCGCGTCTGCGTCAAGGGCAAGGAACAGGCCGTGGCCATCTACCACCCGCTGGGTGCAGTTGGGCAGGTGGAAGGCGAGCGTTTGCAGGCCCTGGAGCACTGGCACCGCTGGCTGGCCGCCTTCCGCGCGCAGCAATGGCCGGTGTGCGATGAACTCTGGCCCAGCGTGCAGTCCAACCCCGCAGGCGCGAAGCTGCTGGACTTCTACGCCCAGCGCCTGCAAGAGCGCAGAGTGTTACCCTACGACCCTGACTGGGATGGGGCGACCCATTTCGACACCAAATAAACACCACAAGCACCATGAAAGTCCGCGTGCTGGGTTGCTCCGGGGCCATTGCCAAGGATTGCCGCACCACCTCTTTCCTGATCGACGGGCGCATCCTCATCGATGCAGGCACCGGCGTGGGCGACCTCAGCCTGGACGAAATGCAGGCGGTGGACGACGTCTTCCTCACCCATTCGCACTTGGACCACATCGCCGCCCTGCCGCTGATGCTGGACGCCGTGGCCTCGCGCCGCGCCGAGCCCCTGCGCCTGCATGCGCTGCCTGCCACCATTGCTGCGCTGCAGCAGCACATATTCAACGACATCATCTGGCCCGACTTCAGCCGCATCCCCAGCCAAAACCGCCCCTTTGTGCGCTACCAGCCCCTGCAGATGGGGCAGTGCCTGCAGGTGGCGGGTGTTGATATCGAAGTGCTGCCCGCCCGCCACACCGTGCCCGCCGTGGGCTACGCAGCGCGGGGCGACAGGGGCTGGTGGGTCTTCAGCGGCGACACCGGCGGCCACTGCCCAGAATTCTGGCAACGCGTCAACCAACTACCGCTGGCCGCCCTGGTCATAGAAACCGCCTTCAGCAACCGCGAAGGCACCCTGGCCCGCCTGGCCCAACACCTGGCCCCCCACACCCTGGCCCAGGAGCTGGCGCAACTGGCGCCAGGCCAGCGCTGCCCCATCTACATCACCCATACCAAGCCCTCAGAGACGGATCTCATCATGCAGGAGATCCGTCAGTTAGAAGCCGGCACCCCCCAGGGTTTTGCGGCGCCGCATGACATTCGGTGGCTCCAGGCGGGGGTTGTGCTGCAGGTTTGACATGTTGGGGTGACAGGAATGTCACTGGTGTTACCAGGGGCTTGTTGAATGGGGCGCTTTACCCCGGGTTGCCTAGGTCATAAGGCTGGCACGGCATATGCTTATACTTTTGCGTCAATCGACTTTTCTCAACTCTCTAAGGAGTGTTTCATGAAGCGTTTTATGCAAAAGGGTTTTACCCTGATCGAATTGATGATCGTTGTGGCGATCATCGGTATCTTGGCCGCCGTGGCTCTGCCAGCGTACCAAGACTACACCGTGCGTGCCAAGGTGTCTGAGGCCGTGATTGCCGGTTCGTCAGTCAAGGCAGGCGCCAGCGAGGCCTTCCAGACCGACAGCGTTGCTGGCCTGACCGCCTTTGCTACCGCCTTCAACTCGGCTGCCGCATCGACCAAGACGTCCAAGTTCGTGTCGGGCATGACAATGTCTGCAGCTTCGCCATGGCCAATCACCGTGTCCATTGCGGCCACGTCTGGTAACGGTATTCCGACAGCGCTGAACAATAACACCATCGTTTTTAGCCCCAATGTTCAGGGTACGACCCCCACGGCGGCCTCTCAGGGCGCCATTGATTGGGCCTGTGGCACGGCAACCGTCGCAACCGCCACTGCCCGTGGCTTGAGCAACCGTGCAGCCGGTACTTTGCCTGCAAAGTACGCACCGTCCGAGTGCCGTTGATCGGCGAGCGTTTCCCGCTCATCTCAAAAGAGCACTTCGGTGCTCTTTTTTTCAGCCATGCCCTTTGCTGCTGCTCGCCTGCGAGAAAGTCTTCCCGTTGCCGCCTTGCATCTTTTCGCCAGCGCGCTGCTGGCAGCCGTGCTGGCGGCGCTCATCTTCCGCATTTGGTATCGCCCGCCGTACGACGCGCTCGCCGGCGGTCGCCTGTTATTTGTGCTTCTGGTTGGGGTGGACGTGGTCTGCGGGCCCCTGCTGACCCTGCTGCTTTTCACGCGCAGCAAGACACGCGGTCAACTCTTAACGGACGCAATCATGATCGTCGCGTTGCAGGCCGCCGCGCTGGCGTATGGCGTGAGTACCGCCTGGAATTCACGGCCGGTCTTTCTTGTTGCCGAGGTCGACAGGTTCAAGGTAATCGCCTGGGAGGAAATCCGCCATGCTGATTTTTCGTCGCTGCCGCCTGAGTTGCAGCCCAGCCTTTGGAAGCCACCCGCCATCGTCGCGTTGCGGCCACCTGCCTCCATCGAGGAAAAGAACAAGGTACTGTTCGAGTCCCTCCAGACCGGACGAGACTACGCCGAGCGCCCAGAGTTCTATATACCCTATAACGCCGAGACTGCGGGCAAAGTACTGGCGCGCTCGCGCGGGGCCAGTGCGTTGCTGAAGGCTCATCCGCACCACCGCCAGTGGCTTGAGAATTATGCCCGGGCACAGCACCACGCCCTATCCGATGTCCGCTATCTCCCGGTGATGGCACGCGAGGACTGGGTCGCCATCGTTACGCCGCAAGGCCAAATTGCCCAATTCCTCAAGGGCGACGGATTCCTATGACCTTTGATACGACCCGACGACTCAATGACACCATCACGCGCTGGGTGTGGCTGGTTCTTCCTGTCACACTGCTGATCGATTTCGCACATTTCCTCTTGCGTGGTCAGTTTAAATTTGCATCGCAGTACTTTGCGTCGGACGGTTGGCAGCATCATGCGTTCGGTCTTGCCACAATGACGGTGCTGCCCGCCCTCTTTGTGCTTCTCAGTGGTGCGCGAAAGGTCAGCTTGGCGACATTGGCGTTTTGCATAGCTGCCGGTATGTCGCTTTCGGTCTTGCTTGCGGCGACGGGCTTCAATACCGATTGGCTGGACGTCGCCGTGACCGTGTTGCTACCCATGGGGGCGTTGACTGCCCTGAGTTCGGTGGTGGTTCTGTTGCAAGGCACCAGGACAGGTGAGGGTGCTCCCGCCTGGGCCTCGCTGTACTGGCGCATTTTCGCGCTGGCCGTACTGCTGGCGGTGGGAATCTCGTCGTTTCTGGAAATTACCCCCGTTGTCTTCCCGGGCACATACGACTACGTGATGCACTACGTCGACGCAGCCTACGGCCAGCCAGCAGCCGGCATCACGTCGGCCATCGCAGCTGCGCCAGAGTTCGTGCGCAGTGGACTTACTCTGGTTTATAACGCCCTGGGGTGGGTGTTTCTGCCGTTAGTGGCTCTGGTCCATCGCGAGCGCAAGGATCAGGGGTTGCACATCTGGCGAACCTACATCTACTCCCTCGGATTGGCGACACTGTGCTATGCCTTTGTGCCCGTGAGCGGCCCGCTGTACGCCTTCGGGCCGGATCTGTTTCCAGCGCGCATGGCCGAGGTGACGCAGATTCCTACAGTTGTCGCCACCATTCCCCCGGCGCTGCGAAATGGTATGCCGTCGATGCACTTTACAAGCGCCGTGACGATTGTGTTCTTGGCCGCAGCGCTGCGCAACAAGCTCTACTTCGTTGGCGCGTTGGCTTTCTGGCTAGCCACTGCACTGGCAACGATGGGTTTCGGCGAGCACTACCTGATCGACCTTGTGGTAGCTCTGACCTACAGCGTCACGCTGTCGACGTTGCTCATCGCTCCGGCACGTTACCTGGCTCGCGGGAGCGTCGCGAAATGGGCCTTGGTCTTGTCCGGCGCGACGTTCGTCGGCTGGATGGCGCTGTTCAAATTCGCCAGTGGATGGCTTATGGCGCACCTGAGCGTGGTGCAGGCGCTGACTGTGTGGAGTGCTGCACTGTTTCTGTTGGTGAGCTTTCACTTCATCGGTGCCGTCTGGCACATGCCCGCTGATAGCGAGCAGATCCAACCTGCCGCTGCGCCCCCTGCCCCGCTGCCAACTGACCTGAAGGGCAATTATTGGATCATAGGCGTGTTCTTTGCGTCCGGCGTTGCAGGGCTGATCTACGAGGTCGTGTTCGCCAAGGCTCTGGCCGTTACCTTCGGCGCGAGTTCGCTCGCCACCAACACAGTGCTGGCAACCTACATGGGCGGCATGGCGATTGGTGCCTGGGCTGGCTCTCGAATCGCGCAGCGCACCGCCCATCCGCTGAGGCTGTATGCCTATTGCGAGGCACTGATTGGTCTGTACGCGCTGCTCACACCCCAATTGTTCCAGTTGATCCAGAAGGTCTATGTGGGACTTGTGCTCGACCGGCCAGCCGATGCGCCTGAGCTGACAGCCCTGCGGCTCCTGTTGGGGGCAGCGACCTTGGGCCCGGCGACCTTGCTCATGGGCGCAACCTTCCCGATCATGTTCGCCCGTTTGCGCCAGGTGGGTATGGCCTCCGAACGGGCGATTGCGCCGCTGTATGCCGCTAACGTCGCTGGTGCAGCATTCGGGGCGTTGGTCGCAGGCTACGCCCTCATTCCTGCCGTCGGCAAGAACAGTGCTACCTATATTGCCGCGTTGCTGAGCCTTTTGGTGGCATTGTATGCGCTGGAAAAGCAAAAATCTGCTGATCCCGGCGTGGTACAAGAGCAGCCGTCACCTTTGAAGTTGCGGCCACCGCCAGTTGCCCTTGGCGTTGGAGTTGCGGCGCTGACGATTCTCGCAGTTGGTGGCGCAGTAACCCTTGGCCTCGAAGTCGTGTACATGCACATGCTAGCCGTGGTAGCTGGCAACAGCGTGTATGCATTCGGACTCATGCTGGCGACGTTCCTGCTGGGGCTCGGCCTGGGTTCCGCTACCGGAGAGCGGGCGATTACCTCCCTAGGGCGGGAGCGTGTAGTGATCTTGGCTCAGTGGGGGCTGGCTTGCGCCATTGTCATTTCGTCCCTGCAATGGGATGCGCTGGCTGGATATTTCGCGTACTTTGGTCCGTACGAAGCATCGGGCATTCACATCACTTTCAGTGGACGGGAGCTAATACGCGCGCTGGTGTGTGCCGTAGCAATGCTTCCGCCAGCGTTTTTCATCGGCATGAGTTATCCCGCATGCATGGGTTTGGCAACCGATTGGCTGGGTCGCAACGGTGAGGATGTTTCGGGTCTGGGGAAGGCCAGCGGAGTCAACACACTAGGCAACATTGTGGGTGTGCTCCTCGCGGGTTTCTGGCTTTTGCCGGAATTCGGCTCACGCAACACCCTGCTGTGCTTCACTTTGGTCGCTTTGTTGACTGGTTTGTTGATGGTGGGCGCCCTGTTTGCGAACGCTCGGTCAGAAGGGTCTATTTCTCGACCGCGTTGGGGACTGGGCCTTGCTTTTACATGCACCAGCGGCTTGGCGCTGCTTTTCCCTGCGGGCTGGGATCTCGACAAACTGTCTCAAGGTTCGAACGTTTATTTTTATCCTCAGGAATGGGGGGGCGTGATAGACCATGCTGAGAGTACGGAAGGCGGGCTGACTACAGTCACCAAATCATCAGATGGTTTGCTCACTTTATTGACAAATGGCAAATTCCAAGGGAATAACTCGGAGCAAGGCGAAATGGTCGCGCAAAAATCCTTTGCTTTGATCCCGATGTTGCACGTCGCCAGACGTGGAAATGCGCTGGTGATTGGTTACGGTACCGGAATGACGCCCAGGGTGATACATGAGAACGATTTTCAGTCTCTGGATATCGCCGAACTATCGCACGACATGGTGCGATTGGCCGACCGACATTTCGAAAACATCAATCATGCGGTAACATCTAAACCGGGTGTACATACCTATTATACCGACGGTCGGAACTTTTTACTGACGCAGTCCAAAAAATACGATCTAATCAGTATAGAAATCAGTTCCATATGGTTTGCGGGTGCGGCGAACCTCTACAATAAAGAATTTTACGAGCTTGTGGCTCGCCGTTTAGACGAAGGGGGTGTTCTTCAGCAATGGATACAGCTGCACCATATGCAACCACTTGACTTTCTCTACGCCGTGCAATCACTGCGCTCCGCTTTCAAATATGTGTGGTTCTATGTGAGTGGCGGGCAGGGCATCGTGGTAGCGTCCAACAGCGAGGAATCGCACCCGGGCGTTGGACAAAGCCAGGCACTGAAGAGGACAATGAAGGATGGCGATCTGAGTATTGCTGACTTGGAGAAGAGGCTGCTGGCAGATCCGAAACAAATAGATTCAATGTTGTTGCATTTCGATCCAAGCATGCGCGCATTATTGTCCACGGACAACAATTTATATCTTGAATACTCCACACCCAAAGGAAATGCATTGCGATATGATACCTTGCCACGCAATCTCAAGCTTTTAATGACGGAGTATCCGCAGTCTAGGCGTTGAGGGGTGTTTTTTGTTTCTTGAAACGATTGGTGGCGGCAGCGTTATGGAACTTATTTATCTTGCTTGCTATTATTTGATATGAATTTTTCCAGTTTTTCGTCCTTAGTTTTTTATTATTCCGGGTGCTGACGCCTTCCACTGTTAAACACTGTCGTGAGGCTTCATGCTGACTGCGCTTGCTTTCGCATCGCCTTTCCTGATAACTTTTACTCGCCCTCCTCTCGCCAATTTTTGGCCATTGATGACTACGTTGCCGTGCGCTTGTGTAGTACTTGGGTTGGTAGTGCTGAAGGCGAAGATCTCAGTTAATGAAGACTGTACGGACATAGCAACGAAATGCGCCGCAGGCCTCCTGCTCGCCTCCCTCCTCGCCAGCGCCATCGGCCTCCTGCAGTACTTTGGTGTGGCGCAAGCAGTGGGTGACTGGCTTCACCCCTCGCAGCCCGGCGTAGCCATGGGCCAGTTGCGCCAGCGCAATCAGCAGGCATCGCTTTTGAGTTTGGGTTTGTGGGCGTTGTGGTGGGTGGTGGCGCAGTCCACCCAAGGCCTGGGTGATCAAGGCGCGGCGGAGCGGCAAGGTTCGAGATCGATGACCACAGTGGGACTGGGCCTGCTCGTGGCCTGGGCGCTGGCCTTGCTGGCGGTGGGCAGCGCGGCCACTGCCTCGCGCACGGGGCTGGCGCAGTGGTTGGTGTTGTGTGTGCTGCTCTACTGGTGGCGAGCGACCTGGGGGTGGGTGCCGCTGGGTTTGGCGCTGGTGGGTTTGTTGCTGTACGGTTGGGCGGCGTGGCTGTTGCCGGAGCTGTTGTGGCAATGGACGGGCTTGCGGACTGATGGGCTGTTCAGCCGTTTTGGGCAGGCGCCGGGTTGTACCAGCCGCAGTGTGCTGTGGGCCAACGTGTGGCACCTGATCCTGCAAAAGCCGTGGACGGGTTGGGGCTGGGGTGAGTTGGACTATGCGCACTACGTCACCTTGTTTCCGGGCACGCGCTTTTGCGTGCTGCTGGACAACGCCCACAACCTGCCTTTGCACTTGGCGGTGGAGTTGGGCCTGCCTTTGGCGCTGCTGGCATGCGGGCTGGTGCTGTGGTGGGTGTGGCGCGCACGCCCCTGGGCCGAGACTGACCCGGTGCGCCAGTTGGCCTGGGGCATTCTGGCGGTGGTGGGGCTGCACAGCATGTTGGAATTTCCGCTGTGGTACGGGCCGTTCCAGTTGGTCACGCTGTGGGCCCTGGCGCTGCTTTGGCGCGGGCGTGGGCTGGATGCAGCCGTACAAGTCGTGCGGCGCGTGCCCTTGGGTCTGTGGGCGGTGGTTGCGGTGGCGGGTCTGGTGCTCTGGGGGGCGCTGGGGTGGCAGTACCACCGCATCAGCCAGATCTACACGCCTGTGGCGCAGCGCATGCCTTCCATGCGCGACAACCCCTTGGCGCAGGTGCAAGGCAGTTGGGTGTTCAAAGATGCCATTGCCTTTGCCGAGCTGACCACCATGCCGGTCAACCACGACACTGCCGAAAGGGCGCACGCGCTGGCCCTGCGCATGTTGCATTACTCACCCGAGCCGCGCGTGATCGAGCGCCTGATCGAAAGCGCCACCCTGCTGGGCCTGGACGACGAAGCCGCGTTCCATTTGCAGCGCTACCGGGTGGCGTACCCCAAAGACCATGCGCGCTGGCAGAAGAAGAACGGGATGTCGGGCGGATAGCTTATGCGCGGTCAGGTACCGGGTGAGTTTGTGGCACCGTCGTCAAAGGCACGTCTTCGTACAACGCCTCCAGCGGCAGCTGCAGGCCCACGCTGGCCCATTCGACGTGGCCGCCGGCCTCGATGGGGTGCAGCACCCAGCGCTTGCTGTCGCCATCGCGGCGGAATAAGTCCAGGCTCAGGCGCTCGGGATCGATCAGGGCGTATTCACGCAGTGTGGGCAGCTTGCGATAGGCGGCAAACTTGGCGCCACGGTCGTAGGCGCTGGTGGCGGGGGACAGTACTTCCACCACGAGCACCGGGGCGTTTTTGCTATGGCTTTGCCCACGGTCGCTGTCGGCACAGGTGACGAAGACGTCGGGGTAGAAAAAAGCGTTGTCTTCTTCCACGCGTAGCTTCATGTCAGAGATGAACACGCTGCAGGGGCTGCCACGCAGATGGTTGCGCAGGGCCATATACACATTGCCTGCCACGGTTACATGGGCGTCAGAGGCGCCCGCCATCGCAAACACTTCCCCGTCGTGGTACTCGTGCTTGGTGCTTTGTTCGGCCTCCCAGGCAAGGTAGGCCTGGGCATCAAAAAACGGCTGTGGTGCGGGTAGGGACATGGCTCGCTCCGGGGTAGGCGGTCATGGTAGCAGTCTGCGCCTGGCAAGGAGCATCGCGCATCAGTCCGCCACATAGCTCCCCGACTTGCCCCCGTGCTTTTCCAGCACGCGCACGTCGTGGATGGACATGCCGCGATCGGCCGCCTTGCACATGTCGTAGATGGTGAGCAGGGCCACCTGCACGGCGGTGAGGGCCTCCATCTCCACGCCCGTGGGGCCCACCGTTTCCACCGTGGCGGTGCAGGCAATGCCGGTGGCGCCGGGGTACTGTGCGCTGGCGGGGGCAAAGTCCAGCGCCACGCGGGTCAGTGCCAAGGGGTGGCACAGGGGGATGAGGTCGCTGGTCTTCTTGGCGCCCTGGATGCCGGCGATGCGGGCAATGCCCAGCACATCCCCCTTCTTGGCGTTGCCGGCCTCGATGAGTGCCAGCGTGGCGGGCAACATCTCGATGCGGCCGCTGGCCACGGCCACGCGGTGGGTGGCGGCCTTGGTGGCTACGTCCACCATGTGGGCCTGGCCCTGGGCGTCAAAGTGCGTGAGGGGGTTCATAGGTAAAGCCGCGACTTGGGCGGAAACTTTGTCAAGACAGGGCATCATACGGGCATGCGTATCCCATCGCTCTCTTGCACTGGTCCCCAAGCCCTGCTGGCGGCACCACCCAAAAGATCAAAGCAAAAATGGCCTCTGAGGCAATGTGCGCAAGCGCTGGCAGCTATTGGTTTTATAGCGATGGGGCTGCTTGCGCCCGTATCGGCACAGGCGCAGAACCGGCTCCCCACCCTGGGCGACGGTGCTGAACTGACCACCAGTGCCGAGCGGCGGCTGGGCGATGGCATTGCCCGCCAGCTCTACCGCGACCCCGACTACCTGGATGACCCGGTGCTCGTGGAGTACGTGCAGACCCAGTGGCAGGCCCTGCTGGCGGCGGCACGGGCGCAGGGTGAGGTGTCGCCCGAGCTGGACGAGCGCTTTGCGTGGGAGGTGCTGCTGGGCCGAGACCGCAGTGTCAATGCCTTTGCTCTGCCAGGGGGCTACCTGGGCGTGCACCTGGGCCTGATCGGCGTGACTGCCAGCCGTGACGAGCTGGCCTCGGTGCTGGCGCACGAACTCAGCCACGTCACGCAACGCCACATTGCCCGCCTGGTGGCGCAGCAAGGCAAGCAGGCGCCGCTGTTGCTGGGCAGCATGATTCTGGCGGTGCTGGCGGCGAGCAAGAACCCCGAAGCTGCGCAGGCCCTGGCGGTGGGCGGCCAGGCGCTGGCGGTGCAAAACCAGCTCAACTTTTCGCGCGACATGGAGCGCGAAGCCGACCGCGTGGGCTTTGGTCTGATGGACAGCGCAGGCTTTGCGCCCCAGGGTTTTGTCGCCATGTTCGACAAACTCCAGCAGGCCAACCGGCTCAATGACAACGGCTCCTGGCCCTACCTGCGCAGCCACCCGCTGACCACGCAGCGCCAGGCCGACATGCAGGCGCGCCTGCCCGCCGGGGGGGCACAGGCGCAGCCCACGCTGGAGCATGCGCTGATGGCAGCGCGCGCGCGCGTGCAATCGCGCCCCGGCACCGACGTGCTGCGCCAATGGATGGCCGAGCCCCAGGGCAGTGGCTTTGCCGAATTGCCTGCACCCCGCAGGGCAGCGGCCTTGTATGCAGCGGCGTTGGCAGCCAGTCATCTGCGCGATGTAGCGCTGGCGCGCAAGCTGCTTCCCCGCCTGCAGCAAACCGTGCAAGGCGATGCCGTGGCGCAGCGCCAGGCCGGGCTGCTGGCTGCGGAGGTGGAACTTGCGGGTGGCGACGCCAGTGCCGCCCTGCGCCACCTGCCGCCCCATCCGCGCACCCGGCCCGAACTGCTGCTGCGGGGTCAGGCATTGCTGCAGGCGGCCACCAAGGCGCCGCAGCCCGATGCAGCGGCCCTGGCGGCCCAGACCGAGTCCCTGCAGACCTGGCTGGCCTTGCACCCGCGCGATGCCGGTGCCTGGCTGCAGCTGGCCCAACTATGGCAGGCCCAAGGTGTGCCACTGCGTGCCGTGCGCGCCGAAGCCGAAGCCCATGCCGCCCGCTACGACTACGCGGCGGCGGTGGACCGTTTCAAGGCCGGGCAAGACCTGGCGCGCCGCAGCACCACGGCCGCCGACCATGTGGAGGCCTCCATCATCGACACGCGGCTGCGCGCCGTGGAGTCACTGCTTCGAGAACAGGCCGCCGAGCGCTGACTCGATGACCAGCCCCAGCACCGAATAGATCAGCGAGCCCAGCAGGGCCGCGCCAAAGCCGGTGACGTGGAAACCGTCGAGCACGCTCGCAGCAGCCCAGAACATGAGCGCGTTGATGACGAACAGGAACAGCCCCAGCGTGACGATGGTGACCGGCAGCGTCAGCAGCACCAGCAGGGGCCGCAGCACCACGTTGAACAGCCCGATGACAAAGGCTGCGAGCAGGGCCGACGGGAAGCTCTGTACCTGCACGCCACCGTAGATGTAGGCCACAAACAGCAGCGCGCAGGCGCTGAGCAGCCATTTGGCAAGGAGTTTCATGGGGCCAGCATAGCGCAACGCGCGTCAGGATGCCGGGGCAGCGCTTTGCTGGCGCGCCAGCATCCACTTGCCCAGTGCCAGCACCAGCAGGGCACCGGCCACGCCTGCGCCGTACTTCAGGGCGTCGCCCACGGGGGCGATCTTGGGCATCCAGGCCAGCGTGTCGGGGCTGACCAGGGCGGGGTCGGACAAGACCATGGTGCCCGCGATCCAGCCCAGCAACATGCCCCCCAGGGTGATGATCATGGGGAAGCGGTCCATCAGCTTGATGACGAGCTGGCTGCCCCACACGATGATGGGAATGCTCACCAGCAGGCCGAAGATGACCAGGGGCATCTGGTGGTGGTCCGAAGCGCCCTGGGCCGCGCCAGCGATGGCGATGACGTTGTCGATGCTCATCACCAGGTCGGCCACGATGATGGTCTTGACGGCTGCCAGCAGCTTGTCGCTGGCCTGGATGTTGCCGTGGTCATCTTCCGGGTCGGGCGCCAGCAGCTTGACGCCGATCCATACCAGCAAGGCTGCGCCTGCCAGTTTGAGGAACGGAATCGCCAGCAGCGTGAGCGCAAAGAAGATCAGCACCACACGCAGCGCGATGGCGCCCGCCGTGCCCCACAGAATGCCCTTGGTGCGCTGGTGCGCAGGCAGCTTGCGGCAGGCCAGGGCAATGACGACGGCGTTGTCGCCGCCCAGAAGAATGTCGATCATGATGATCTGACCGACGGCGACCCAGAACTCGGGGGTCAAAAACTGTTCCATGCCATCTCCAGTGAAAAGGCCGAAGGGTTTACTTCCAGCGCACCGGCTCCAGGTGCACGCTGCCCAGGGTGCTGCTGAGCGTGAGTGCGCCTTCCTGCACCGTGGCCTGCAACTGCATGCTGCGCTCGGCGAGCTGTGCCAGGGCCTGCGCGGACTCGGCGGGAATGCGCCAGACCTGCAACCGGTCCAGGCGCGAGAGCTTGGTTTCAATGCCTTTCCACCACACCTCGGCCGCATGGTGGAAGCAATAGACGATCACGGCGTCGGCCTTGCTGCAGGCCTTGGCCAGGGGCTTGTCCTCGGGCTGGCCGACTTCGATCCAGACGCGCTTGCGGCCCGTGAAGTCGGTGAGCGAGGCGTCCGGGTCGTCCGGGTCCGACAGGCCCGCACCAAAGGCCAAGGTGCCATCGCCGTTGCACAGGTCGTTGAGCTGGTGCGCGGCCAGGGCCAGCGCCGCCAGCCGCACCATCATGCGCTCGTCGGTCTCGCTGGGGTGGCGTGCCAGGGTGAGCGCATGGTCGGCGTAGTAGCCGTGGTCGATGTCGGCGATCGCAAGGTTCGCCTTGAAGATGGTGGATTTGAGGGCCATGTGCTATAGAAAAAGTAGCTGCCAGCGCTTGTTGGATAAGCGCTGGAGGCCAAAATCATTCAAAAAATCAGACGCGCCGAGCCAACTCTGCCGCCTTGCCCACGTAACTGGCGGGCGTCATGGCGAGCAGGCGGTCCTTGTCGGCCTGGGGAATGTCCAGCCCCTGGATCAGGCCGTGCAGCGCCTGGGCTGTCACGCTCTTGCCGCGCGTCACTTCCTTGAGCTTTTCGTAGGCGCCGGGCACGCCGTAGCGGCGCATCACGGTCTGGATCGGTTCGGCCAGCACTTCCCAGGCGGCGTCCAGGTCGGCGGCCAGGGCTTCCTCGTTGAGTTCGAGCTTGTTCAGCCCGGTCATCAGCGAGCTGTAGGCCAGCACGCTGTAGCCCATGGCCACGCCGATGTTGCGCAGCACGGTGCTGTCGGTCAGGTCGCGCTGCCAGCGGCTGACGGGGAGTTTTTCCGACAGGTGGCGCAAGACTGCGTTGGCCAGGCCCAGGTTGCCCTCGGCGTTTTCAAAGTCGATGGGGTTGACCTTGTGCGGCATGGTCGAGGAGCCGATCTCGCCCGCCTTGAGCTTTTGCTTGAAGTAACCCAGGCTCACATAGCCCCAGATGTCGCGCGACAGGTCCACCAGGATGGTGTTGGCGCGCGCCGTGGCGTCGAACAGCTGCGCCATGTAGTCGTGCGGCTCGATCTGGATGCTGTAGGGCTGGAAGGTCAGGCCCAGGCCCAGCGGCTCGGGCGTCTCCACGACCTTGCGGCTGAAGGCCTCCCAGTCGAAGTCGGGCCAGGCCGACAGGTGGGCGTTGTAGTTGCCCACGGCGCCGTTCATCTTGCCCAGGATCTTGACCTCGGCGATGGCGGTGCAGGCGGCGCTCAGGCGCACCACCACGTTGGCCAGCTCCTTGCCCACGGTGGTGGGGCTGGCGGTCTGGCCGTGCGTGCGGCTGAGCATGGGCACGTCGGCGTACTGGTGCGCCATCTCGCGCAGGCGCTGCACGATGCGCTCCAGCGCGGGCAGCAGCACCTGGTCGCGCCCGGCACGCAGTTGCAGCGCGTGGCTGGTGTTGTTGATGTCTTCGCTGGTGCAGGCAAAGTGCACGAACTCGGCGGCCTTATCCAGCTCGGGGCGGGCCTCGAACTTGGATTTGATCCAGTACTCCACCGCCTTGACGTCGTGGTTGGTGGTTTTTTCGATGTCCTTGATGGCGGCCGAATCTTGCTCGGAAAAATTCTTGACCAGACTCAGCAAGTAAGCACGTGCTCCGGTGGAAAGGGGCTTGAATTCAGCAAAACCGGCGTCCGACAGCGCAATGAACCAGGCGATTTCGACCTGAACGCGGCGGTGCATGTAGCCGTGCTCGCTCATGATGGGGCGCAGCGGCGCAAGCTTGGCGGCGTAGCGGCCGTCCAACGGAGAAAGGGCGGTGATGGTGGTCAGGCTCATGGCGTGACATTGTAGGCGGGGCGCATCATTGGGTGCTTTGGGCGTCAGGCGGGCGTGGGCGGCTGTCGATAGAATCAGCGGCCCGGCGTCCCCCCGACGCCTCGACGCCCCTTGGGGAAGCAGAACCATGAAACTGATCGGATCCACCACCAGCCCCTATGTGCGCAAAGTGCGCATCGTGATGGCGGAAAAGAAGCTCGACTACCAGTTCCTGCTGGACAACGTCTGGTCTGCCGACACCCGGATCGCCGCCTCCAACCCGCTGGGCAAGGTGCCCTGCCTGGTCATGGAAGGGGGCGAAGCCGTGTTCGACTCGCGCGTGATCGTGGAATACCTCGACACCCTTTCCCCCGTGGGCAAGCTGATTCCATCCACCGGCCGTGAGCGCGCCGAGGTCAAAACCTGGGAGGCGCTGGCCGACGGCCTGCTCGACGCCGCCATCCTGGTGCGCCTGGAAAACACCTTTGAAGGTCGCAAGCCCAGCGAGCGCAGCCAGGCCTGGATCGACCGGCAGATGGACAAGGTGCACGCCAGCCTCAAGGCCATGGCGCAGGGCCTGGGCGACAAGCCCTTTTGCAGCGGCATCCACCTGAGCCTGTCCGACATTGCCGTGGGTTGCGCGCTGGGCTGGCTGGAGTTCCGCTTCCCAGACATCGGCTGGCGCGCCGAATACCCCAACCTGGCCAAGCTCATGGACAAGCTCGCGCAGCGCGCCAGCTTTGCCGACACCAAGCCCGCCTGACCCGCCGGTTTCAGAATCGGTACAGGTACCCCAGGCGCAGCGCCGACTCGGTGCTGCCGTCCACCAGCGGGCTGTGGCGCGCGCCGCTGCCCAGCCGGGTGGCGCTCAGGTCCAGATAGACGCTGTGCTGCGGCGCCCAGGTGTAGGTGCTGCGCAGCCCCAGTTCGACATGGGTGGCCGCGCCCGCGCGGTAGGCGGGCCTGCCGGGCAGGGCCTCGCTGGCGCGCACACCGTAGTAGTAGTCCATGGTCTTGCGGTCGTTCCACTGCACGGCCAGGCGCGGTGTCATGCCCACCGAACCCATGCGCCAGGTCCGTTCCGCGGACAGGCGCAAGCGCTGGCCCTTGCTGTGGCCCGAGGCGTCGGCCAGCCATTCGGCACCCAGGTCGGCCAGGCTGCCGCGCCACAGCACATGGGCGCCCAGCCACACCCCCGACTTGCGCTCGGCCATACCGTTGAGTACGGGCGCATCGTCGGGCTCATAGCCGTCCTCAAAGGCGTAGCGTGCGCGCAAGGCCATCACCAGCGGGCCGTGCGCTGGGAGCTTGAGGTCCAGCACCGGCCCGGCCACCCGGACCCAGCGGTTTTCGTAGCTCAGCAAGGGAATCACCGTGGTGCGGGTGCCCATGCCGGCATAGGCCTTTTGCTTGAGGTTGACGCCCAGCCCCACGCCCCAGGCGGATTCGGTGGCGGGCTGGGCCAGGGCGGCACCGGCGCCCAGCAGCGCGGCGGTGCACAGAAAAAGACGCGTTGGCAGCAAGAACATGGCTTCACACTCCTGGATGAATCAGAAACGAAAGGGGACGCGTCACTGGCTGGCGCGCTTTTTCAGCCAGCGCATCAGCACGCCCAGGCCCGGCAGCTTTTCGTACAGCTCCTCTGCCGCGTCCCAATAGTCGCGGTGCAGCGTGATGCGCTGCGCGTCGTCGAGCACCAGGTGCGTGGCGCCGCGGATGGTTTGTTCCACGCCCTGGGCGTAGGACCGGAAGGCGAAGCGGAACTCCCAGGTCAGAAAGCACTGTGGCCCCTGCTCCACGCGGCCGGTGATGACGAAGCGCGGGTGCTCCAGTGCCGCAAACATGTGGCGGAAGATGCCCTCGATCGCGGCCAGGCCCTGCACCTCGTTGAACGGGTCCTTGAAGTGGGCATCGTCGGCGTAGTAGCGGTCCAGGTGCGCCAGATCGGTGGGCTGCAGGTGCTCGAAGAAATCCACCGCGCGGGTGATGGCTTCGGAGGTGGGTGTGGGGCTGGAAGAAGTCATCACAGGCCTGTGAAACGGCGCACCGCCGCAAAGTACGCACGGTAGGGCAGCAGGCGCAGGCCCAGCAGTACGTTGGTGAATCGGCGCGGAAAGTGGATGTGAAAGCGCCCCCGCTCCCAGCCGTGCAGTACGGCGGCGGCGGCGGCTTCGGGTGCCATGAGCGCGGGCATGCGGAAGTCGTTGCCCGCGGTCAGCGGTGTTTCGACAAAGCCGGGGTTCACGATGCTCACCCCCAGCCCCAGCGGGCGCAGGTCGAGGTACAGCACCTCGGCCAGGTGGATCAGCGCCGCCTTGGTCGGCCCGTAGGCCAGGCCCTGCGGCAGGCCGCGAAAACCCGCCACGCTGCCCACCAGGCTGATGTGTGCTGCCTGGCCCTGCGCTGCCGCGGTGCGCAGCGCAGGCAGCACAGCGTCCAGCAGGTGCAGGGCGCCGGTGTAGTTCACGGCCAGGTGCTGTTGCATCACGCCCAGGTTCCAGGCGTTGGCGCGCAGCGGCTGGTAGGTGCCCGCGCAGTAGCACACCAGGGTGGGCGTGCCAGCGGCCAGCACCTGGGCCGCGCAGCGCTGCACCTGGGCAGGGTCGGTAGCGTCGCAGGGCAGCGCCTGGCTGCCGGGGTGGGCGGCCACAAAGGCCTGCAGTGCCTGGGCGTTGCGTGCCGACACGATCACCTGCGCCCCGCGCGCATGCAGCAGGGAGGCCGTGGCGCGGCCAATGCCGCTGGATGCCCCCACGATCCACACGCGGCGGCCCTGCCAGTGGCGCAGGGGAGGGTTCAGGGCCAGGGTCATGGGCTGCGCCGGGTGAACGACAGGGTGACTTCGCCCAGCGTGACGCCGAACTTGCGCATGGTGGCGCGGTTGAGCATCACGCGCTCGTCGATCAGGTACATCCAGTCGTCGAACTGCACCTCGATCACGCGCCCGTCCACCGGCAGCGCCAGCGTGTATTGCCAGCGGAAGGCGTTGCCCACGGTGCGCCCTTCGGCGGTGCCCACCACATCGTCGGCGCGGCCGGTGTAGCGGCCGCCGCCGTGATCGGTCAGGCGCCAGACGCGACGCTCGGTCTTGCCGTCGCTGTAGAAGAAGTCTTCCTCCAG
>Ga0116193_1000253_pt1 | contig 52589 bp, 36 predicted proteins | sample AD_UKC115_MetaG_FD_89892 | JGI IMG/M metagenome (GOLD analysis project Ga0116193, IMG submission 89892) | Active sludge microbial communities of municipal wastewater-treating anaerobic digesters from Hong Kong - AD_UKC115_MetaG | ecosystem: Engineered > Bioreactor > Anaerobic > Digestate... | reverse complement strand
GTACACAGCCTCACTTATGCTGGCCAAATGACCGCCCGCCTGCGCCCGCTGATGGCTGATCTACCGGCCTATACGCCCGGCAAGACGGTGCCCGGCGCGATCAAGCTGGCCAGTAACGAAACCGTCGACGGTCCGCTGCCCAGTGTGCGGGCGGCCATCGAGGCGGCCACCGACACCCTCAACCGCTATCCGGACAACGGGTATGTCGAACTCAGGGAACAGTTGGCCAAGCATGTAGATGTGGCACCGGAGCACATCGCCGCCGGCTGCGGTTCGGTCAGCCTGTGCCAGCAGCTGATCCAGATCACCGCATCGGTCGGCGATGAGGTGATGTTCGGCTGGCGGGCCTTCGAGGTCTACCCGCTGCAGGTGCGCGTCGCCGGTGCCACCCCGGTGCCCGTCCCGCTGCGCGACCACACCCACGACCTGCCGGCGATGCTGGCCGCCGTGACCGATCGCACCCGGCTGATCTTCGTCTGCAACCCCAACAATCCGACCTCGACGGTGGTGCCCCCCGACGACCTGGCCGCCTTCGTGCGGGCCGTTCCCGAAGATGTCGTCGTCTGCATCGACGAGGCCTACGTCGAGTACATCCGCGACGGGCTGTTGCCCGACAGCATCACCCTGGCCCGCGAGCACCCGAATGTGGTTGTCCTGCGCACGTTCTCGAAGGCCTACGGACTGGCCGGCGCGCGCGTCGGCTATGCCGTGGGTGATCCGGATGTCATCACCGCACTGGGCAAGGTGTACGTGCCGTTCACCGCGAGCAGCCTGGCGCAGGCCGCCGCCATCGCGTCGGTCAACGCCTCCGACGAACTGCTGGCCCGCACCGACGCGGTGGTCGCCGAGCGGGTCCGGGTCAGCGCGGCCCTGCGGTCGGCGGGTTATCGGCTGCCCGATTCGCAGGCCAACTTCGTCTGGTTGCCGCTGGGCCCCGAGCACACCGCGGGCTTCGTCGAGCAGGCCGCCGATGCCCGCATCCTGGTTCGCCCGTACGGTAGCGACGGGGTCCGTGTGACCATCGGCGCGCCCCACGAGAACGACGCATTCCTGTCATTCGCCACCGACTGGATCGCCAGTAGAGAAGGAAACGGACTCTCATGAGCCAGGTACGCGTGAAACGAGCCGCCGTCGCAACGCTGGTGGTGGCGGCGGTGCTGAGTGGATGTGCGCGCACCACGGCCGGCCAGGTTGCGATGACCACTGAACCGCTCTCGCCCGACATCACCTGCGCCGAGTTCGTCACGCTCAGCGACAGCGACCGGATCAAGGTGGTCGGCGAGATCACCAGCAAGCAGGGGCAGGGCGCACCCGAGAGCCAGGCGTTCCTGCTGTCGGCGCTGGCGGGCATCCTCTGCAAGGGCGCGCCGGACGCGCCGCTGAAGCAGGTTCTGGGCCGGATGAAGGTGCGATAGGCGATCTGTTCAGCGGTGGCTGCGAGGCCCTCTCGCAGTTTGTCGCAGTGGACGCAGAGCAGATCCAAAGGGGTTGTTACGCCCGGACCAGCACCTTCGCGTCGGACGCCGCGGCCAGCAATTCGGCGATGGTGAACTCGCCCCAGCCGTCGTTGACCGGACCCGTCGGAACCCCCAGCCAGGTGACCACACCCGGATCGGGCGTCACGTCCAGGTTGTAGGCCTGCATCCCCGGCAGATGGTGCTCGAGGAAGTTGCCCAGGAAGTCGATCATGAAGATGAGGCTGCCGAGCAGGCCCTTGCCCCACAGCGGCGACGAGTTGTACAGCGGATTCACCGCGGTCGGATCGCCGATCATCACGATGGACCCGTAGTGCGGCTTGCTGCCGCCGTCGGGCACGTATTCCGGCATGAACGGCTGCAGGCCGGGCAGGTCGGTGGACAGGTAGGCGGCCACGTCGCCGTAGGTCTCGATGTTGACGAATCCGGAGCCTCTGCCGTTGCCCGCGACGACGGTGTTCAGGCCGGGGCTCTCGAAGCCGATGCCGTCCAGGCCGGTCTGCTGGGCGACGAACTCGGCCTCCCAGCCGCCGAGCGAATGGCCGGTGACGAAGATGCGGTCGTCGCCGTAGCCCTGCTCGGCCGCCTCGGCCTGCACCCGGCGGGCGAAGTCCAGCGCGTCGTAGAACGCCCAGGGCGTGGTGTTGGTGAAGATGACCTGCATGTCGGCGAGCAGCTGGCTGATCGCGATCAGCGGATTGAACAGCAGGTTCGTTCCGCCCGTTGTGCCCTGGTAGGCGATGATGATCTGCCGCTGCGGCGTCACCCACACCTTGGCCGACATGCCGGAGAACAGGTTGGTGGACTGCATCTGGAACCCGTTCACCGTGAACGGCACCAATCCACCCGGAACACCGCCGAGCACGTATGCGGCGGCCGCGGCATTGAGGAATTGGGCCACCGTGGGCGTCTCGCCGGTCAAGGGACCGGTGTAGGTCTCGGTGGGGACCACCTGCTGGGCCGGCGGGGTCCGATCGAAGCCCAGCAGCAACTCCACGCCGCGGAACACCGCGAAGATCAGGTCGTTGATGGGCGCCAGCGTGAAGGGCGTCTTGTTGCCGTCCGACGAGGTGGTGAAGCCGAAGATCTCCAGCACCGCGTTGATGATGCGGCCGGGCAGCTCGAGCAACTCGGCGATGGGTGACAGGGGCTGGGGCGCGCTCGGCGTGGTGACGGTGACGAGGGACTTCGCGGCGGCGGTCGTGACGGCGAGGTTCTCGGTGTTCGCCGTGGGCTCTGCGGTCGACTTGACGGTGAGGCTGTGCACGGCCGGGACGGTGGATCCGGCCGAGGTATCCGGCTCGGCAACGGAGGTGTGGGCGGCCGGTTCGACGGTCGCCTCCGCCGCCGGTGTGGTGTCGCGTGCCGGGGTTGACGTCGGCGTCGGATTCGCTTCTGCGGCAGGGGTTTCCGGGGTTCCCTGGTCGGTGCCGGTGGTCGACGGGGCCTCGGGTGACTCAGTGACCACCACGTCGGCCGCGGGTTGCTCCGACGGGGCGGGAGCGTCCTGCGCCTGTGGATCGGACGTCGTCGACGGGTCCTCGGCGGCACTGGGATCCGCTTCGTCGGACTCGGCGCTGCCGGCTGGGTCGGCGTCCTTCGGGTCGGCGTCGTTCGGGTCAGGGGCCTGGGATGCGGGGTCCTTGGGGTCGGCGTCCTGGGCACCTGGAGCCTGCGGGCCGGACGCCGCGGCATCGGTGCCCTTGTCCGCGGCTCCCGACTTCGCTCCGGTGTCGGCGTCGGTCTGGCTGGAATGTACTGCGCCCGAATCTGTTTCGGAAGCTCCCTCGGCCCATGCGACCCCGTGCCCCAGCCCGGTCGCGATGCCGAAGGCAAGGGCCAGGGCGGCGAGCCGGAACCGCAGGGAACTTCTCAGAACTCCGTCGTGGTGCACGTGGCCGCCTCCCCCATTTGTCTTCGACAACGTTGACACCATACGTTGTCATGTGACTGTCGTCACAGCGGGGCCCGACCTGAGGCCAGGCGGGCGCGGCCAGGTGGGTAACCTCGCCTGCATGCCTGATGAGTACGAGTCGGTATCCGTCGAGACCGCCGACCACGTCGCGACCGTGACCCTGATCGGACCGGGCAAGGGCAATGCGATGGGCCCGGCGTTCTGGGCCGAACTGCCCGAGGTGTTCGAGAAGCTGGACGCCGACCCGGACGTTCGCGCGATCGTGCTGACCGGCTCCGGCCGCAACTTCAGCTACGGCCTGGACATCGCGGCCATGGGGGACACGCTCGGTCCCGTCATGGGCGACGGCGCGACCGCCAAGCCGCGCACGGACTTCCACGCTCGTCTGAAGACCATGCAGCACACCATCACGGCGGTCGCCGATTGCCGGACCCCCACCATTGCGGCGGTCCACGGCTGGTGCATCGGGGGCGGCGTCGACCTGATCAGTGCCGTCGACATCCGGTACGCCAGTGCCGACGCCAAATTCTCGGTGCGCGAGGTGAAGTTGGCGATCGTCGCCGATGTGGGCTCGCTGGCCCGCCTGCCGCTCATCCTGTCGGAGGGCCACCTGCGCGAATTGGCGCTGACGGGCAAAGACATAGATTCGGAACGCGCGGCACGAATCGGCCTGGTCAACGACGTCTACGAGACGCCGGAAGCTACCTTGGCGGCGGCGCATGCCACCGCGGCCGAGATCGCCGCCAACCCACCGCTGGTGGTGCAGGGCATCAAGGACGTCCTCGACGAACAGCGCACCGCCCAGGTCGCGGCCAGTCTGCGCTACGTCGCGGCGTGGAACTCGGCCTTCCTGCCATCCAAGGACCTGGGCGAGGGCATCAAGGCGATGTTCGAGAAGCGGCCGCCGCAGTTCACCGGCGAGTGATCCCGTGACCGGCGTGGAGCTGCATCCCGACCTGGCCGCGCTGGCGCCCCTGCTGGGCACCTGGGCGGGTGCGGGCACCGGCGAGTACCCGACGATCGCGCCGTTCGGCTACACCGAGGAAGTCACCTTCGGCCACGTCGGCAAGCCATTCCTGACGTACACCCAGCGCACCCGGGCGGTCGATGACGGCCGCGCCCTGCACGCCGAGACCGGGTACGTGCGGGCACCGTCGCCCGACCGCATCGAACTGGTGCTCGCTCATCCCACCGGAATCACCGAGATCCAGGAAGGGCCACTGGATGTCGGGGCCGGCCGAGTGCTGCAGATGGACCTGGTGTCCACGGAGATCGGGCGCACCGAATCGGCCAAGGAGGTCATGTCGGTGGCCCGGACGATCCGTGTCGACGGCGACACGCTGACGTACTCGCTGCGGATGGCCGCCGTCGGGCACGCGCTGCAGCACCATCTGTCGGCGACGCTGCACCGGGTAACGGCGTGACCGACGGCCGGATCCGGGTACCCGTCGACCTGGACGCCGTGACCGATGTGGCCGACGAGGACCACTCCGGCATCGACCCGGCGGCGATCGAGCGGATCTGGGCGGCCGTGCGGCACTGGTACTCGGCCGGGATGCATCCCGCCCTCCAGGTGTGCTTGCGGCACAACGGAATTCCCGTGCTCAACCGGGCGATCGGACACGGCTGGGGGAATGCGCCCACCGACCCGACCGACGCGGAGAAGGTGCCCGTGCGCACCACGACGCCCTACTGCGTGTACTCGGCGGCCAAGGCGATCTCGACCACCGTCGTGCACATGCTGGTCGAACGGGGCGCCTTCGCTCTCGACGACCTGGTCTGCGATTACCTGCCCACCTACACCGGGAACGGCAAGGAACGCACCACGATTCGCCACGTCATCACGCACAGCGCCGGCATCCCGTTCGCCACCGGACCACGGGTGGACCTCAAACGGATGGACGACAGCGACTACGCCCGCGAGATGCTGGGCCGGATGCGCCCGGTGTACCCGCCGGGGTTGGTCCACATCTATCACGGCGTTACCTGGGGGCCGCTGGTGCGCGAGATCGTACTGGCGGCGACGGGACGCAATATCCGGGAGATCCTGGCCACCGAGATCCTCGATCCGCTCGGCTTCCGGTGGACGAACTACGGTGTGGCAGAAGCAGATCTGCCGCTGGTCGCGCTCAGCCACCCCACCGGAAAGCCGCTGCCCGCACCGATTGCGCGGGCGTTCAAGCTGGCGGTCGGCGGAACCCTGCACCAGATAATTCCGTTCACCAACACCCCGGCGTTCCTGACCAGTGTGGTGCCGTCGTCGAGCACCGTCTCCAACGCCGACGAGCTGTCCCGATTTGCCGAAATCCTCTGCCGCGGGGGCGAACTCGACGGTCTACGGATCATGCGGCCGGAGACGCTGGCGGCGGCGACCGCCCCGGCCCGCCGACTGCGGCCCGATATCGCCACCGGGCTGATGCCGATGCGCTGGGGCACCGGGTACATGCTCGGCTCGAAGCGGTTCGGGCCCTTCGGCCGAGACGCGGTCGATGCGTTCGGGCACACCGGGCTGGTCGATATTGCCGTGTGGGCCGATCCGTCGCGCCGGCTGTCGGCGGCGGTGGTCAGCAGCGGCAAGCCCGGCCGGCACGCCGAGGCGCATCGCTACCCGGACCTGCTCGACCGCATCAACGCGGAGATCCCGCGAGTGCATTAGGCGCGGCCCAACCGCAATCACCTTCGCGCGGCTGCGGGCGGGCATCCAACTCCAGCAACCACCCGAGGTGGCAGGGACCAAAGTCCCTGGCTCTAGGGACCTTTGGCCACAGCGTGGCCCGCTGGATTGATTGGAGTATCTGTGCCATGCGGGCAGCGGCCAACCACGCGCGGATCTGGCAATTGACCCCGCGATGTCCAAATATGACTGTGATGTCGATAAATCGACGGAGACAGGCGCTACGAGCAAATCCCACCGCGTTTCCGTATGTCCGCGCCCGCCGGCGGCCGAACTTGCGGGCATCTGACGTGGGCCGGTGCCGGACAGGACCGCTGATGGCCTGTCGAGTCGACGCCCGGGCAAATGCGATTACGGTCGACCGAATTGCCCGTGTGCGTTTGCGGTGGAATGGGTGCGCTGTGATCGCGGACATCGTGGTGGTCATTGTGGGTGTGTGGGCCACGGCCGTGGTGGTACTGCTCCTGAGCGCGCTGGTGGCAACGCTCTTCGGCCGCGACGTGAAGGCTGCCGCCGATCGCCACGTGGCGTCGGTCATCTCAGAACACGACATCGCAGTGTGGACGGACGAAGTGGCTGGGCGAGCGGATCAACAAGCTCCCGGGCCCGGCAGCGACTGAGAACCGACTGGCGACCAATGGTTGCAGCCGACTGTTCTTGTCACCTACTTGCGGCGCGCGTTCGGGGGCGGGCCTCGACACTGGCCACTCTGCGGCGACGCTGCGAAACATGTTGAGTGTCAGACGGGATCGTCATCGGGCAACGGACGCGCTCTCGGACACCCGCAACGAACCTGGCCACACGCTGCGCCGACCCGCGCGCGGCCAGCCGCGTGTGCTCGGATGAGCAAACTGCGCTTGACGACATTCGTTTGCTGGGCAATACTGCTGGGGCCACGTGGGATGATGATCCGGTGCAGAGGCAGCCGACGGACCGTGGCGTCGTGTGGTTGCCAGGCTGCGGCCGGCCGAGAGAAGGGAGTTGCGCCATGAAGATCTCTCAACGCGTTCCGTTCGTCGCCGCATCTGCGTTGAATCCACTTTGCCACAACAAGTGAACCGACGGTAATTTCCCTTGCTCACAACGGATTTCGAGGCACAGCGCGCAACAAGTTCGATGCTGAGTCGGTTCGCTAGTTGATTGCGACGGGACGGCACGCGATCCTGCGGCACGTCCCAAGGTGTTCCACCCACCGCACGTCGCGTGACTGTCCGGCAGCGGTCTGATCGCCTCGGAGCGGCGACTTCCAAGCCCGCTGAGGCAATCCCGCCGTGTTTGCTGATGCACAACCATGGCACAACAGTCCGTATCCGTCGCCGCTGCACCAACGGGCGGTTCTGCCCGGGTGGCCACCCCGGGAGCAGGAACCCTTTGCACCCTTCCGGAACTGTCCAGCACGCGCGAACTGCCAGTCAGGACAACGAAATTGAGCAGATCCACAATTAGACCGCATTCTTCTGGATGCGAGGAAACGTCTGCGACGGCAGCAGTCGTCACCATCTACTCCAGATGTCAGCGCCATGAGCACTGATTGCCGGCCCTCCACGGCAAACCAGGGAGATTTAGCCACAGGGCCTTTCGCTGCGCGCCAGGGCCCTCAGCTGCTGACCGGCCGGTTCGGTCAGGAGATCGATCATCGCGACATCGACCTGGGCCCGGCGTCGCGGCTGCCGGCGTTCGGCACACCGCGCCGGGGTGGCAAGGCGAAAAGTATCCGTGCCGTCCCCGCCACCCGGAACCGGGATTCCGGATGACCGAGTCGAGTTGCCGGCGCAGCGGTATGCACGGTCCGGCAACGGGGTGGCTGATTCGGTTGTGGCGTCAGCCTGATCGCTACGACTGGATGTGCGCCTACCTGGATCGGAACGGAGTGCTGAAGGTTTGTCGTTTGTGGTCCACCGTGGCATACCTGCCCATGCCGATCCTGGCACCATTATTCGTCACCTCCGGTGGCGGCTTGGCTCCCTCGGTCGCCAAGTGGATGGCCGGCGGAAACCTGGCGGTGGGCCTCGGGGCGGTATCCCTATGGGCCACAAGGATTCCCACCAAATCACAGTCCCTGTGCATCGTGGGCCTGACTCAGCTGGTATTCGCCATCAACATTCTGCTGCAGGAGCAGCCAGCTGCGGCGGTCATCGGTTGCTTCGTGTTCGGTTCCCTGGCCGTGTACGTGGGCGTCTTCCACACCCCACGCTATGGCGTCTACGGATCAATCCTCACGCTCGTGGTGACTGCCATCGCGACAACGCGACTGGCGCTGGCGGGAAATGTCCCGCTGGCGGTGGGGGCGTTCTGGACCGTGCTGGTTCTCAGTTGCCTGATACCGTCGATCACGCAGCTTGCCGTGCACACCATGGGAATCGACGTCGCCGACGCCCACATTGATCCGCTCACCGGCCTGTTGAACCGGCGAGGCTTCACCACCACCGTCGCCGAACTGTTCGCCGCTCGCCGGGACAGCGACACCGATCTGGCCGTGTTGGCGATCGACCTGGACCGCTTCAAGGCCCTCAACGACACATACGGTCACGCCGAGGGTGACCGGGTCCTGGTCGCCGTGGCAGCCGCACTGCGTGCCAATACCCGTGAAACGGCGGTCATCGCCCGCAGCGGCGGCGAAGAATTCGTCATCGTCGACGTGATCAACCCGGCCGGTCTGGCGATCATGGCCCAGCGACTGTGCGCCGCGATCGCGGCGCTCCCGCATCCCCTCACCGCGAGCATCGGCACCGCCACACGCCCACTGCGACCTTCTGACGACGGTGACGAAGCGGCACTCGACGCCCTTCTGCGGGCCGCCGATTCCGCGATGTACACAGCGAAACGCCGTGGCGGCAACCAGATTCATCACGCTCTGCCGAGGTGACCGCGCATGCGATCACCAGAAGCGTCAGCGCGTCATGATATGCCGTACCGGTGTCGACTGGTTCAGAGCGGAGGGTACGGCTCGCGCGCGTGCGGAGACCAGCAATGACCGTCTGATCGAGTTCGCTCGCCGCAACGTGACGAACCCGCGCCCGGCGTCGCCTGGACTGCGGAGCCAACACCGTCAACATCGACGGCCAAGGTCACGGCGAACAGCTCGAGGCGGCCCATACGTGAATGATCCAAATATGTCGCATCCCCGGGAGCGGCGGGCAAAGCTATAAATATGTGTCATTGAGTAGGTTTCCGCCGTAAGCTACAAATATGAATCGTTCAGCTTGGTCATGGATCGGCGATCCGGCTGCCCTCGGAGTGGCCATCCGCGATGCTCGACGCAGCCGCGGACTGCAACAGATCGATCTCTCCGAGCGGCTGGGTGTCTCGCGCATGACCATCTCCCGCATGGAGCGCGGCGAGGCGGTCTCGACCGACACTGCGCTGCGTGCGCTGGCCGAGTGCGGCCTGGAACTGGTCGTGGTGCCGAAGTTCGCCCACATCGAGGTAACCGATGGCCAAACACGTTGAGCCGCTGGACGTCTGGCTCTACGACAAGCGGCTGGCCCGGCTGACGCAACCACATCCGGCGCGAATCCACTACCGTCTGGACTTCACCGAGGAAGCCCTCGACACCTACGGCGAGGGCCGGCGCATCCTGTCGATGGCATTTCCCGTTTCGCGCCACCCGGTGCTCGACGCCCCGGGCGGCCGATTGCCGGTGACCAACTTCATCGACGGGCTGCTGCCCGAAGGCAGTCTGCGCCAGCAGCTCGCCACCGTGCAGCGCGTTGCCGCAACGGACCTGATGGCGTTGCTGCAGGCCGTCGGTGCCGACTGCGCCGGCGCCGTGCAGTTTCTGCGCCCCGGCGCGTCCCGACCGGCACCGCACGTACGACCGTTGACCCGCGAGGAGGTCGTTCGGATCGTCGAAGATCTACCCACCTACAGCCTGCCCGGAGGGGTCACACCGCAGGCGTCGTTGGCCGGCGTACAGGACAAGGTGCTGTTGACCGATCTCGGCGGCGGCCGGTGGGGGTTGCCCGAGAACGGCGCGGCCTCGACGCACATCATCAAGCCTGAATCGCTGCGTGGGACGATCCCTCACCTCATCGACACCGAGAACTGGTCCCTGCATGCCGCGGCGGCGGCGGGGCTGCCGGCTGCGACCTCACGCATCGAGACCTTCGGCGCACGGGCGGCGATCGTGCTCGACCGCTACGACCGCACCGACACCGGTGTACGGATCCATCAGGAAGACTTCTGCCAGGCGCTCGGGCTGGCGCCGCAGAGCAAGTACGAGACGCTGCGAGAAGCGCAGTCGTGGGGCTCCCGGTTGTCGCGGGTCATCGCCGTGGCGGCGGGTCAGGCCGCGGCCGACCCCACCGAGTTGCGTACCGCGCTGCTGCGCGCGGTGACCTACAACATCATCTCGGGCAACGGCGACGCGCACTCCAAGAACTACTCGCTGCTGATCGGCCAACGCGGTGAAGTGTCGCTGGCGCCGCTCTATGACACCGCACCGATCATGTTCATTGCCGAGCAGTTCGGCGGGACGGGTCATGTGATCAACGACAAGACCCGCATCGCCCACGTCGACACCGACGATCTGGTCGCCGAGGCGCGTACCTGGGGGTTGCCGGCCAGGCTGGCAGCCCGGACCGTCGAGGACACCATCGACGCCACCCGCACGGCGCTCGAAAACACACCCGCCCCTGCTGCGCTGGCCGGGATGCGGTCGAACCTGGACGCGTTCTGGATCCGCAAGGGCTGGGCCGCTGCGTCGACGGGTGCGCCCGCCCCGGCCGGGCCTGCTCCGCTGGCCGACCATGCCGGCGACAAGGTGTTCATCCGCGGACATCAGCGCGGGACCCGGTGGGTCGACGGGCACTGGCGCGACCGACCGAAGCGCTGATCGACACGGGCGGCGACGGTGGTGTGGGCCGAGAGAAAATTGCCCCTGAGCTGCGGTGGCGGAGGGATTTGAACCCCCGGACGGTGTTAGCCGTCTCTCGCTTTCAAGGCGAGTGCATTAGGCCGCTCTGCCACGCCACCGTCGACCAGACTAGTGGGATCAACCGGCCGGCACCCCGCCCGGCCCGTCGGGTGGTTTCAGCGCAGCGCTGATCCGGCGGCAGTTGTCGCCCATCGCCGCCAGCTGGCTACGGGTCAACTGATCGAGGAAATCCACCCGGACCGCCTGCGCGTAGGTCACCATCGCCTGCCGGACCGCGTCTCGTCCGCTGTCGGTGATGCTGGCCAGCACGCCGCGCCCGTCCTCCGGGCTGGTGGTCCGCTGCACCAGGCCGTTCGCCTCGAGCCGGCGGATCTGGCGAGTGACCCGGCTGGGCAGCAGCACCAGGACCTCGGCGAGATCGCCCATGCGCACCGAACCGGCCGCCGAATGATCCAGGATGTCGAGCAGTCGCACGTCGGCGAGGGTCAGTTTGTGCGAGTCGGCGAGCGTGCGGTTCATCGCGGCGTGCAGCCGCAAGGTGGTGTCGAGGAAGTTCTGCCAGGCGCGCTGTTCGGCGATGTCCAGACCCGGCATGCTGCCCGCCGTCCGCCCGGCGATCATCCCCTGCATGGCGACAGATCGTAGGTGAGTGCAGCGCCGCAGCAGCGCGGAATTCGGGTTGTACCGTGGCCGGTGTGTACGCCATCGTCGCCGACGGACCCGAGAGTCTGACCTGGCAGCAGGTCCCCGACGTCACGGCGGGCCCGGGTGAGGTCCTTGTGGAAGTTGCTGCCGCGGGCGTCAACCGCGCCGACCTGCTGCAGGCCGCCGGGCGGTACCCACCGCCGCCGGGCGCCAGCGAAACCATCGGCATGGAGGTCTCCGGAACCGTCGTCAGCGCCGGGCCGCTGGCGGGGCGCCAGGTGTGCGCGCTGCTGGCCGGCGGTGGATACGCCCAATACGTCGCCGTCCCCGAGGGACAGCTCATGCCCCTGCCCGACGGTGTCGATCTGATCGGCGCGGCCGGACTGCCCGAGGTGGCCTGCACGGTCTGGTCCAACCTCGTGATGACGGCACACCTGCGGGCCGGCCAGCTCCTGCTCGTCCACGGCGGCGCCAGCGGCGTCGGCAGCCACGCCATCCAGGTTGCGCGCGCGCTGGGCGCCACCGTCGCGGTCACCGCAGGCACACCCGAGAAGCTCGACCAGTGCCGCGAACTCGGGGCCGAGCACACCATCAACTACCGCGACGACGACTTCGTGGCCCGGATGCTCGAACTCGGCGGCGCCGACGTGATCCTCGACCTCATGGGCGCGGCCTACCTGGACCGCAACATCGACGCGCTCGCGGCCGACGGCCAGCTCGTCATCATCGGAATGCAGGGCGGGGTCAAGGGTGAGCTCAACATCGGCAAGCTGATCGGCAAGCGCACCCGGGTCATCGGCACCGCGCTGCGCGGCCGGCCGCTCGACGGTCCGATGGGCAAGGCCGACATCGTCGCCGCCACCGTCGGCGCCGTGTGGCCGATGATCGCCGACGGCCGGGTGCGGCCCGTCATCGGCGCGACGGTGCCCATCCAGCAGGCCGGCGAGGCCCACGCCATGCTGACCGCCGGGGCGGTCACCGGCAAGGTGGTACTGACGGTCTGATCAGCGAGACAATCAGCCCAGCTGATCAGCGAGACGATCAGCCCAGCGAGGCCAGCGCCCGCATCAGCTGGTCCACCTCGTAGGCCGTCGTGTAGTGCGCCAGGCCGATGGTCACCGCGCCGCCGATGTCGTCGACACCGATGAGATCCAGCACGCGGGATGCGGCGTTCGGCGTCGCCAGGATGCCGTTGTCCGCCAGCCGCTGGGCCACCCGGTCGGCCGGCACGTTCGTGACCGCGAAGCTGAGCACGGGGATGCGGGCCTCGGGAGTGCCGAGGACGATCACCGGCGGCATCGACTGCAGCGAATGCACCAGATACTCGAACAGCCCGTCGAGGTAGGCACCGGCCGAGCGCAGCGAGCCGGCCAGGCGGGCCCGGCGATCGCCCTCGGCGGCCTCATCGAGGTTCGCCAGGTACTCCACACTGGCGACCACCCCGCCCAGCAGCCCGAACTGGTGCGCGCCCATCTCGAGACGTCCCGGACCGACCGCGCGTGGGTCGTGCGACATCGTGGTGAAGGTCTCGATCAACTCCGGATCGCGGAACACCAGCGCCCCGATCGGCGGCCCACCCCAGGCGGCGGCATTCAACGCCACCACGTCGGCGCCGGACTCCTCGATGTCGAGCAAGCGGTACGGGGCGCCCGCGGTGTGGTCGACGATCACCAGGCCACCGGCGTCGTGCACCAGCTTGGTGATCGGTCGCACATCCACGATGGTGCCCACCGTGGCCGATGCCGACGGGACGGCGACCAAGCGGGTGTCCTTGGTGACCAGGGTCTCCCATTGCCAGGCGGGCAGTTCGGCGGTCTCGATGTCGACCTCGGCCCACTTGACCTTGGCGCCGTATCGGTCGGCCGCCCGCAGCCAGGGAGCGATGTTCGCCTCGTCGTCGAGACGGGTCACGACGACCTCGTTGCCGATCCCGGAGCGCGACGAGGATGCGTCGGCGAGCAGCGTGAGGAGGATGGACCGATCGGCACCGAGCACCACACCGGCCGGATCGCCGTTGACCATGTCGGCCATGGCCTGGCGGGCCGCCGCCAGCAGGGTCTCGCTGCGGCGGGCCAGCGGGTGCGGACCGGCCGCACTGGTCGCCGAGGTCCGGAAGGCAGTGGACACCGTGGTCGCGACGACATCGGGGATCAACATCCCGGCTTGTGGGTCGAGATGAACCCAGCCATCGCCCAGGGTCGGATGCAGACCGCGCACCCGGGCGACGTCGAAAGCCATGCAAGCCACCTTAGATGTCCGGCTTGGTTGTCCGGCAATGTCGGATCGGGATGGACCGGGATCGCCACGGGTGGCCCTGACACCCCCGCCGGTCCGAGCCGGACCACGTCGTTGGTGATACTAGTGCAGTGAGCTTCGGGTTTGGAGTGCTGGCAGCCGTGCTGTTGCTGATCCTGCCCGGCGCCGTACTGGGCCGGGTGGCCCGGCTAACCTGGGCCACCGCGTTTGCCCTGGGTCCGGCGCTGACCTACGGCATCGTGGGTGTGGCCATCATTCCGTTCGGAGCTGTCGGAATCCGTTGGAACGCTTGGACCGCCCTGGCCGCCTGGGCGGTCCTCACCGGCCTGGCGGCCGTCGTCCCCACGGTGTTGGCGCGGCTGCGTGACCACGCCGGCGAAGTGCGTGGGGCAGCGCGCGGGCCGGCCCTGTTCGTTGCCGCGGGCGTGCTGCTGGGTGCATTCCTGATCTGGTTCGCGGCGTTCCGCGGTATCCACGCCTGGCAGTCGATCCCCAGCACCTGGGACGCCGTCTGGCACGCGAACGAGATCCGCTGGATCCTCGATACGGGACAGGCGTCCTCGACGCACATGGGCGAGCTGCGGAACGTCGAAACCCACATGCAGCTGTACTACCCGTCGACCTTCCACGCCCTGGGCGCCGTGTTCTGTCAGCTCACGGGAGCCGCCCCCGCCACGGCCTACACCCTGAGCTCGGTGGCCGCCGCGGCCTGGCTGTTCCCCGTCAGCGCCGCCGTGCTGGCGTGGAACCTGCTCCGGCCGATGAGCAGTCAGTGGCAGACGGCCGGCACCGCGGCGACCGCGGCGGCACTGTCGGCGTCGTTCACCGCGGTGCCCTACGTGGAGTTCGACACCGCGGCGATCCCCAATCTGGTGGCCTACGGACTGGCCGTCCCCACCGCGGTGCTGATCATGAGCTGCCCGCGGCACCGCGACCGCATCCCGCTCGCGGTGCTGGCGCTCATCGGCGTTTTCTCGACGCACATCACCGGCGGCGTCGTGGTGGTGACGTTCGTCGCGTTGTGGTGGCTCTGTGGAGTGCTGTGGCGACCGGTCCGCGGTCGAATGGCAGACTTCCTGAGCCTGGTCCTGGTGGCCGTCCCGACACTGCTGGCACTGCTGCCGCAGTTCCTCGGGGTGTTGCAGCAGGCCGAGATCATCGCGGGGCACGAGTTCGTGACGCACGAGGGCCGCAAGAAGGCACTGTTCGACGCGATCGTCCAGCACACCCGGCACCTCAACGACTTCCCGATCCAGAACATCGTGATCGCGCTGGCCGCCATCGGCGGTCTGCTGATGATGCTCGGCCCGGCGTGGGCCGCCGGGAACTGGTTCCTCGACCGACCACCCAGGCAGCGGGTGCTGACGCCGGGATGGCAGACGGTGGCCCGCGCCCCGCTGTGGGTGGCCGCGGCCTGGTCGTTGCTGGCGCTGGCGATCGTGCACTCGTCGGAGCCCTTCGGTGGACTGGCCGGCCGGGTCATCTCGCTCTACAGCGATCTGTTCTACAGCGACCCGCGCCGGTTGTCGGGGGTGATCACGCTGCTGCTCACCCCGATGGCCGGACTGGGGCTGTTCACCCTGGCGGGGCTGGCGGTGCGCTGGGCACGCCGGTTCGCTCCGCGCGATCTCGGTTCCCGATTCTGGACCGGGACGCTGTGCGTGCTGCTGGTGGGCAGCACCGTCGGCCTGGCCTGGCATTACTTCCCGCGGCACAAGTACCTGTTCGGGGAGAAGTACGACCAGGTGATCATCAATCAGAAGGACCTCGAGGCGTTCGCCTATCTGGCCACGTTGCCGGGCGCGCGGAACACGCTGATCGGCAACGCCAACACCGACGGGACGGCATGGATGTACGCCATCGCCGGGCTGCACCCGCTCTGGACGCACTACGACTATCCGGTGCAGCAGGGGCCGGGCTACCACCGGTTCATCTTCTGGGCGTACGCCGACGACGCCGATCACGATTCCCGGGTGGCCGAGGCGGTCGAGGCCCTCGGGATCCGGTACGTCGTGACGAGCACGACGGTGGTCCGGGGGTTCAAGATGCCCGACGGGCTAGTGTCCTTGGGAGAGTCGGAATCGTGGGCCAAGCTCTACGACAACGGCCAGGCCCGCATCTACGAGTGGCGCGGAGGAGCACACACACCGTGAGCACGGACGACGACAACATCGAGATCATCGGTGTGCCCGGCGACGGGCGCGCGCCGGAGGCGGGGGAGGAGCTGGACACCTCGATCACCGATCTGGTGCAGCAGCCCGCCAAGGTCATGCGCATCGGCACGATGATCAAGCAGCTCCTCGAGGAGGTGAAGGCCGCGCCGCTGGACGACGCGAGCCGGAACCGGCTGCGCGAGATCCACAAGGCGTCGATCCACGAGCTGGAGGACGGGCTGGCGCCGGAGCTGCGCGACGAACTCGAGCGGCTGGCATTGCCGTTCACCGACGACGCGGTGCCCTCGGACGCCGAGCTGCGCATCGCGCAGGCCCAGTTGGTGGGCTGGCTCGAAGGACTGTTCCACGGCATCCAGACCGCGCTGTTCGCCCAGCAGATGGCGGCGCGTGCGCAGCTCGAACAGATGCGCCAGGGCGCACTGCCGCCCGGCGTCGTGGTGCCCGGCGGCCAGCGCGGGCCGGCGGGGGCGTCCGGGTCCGCGGGCACCGGGCAGTACCTGTAGAGCGTCCGGCGGTGAGTGAACCCTTCATCGAGACCAGGGACGCCTGGGTCGAATTCCCCATCTTCGACGCGAAGTCGAGGTCGCTGAAGAAGGCGTTCCTCGGCAAGGCCGGCGGCACCATCGGCCGCAACAGTTCCAACGTAGTCGTCGTCGAAGCGCTGCGCGACATCACGATGTCGTTGCAGATGGGTGACCGCGTCGGCCTGGTGGGGCACAACGGGGCCGGCAAATCGACGCTGCTGCGGCTACTTTCGGGAATCTACGAACCGACCCGCGGGGTGGCCACGGTCCGCGGCCGGGTGGCGCCGGTGTTCGATCTCGGCGTGGGCATGGATCCGGAGATCTCCGGATTCGAGAACATCATCATCCGGGGGCTGTTCCTCGGGCAGACCCGCAAGCAGATGCTGGCCAAGGTCGACGAGATCGCCGAGTTCACCGAGCTCGGCGAGTACCTGTCGATGCCGTTGCGCACCTACTCCACGGGCATGCGGGTGCGGTTGGCGATGGGCGTCGTCACGAGCATCGACCCCGAGATCCTGCTGCTCGACGAGGGTATCGGCGCCGTCGATGCGGAGTTTCTCAAGAAGGCCCAGTCCCGACTGCAGAGCCTGGTCGAACGCTCCGGAATCCTGGTATTCGCAAGCCATTCCAACGAATTCCTGGCGCGGTTGTGCAAGACCGCGATGTGGATCGACCACGGCACGGTGCGCATGGAGGGCGGCATCGAGGAAGTGGTGGGCGCCTACGAGGGCCCCGACGCGGCCCGGCACGTGCGCGAGGTGCTCGAGGAAACCCGCCTCCGATGACGGGCACGGTGATCGCGGTGGTTGTCACCCACCGCCGCATCGAGGAACTGGGCAACTCACTGAAAGTGCTTGCTGCGCAGAGTCGCTCGGTGGATCATCTGATCGTGGTGGACAACGATGCCGATCCGCGGGTGGGCGAACTCGTTGCCGCCCAACCAGTTACGTCCACCTACCTGGCGTCACGGCGCAATCTCGGCGGCGCCGGGGGCTTTGCGCTGGGCATGTTGCACGCGCTGGCGCTGGGAGCCGACTGGGTCTGGCTGGCCGACGACGACGGCCGTCCCGCCGACGCCGATGTGCTCGCGACGCTGCTGGACTGCGCCGAACGCCACAACCTTGCCGAGGTCTCGCCGATGGTGTGCGACATGGCCGACCCCGACCGACTGGCCTTCCCGCTGCGGCGCGGTCTGGTGTGGCGCCGGCGGGCGTCGGAATTGCGGACCGACGCCGACCAGGACCTGCTGCCCGGTATCGCGTCGCTGTTCAACGGGGCCCTGTTCCGGGCGACGACGGTGGAAGCCGTTGGGGTGCCGGATCTTCGGCTGTTCATGCGTGGCGACGAGGTCGAGCTCCACCGGCGCCTGGTGCGCTCCGGGTTGCCGTTCGGCACCTGTCTGGACACGGCGTACCTGCACCCGGAGGGCAGCGACGAGTTCAAGCCCATCCTCGGCGGCCGGATCCACACGCAGTACCCGGAGAGCGATGCGAAGCGTTTCTACACCTACCGCAACCGCGGCTACCTGTTGTCGCAGCCCGGCCTGCGCAAGCTGCTCCCGCAGGAGTGGGTGCGGTTCGGCTGGTACTTCCTGGTGACCCGACGGGACCCGGCCGGACTGGCCGAATGGATTCGGTTGCGGCGCTTGGGCAGACAGGAAAGGTTCGGGCAGAGATGACGTTCGTCGACGCGGCCAGTCAGTCCCGGACGTTCGGGCGGGCCCGCAAGGATCTGGTGGACGGATTCGCGCGCCGCGAACTGTGGCTGCACCTGGGCTGGCAGGACATCAAGCAGCGCTACCGCCGCAGTGTGCTGGGGCCGTTCTGGATCACCATCGCGACGGGCACCACCGCGGTGGCGATGGGCGCCTTGTACAGCAAGCTCTTTCATCTCGAACTCGCGGTGCACCTGCCGTACGTGACGCTGGGCCTGATCGTCTGGAACCTGATCAACGCCGCGATCCTCGAGGGCGCCGACGTCTTCGTGGCCAACGAGGGCCTGATCAAACAGCTCCCGACACCGTTGTCGGTGCACGTCTACCGGCTGGTGTGGCGGCAGATGATCCTGTTCGCGCACAACATCGTCATCTTCGTCGTCATCGCGATCATCTTCCCGAAACCCTGGAACTGGGCCGATCTTTCGGTGATTCCCGCACTGCTGCTCATCACGCTGAACTGCGTGTGGGTGGCGCTGTGCTTCGGAATCCTGTCCACCCGCTACCGCGACATCAGCCCGCTGCTGTTCTCACTGGTGCAGTTGCTGTTCTTCATGACGCCGATCATCTGGAACAACAACACACTGCACCAGCAGGGCGCCGATCGCTGGGCCAAGATCGTCGAACTCAACCCGCTGCTGCACTACCTGGAGATCGTTCGGGCGCCGCTGCTGGGCGACCCGCAGCATCTGCGGCACTGGGCAGTGGTGATCGGGCTGACCGTCATCGGCTGGACCGTCGCACTGATCGCGATGCGCCAGTACCGGGCCCGAGTGCCCTACTGGGTGTGATTCCCGATCTGTTCAGCGGTCACCGACACATCGTGCGAGTAGACCTCGCAGACACCGCAGAACAGATCGCGTTCTTCGATCAGCCGGCCACGGAGCCGTCGGTCGGTTCGGGACCGAATTCGAACCGCCGGCCGGTGACATCCGTCGGGGTGATTCGAACGAAGCGCAGCTTCTGCGTCGGGATCCACGGGTACAGCCCGGCCTTCTCGGCCTCCTGGATATCGTCACTGCCATACAGCAATTCGGCGGTGCCACGGACGATCACGCTCCACCCCTCGGCCACGCCATGGTCGTCGGCCTCGAACAGCACGTGGTCGTTCATCACGGTCGAGAACAGCTTGGTGCCCTCCGCGGAGCGGAACAGGATGGTGCGGCGCTGCACCACGAAATTGACCGGGAAGATCTCGGGCCGGCCCTCGAGGACCGTGACCAGGCGGCCCAGGTGCACACCGGAGATCAGATCCCAGCTCTCGTCGTCGCTCAGTACGGTTACCGGCCCGGCGGCCTCGGTTTGTGGCGTCATGAGTTGATCTTCGTCCACCCGCGGCGGTCTTGCATAGGGACCAAGGCACCACTGGCCGGTGCCATATGACTCACGGACCGGTCAGGGCGTCGAGCTCGGCCTTCAGGTTCGCCCGCGCCGCATCCTCCCAGCGCTGCCGACCGACTCGCGTGCGGTACAGCGACGGTCCGGCCAACAGCGCCGCGATGATGGCGGCCCGCCCGGCCCGGAAGAGATGCTCGTCCACGTGGGCGAACTCCAGCCGGATGTCCGCGGAGTTGCGCCGGTACCGTTCGCCGTCGATCGCCAGTGACGCCAGGTCGGCGTCCGAGAGCACCTCGGCGTTGTGGTCGCCGGGTTCGGGATTGTGCGCGGCGGTCATCCGGACCAGCCGGGCCACCTCGGCGACGAACGCGGCGTCGGCGTCCAGGCCGGCCAGCTCGGTCTCGGCGCGGCAGGCGCTGAGTTCCTCGTCGTCGGGACGGGCCTCGAACACCGCGTCGTGATACCAGGCGGCCAGGCGCACCGCGTCGGCGTCGTCGGCGTCACCGGCCAGCATGTCGACGTAACCCAGGATGTCGCGCAGGTGATCGATGTCGTGATACCGGCGCCGCGGATCCGACCAGCTGGAAAGCAGCGCCGCGCCCACATCGTCGATCAGCGGCGACGAACTGTGGCGCCGCAGCAGCGCGTGCCACGCCCGGACGAGGTCCTGCACAGTGCACATCCTGGCCCATCCTGCCCGGACCCGCATCAATGGGCGCCACGTACGATTCCGGCGATGACGGAGTTGCCCCCGCGCGCCGCACCTCTGGGTCTCAAGACCCAGGGGCTGCGCTTCCTGATCACCGGCGGGCTGTCGGCGTGCGTCGACTACGGCCTCAACATGGCGCTGCACTTCGGGCTGCACGTGCAACCCGACCTGGCCAAGACCCTGAGCTTCATCGCCGGCACCATCACCGCCTACCTGATCAACCGGCGCTGGACGTTCCAGGCTCCGCCCAGCCGGGCCCGCTTCGTGGCCGTCATGGCGCTCTATGCGCTGACCTTCGTCGTGCAGGTCGGCATCTACCACGTGGTGCTGCACGCCATGCACGGCACCGCGTGGGCGGCCACCGTCGGCTTCGTGATCGCGCAGGGCACCGCGACCGTCATCAACTTCATCGTGCAGCGGACGGTCATCTTCCGGCTCCGCTGAAGCGGTGCGGCGCCGACCGGACGGTACCCTCGACGGGATGTCTGTTACCCAGAAGCGCCTGACCGGCTGGGGCCGCACCGCTCCGACCGTCGCTCAGGTGCTCACCACACCCGACGCCGAAGAGATCGCCAAGGCCGTCGCAGCGGCGGGCCCGCGCGGCGTCATCGCGCGTGGGCTGGGCCGGTCCTACGGCGACAACGCGCAGAACGGCGGCGGCCTGGTCGTCGAGATGTCGGAACTGAACCGCATCCATTCCTGCGGCCCGGATTCGACCACCGTCGACGTCGACGCGGGGGTGTCCCTCGACCAGCTGATGAAGGCGGCCCTGCCGCACGGACTCTGGGTGCCGGTGCTGCCGGGCACCCGGCAGGTCACCGTGGGCGGCGCGATCGCCTGCGACATCCACGGCAAGAACCACCACAGCGCGGGGAGCTTCGGCAACCACGTCCGCTCGATGGAACTGCTGACCGCCGACGGGCAGGTCCGTCACCTCACCCCCGACGGCGACGAATCCGAATTGTTCTGGGCCACCGTCGGCGGCAACGGGCTGACCGGCATCATCCTGCGCGCCACCATCGAGATGACGCCGACCGAGACGGCGTACTTCATCGCCGACGGTGACGTGACCAAGAGCCTGGACGAGACCATCGCCTTCCACAGCGACGGCAGCGAATCCAACTACACGTATTCCAGCGCCTGGTTCGACGCGATCAGCAAGCCGCCGAAGCTGGGCCGCGCCGCGATCTCCCGCGGTTCACTGGCGACACTGGACCAGCTGCCGCCGAAGCTGCAGAAGAATCCGCTGAAATTCGATGCGCCGCAACTGCTTACGCTGCCCGACCTCTTTCCGAACGGGCTGGCCAACAAGTTCACCTTCATGCCGATCGGCGAGCTCTGGTACCTCAAATCGGGCACCTATCGCGGCAAGGTCCAGAATCTGACGCAGTTCTACCACCCGCTGGACATGTTCGGGGAGTGGAACCGCGCCTACGGCCCGTCCGGGTTCCTGCAGTACCAGTTCGTCGTACCCACCGAAGCGGTCGAGGAGTTCAAGGCGATCATCGTCGACATCCAGCGGTCCGGGCACTACTCGTTCCTCAACGTGTTCAAGCTGTTCGGCCCGGGCAACCGGGCGCCGCTGAGCTTCCCGATCCCGGGCTGGAACGTCTGCGTCGACTTCCCTATCAAGGCCGGCCTCAACCAATTCGTCACCGAATTGGACCGCCGGGTACTGGAATTCGGCGGCCGGCTGTACACCGCCAAGGACTCCCGCACCACGGCGGCCACCTTCCACGCCATGTATCCCCGCATCGACGAATGGATCGCCGTGCGGCGACGGGTGGACCCCGACGGGGTGTTCATGTCCGACATGGCCCGACGCTTGGAGTTGCACTAGATGGTTCTCGATGCCGTAGGGAATCCCCAGACCATCCTGCTGCTCGGCGGCACGTCGGAGATCGGTCTGGCGATCGTCGAGCGCTATCTGCGGGACGCCCGGGCCCGGGTGATCCTCGCCGATCTGCCCAACGCCCCGAAGCGCGACGCCGCCATCGCGCAGATCCGCAACGCCGGAGCGGCTGACGTCGAATACCTGGAGTTCGACGCGCTGGACACCGGCAGCCACCCGGCCGTCATCGAATCCGCTTGGGCCAATGGCGATGTCGATGTTGCGATCGTGGCGTTCGGTGTCCTCGGCGACGCCGAGGAGCTGTGGCAGAACCAGGCGAAGGCCGTGCTGACCGCCCAGATCAACTACACCGCAGCGGTTTCCGTCGGCGTGCTGGTCGGTGAGCGGATGCGGGCCCAGGGTTCTGGCCAGATCATCGCCATGAGTTCGGTCGCCGGGGAGCGGGTGCGTCGCTCCAACTTCGTCTACGGCTCCACCAAGGCCGGGTTGGACGGCTTCTACCTCGGGCTGGGAGAAGCGCTGGCCGAGTACGGGGTTCGGGTTCTGGTGATCCGTCCCGGACAGGTGCGCACCACCACCACGCTCGAGCACTGGAAGGCCACCGGCGCCAAGGAGGCACCGTTCACGGTCGACAAGGAAGATGTGGCCGAACTGGCGGTCGCCGCGGCGGAGAGTGGCAAGGAGCTGATCTGGGCGCCCAACCCGGTGCGCTACCTGATGACCGTGATCCGGCACATCCCGCGCAAGGTCTTCCGGAAGCTGCCCCTCTGAAATGAGGGCGGGACTGTCCACCGTCGCCCATCTGGTTGTGGCGGCGCTGCTGGCCGTGGTGGTCTCGGTGGTGTCGCTGATCGCGATCGGCCGGGTCGAGTGGCCGGCGTATCCCTCCTCCAACCAACTGCACGCCCTCACCACGGTGGGTCAGTTCGCTTGTCTGGCAGCACTTCTCGGTGCCGGTTGGCTGTGGCGTCGCGGCCGGCGCACCCTGGCCCGGCTGGTCTCGGTGCTCTTCCTCACCGGGTTCGTGGTCACCACCCTCGGCATGCCGCTGGGCGCCACCCGGCTGTATTTGTTCGGGATCTCGGTGGATCAGCAGTTCCGTACCGAGTACCTGACCCGGCTGACCGACAGTCCCGCGCTGCACGACATGACCTACCTCGGCCTGCCGCCGTTCTACCCGCCCGGCTGGTTCTGGATCGGTGGCCGCGCCGCCGCCCTGACCGGGATGCCGGGCTGGGAGATGGTCAAACCGTGGTCGATCACGTCGATCGCGATCGCCGTGGTGGCCGCGTTCGTGTTGTGGTCGGCGATGATCCGGTTCGAATACGCGTTGGTGGTCACCGTGGCCACCGCCGCCGTGACGCTGGCCTACGCTTCGCCGGAGCCCTACAGCGCGATGATCACCGTGCTGCTGCCGCCGGTGCTGGTGCTCGCGTGGTCCGGCCTGCGGGCGTCGCACTCGGGGTGGGCGGCGATCGTGGGCGTCGGGATCTTCCTGGGCGTCACCGCCACCTTCTACACGCTGCTGCTGGGGCTCTCGGCGCTGACGGTCACCGTGATGGCGGTCGTGCTCGCGGTCGTCCGGCGCAGTGCCGGGCCGCTGCTGCGGCTCGCCGTGATCGCCGTGATCGCCGTTCCCATCGCGCTGATCAGCTGGCTGCCGTTCCTGTTGCGGGCCGCCCGTGACCCGATGTCGGGGGCCGGCAGCGCACAGCACTACCTGCCCGCCGACGGCGCGGTGTTGACCTTCCCGATGCTGCAATTCTCGCTGCTGGGCGCGCTGTGCATGCTGGGCACCCTCTGGCTGCTGGCGCGCGCCCGGTCCTCGGTACGCGCGGGCGCCCTGGCGATCGGCGTCCTGACCGTCTACCTGTGGTCGCTGCTGTCGATGCTGACCACCCTGGCCGGCACGACGCTGCTGTCGTTCCGGCTGCAGCCGACCCTGACCACCCTGCTCGCCGCGGCCGGCGCCTTCGGGTTCCTGGAAGTGGCGCAGGCCGCCGCGGACCGGTGGGGCCGCCCCCTGATCGGGGTGGCCGCCGTCGTCGGTGTGGCCGGCGGGATGGCCTTCAGCCAGGACATCCCCGACGTCCTGCGCCCGGATCTGACCGTCGCCTACACCGACACCGACGGACACGGCGAACGCGGCGACCGGCGCCCGCCCGGCGCCGAGAAGTACTACGCCCAGATCGACCGCGCCATCCAGGACGCGACCGGCCGGCCCCGCAATCAGACCGTGGTGCTGACCGCCGACTACAGCTTTCTGTCGTTCTACCCGTACTACGGCTTCCAGGGTCTGACCTCGCACTACGCCAACCCGCTGGCCCAGTTCGACAAGCGGGCCGCGGCCATCGAGAACTGGGGCGACCTGAAGACCGCCGACGAATTCGTCGGCGCACTGGACGCCCTGCCCTGGCCCGCGCCGACGGTGTTCCTGATGCGCCGCGGCGCCAACGACACCTACACCCTGCGCCTGGCCGAGGACGTCTACCCCAACCAGCCCAACGTCCGCCGCTATACCGTCGACTTCGATTCGGCGCTGTTCGACAAACACTTCACGGTCACGGACGTCGGGCCGTTCGTGCTTGCCATCCGGAAGTGACGCGCTCCGGGCCCGTTAGCATCTACCTCCGTGGCTGATCAGACGGACCGGTACCGCATTGCGAAGGTCGTGGCCGTCGTCGCTGGCCTGCTCGGTGCCCTGCTGGCCATCGCCACCCCGTTCCTGCCGGTCAAGCAGACCACTGCGCAACTGAACTGGCCCCAGAACGGGGTGCTGCAGAGCGTCACCGCCCCGCTGATCTCCTACGTGGCCACCGACCTGGACATCAGCATCCCGTGCGGCGCCGCCGCGGGCCTGACCGGCGGCCGGACCGTGCTGCTCTCGACGGTGCCCAAACAGGCGCCCAAGGCCGTCGACCGCGGCCTGCTGATCGAGCGGGTCGGCGACAACCTGGCCGTCGTGGTCCGCAACACCCCGGTGCTGGTGGCGCCCCTGACATCGGTTCTCGGCCCCGACTGCCGGCAGCTGACGTTCAGCGCGCACGCCGACCAGGTGAACGCCGAGTTCGTCGGGCTGACCCAGGCGCAGGGCACCGACGCCACCCCCGACCGGCCCGCCGACCCGCTGAAGGGCCACCGGGGCGGATACGACTTCCGCCCGCAGATCATCGGGGTGTTCACCGACCTGTCGGGCCCGGCGCCGCCCGGCTGGGAATTCTCGGCGACCATCGACACCCGCTACAGCAGCGCGCCGACGGCGCTCAAGCTGGCGGCAATGATCCTCGGCCTGCTGGCCACGGCGGTCGCTCTGCTCGCGCTGCACGTCCTGGACACCGCCGACGGCGTCCGGCACCGCCGTTTCCTGCCCGCGCGCTGGTGGTCGATGAAGCCGCTGGACGCGCTGGTGACCGCGATCCTGGTCTGGTGGCACTTCGTCGGCGCCAACACGTCCGACGACGGCTACATCCTGACCATGGCGCGGGTCTCCGAGCACGCGGGCTACATGGCCAACTATTACCGCTGGTTCGGCACCCCGGAGGCCCCGTTCGGCTGGTACTACGACCTGCTCGCGTTGTGGGCGCACGTCAGCACGGCCAGTGTCTGGATGCGGCTGCCGACCCTGCTGATGGGGCTGGCCTGCTGGTGGGTGATCAGTCGGGAGGTGATCCCGCGCCTGGGCGATGCGGTCAAGCGTTCGAGCGCCGCGCGCTGGACGGCCGCCGGCATGTTCCTGGCGTTCTGGCTGCCGCTCAACAACGGTCTGCGACCGGAGCCGATCATCGCGGTGGGCATCCTGCTGACCTGGTGCTCGGTGGAACGCGCGGTGGCCACCAGCCGGCTGCTGCCGGTCGCGATCGCCTGCATCATCGGCGCCCTGACACTGTTCTCCGGGCCGACGGGCATCGCCTCGATCGGCGCGCTGCTGGTGGCGATCGGGCCGCTGCGCACGATCCTGCACCGGCGCTCGGCCCGGTTCGGTCTGTTGCCACTGCTGGCGCCCCTGCTGGCGGCGGTCACCGTCACCGCCATCCTGATCTTCCGCGATCAGACGTTCGCCGGGGAGATGCAGGCGAGCTCGTTCAAGTCACTGGTCGGTCCCAGCCTGGCCTGGTTCGACGAACACATCCGCTACGAGCGGCTGTTCATGGCCAGCCCCGACGGGTCCGTCGCGCGCCGGTTCGCGGTGCTCACCCTGCTGGTCGCGCTGGCCGTTTCGGTGGCAATGACGTTGCGGCGCGGACGAATTCCCGGCACCGCCGGAGGGCCGAGCCGGCGGATCATCGGCATCACGGTCATCTCGTTCCTGGCGATGATGTTCACGCCGACGAAATGGACCCACCACTTCGGGGTGTTCGCCGGGCTGGCGGGCTCGCTGGGTGCGCTGGCGGCCGTCGCCGTCACCGCCCACGTCATGCGGTCGCGCCGGAACCGGACGATCTTCGCCGCCGCGGTGTTCTTCGTGATGGCGTTGTCGTTCGCCAGCGTCAACGGCTGGTGGTACGTGTCCAACTTCGGGGTGCCGTGGTCGAATCAGTTCCCGCAGTGGCACTTCGGGTTCAGCACCTTCCTGCTGGGGCTGTCGGTGCTGGCACTGCTGCTGGCCACCTACTTCCACTTCTCCAGCCGAGGCGAAAAGCCCTGGCGGCCAACCAGACTGGGAATGCTGCTGCATTCGCCCCTGGCGATCGCCGGGTGGGCGGCGGTGCTGTTCGAGGTGGTGTCGCTGACGCTCGGCATGACCGGGCAATACCCGGCCTGGTCGGTGGGCCGGTCGAACCTGCAGGCGCTCACCGGCCGGACCTGTGGACTGGCCACCGACGTCCTGGTCGAGGAGGACCCCAACGCCGCCATCCTGAGCCCGGTGTCCGTTCCGGTGCCCGATGCGCTGGGCTCGGTGACGTCAACGGGCTTCTCGCCCAACGGCATTCCCGCGGACATCTCGGCCGATTCGGTCATGGACTCGGCCGGCTCCACCAACTTCGCCGACAACGACTCCGACACCAGTACCGGTGGCGAACCCGGCACCGAGGGGGGCACTACTGCCACGCTCGGCGCCAACGGGTCACGGGCCCGGCTGCCCTACGGCCTGGACGGGACGCGGGTTCCGGTGCTGGGCAGCTGGCGGGCCGGTGTTCAGCAGCCGGCGATGCTGCGCTCGGCGTGGTACCGGCTGCCGGCGCGCGATGCCGCGCGGCCGCTACTGGTGGTCTCGGCAGCGGGCCGGTTCGACCAGGGTGAGGTCCGGGTGCAGTGGGCCACCGACGCGCAGGCCGCGCGCGACGAACCCGGCGGCTCACTGGGCTTCGCCGACGTCGGGGCGCCCCCGGCCTGGCGCAACCTGCGCGCACCGCTGGCGGCCATCCCGGCCGAGGCGACTCAGATCCGGTTGATCGCCTCCGATGACGATCTGGCGCCGCAGCACTGGATCGCGGTCACGCCGCCGCGGATCCCGCAGTTGCGCACCCTGCAGGACGTCGTCGGCTCGCAGGATCCGGTGCTGCTCGACTGGCTGGTGGGGCTGGCGTTCCCGTGCCAGCGGCCGTTCGGGCACCAGAACGGTGTGGTGGAAGTACCGAAGTGGCGGATCCTGCCGGATCGCTTTGGCGCGGAGTCGAATTCGCCGGTGATGGACTACCTCGGCGGTGGTCCGCTCGGTATCACCGAGCTGCTGTTCCGGGCGGATCCGGTCCCGACATATCTGAACCACGACTGGTTCCGGGACTGGGGTTCGTTGCAGCGGTTGGTGCAGTTCTACCCCGACGCGCAACCGGCGCGACTCGACCTGGGCACCGCGGTGCGCAGCGGATGGTGGAGCCCGGCGCCGCTGCGCCGCTCCTGACCACCAACCCGGATCTGTTCAGCGCTGGCTGCGAGGTCTACTCGCACGTTGTGTCCGTGCATGCTGAACAGATTGGATGTCGGGGGCGGCTGTTAGGGTCGGCGCGTGTTGACGACGGTGGCCGTGCGGGGCTACCGGTCGCTGCGCGAGGTGGTGCTGCCGTTCGGCCCACTGACGGTGATCACCGGCGCCAACGGCACCGGCAAGTCATCGGTCTACCGGGCACTCCGGCTGCTGGCCGACTGCGGTCGCGGCGAGGTGATCGCGTCGCTGGCCGCCGAGGGTGGACTGCAGTCGGCACGCTGGGCCGGTCCGGACACCGCGAATCGGCCCGTCGAACTCGAATTGGGTTACGCCGCAGACGATGTCGGATATCTGGTGGACCTGGGTCTGCCCGTACCGTCGAGCTCGATGTTCGACCGCGATCCGCACCTGAAGCGGGAGGCCGTCTTCGCCGGGCCGAGCCTGCGGCCGGCATCGACGCTGGTGCAGCGCGACGGCCCCACGGCGTACCGGTGCGGCGATGCGGGCGGCCGCCAGGAACTGACCCGGTCGCTGCCGTCGTATCGCAGCGTTCTCACCGAATTCGCCGACCCCGCGCAACTGCCGGAACTGGCCGCCGTGCGGGATCGGTTGCGCGGGTGGCGATTCTACGACGGGTTTCGCGCGGACGCCGCGGCCCCGGCGCGCCGGCCGCAGGTGGGCACCCGGGCGCCGCGCCTGGCCGACGACGGGTCGAACCTGGCCGCGGCCATCCAGACCATCATCGAAGCCGGCTCGGGAGCGGGCGCCGAGGAGCTCGGGCGCGCGGTCGCCGGCGCTTTCGACGGGGCGTCGCTGTCGGTGCTCTCCACGGGCGGGCTGTTCGAACTTCAGATGCACCAACCGGGGATGCGGCGCCCGCTGCGGATCACCGAACTATCAGATGGCACACTGCGTTTCCTGCTGTGGGCGGCCGCACTGCTGGCTCCGGACCCGCCGTCGCTGATGGTTCTCAACGAACCGGAGAACTCGCTGCACCCGGATCTGATCGAGCCGCTGGCCGGCCTGATCCGCGGGGCCGCCGCGCGGACGCAGGTGGTGGTGGTCAGCCACTCCGCCGCGCTGACCGAACACCTCGGTCCGGAGCGCGCCCTCATCGAGCTGACCAAACGCGACGGCGCCACCGTGGTGGCGGGCCAGGGCCTGCTGGATGCACCGGCGTGGCACTGGGGGTCTCGATAGCCTCCGCGAGTGTGCAACCATATGCAATTCCTGGGCCGGCAAATGCATATGAGTGCACACTCGCGCCCGGTTTTAGTGCCAGAGTGGTCGGCATGGAGCAACAGCCGCCGACCGCCGCGATCGAATCCGCACATGCGATGGCGCTGAGCTCCCTTCCCTTCGACGACACCCGCGATTTCGCCGACGCGGACCGGGGATTCGTCGGCCAGCTCACCCCGTGCGTCGTCACCGCCGCCGACGGCCGCGTGGTGTGGGACAACGACAGCTACGGGTTCCTCGACGGCCCGGCGCCGACCTCGGTGCACCCCAGCCTGTGGCGGCAGTCCCAGCTGTGCGCCAAACAGGGTCTCTACGAGGTGGTGCCCGACGGCATCTATCAGGTCCGCGGTCTGGATCTGTCGAACATCAGCTTCGTCGAGGGTGACACCGGCGTCATCGTCATCGACCCGCTGGTGTGCACCGAGACCGCCGCCGCGGCGCTGGCGCTCTACCGGCAGCACCGCGGGGACCGCGCCGTCACGGCGGTCATTTACACCCACAGCCACGTCGACCATTTCGGCGGCGTGCTGGGCGTGACCACCGTGGACGACGTGGCCGCGGGCACGGTGCCGATCCTGGCGCCCGAAGGGTTTCTGGCGCACGCGGTGCAGGAGAACGTCTACGCCGGAACGGCGATGGCCCGACGGGCCTCCTACATGTACGGCGCCGTGCTGGAGCGGGGCCCGCAGGGACAGGTTGGGTGCGGGCTGGGCCAGACCAACTCCACCGGCGAGGTCGCCGTCATCGCGCCGACCGTCGACATCACCACCACCGGTGAGATGCACACGGTCGACGGCATCGAGATCGAGTTCCAGATGGCACCCGGCACCGAGGCGCCCGCCGAGATGCATTTCTACTTCCCGAAGTTCAAGGCGCTGTGCATGGCCGAGAACGCCACGCACAACCTGCACAATCTGCTGACGCTGCGCGGGGCCCTGGTGCGTGACCCGCACGCCTGGTCGGGATACCTGACGGAGGCCATCGACCGGTACGTCGATCGCACCGACGTCGTGTTCGCCTCGCACCATTGGCCGACCTGGGGCCGCGAGCGCATCGTCGAATTCCTGTCCCTGCAACGCGACCTGTACGGCTATCTGCACGATCAGACGCTGCGACTGCTCAACCAGGGCTACACCGGCATCGAGATCGCCGAGCGGTTCGAGATGCCGCCCGCGCTGGAGAAGGCCTGGCACACGCGCGGCTACTACGGGTCGGTCAACCACAACGTCAAGGCGGTCTACCAGCGCTACATGGGCTGGTTCGACGGCAACCCGGGCCGGCTCTGGCAGCACCCGCCGGAGGTCGCCGCGCCCAAGTACGTCGCCGCGATGGGCGGCCTGGAAAGTGTCGTGAGTGTGGCGAAAAAGGCCTTCGACGAAGGTGATTTCCGTTGGGCAGCAACACTTCTGGACCATGCGGTGTTCGCCGACGAGAACCACGCCGGCGCTCGGGCGCTGTACGCCGACACCCTCGAGCAGCTGGCCTACGGTGCCGAGAACGCACCGTGGCGCAACTTCTTCCTGGCCGGTGCCACCGAACTGCGGGTCGGCAACGTCGGCACCCCCGCGACGACGGGATCACCGACCCTGATGGCCCAGCTCTCCCCGGAGCAGATCTTCGACGCCCTGGCCATCTCGGTCAACGGCCCGCGGGCCTGGGACCTCGACCTGGTTCTGGACGTCACCTTCACCGACACCGGCGCCAACTTCCGCCTGACCCTGCGCAACGGCGTGCTGGTGTACCGCAGCACGCCCGCCGACCCCCGCACGGCGCGTACCACGCTCACACTGCCCAGCAAGCTCCGGTTGCTGGCCGCGGTCGCCGGCGATCTGACCGGCCCCGGCCTGGACGTCACCGGTGACCCCGGAACCCTGCCGCAACTGCTGGCCGTGCTCGACCGCCCCGACCCGGGGTTCAACATCGTGACCCCCTGATCTCGGCCCGTCGCGGCTGGCCTCGATCAGCGGCGGCCTGCCGTCGCCTACCATCGGACCTCGTGCCCGACCACCGACCGGCGACGTCCGTCGTCCGCCTGATCGCGATCCTCGCGGGTATCGCCGGGGCACTGCTGTGCGCGCTGGTTCCGCTGCTGCCGGTCAACCAGACCACCGCCGTGGTCAACTGGCCGCAGGGTGTGGGCGCGGACGGATTCGTCCACGATGTGACCGCCCCGCTGGTGTCGGGCGCCCCGCGCGCCATCGACGTCAGCATCCCGTGCACAGCGGTGGCCAGCCTGCCCGACAGCGGCGGCCTGGTGTTCGCGACCATTCCCCCGGCCGGCATCGACGCCAGCCGCAACGGCGTCTTCGTCCGCGCCAACGCCGACACCGTCGTCGTCGCCTTCCGCGACACCGTCGCCGCGGTGGCACCGCGGGCCGCGGTCGAATCCGGCGCCTGCAGCACCCTGCACGTGTGGGCCGACCCAGGCGCCGTCGGCGCGGACTTCGTCGGCATTCCCGGCGCCACCGGAACGCTGCCCGCCGATAAGAAGCCACAGGTGGCCGGGCTGTTCACCGAACTTCGGGTGCCGGCCGAGCCGGGGTTGTCGGCCCGGGTGGACATCGACACCCGGTTCGTGACCACCCCGACGATGCTCAAGCGGGCCGCCATGGCCCTCGGGGTGCTGTGCGTGATCGCCTCGGTGGTCACGCTGGCGGTGCTCGACCGGCGGGCCGGCCGGCGACTGCCCGCACGCTGGCGGCGGTTCTGGCGGGCGGGGCTATCCACTTGGCTGGCCGACGTCGGGGTGATCGGCACGCTGGCGCTGTGGCATGTCATCGGACCGCTGTCATCGGACGACGGCTACAACATCACCATCGCCCGGGTCGCCGGCGAAGCGGGCTACACCGCGAACTACTTCCGCTACTTCGGCGCCGCCGAGGCGCCGTTCGACTGGTACCAGGCCGTCCTGGCGCACCTGGCCGCGATCAGTCCCGCGAGCGTGTGGATGCGCGTCCCGGCCACCCTGGCCGGCATCGGTACCTGGCTGCTGCTCAGTCGTTGGGCCCTGCCCCGGCTGGGTCGCGCCATCGCCACGCATCGGGTGGCGGTGTGGACGGCCGGAGCGGTGTTCGTGGCCGCCTGGCTGCCGTTCAACAACGGGCTGCGGCCCGAACCCCTGATCGCGTTCGGCGCGCTGGCGGTGTGGGCCCTGGTCGAGGACGCGATCGGGACCCGGCGGCTGTGGCCGGCCGCGGCCGGCATCGTCGTCGCGGTGTTCACCGTGACGCTGGCGCCGCAGGGCCTGGTAGCGCTGGCGCCCCTGCTGGTCGGCGCCCGCGCGATCGGACGGACCGTCAGCGAGCGGCGCCGGGCGGGCGGGGTCCCCGGTCTGCTGGCCGCGCTGGCGCCCATGGCCGCAGCCGCCGCCCTGATCTTCGTCGTCATCTTCCGCGACCAGACGCTGGCCACCGTCGCCGAATCCGCCCGGATCAAGTACAAGGTCGGCCCCACCATCGCCTGGTACCAGGATTTCCTGCGGTACTACTTCCTGACCGTCGAGGACAGCGTCGACGGGTCGATGACCCGGCGGTTCGCCGTGCTGGTCCTGTTGCTGTGCCTGTTCGGGCTGCTGACCGTGCTGCTGCGCCGCGGCAAGATCCCGGGCGCCGCCAGCGGACCGGTGTGGCGGCTGATCGGCAGCACCGCGATCGGGCTGCTGCTGCTGACCTTCACACCCACCAAATGGGCCGTCCAGTTCGGCGCGTTCGCCGGCTTCGCCGGAGCGCTCGGCGGGGTGACGGCGTTCGCGTTCTCCCGCGTCGGCCTGCACAGCCGGCGCAACCTGGCGCTGTACGTGACGGCACTGTTATTCGTCCTGGCCTGGGCCACGTCGGGAATCAACGGCTGGTTCTACACCGGCAACTACGGCGTGCCGTGGTTCGACCGCCAACCGGTGCTGATGCACCAACCCGTCACCACCATGTTCCTGTTGCTGGCGATCCTGACCGGTCTGCTCACGGGCTGGCTGCACTTCCGCATCGACTACGCCGGCCACACCGAGGTCAAGAACACCCGGCGCAACCGGGTGCTGGCCTCCACGCCGCTGCTCATCGTCGCGAGCATCATGGTGGTCCTCGAGGTCGGCTCGATGGCCAAGGGCTTCGCGCAGCGCTACCCGATGTACACCGTGGGCAAGGCCAACCTGGCCTCCCTGCGCGCCGGCCTGTCGGACGCGAGCTGCGGGATGGCCGACGATGTGCTGGTCGAGCCCGACGCGAATGCCGGTACGCTGCAACCGGTTCCGGGCCAGACGTTCGGCCGCTACGGTCCGCTGGGCGGCGAGAACCCGGTGGGATTCACCCCCAACGGCGTCAGCGACGACCTGACCCCACCGCATCCCGTCGTCGGCAACCCCGGCACCCCCAACTCCGACGCCTCACCCGACAAGCCGAACGTCGGCATCGCGTTCGCCGCCGGCACCGGCGGCGGCTACGGCCCCGTCGGCGTCAACGGTTCCAAGGTGTTCCTGCCGTTCGGACTCGACCCGGCCCGCACTCCGGTGATGGGCAGCTACGGCGAGAATGCCGTCGCCGCCAAGGCCACGTCGTCGTGGTACCAGTTGCCCCCGCGCAGCCCGGACCGCCCACTGGTGACCGTCGCCGCCGCCGGTGCCATCTGGTACTACGACGAGGAGGGCGAGTTCAACTACGGGCAGTCGCTGAAACTGCAGTACGGCGAGCACCGCGCCGACGGCAGCTACCGGCCGCTGACCGAGGTCCAGCCCATCGACGTGTTCTCCCAATTCGCTTGGCGCAACCTGCGATTCCCGCTGGCTGCCGCACCGCCGGAGGCCAATGTGGTTCGGATCGTCGCCGACGACCCGAACCTGTCGGTCGAGCAGTGGTTCGGCTTCACCCCGCCGCGGGTGCCGGTGCTGCAGACCGCCCAGGAATTCCTGGGGACCCAGACCCCGGTCCTGATGGACATCGCGACGGCCGCGAACTTCCCCTGCCAGCGCCCGGCCGGCCAGCACCTCGGGGTGGCCCAACTGCCGCAGTACCGCATCCTGCCCAACACCAAGCAGGTGGTGATCTCGTCCAACCAGTGGCAGGCCGCACAGGACGGGGGACCGTTCCTGTACATCCAGGCGCTGCTGACCACCGCGACCGTGCCGACCTATCTGCGCGACGACTGGTACCGCGACTGGGGTTCGATCGAGCGCTACATCCGCGTGGTGCCCGCCGCGCAGGCCCCCGACGCCACCATCGAGGAAGGTTCCACGCGCGTGTACGGCTGGACCCGCACCGGCCCGATCCGGGCGCTGCCATGACGCAGACCTTGGCCACGCCGGCACCACCGACCAACGACGACGGCAACGTGGCGGTGCTGCGCTGGGTCGCCATGATCGCCGGCGCACTCGGAGTGATCCTGGCCGTCGCGACCCCGCTGCTGCCCGTGGTGCAGAGCACCGCGACGCTCAACTGGCCTCCGAAACAGGATGGGCGCGGCGTCCTTTCGAATGTGACCGCACCGCTGATCTCCCAGGCGCCAGTGTCGATGGACGTCACCGTGCCGTGCGAGGTGGTCCGCGGACTGCCGCCCGCCGGCGGACTGATCCTGGGGACCGCGCCGCCCAAGGGCAAGGACGCCGCCCTCAACGCACTGTTCGTCAACGTCACCTCCGCCCGGGTGGACATCACCGACCGCAACGTCGTGATCGCCAGCGTCGACCGCGCCCGCGTGGCCGGCACCGGTTGTGAGCGCATCGAGATCACGTCCACCAAGGACGGCACATTCGCCACGTTCGTCGGCCTCACCAAACCCGACGGCAGTCCCCAGCGCAGCGGCTTCGCGGACCCGAACCTGCGGCCGGCGATCGTCGGCGTCTTCACCGACCTGACCGGCCCCGCGCCGCCGGGGCTGTCCCTGTCGGCCACCGTCGACACCCGGTTCTCGACCACCCCGACGCCGCTGAAACTGGCGGCGATGCTCCTGGGCATCGCGTCGACCGTCGTCGCCCTGCTGGCGCTGTGGCGCCTGGACCGCCTCGACGGGCGCCGCATGCAGCGGCTGATCCCGACCCGCTGGCGCACCTTCACCGTCGTCGACGCGACCGTCGTCCTGTCGTTCCTGATCTGGCACGTGATCGGCGCGAACTCCAGCGACGACGGCTACATCTTGGGTATGGCCCGGGTGGCCGACCACGCCGGCTACATGTCGAACTACTTCCGCTGGTTCGGCAGCCCGGAGGATCCGTTCGGCTGGTTCTACAACCTGCTGGCGCTGATGACGCACGTCAGCGATGCCAGCATTTGGATGCGGCTGCCCGACCTGATCTGCGGCCTGGTGTGCTGGCTGCTGCTCTCGCGCGAGGTGCTGCCGCGGCTGGGTCCCGCCGTGGTGGCCAGCCGGCCCGCGCTGTGGGCCGCCGGCCTGGTGCTGCTGGCCGCGTGGATGCCGTTCAACAACGGCCTGCGGCCCGAGGGCCAGATCGCCACCGGCGCACTGATCACCTACGTGCTGATCGAGCGGGCCATCACGTCGGGCCGGCTGACCCCGGCCGCGCTGGCGATCCTGACCGCCGCGTTCACCCTCGGCATCCAGCCCACCGGACTGATCGCGGTGGCCGCGCTGGTGGCCGGCGGCCGACCGATCCTGCGGATCTTCATGCGCCGGCGCAAGGCGGTGGGCACCTGGCCGCTGCTGCTGCCCATGCTGGCCGCGGGCACGGTGATCCTGACCGTGGTGTTCGCCGACCAGACGCTGGCAACGGTGTTGGAAGCCACCAGGATTCGCACCGCTATCGGCCCGAGTCAGGCCTGGTACACCGAGAACCTGCGGTACTACTACCTGATCCTGCCGACCGTCGACGGCTCGCTGTCGCGGCGCTTCGGGTTCCTGATCACCGCGCTGTGCCTCTTCACGTCGATGTTCATCATGTTGCGGCGCAAGCGAATTCCGGGTGTGGCCCGCGGGCCGGCCTGGCGGCTGATGGGCGTCATCTTCGCCACGATGTTCTTCCTGATGTTCACCCCGACCAAGTGGGTGCACCACTTCGGCCTGTTCGCGGCCGTCGGCGCCGCGATGGCCGCCCTGGCCACCGTCCTGGTGTCCCGGGAGATGCTGCGCCGCCCGCGCAACCGGATGACGTTCCTGACCGCGCTGTTCTTCGTGCTGGCGCTGTGCTGGGCCACCACCAACGGCTGGTGGTACGTGTCGAGCTACGGTGTCCCGTTCAACAACGCGATGCCCCGGATCGCCGGAATCACCATCAGCACAGTCTTCTTGGTGCTGTTCGTGCTGTCCGCGATCTACACGGTGCGGCTGCATTTCGCGCCGCCGGACCGCGGCGACGGTACGGTGAGCCGACTGCTGACGGCGGCGCCGGTGCCGCTGGCGGCGGGCTTCATGGTGCTGGCGTTCTTCGCCTCCATGTTGGCCGGCGCGGTGCGCCAGTACCCGACCTACTCCAATGCCTGGGCCAACCTGCGCGCGTTCACCGGCGGCTGCGGGCTGGCCGACGACGTCCTGGTCGAGCCGGATGCGAATGCCGGGTTCCTGACGGCGCTGCCCGGTTCGTACGGTCCGCTGGGTCCCCTGGGCGGTACCAACCCGGTCGGCTTCACACCCAATGGTGTGCCGGAACACATTGTGGCCGAAGCGATCCGGCTGCCGTACTCGGTGCCGGGCACCGACTACGACTGGGACCGTCCGATCAAACTGCCCACCGCGGGGGTCAATGGCTCGACCGTGCCGCTGCCCTACGGGCTCGATCCCGCGCGGGTTCCGCTGGCCGCGTCGTTCACCGACGGCCCGCAGCAGCAGGCGACGCTGGAGTCGGCGTGGTACCAGCTGCCGCCGGCCGACGACGGACATCCCCTGGTGGTGGTCACCGCGGCCGGCACCATCGCGGGCAACAGTGTGGCCAACAACCACACCGATGGGCAGGCGGTCGAACTCGAGTACGCCCGGGTGGGGCCCGAGGGTGCGCCGATTCCGGCCGGCCGGCTGGTGCCCTACGACCTCGGGCCGATCCCGTCGTGGCGCAACCTGCGCTACCCGCGTTCGTCGATACCCGCCGACGCGACGCTGGTCCGGGTGGTGGCCCGGGACCGGTCGCTGAGCCGCGGCGACTGGGTGGCGGTGACGCCGCCCCGGGTGCCCGAACTGCGATCGGTGCAGGAGTACGTCGGCTCGGATCAGCCGGTCCTGATGGACTGGGCGGTGGGTCTGGCGTTCCCGTGCCAGCAGCCGATGCTGCACGCCAACGGTGTCACGCAGGTGCCGAAGTTCCGGATCACCCCGGACTACACCGCCAAGAAGCAGGACACCGACACCTGGGAGGACGGCCTGAACGGCGGCCTGCTGGGCGTCAGTGACCTGCTGCTGCGCGCCCAGGTGATGCCGACCTACCTGTCGCACGACTGGGGCCGGGACTGGGGTTCGCTGCGGCGGTTCTCCCCGGTGGTCGACGCCCCGCCGGCGGAGATCGAGCTCGGCCACGCCACCCGCTCGGGCCTGTGGAGCCCGGGCCACATGCGCGTCGAACCCTAGGTCAGGACGGCAACTTTCTCCGCGAGGGTGCGTGTCGGTCCGCCGACACGCCGCAACCTGCGTACTTTTGCGCGCGTTCGCGGCTAGAAATGGGTGATGGCAGACCGCATTCGGCTCGGGACCGCCACCCTGACGCGGGTGTTGGAGACGACGTTCGAGTTCGGTGACGCAATGTTCCCGAACACACCGGAAGCGGCCTGGGCCGATAACGCCGACCTGCTCGTCCCGACGTTCTACGATCCGCCGACCCGCCGCTGCCGGGTCGCGATGCAGACCTGGGTGGTGCAGGTCGACGGGCTGACGGTGGTGATCGACACCGGCGTCGGCAATGACCGAGAGCGGCCGAATTTTGCTGTGATGCAGCACCTTTCGACCGGATTCCTCGGTGCGCTGCAGACCGCGGGCATCAAACCCGAGGATGTCGACGTGGTGGTGAACACCCACCTGCACACCGACCACGTCGGCTGGAACACGCATCGGTTGAACGGTTCCTGGCTACCGACCTTCCCCAACGCGCGCTACCTGATGCCCGACGCCGACTACCGGCATTTCGCTCCCGACGGCCCGGGTTCGACCGACGCGACGCGAATTGTGTTCTCCGACAGTATTCTTCCGGTCGCCGACCAGACCGAACTGATTGCCGGCGACTACCAGCTGAGCGACTCGCTGTGGCTGCGGCCGGCTGCCGGGCACACCCCGGGGTCGACGGTGGTCTGGCTGGACGCCGGTGTGCCGGCGGTGTTCGTCGGTGACCTGACGCACTGCCCGATCCAGATCCCGCGGCCGGGGGATGCGTGCGCGTTCGACGTCGATGCCGACGAGGCCGCCGTCACGCGCAAGCGGATCTTCACCGAGGCGGCGCGGCGGCGTGCCGCGGTGGTCCCGGCGCACTATCCCGGTGCCGGCGGCGCGACGCTGGTTGCCCGCGGCGACCGATTCGAGGTCGACGACTGGCTGGAACTGCCGCCGATCTGACCGCGAGCGTGCGCAGAAGTACGGCCGCGGCGGCGTGTCGGCGGACCGACACGCACGCTCGCGGAAAAGGGCGGAAAAAAGGGGGAGGCTAGATCGGGGTCAGGCCGTGCTTGCGCAGCACGCGGCTGATCTGCTTGTCCCGCAACAGCTTCAGCGATTTGCGCAGCAGCAGCCGGGTCTGGTGCGGTTCGATGACACCGTCGATGTAGCCACGCTCGGCCGCGATCCACGGCACCGCCATCCCGGCGTTGTACCCCTCGATGAATTCCTTGCGGATCTGCTGCACCTCGGGTGCCGTCGGGTCCGGGAACCGCTTGACCAGCAGCTGCGCGGCACCCTCCGCGCCGATCACCGCGATGCGCGCCGTCGGCCAGGCGAAGTTCAGGTCGGCCGTCAACTGCTTGGATCCCATCACCGCGTACGCGCCGCCGTAGGACTTGCGGATGGTGAGCGTCACCTTCGGCACGTCGGCCTCGACGACGGCGTTGAGGAACCGGCCGCCGCGCTTGATGATGCCGCCCTTCTCCTGCTCCACACCGGGCAGGAAGCCGGGCGTGTCGACCACGAAGATCAGCGGGGTGTTGAAGGCGTCGCAGAACCGGACGAACCGCGCGGCCTTGTCGGAGGCCTCGTTGTCGATGGCGCCCGACATGTGCATCGGCTGGTTGGCGATCACACCGACGGGATGCCCGTCGACGCGCGCGAACGCGGTCAGAATCGCCGGGCCGGCATGCTGGCCGACCTCGAAGACGTCGCCGTCGTCGAAGATCCGCAGCAGGATCTCGTGCATGTCGTAGGCCATGTTGTCCGAGTCCGGCACGATCGAGTCCAGCTCGAGGTCATGCGGGGTGATCTCCGGCTCGAGGCCCGGATTGACCACCGGTGCGTCGTCGAAGGCGTTGGCGGGCAGGAAGCTCAGGTAGTCCCGGACATATTGGAACGCCGCGGCCTCGGACTCGACCACCTGATGGATGTTGCCGTAGCGGGCCTGCGCGTCGGCGCCGCCCAGTTCGTCGAGTGTGACGTCCTCACCGGTGACATCCTTGATGACGTCAGGGCCGGTGACGAACATGTAGCCCTGATCACGAACGGCCACAACGAGATCCGTCTGGATCGGGGAATACACCGCGCCGCCGGCGCACTTGCCGAAGATCAGCGATATCTCGGGCACCAGTCCGCGCAGCAGCTCGTGGCGGCGGCCCAGCTCGGCGTACCAGGCCAGCGACGTCGCGGTGTCCTGGATGCGTGCGCCGGCCGAGTCGTTGATACCGATGATCGGGCAGCCGACCATGGCCACCCACTCCATCAGCCGGGCCACCTTGCGGCCGAACATCTCGCCGACCGACCCCTGGAACACCGTCTGGTCGTGGCTGAACACACCGACCGGCCGTCCGTTGATGGTGCCGTGCCCGGTGACCACACCGTCGCCGTAGAACGCGTTCGGATCACCCGGTGTGCGGGCCAGCGCACCGATCTCCAGGAAGCTGCCAGGGTCCACCAACGCGTGTATGCGGCTCCGGGCGCTCGGGATGCCCTTCTTGTCGCGCCGGGCCTTGGCCTTCTCGTCGCCGGGATCGGCTGCCAGCGCCAGCTTCTCGCGCAGTTCGGCGAGCTTCTCGGCGGTGGTGGCCGGCTTGTTGGTTCGCGGCTCGGTGGTGGTCACTGGGCCCCCTCTCCCTTTTCTGACTCAGCCTGAATACGGTCGATCCACTGGCCCATGTGTGCACCGACCTTAGCGATGTACGGCTCGTCGATGGCCTGAATGTGCTCACCTCCGATGTTCACCACCTCGAGGTCGGAGGCGAACTCGCCCCAGCCGCCGTCGGGCTGGCGGGTGCCGTACGCGGGCTCGAACGTGATGGCGTCGTCGTGGTACCGATCGGCCATGTACAGCGTGACGTGCCCGTCGTACGGCTTGATGTCGGCCACGTCCAGGGCGCGCTGGTCCAGGTACGACGTGCGCTGGTGCTCGATGATGCCGCCGGGGATCTGCACGCCGGCATCCTTGATGGCGTTCAGCACGAACTGCACCTGCCCGGCGTCGTCGAGGTTCTCCAGCTCCTCGTACGGGATCTCCGGGATCTGCACGTTGAACGTCTTCTCGGCGAACTTGGCGTACCGGTCCCAGCGCGCGCGGGTGCCCTCCTTGGACATGTCGATCGGGGTGCCGGGCCGCACGCAGTCGATCAGCCCGACGAACGGCACGTTCGCGCCCGCGTCACGCAGGCCGATGGCGCACGCGTAGGACAACGCACCGCCCAGGCTCCAGCCGGCCAGGATGAACGGCTTGTCGCCGTTGAGCTCGAGCAGCTTGGGCACATAGATCGCCGCCCGCTCCTCGATGGTGCCCTCGACCCGTTCGAGCCCGTACATCGGCGTCCCGGCGGGCAGCCGGTTCAGCAGCGGTTCGTAGACCACGGTGGAACCGCCCGCCGCGTGGAACACGTAGACCGGGATCTGGCCGGCTCCCTCTGCGGCCCGGATCGTCCGCACGAAGCCGTCGATCTCGCCGGCCTCGAGGAACTCGCGGACGGTGGTCGCCAGCGCCTCGATGGTGGGTGCGAAGCGCACGTCGTCGACGGTGATGGTGCCCTCGGCGCGTTCGGACAGGCGATGTGCCAGCTGGGTGGCGGTGTCGTCGTCCAGCGCCGGCAGCGCGTTGAAGATGCCGCCCGGCGACTTCTTCGTGACGATCGCCCACGTCGCGAACGTCAGCCGCTCGGCCGCATCACGGGGCGGGACGTCGGAGTTCAGCGCTTCGGCGATGGCCTGCTGGTTGAGCACCGCCGCCGCGGCCGCCAGGTCCGGCTGCGCCGCCGGGCTGTCCGGGCCGGCCGGATTGGTCGGCGGGGGCGGGATGTCCGCCGGCGCCTCGGGAGCCGAGTCGGTCTCGGCGGCGCTCCGCACGTCCGCCAGTCGTTGCTCGATCTCGGCCGCGGTGCTGGCACCGCCCAACATCTCGGCCTGCGCCGCGGCGAATTCCTCTGCGGTGGCGGTCTTCTGGAACTGATGCAGCTGATCGACCTCGTCGCGGTGCTCGATCGCATAGGTGATCAGGGACTCGACGTTGTACAGGTTGGCGTCGCGGACCGCCTGCAGCTGGATGGGCGGCAGGTCGAAGTCGTACTCGACCCGGTTCTTGATGCGCACCGCCATCAGCGAGTCCAGCCCCAGCTCGATGAGCGGCACCTCCCACGGCAGGTCCTCGGGCTCGTAGCCCATCGCGCTGCCGACGATGGTCGAAAGCCGTTGTGCCACTGTCTCACCGGAGTCCGGGGACCACTTGGCGAAACCCGCGGCAATGCCGGCCCCGGCGGTCAGGTTGTCGTGCAGGATATCGGCGTCATCGTCGACCACTTCCGGTTCGACCACCGGGGTGGGGGCCAGTTCGGTACCGACCACCGCTCCGGCCGCGCCGGCCGACGGTAGCGACGCCGACTGTCCGGCGCGAGTCAGGACCGCGTCGTACACCAGCGTGAAGGACTCGTCGACGCGGGCGTGCACCTGCACGGTGGCCCCGCCGGGGTGTCGGGTCATGGTGGTCACCAGCCGCACGCCCTCGCCGGGGATGGCACGCTGCTCGAACGCCGTCAGCGCAGCATCCGGAAGCACCTGGGCAGCAGCCGATTTCACCAGTGCCGCCAATTCCTTGGCGTCGACGGCACCCTTGGGTGCGAACTCCCAGACGTGCTTGCCGTCGGGGGTGGCGACGTGATTGCCCGGCCTCATGATCGAGGCGTCGCCGGTGAAGTGCGCGTCGAGCCAGTGCGGCTTGCGGCGGAACCTCGTCGGCGGGACGTCGGCGTAATCCTGCGGCCCCTGCGCGCGCGAGAACAGCGTGCGGACGTCGAGGTCGTGGCCGTTGACGAACAGGTTGGCATACGCCACCGTCATCGAATCGACCTCGTCCTGCTTGCGGGCCAGCGTCGCAATCAGCTGTGCGTCGGGCAATCCCGCGGCCATGGTGGTCAGGCCGACCTGCATCAGTGCCACCGGGTTGGGCGCCAGCTCCAGGAACGTGGTGTAGCCGGATTCGACGGCATTGCGGACACCGTGGGTGAAGTACACGCTGTGACGCATGCCCTTCTTCCAGTAGTCCACGTCGTGGATCGGCTCGCCGCCCGGACGGATGTAGGAACCCTCGTGCACGGTGGAGAAGTAGCCGAGGTTCAGCGGGTTCGGTTCGATGCCCTGCAGTTCGGCGGCGAATTCGCCGAGCAGCGGGTCCATCTGCGAGGTGTGGCCGGCGCCCTTGGTCTGCAGCTTGCGGGCGAACCTGCCCTCGGCCTCGCACCGCTCGACGATCGCGTCGATCTGGGCGGGCGGGCCGCCGATGACGGTCTGGCCGGGCGCGGCGTAGACGCACACCTCGAGATCGGGGAAGTCGGCGAACACCGTCTCGAGTTCCTCGGCCGAGTACTCGACCAGGGCCATCAGGCGGATGTAGTCGCCGAACAGCATGGCCTCGCCCTCACCCATGAGGTGGGCACGCGAAGAGATGACGCGGGTGGCGTCCGCCAGCGACAGGCCACCGGAGAAATACGACGCCGCGGGCTCACCCAGCGACTGCCCGATGACCGCGGTGGGCGCCGCGCCATGCGACTTCAGCAGCTCGCCCAGCGCGATCTGGATGGCGAAGATGACGATGTTGGACGTCTCGATGCCGTAGTCGTGCGAATCGTCCATGATCAGCTCGACGACGGAGTAGCCGCGCTCGTCCTGCACGTACGCGTCGACCTTGTTGATCCACTCGGCGAACGTCTCGTCGCGCAGGTACAGGCTCTTGCCCATCTTGCGGTGCTGGGCGCCGAAACCGGCCATCACCCAGACCGGGCCGTTGGTGACCGGGCCGTCCGCAGCGATCACCAGCGGGCTCTGCTTGCCGTCGGCCAGCGCCCGCAGACCCTTGACGGCCTCGTCGTGGTCGTGGGCCAGGATCACCGCGCGGGAGCGGCCGTGATTGCGCCGCGAGAGCGAGCGCCCGATGGCCTCCAGCGACGTGGCGCGGCCGGCGTCGCTGTCGATCCAGTCGGCCAGCTCGCCGGCGGCCACCCGCTTGCGCGAGGTCAGGAATGCCGATATCACCAGCGGGACAATCGGTGTGAACGGCTCGGCGACCTCCGAAGCGGCCAGTTCCTCGCGGGCCACCTCGAGCAGTCGCAGGGCCTCGTCGGTCAGGCCGGGCAGTTCGGGCTCGTCATCGGAGATGCGGCCGTAGAACTCGTCGTCACCACGGGTGTCTTCGGAGTCGTCGTGGATAAACTCGCCGTATTCGTCCATCCGGACGCCGCCGACGTACACGGCGTTCGCCTGCGAGTCTTCCGCAGCCTCGGCGGGCGCTTCCGAAACCGGTTCGGGCTCAACCAGATCCGAGGGCAGCACCTCGCGCACCACCAGGTGGGCGTTGGCACCGCCGAAGCCGAATCCGGAGATACCGGCGACCTTGTGCCCGCTGTAGCGCGGCCACTCGGTGACCTGGTCGGCCACCCGCAGGTGTTCCTTGTCGAAGTCGATGTACGGGTTGGGGCCCGCGTAGTTGATCGACGGTGGGATCTTGTCGTGCTTGATCGCCAACGCCATCTTGGCGATGCTGGCCGCGCCGGCGGCCGACTCGAGGTGTCCCACATTGGATTTCACCGCACCCAGCAGGGCGGGCTGCTCGGCGGGACGGCCCTTGCCCACCACCCGGCCCAGCGCGTCGGCCTCGATCGGGTCACCCAGGATGGTGCCGGTGCCGTGTGCCTCGATGTAGTCGACGGTGCGCGGGTCGATGCCGGCGTCCTGGTAGGCCTTGCGCAGCACCTCGGCCTGCGCGACCGGGTTCGGCGCGAGCATGCCGTTGGACCGGCCGTCGTGGTTGACCGCGGACCCGGCGATGACGGCCAGGATCTCGTCGCCGTCGCGGCGCGCGTCGGCGACCCGCTTGAGCACCACCATGCCGCCGCCCTCGGAGCGGGCGTAGCCGTCGGCGTCCGAGCTGAACGACTTGATCCGGCCGTCCGGTGCGAGCACGCCGCCCACTTCGTCGAACCCGATCGTGACCATGGGGGTGATCATGGCGTTGACGCCACCGGCGAGCACCACGTCGGATTCCCTGGCGCGCAACGCCTTGACGCCTTCGTGGATGGCGACCAGTGAACTCGAGCAGGCGGTGTCGATGGCCATCGACGGACCGCGGAAGTCGTAGAAGTAGGACACCCGGTTGGCGATGATCGAACTCGCGGTGCCGGTGATGGCATACGGGTGCGCGGTGGTCGGATCGGCCACCGCCAGCATCGAGTAGTCGTTGTTGGAGGATCCGACGAACACGCCCACGGGCTCGCCGCGCAAGCTGGAGGCGGGAATCCGGGCCTGCTCCAACGCTTCCCACGTCAGTTCGAGCGCCATCCGCTGCTGCGGATCGATGTTGTCGGCCTCCATCTTCGACAGCGCGAAGAACTCGGCATCGAAACCCTTGATGTCCGACAGGTATCCGCCGCGGGTGTGGGCCTTGGCGACGCGCTCGGCGATGCGGGGCTCGGAGAGGAACTCCTCCCAGCGGCCTTCGGGCAGATCCGTGATGGCGTCCCGGCCCTCCAGCAGCGCCGTCCACATCTCGTCCGGGGTGTTCATGTCCCCGGGGAAGCGGGTGGCCAGGCCCACGATGGCGATGTCGTACTCGCCGTCGGGCACCGGGATGTGCCGCACCCATTGATCGGCGTTCAGATCGGTGACTTCTTCTTCGGGCTCACCCTCGACGATGACCTGTGCCAGCGCCTCGATGGTCGGGTGCCGGAACGCGACGGTGGCCGTCAGGGCCACACCGGTCAGGTCCTCGATGTCGGAGGCCATCGCCACGGCGTCGCGCGAGGACAGGCCGAGCTCGACCATCGGTGCGGACTCGTTGATGCCGTCCGGCGACTGACCGGTGGCGTTGGCGATCCAGTTGCGCAGCCACTCGCGCATCTCGGGCACCGACATGTCGGTGCGCGCCGCGGGGACGACCTCCGCTGTCTGCTCGGCCGGATCGATGGTCGGGTTGTCTTCAGACATGTGAAGGCCTCACTGTCGAGCGGTCAGTCCAGTTGGTCGGGGAATGCGTTGGCCGTCTTGCCGGCCCGCAGGGTGCCGTCGAGATACGCCGAGCGGCAGGCCCGCCGGCCGATCTTGCCGCTGGAGGTGCGCGGGATGGCGCCGGCGGCGGTCAGCAGGACGTCGCGGACCGTGACGCCGTGGCGCACCGCGATGGCGGCGCGGATGTCGTCGGTGATCGGGGCGATGTCGAGCTTGTGGGCGCCCGGGGCGCGCTCGGCCACGATCACCAGCTGCTCCGAGCTGTCGTCGGGATCGCGCTTCAGCCCGGCGTGGGCGTTCTCGAAGACTTCGTCGGGCAGCTGGTTGGCCGGTACCGAGAACGCGGCGACGTACCCGGTGCGCAGTGCCTTGCTGGCCTCCTGCGCCGAATACTCCAGGTCCTGCGGGTAGTGGTTGCGGCCGTCGACGATCACCAGGTCCTTGACGCGGCCGGTGATGAAGAGCTCGCCGTCGTGATAGGCGCCGTAGTCACCGGTGCGCACCCAGGTGGCGCTGTCCTCGGCGCCCTCGGCGTGCGACGGCGTCGTCCGCGACTTGAGGGTGTTCTGGAACGTCTCGCGGCTCTCCTCGGGCTTACCCCAGTAGCCCACGCCCATGTTCGCACCGCTGATCCAGATCTCGCCGATCTGGCCGTCGGGCAGTTCGGTGGCCGACTCGGCGTCGACGATGACGGCCCACTCGGCGACACCCACCTTGCCGGCACCGGCCTGGGCCACCGCGGTCGGCGAATCGTCGGGCACGACGACGAACCGGCCCGTGTTCAGCGCCTCTCGGTCCACCGAGATGATGGTCGGCTCCTCGGCCGACGGCGTGGTGGACACGAACAGCGTGGCCTCCGCCAGCCCGTAGGACGGCTTGATGGCCTTGGAGGAGAAGCCGAACGGGCCGAACGCCTCGTTGAAGCGGCGCACGGTGGCCGCCGAGATCGGCTCGCTGCCGTTGAGAATGGCCTTGACGTTGGACAGGTCCAGCGGGGCGTCCCCTTCTTTGGGGACGCCGCGGGCCGCGGCGTGGTCGAACGCGAAGTTCGGGGCCACCGAGATGGCACCGCCGGTGTCGCCCTCCTTGCGGGCCAGCTCACGGATCCAGCGCTCGGGCCGGCGGACGAACGCGGCCGGCGTCATGAAGGTGGCGTAGTAGCCGAACATCGGTGCCAGCAGCGCGGTGACCAGGCCCATGTCGTGGAAGAACGGCAGCCAGGTGACACCGCGGTCGCCCTCCTCGCCCTCCAGGGCTTCGATGACCTGCACGACGTTGGTGGCCAGGCTGCGGTGGGTGATCTCGACGCCGGTGGGGATCCGGGTGGATCCCGAGGTGTACTGCAGGTAGGCCATGTCGGTGTCGGCGACGTCGGGCATGACCCAGGTTGCGGCGACCTCTTCGGGTACGGCGTCGACCGCGATGACGCGGGGGCGCTGATTGGCGGGTCGGCTGCGGAAGAACTTGCGCACGCCCTCGGCGGCGGCCGTGGTGGTGAGGATGGCCGCCGGGTGGCAGTCGTCGAGCACGGCGTGCAGCCGGCCGACGTGGCCGGGCTCGGACGGATCGAACAGCGGGACGGCGATCCGGCCGCCGTACAGCGTTCCGAAGAACGCGATCAGGTACTCGAGGTTCTGCGGGCACAGGATCGCGATCCGGTCGCCCGGCTCGGTGACCTGCTGCAGCCGGGCACCGACGGCTTTGTTGCGGGCGCTGAACTCGGCCCACAGCAGGTCGCGTGCGACGCCGTCGCGTTCGACGGAGAAGTCCAGGAACCGGTAGGCCAGCCCGTCACCACGAACCTTCGCCCACTTCTCCACGTGCTTCACGACGCTGCTGCCCTCGGGGAAGGTGATCAGCCCGTCCTTGATGAAGGGGTTCTGCAAGGGCATGTGGATCTCCTGCTCCGGTGCGCTGCGCCGACATGCCCGCTATGGGGCCCAAACCTCACCGATGCTACCGAGGTCCGGTGGACTGCCAGCGATCACCGACCCACGCCGGATCGGTGAATTTGAGTCTTATTCTCTTCTTAATGTTACGGGCCGGTAGGGCCCCTACCAAATCTGGGTCACGCTCAACCGTGCGCCGGATGCGGCGCGTTGTCGATCACGCCGCGGGCCCAGTTCAGTGTCCACTCGGTCGCGGACTGACCGTTGTCGTTCCAGAACTCGGGCGTGGCGTACAGCGCGTGCACCGGCTGTCCGGCGCCGCCGGCGAGCACCTCGAGCGTGCGCGGCAGGTTGGTGATGTTGAAGGCACCCTCCGGAGCGGCGCAGATCAGGTCCCCCTGCCCGCAGATCTGATTGGTGCGCGGGTCCAGGGCGCCGAAGCCGCCGGGCCGCTCACCCGTCATCGTCAGGCCGAGTCCGGACAGCATCGGGATCTGGTGCAGCGTGACCTCCGCGCCCTGCCCCGGCGGGTTGGTCCCGACGTCCTGGCCCACCCCGGTCTGGCGCCGGCCGTCGGCGATCAACGTCACACCCAGCACGAGATCCTGGTCCACCGGACCCCGGCCGTTGCCGATGTCGCTGGCGATGTCCCCGCCGATGACGGCACCCTGGGAGAACCCGATGATCACGTAGCTGGTCAGCGGGCAGCGATTGTTCATGTCCGTGAGCGCCTTGACGGCCGCCGTGGTGCCCTGCGCCCGGCTGTCGTTGTAGGACATCTGGTTGTCCGCCGCGAACGGATTATGGAACTGCGCGGTGTAGGGCACCGTGAAGACCTGCAACCGGTCGCCGCCGAACTGCTGCTGCAGCGGGCGCGACACGTTGAGCAACAGGGACAGCGGGAACTGGCCCGGGTTCAGCGGATCGTCGGTGGGCGAGGACTCCCAGGTGCCGGGAATGACCAGGGCCATCACATCGGGGCAGCTGGCGTCCTGGTGATCCGGCCGAGGCTTGCTCGGCCCCGGCGTGCTGATGGTGGGCGGCAGGGCGGTGGGCGGGATCGCGGTGGGCCCCGGCCCCGGGCGCCGCACGATCACCACGATGATCGCCACCACCAGCGCCACCGCGACAGCGACGGCGGCGGCCGCGATCAGGGCGAGAATGCGATGGCGTCGCCGCCGGTTGTTGCCCTTCGATTGCTTGGACCGTGAACTACCACGTGAATTACCAGAAGTACGAGCCATCTCTCCCTGCTAGCAGAGTCGTTCGGTGGCGATGCGGAGGTAGGTCGCCGTGGCGTCCCGGGCCGAGAGCCGATGCTGCACCGGGGTGGCGGAATCGCCCTCGTCGGCGGCGTCGAGGTGGTCCAGGTCACCGTGCACCATCGGGAACACGAAATCCCACACCGCCTGATCGGGCTGGCCCGCGGCACGGCCCTGGCAGATGTACGAACCGATGGACAATGCCACCAGGTCCGTCGAGCGGCGCACACCCGCCGCGGCCAAGCCGTCGAGGTAGGCCCGCTGGCGCGGTGTGATCCGCGGCTGTTCGGTGGGCGCCGCCATGGCATGCCCGGAGGCCTGATCGGGTGGGCCGGCGGGGTGCGCGGGATTCGGCGGGGCCGCGCCGGCAGTCATGTCGGGGGCGTCGGTGCACCCGCCGACCAGCAGCGCGACCGCGGGCAGGGTAGCCGCCAGCACCAGGGGCGGGAACCACACCGGCTGTTGCACGACTCCACGGTACCGGGCGTTTGCGGGCAGTCCGCCCGCATGGCTCAGGCGATCGCGCCGGCGAGGTCCCCGGACATCGCGCCGAGCTGGGCCGCCCAGTTACCCCAGTCGTGCTGGCCGCCGGTCGGAAAGTCGAAATGGGCGTTGCCGCCGCCGTTGCTCCGGTACGCCGCATAGAACGACCGGTTGCTGCCCTGGGCCTGATCGCAGTAGCCGATCATCGCCGGCGGGTCGCTGCAGGTCAGCGTCTGCGGGGAGAACACCCACAACCGCGTGTTGTTGTCGATCAGCAGCTGGTTGTGCACGTACGGGTCGTGCCACTTCCACCGGCCGGCTTGCGCCGGGCCCCACATCAGGTTGGTGTCCACGCCGCCGAACTGCATCATCCCCGCGTGCAGCGCGCCGTTGAGGAACGTGTTCGACGGATACAGGAATCCCGACAGCGACCCCGCGTAGCGGAAGCGGTTCGGGTAGAACTCGGCCAGCGCCAGCGCCGCGGTGCCGCCCTGGGCGGCGCCGACGATGCCGTGCCCGCCGGGAGCCAGTCCCTTGTTGGCCGCCAGCCAGTCCGGCAACTCGGTGGACAGGAAGGTCTCCCACTGCTTGCTGCCGTCCTGCTCCCAGTTGGTGTACAGGCTGAACGCGCCACCGGCCGGGGCGGCCACCGAGATGCCCTTGCCGGCCAGGGTGTTCATCGCGTTGCCGGCGGTCACCCAGTTGCTCACCTCGGGGCCGGCGTTGAAGGCGTCGAGCAGGAACACCGCGTGCGGGCCACCGGCCTGGAAGGCCACCGGGATGTCGCGGCCCATCGCCGCCGACGGCACCTGCAGGTACTCGACACCGGCGGCATGCGCGACGCCGGGAGCGTTGACGGTGGCCACGGACCACGTCGCACCCGCCAGGATCAGCGCGCACACCAGGCGCAGCACGGTCGAAATGAGCTTCATATGAATGTCCTCCCGCGATCCCCGGCTGCCGGTAGGTAGTGAACCACATCGTGCGGGGCCGGGACGACGGTCCGGGAAACGGCAACGGCGGCGACCCGCAATGGGATCGCCGCCGTTGTAGGCCGTTCTGGTGCCGGAGCCGGTTAGCCGCCCGCGTTCGCGACCGGGGCGCTGGCGCCCTCGGCCGGAGCCGCACCCTCGGCGCCCGCGGCCGGGGTGGCCGCCGGGTCGAAGGGCACCGCACCCAGCACGCGCTGGATGTCGGGCTTCATCTGCTGCAGCTGCTGGCCCCAGTAGTTCCAGCTGTGGGTGCCGTTGGCCGGGAAGTTGAACACCCCGTTGGTGCCGCCGGCGGCCAGGTAGTTGTCCTTGAAGGTCTTGTTGGTGCGCAACGTGAAGGATTCCAGGAACTTCGCGTTGAACAGGTTGCCGCCGCTGGTGCCGGCATCCAGGTCCGACGGGGTGCCGTCACCGCAGTAGATCCAGATGCGGGTGTTGTTGGCGACCAGCCGCGGGATGTTGACCATCGGGTCGTTGCGCTTCCAGGCGCTGTTCGGGTCCTCGGTCTTGCCCCACATGTCGTCGGGGGAGAAGCCGCCGGCATCGCCCATCGCCAGGCCCACCAGCATCGGCCACCAGCCCTCGGACAGGTTCAGGAAGCCCGACAACGCGCCGGCGTACTGGAACTGCTCGGGATGCCAGATCGCCAGGGTCAGCGCGGCCGAACCGGCCATCGACAGACCGACGGCGGCGGTGCGGGTGCGGTCCACGCCCTTGGTGGCCAGGAACGCGGGCAGTTCCTGGGTGAGGAACGTCTCCCACTTGTAGGTCTGGGTCGGGCCCTTGTTCTTGGCCGGCTTGTACCAGTCGCTGTAGAAGCTGGACTGGCCGCCGACGGGCATCGCCACGGCCAGACCCGACCCCAGGTACCACTCGAAGGCGGGGGTGTTGATGTCCCAGCCGTTGAAGTCGTCCTGGGCGCGCAGGCCGTCGAGCAGGTACACGGCCGGGGCGTTGGGCCCACCGGTCTGGAACTGCACGAGGATGTCCTTGCCCATGCCGGCCGACGGGACCTGGAGGTACTCGACGGGCAGGCCCGGGCGGGAGAATGCGTTGGCGGTCGCCGTCTCGCCGACGGCACCGATCAGGCCCGGCAGAACCGCGGCCACCGCGGCGGAAACCGCGAGCCGGCGGCCCAGGCGGCCGCGCATCTTTCCGACAAGACTCATAGCGATACCCATCCAATCGTTTCGTATTGCGCACCCGGGGATCCGTGTCCGACCCAGCCTGAGTGCCTGGCCAGTCAACCACACTTCGTCCGGTTCATCCTTTTCACGCAGGTCAGCGCAGCCGCTGGAGGACCCGTTGGAAACACCGCCACGCTGCGGTGTTCCGACTGCATTCGTCCTGCTCATCGGCCTGCGGGCGCCGGGCGTTACCGGCGAGATGAATTCATGGCGAACAGATCAGGACCCGTCATGGCCCGGTGGCCGGCAGCCCGGTGTACGGCGTGCCCTTCAGGTCCGGTTCGGGCAGTCCGCACCGCAGCAGCTCGCGCTGCGGCACCCGGTCGATGCGGTATTTCGTGTAGTCGTACGCGTAGGTCAGGTTCGAGATGAACTGTCGTGCCGTCATCGGCGCCCGGATGGCCGACAGCATCGATTCGGTGGCCGGGCACTCCAGGGCGACGCCCGCCTCGGTGACCCAGCCCTCGTCGAGGTACTTCGGCAGGTGGGTGTCGTCCTTGAGCCAGGGCCCCTCGGCCACCGCCCAGTCCGGGAACAGATTCTTGTCGTGACCGATGCGGGCATCGTCGAGACGCGCGGTGTGCGCGGCGAGCGGATTGGCCAGCCCGATCTGGTCGATCACCCGGACGTCGAGCCCGACGTTCATCCCGACCATCCCGAGGTTGGTGAAAAAGACTGTGGCAGGGCCCTTTTCGCGATACGGCGCCTCGTAGGGGTGCGTGCGGGGCGGCACCGGCGGCGGCATCGCGGGCACGACGTCCCACACGTCGTAGTTGCCCGACGGCAGCAGCAGCGCACCGTCGGGCGTGTTGTTCAGCGCGACCAGCACGGCCCGCATGCGTGGGTAGTCCAGGTAGTCCGCCGCGGTCAGCGGGTGCGCGTGCCCGGTGGCCTGGGAGTAGAACCGGCGCTCGTCGACGATCCCCGAATAGGTGACCCGGGTCGCGTCCTTGCCCAGCCCCGGTGAGTTCGCCGCCCACAGCGACCACACCGCG